>Ga0209048_10005242_pt1 | contig 12264 bp, 16 predicted proteins | sample FrelakmetCRP12CR_FD_187146 | JGI IMG/M metagenome (GOLD analysis project Ga0209048, IMG submission 187146) | Freshwater lake sediment microbial communities from the University of Notre Dame, USA, for methane emissions studies - CRP12 CR (SPAdes)... | ecosystem: Environmental > Aquatic >... | reverse complement strand
GCTGATTATGCAGGTCTTCAGCGGTGACCGGAGCGAGAAGAAATGAATTCTGCCCTGTTTTGATGTCGCCTTTTAAATCAGGGGTAATCGCGGACATAAACTCTGCATCATTTGCCAGAGGAAAATAAAGCCGGGATAATGTTTGCGGATTTTCGCAAACAAAAGTCCCTTTGTCATCAATAAAGCGCCAGTTGAATTTTCCCATAGGCAAATAGTATAGGATAAATCCTACTTTAAGGCAAATGTTTTTATGCCCAGCTAAATATCTTTGACAGAGGTATTTTTTAAGGTATAATTAAGGTCTATATATAGGTAAGAATGGAGGGTAAAATGATCAAGATTTACTACGAGAAGGATGCGGACTTGAATGTGCTGAAAGGCAAAAAGGTGGCCATCATTGGCTATGGCATTCAAGGAAGAGGCCAAAGTTTATGCCTGCGCGACAGCGGGGTGGATGTGATTGTCAGCGAACTGGAAGGAACACCAAATTACGAGCAGGCAATAAAGGATAACTTTAAGCCCATGTCTGCTAAAGACGCTGCGGCACAGGCCGATGTCATCCAGATATTGACACAGGACCATGTTCAGGCAAAGGTTTATGAAGAATCCATCAGGCACAATCTCAAAAAGGGAAAAGCCCTGGTATTTTCGCATGGATTCAATATTCATTTTAAACAGATAATCCCGCCAAAAGACGTTGATGTTTTCATGATTGCCCCGAAAGGCCCCGGTGCATTGGTGCGTCGCATGTTTGAGGAAGGCAAAGGCGTTCCGTCTCTGATGGCGATATTTCAGGATGCTTCTGGCAATGCCAAAAAAATCGCTCTTGCCTATGCCAAGGCACTGGGTGCGACTAAGGCAGGTGTCATTGAGACCAATTTCAAAGAAGAGACAGAAACGGATTTATTCGGCGAGCAGGCAGTGCTTTGCGGCGGAGTGACCCAGTTGATTATGGCTGGATTTGACACACTGGTTGCAGCTGGGTATCAACCGGAGATCGCCTATTTTGAAGTTTTACATGAATTGAAATTGATCACTGATTTAATTCAGGAATATGGTATAGGCGGGATGCGCCGCAGGGTTTCTAATACTGCTTGCTATGGCGATCTAAGCCGCGGCAAGAGGGTGATTACTGAAAGAACTCGTCGGGAAATGAAGAAGATTTTGGATGAAATTCAATCAGGGAAATTTGCCAAAGAATGGATTTCAGAGAATGAAAAAGGCAGGCCAAACTTCAATAAGCTATTGAAAGAGCAGGATGAACATCTGATTGAATCAGTTGGTAAGAGGCTGCGTGAAATGATGCCCTGGATGAAGAAATAAATCCAAAAGACAAAGTGCAAAATCCAAAATAAGCACAAATATTAAATAACAAAACACTTTTTGAATTTTGGTATTTGAATTTAACCATTATGGAAAAATTAATCATATTTGATACAACCTTAAGAGACGGCGAACAAGCGCCCGGTGCTAGCATGAATACTGCCGAGAAATTAGAGGTAGCCCAGCAGTTAAAAGTTTTGGGCGTTGATGTGATTGAGGCGGGTTTCCCAATAGCATCTCCCGGAGATTTCCAGGCGGTTAAGCTTGTGGCTAAAAAGATAAAAGGCCCGGTTATCTGCGGCTTGGCCCGGGCGATAAAGGCAGACATTGACGTAGCTTATTTAGCTACTAAACCTGCCCAACATCCGCGTATCCACATTTTCTTAGCTACTTCCAAGATCCATATGCAGTATAAATTAAAAAAAGCTAAAGAGGAGATACTGCGCCTGGCAATAGAAAATGTAAAATATGCGCGCAAGAAGTGCGCGGATGTAGAATTTTCTCCGGAAGACGCCACGCGTACCGAAAGAGATTTCCTTTTTCAGGTGCTGGAATCAGTTATTGATGCCGGGGCCACAACAGTGAATATCCCTGATACCGTCGGTTATACCGAGCCGGAAGAATATGCCGATTTAATCGAAGCCATAAAAAACAACGTTGCTAATATAGAAAAAGCGGTTATCTCTGTGCATTGCCATAATGATCTGGGATTGGCGGCGGCCAACTCATTGGCTGCGATTAAAAAAGGCGCGCGGCAGGTTGAGTGTACAATCAACGGTATCGGCGAGCGAGCAGGGAGTGCTTCACTGGAAGAGATAGTCATGGCGGTAAAAACAAGAAGAGATATATTCTGCGATGTGGAAACAGCCGTGAAGACCTCGGAGATTTACAAAACTTCAAAATTGGTGAGCAAATTTACCGGCTTCCTGGTTGCCCCGAATAAAGCTATTGTGGGAAGTAACGCCTTTAGGCATGAATCCGGCATTCATCAGGATGGAGTACTTAAAGAGCGTTCTACTTATGAAATTATCAGGCCGGAAGACGTGGGTTTCTCTGGCACGGGCCTGGTCTTAGGAAAACATTCAGGAAGGCATGCCTTTTCGCAAAGATTAAAGGCATTGGGTTTTAAGCTGACAGAGGAGCAACTGCAAAAGGCATTCGCGCGCTTCAAGGAATTGGCAGATAAAAAGAAGAATATTTTTGACGAAGATCTCATGACTATTGTAGAGGACCAGATAAAGACAGTGCCGGAGATCTGGCATCTGGATGATTTTGTAGTTACTTCTGGCTCGCAGATTAAGCCTTCCGCAACTGTGCAGTTAAAGAAGAAAGGCAAGCATTTTATCGCTACCTCATCCGGCGACGGGCCGGTAGACGCCTGTTATAAGGCAATAGATAAGATTATTGGCATAAAATTTCAGCTTTTAGATTATCGCCTGCAGGGTGTAACTCAAGGTAAAGATGCGTTGGGCGAAGTGGGTATTAAACTCAGAGCTGGCGGGAAAGAGATCAATGCCTCTGCCTCCAGTACGGATATTATTGAGGCATCTGTGCGCGCCTATATTAACGCTATAAATAAGGTAGCTGTTATCTAATGTTTTTTAAAAAACTCTTACCAAGGATTTTTCTGCTTTTTGCCGGCCTCGTTTTATTCTTTTTGGTTACCCAGAGGGAGAGTGTAGAGTATTTTTTTACGCATGCCTCTGATGTAATAACTCTTATTTCACAAAATATTCAAACCCAGATGTCTCCTCCCAGGGCTTTCGTCGGCAACAGAATGCAAAAGGAAGATTCTTTAAAGATGGGTATTGGCGAGCCATTCATGAGTTTCAGCCCGCGGGATTGGGAAGAGTTCTGGAAGATTATTTACGGTGTTTACACTAAAGAAAACCCTAACGGCCCCAAATTCATTCCCTTATACCGCCAACTCGATTCTGACGAGATGCAGGCAGAGCTTAGCGAAAAATACCCCAATCCTTTTTCCTATTTTCAGGATCCTCAATGGGAAGCGTTCTGGAAGATGATTTTTGGCAGGCAATGAAAAAAATCTTCGGGCTTATTGGCCATCCTATAAAACACAGCCTTTCCGCGAGCATGCATAACGCAGCTTTTATAGCATTAGGCATGGATGCCGAATACCAATTATTTGACATGATAACAGAAGAGGTGGGGGATTTTATAAAAGAAATAAGAAATCCTGATTCTGAAATCTATGGTTTGAATGTTACCATCCCGCATAAAGTGATTGTGCACGAGCTTTTGAAAGATTCTTTGGCTGATAATGCAAAGATAATAGGCGCAGTAAATACTATTGTTGTTAAAGAGGCCGGTAATAAGCGCAATCTCATTGGCGAGAATACCGATGCCCAGGGGTTTCTGCAATCACTGGATAAGGATCTGAGGTTTTCTCCTAAAGATAAAGTTATTTTCGTCTTAGGCGCCGGCGGGGCTGCCCGCGCAATTATCATGGCATTGGGAAATAGTCCGCAGATAATCTATTTTCATGATATTGATGAAGAGAGGGCGCAAGCTTTAGAAAAAGATTACAAAAAATATTTTGATCAAGACAGGATTCATAGGATAAAAGAAAAAGACAAGGCAGATTGTATCAGAATATCCGATTTATTCGTAAATGCCACGGCCGTAGGCATGAAAGATTCCGACGATTTGCCGATAGATAAGGATTCTTTGCATAAGAATATGTATATCTTCGATTGTATCTATAGCCCTAAGGAAACAAAATTAATAAAATTAGCTAAAGAGAAGAAGTTGGAATATACGAATGGCCTGGGCATGCTTTTATACCAGGGTGCAGCTTCTTTTAAATTGTGGACAGATATTGAGCCGCCCGTTGAAGTTATGCAGAATGCCTTAATTGAGGCTTTAGGATAATGGAAGCAGTGATTGTTTTCATATTCGGAGCTATTATCGGAAGTTTTTTGAATGTCTGTATTTACCGCCTGCCAAAAGAAGAATCGCTGATTAGGCCGGGTTCGCATTGCCCTGCCTGCAAGAAATTAATACCATGGTATGACAATGTGCCCCTCTTGAGCTATATCTTGCTTCTAGGCAAATGCCGTTTTTGTAAGGCAAAAATTCCTCTTAGCTATTTTTTAGTCGAACTCATTACTGCATTGCTATTCTTAGCATTGTTTAAGCGGTATCAATTGAGCCTAGATTTCTTCGCTTATGCAATCCTCGTATCCGCTTTGATTGTGTCTACTGTTATAGATATACAATTACGCCTGGTTTTTAGCGTAATTACTTATGGCGGTATAATCTTAGGATTACTGTTCAATGCTGCCAAGGGCTTGGGCCTCTCGCCTTTTAGCTTTAACTTTAGGCCGGTCGCGGATTCTTTCTTAGGGGCTGTTGTCGGAGGGGGGATTATCTATCTCACCGGGAAAATCTTTAATCTTTTCTACTTCGGCCTGCTTAAAAAACCACCCATAGACGGAGAAAAGGAATCTATGGGCTTCGGGGATGTGGAATTGCTGGCAATGATAGGTGCGTTCCTGGGCTGGCAGAAGGTGATCCTGACTTTCTTTCTTGCTCCTTTTTTCGGAGCGGCAATAGGCATCATTAATCTCATTATCAGAAAAGAACACACTATTCCTTACGGGCCATTTCTTTCTTTGGCTGCCATTTTAAGCCTATTCTGGGCAGATAAGATCATCAAGTTTCTATTCTTAAGATAATGTTTGTTGAAACAGAAGAAAAATCCAAGATTAAAAAACCTGAAGGGCCGGAATACTATATTTCTAAAAAGTGCGGCAGGGCAATAGCTGATTATAGCCTGATTAACGACGGTGATAAAATTGTGGTCGCGGTATCCGGAGGTAAAGACAGCCTTACTTTGCTTAAAGTATTAAATGACCGCTTAAGTTTCCTGCCCATAAAATATGAGCTGCTGGCAGTGCATATTGATATGGGCTACCCTTGTATGCACCCGAAGTTATTGGCGCGGTATTTCAAAAAAGAGGGCTACAAGTACCATATTGAGAAGTTAGATATTTTAAAAGGAAAAACCCGCAAAGACATCAGTTGTTTTTGGTGTTCCTGGAACAGGCGTAAGGCCCTTTTTGAAGTGGCGCATAAATATGGTTTTAAGAAAGTGGCGCTGGGCCATCATAAGGACGATATTATTGAGACCATTCTTTTAAACCTTTTTTTTCAGGGTGAAATCTCCGCGATGAGCCCCAGGCAGGAGCTGTTTGACGGCGCAGTCACCCTTATCCGGCCCTTGGCGTACGTGGAGGAAAAAGAAATTTCCCGCTTTGCCGGGACTTTAGATTTTCCGCACCATAAATGCGCCTGTCCTAATTCCCTGACTTCAAACCGCACGCGCATAGGAAAGATAATCCGCGAGATAGAAAAGGTGAACCCGTCGGTAAAGACAAACATCTTCAGGGCGGTTAAGAGGATAAAGAAGGATTACCTTTTATAGGTGTTGTTATGCGTTTATCGGTTGCGGATACGTATCGTTAATCGGTTAAGGTTGCGTCAGGCGTATTTTAAGGAGAGCATATGTTAATTCTATCTATTATCGTAGCGGTATCAGTATTCATTTCTTTATTGGTGGCGATCTTTACTTTTAAATTCTCATCCGGGGTAAATCTGCACCTGAAAGAGATGAGTGATTCGCTTGAGGCATATAAATCTTTGAACGCGAGCCTAAGCAATGCCAGCGGTGTCTTTGGCGAAGTGCAAAAAAGCTTAGGCAGGCTTGAGGAAGCCAACAGGCAGATTTGTGAACTCGGTAAGAATATTTCTACCATCCAGGAATTATTAAGGGCGCCGAAATTCCGCGGTAAAATGGGAGAAACACTCTTAGAAAATATCCTTTCGCAGGTGTTGCCTAAGGAATTTATCTTTATCCAGTATAAGTTTAAGACTAACGATACAGTAGATGCTGCCATTAAGCTGGGAACACGATTTGTTCCTATAGATGCCAAGTTTCCTTTGGAAAATTTTCAGAAGATCCAAGAGATGATTTCTGAAGAGGAAAAGCAGGTTTACCGCAAGAAATTCATCCAGGATGTGAAGATGAGGATAGATGAAATAGCTAAGAAATACATCTTGCCTGATGAAAATACCTATGATTTTGCCATGATGTATGTGCCGGCAGAAAATATTTATTACGAAATTATCATAAAAGAGGATTTGCTTAGCTTTGCCTTATCGAAAAAAGTGATTCCTGTTTCACCGAATACATTTTACGCGTATTTACAGGTTATCTGCTTAGGGTTAAAGGGCCTGGAGGTAGAAAAGAATGCCATGCAGATATTAAAGAATTTAAGCATGCTTTCTATCGAGATTAACAAGTTCCAGGATGATTTCTCGCTTTTGGGAGGGCATCTGCGTAATGCCTCAGTCAAATACGATGACGCAGCCAAAAGAATGGATAAATTCCAGGATAAATTAGAGAATATACAAAAACAAGAACTACCTTTATCCGGAAAAAGGATAGAAGAGATACAGGAGAAACAGAAGGCAATTTAGGACAAGGGAGTTAGTTATGACTGAATATAAGCCTCATCCCGGAGTCGCTGTAGTGTTGTCATTTATCTTTACCGGGCTAGGACAGCTTTATAACGGAGAGATCAAAAAGGGATTATGGATTATTTTCTTCTCGAGCATAAGTATAATTTTAATAATCCTAGGGGCAATATTGATTTGGCATTTCCTCGTAAATTTTCCCAGCCTGAAATTGCTTATTGCCGGAATATCGATATTTTTAATAGGGGTAGTGATAATCTGTATACTGGGCGCATATAGCATATTTGATGCGTATAATTATGCTCGCAGCAAAAACTAAACCGAACGAATCCCTCTTACAAACAAGCCACTATTATCAATTCAAGGCCTTTCTGGATAAAGGGGTGATTGCATGTTTTAGCAATCGTAAGCTTGATTTAGGTTTTGCAAGCCCTGATATAATTGAAAACCGCAAATATTTTTTAAAAAAAACCGGTGTTAATTACGAAGATTTAGTATGCTGCCAGCAGCCCCACGGCGGGGGAGTGGCTATTATAGGTAAGCAAGATATAGGTAAGGGTGCTAATAGTTTTGCAACAGCCGTTAGAGATTGCGATGCCCTGATCACGGATTGCGCTAATCTGCCCTTGGCAGTATTTACTGCAGATTGCCTTTCCTTGTTCATGTTTTCACCCAAAAAGAAAGTTATTGCTGTAGTCCACGCCGGCTGGCGTAGCACCAAAGAGGGTATAACTAAAAACACACTAGAATTGATGTCGAGCAGATTTGGCGTCGGCCCTAAAGAAATAATGGTAGGGCTTGGGCCGGCAATAAGAAGCTGCTGTTATGAGATAACGCAGGAATGCAAAGATTGTTTTCAAGACGGGGTAATAGAAAAGAACGGCAAGACTTATCTGGACCTAGTGAAGATAAATTCTGGTCAACTTAAATCCATGGGTGTTTTATCGGAAAATATTTTTGATTGCGGATTTTGCACTCTCTGCAGAAATGATGAATTTTTCTCTTATCGCAAAGAAGGAAAGGCAGCCGGAAGGATGATGTCTTTGATCGTGTTTAAGTAATATGCTTATAAAGAAGTATTCCTTAGAATTTTTGTTAAATAATAAGAACATAAATCAAGAAGAGGTTAAAAAATCTTTGCTTGAGTTTGGCGATAATGTTGATGTTGCTGATACATCTTCAAACGGCCAGGGCAGCCTTAAGATACACTTAGAAACTATTGACCCGGCGACCATATTCGATGTCTGTGCCCAATTTGGCAGGATAGGATGTATTAAAGTTAACGAGATAATTTAATTTTAGGTTTTGCAATCGCTAAACGAAATCGATAATTGGGGGGGGAATGGCTAAAATTTTAGTGGCTTATTATTCTGCGAGCGGAAATACCTTGGCTATGGCGCAGTCAATTGCAGAAGGTGTCAAGAAAGAAAAACTGGATGCGGATTTAAAAGATGTAGAAGATTTAAAAGCGCAGGATTTGTTAGCTTATGATGGAATTATTATCGGTTCACCTACTTATTATGGCACAATGAGTTATCAGGTAAAGAAGCTGCTGGATGAATCAGTGAAATTCCATGGCCAACTTAACGGAAAAGTCGGTGCGGCTTTTTCTTCAAGTGCGAATATCGGCGGCGGTAATGAAACCACGATTTTAGATATCTTGAACGCCATGCTGATACATGGTATGATAATTCAAGGTGACCCCCGCGGAGATCATTATGGGCCAGTAGCGATAGGTTCACCTGATAAACGCGCAAGTGCTGAATGCGAAAGGTTAGGCGAACGCATAGCTAAATTAGTGAAAAAAGTAATCGGTTAATTGTTCCTCGACCCGGAAAGTTGAAATACGCAGTCTCGGGATTCGCCATTTTCGGCAACTCGGAGGTTAGATGCATAAAGTAAAAATTTTTTCTACATCAACATGCCCCTGGTGCATGCGGGCAAAGCAGTATCTGGAAGCCAAAGGCATTGCTTATGAAAATACAGATGTTACTTCTGATGAAAAGGAGCAGGAAGAGATGATCAGAATCTCAGGCCAGATGGGAGTTCCGGTGATAGTGGTCGATGGGAAGGTAGTTATAGGTTTTGATAAATCAAAGCTAGATGAATTGTTAAAATGAACATCATAATTCTTATTACCTGCGCAAACGAAGAAGAGGCGCAGAAGATTTCCCGGGCCTTAGTTAGTGAAAGGTTATGCGCCTGTGTAAACATCTTAGGCAATGTAAAATCATTATTTTGGTGGGAAGGAAAAGTCGATTCTAGCCCGGAGGTTCTTTTAATAGCCAAGTCAAAGAAATCAAAGTTCACCGGGATTATTAAATTAGTCAAGTCTTTACACAGCTACGAAGTACCTGAGATTATTGCCTTGCCGATTATTGCTGGCGATAAGAAATACTTGAGCTGGTTGAATAATTCAATCAAATGAACATACCTACAAATAACCTCCATTTTCTTGTTGCTTTTTTAGGTGGTATTGCCATAAGCTTTACTCCCTGCACCTATCCGCTTATTCCTGTAGTTATAAGTGTAGTTACAGCAAGGTCTTTTGGCTCAAAAATAAAGGGCTTTATTTTAAGCCTGGTGTTTGTTAGCGGCATAGCAATCACTTATGCCACCTTAGGCATAATCGCAACTTTAACAGGAAGGCATTTTGGCAGGATTAGCAGCCACCCAATATCTCATTTTATAGTTGGCGGTATAGTATTAATATCTGCACTTTTTATGCTGGATTTAATCAAGATACACATTCCAACCATCTTTCATATAAAACACCACCATAAAAAAGAAGGATTCTTACCCATATTATTCATGGGCCTTGTATCGGGAATGGCGATTGGCCCGTGCACAGCTCCGGTCTTAGGCTCGATCCTGACCTATGCCAGCAAAAAACAGAATCTCTGGTATACGGTGTTTCTTTTAATAAGTTTTGCCTATGGCATGGGGCTGATCTTGATCATTACCGGGACCTTCAGTAGTTTATTGGCAAATATCCCTAAGCCCGGGCCGTGGATGGGAAAGGTGAAGAAGATTTTAGGGGTGGTTTTACTATTTTGGGCTGCGTATTTTATTTATTTAGGCATAAGGAGGATGTAATGAAGAAGCTTTTTAGGATTTTATTAATACTTGTGTTTATGATTTCATACGGTTTTTCTGCAAAGTCTAAAGCCGAAGAGAAATCCAAGTCTTATGACTTCAGCTTAACCGATACTTCTGACCAGAAGGTAAATTTAGCTGATTATAAAGGAAAGCAGGATGTGGTTTTATTTTTTTGGGCGAGCTGGTGCGCCTTCTGCAGGGGTGAAATAAAAAAGATAGTGAAACGCTACCCCGAATTAAAACAAAATAATATCGAAGTGCTGGCGATAAATGTTGAAGAGAACAAAAAGACAGTGCAAAGATTTTTTAGCAGAGAAAAGATAAATTTCAGGGTGCTGCTGGATAAAGACGGCAAAGTTGCCTCTAGCTACGGTATTGTGGGCATACCTACATTTATCTGGATAGACAAAGATGGCCAGATAAAATACGAAGGCCATACCTTTCCTGATCTTCCGGAAAAAGCAAATTAAAAGATGGACGTTGGGATAAAAGAATTAGTTGCTGCCTGGGATAAGCGCAATATCACCAGTCTTTATTGTCAGGATAAAGCCGATGCACTGACAAAAGTCTTAGAGCTTATACCAGAAGCTGCGTCAGTGGGTTTTTCTGGCTCTGTTACGCTTAATGAGATAAGGGCGATAGAGGCTTTAAAGAAAAGAGGCAACAAGGTATTTGATCCTTATCTGGCGGATTTAAGCAGAGAGGAAAGCCTGCGGATAAGAAAAGATGCAGTATCAGCAGATTATTATTTGGCCAGCGCCAATGCTATTTCTAAAAAGGGAGAGCTGGTATTTTTTAGCGCTTTCGGCAATCGTACTAGCGGTGTATCTAGCGCAAAAAATGTTATTGTTGTCTGTAGCATAAATAAGATTACTCCCAATGTTGATGAGGCAATAAGGCGGGCAAGGGAATACGCCGCCCCGCTTAATTGCAAGCGCCTTAATTGGAATGCGCCCTGCCTTTCCGATGGAGTCTGCAAGAAGGAAATTTGCCTTTTTCCCGAATACAAAAGAATGTGCTGTCAGATTCTGATTATTGAGGCAGAGACTACCCCGGATAGATTAAAGGTTATTTTAGTAGGAGAAAAATTAGGGTTTTAAGGATAATATGATGTTTAGCCAAAAAGGATTAGCTATATTGGTGGGAAGTTTCCCTTTTAAGGACGCGTCTGAGGCGCTGGAATTAATTTTTAAATATGTGCCGAATGCTCCTTGCTGGCCGCAACTACCTAAACGAGATATCAGAGAAGGGATGGTCGCGCAATTTAGCGAGGGCCTGCCTTGCGTGAGGCTCTCTAAGAGCGGATTATATTTGGATGAAAATGATAAAGAAAAAGAATTGGAAGATTTTTACGCCAGCATCATCGATAACAATATCCAAGAATTTAAGATCTCGCAGGATTACGCCCAGGGGCTATGGCAGTTTTACCAGAGGCTTGAAAAAGCAGATTTAAGCAAGGTGGATTATATCAAATGCCAGATAACCGGCCCGTTTACCTTTGCTGCGAGCATAAACGACTCTCGCGGCAAGTCAATATTGCACGATGAAGTCTTTATGCAGGTAGTGATAAAGGGCTTGAGCATGAAGGCGCTGTGGCAGATAGATTTATTCAGGAAATTCAAGAAAGACATTATTTTATTTTTTGATGAGCCGTATTTAGGCTGTTTTGGCTCAGGATTCACTTCTATAAACAGAGAAAACGTAGTTGCCGGCTTGAAGGATTTAGCCAGCGCTGTTAAATCTAAAGGGGTATTTCTGGGGGTCCATTGCTGTGGCAACACTGATTGGTCCATATTTACCGATGTGCCAGGAATAGACATAATCAATTTTGATGCCTTTGACTATTTAGAGAAAGTTACTCTTTACAGCCAAGATATAGGTAAGTTCTTGGAGCGGGATGGGACACTTTGCTGGGGCATTGTGCCTACCCAGGAATTCAGTAACAAAATTACCAAGGCAAACTTAGCGGAAAAGATTAAAACAGGGGTAAATGCCTTTAAAAATAAAGGAATTCAGCTGCTGATCGATGCCATTGTCAAATACCTTCCTTCCCCTCTCGACAGGGCTGCCATAACAGGGATAAACCCGTTTACCGATAAAGAAGAAATTCGCTATCCCGATCCGAACGAACCCTTCACCGCCATCGCATTTAAAATTGCCACTGACCCCTTTATGGGCAGGATCGCCTATTTCAGGGTTTATTCCGGAGCACTTGATGCCGGTACCACCGTTTTAAATGCCAATACCGATAAAAAGGAACGAATTATGCGGCTGATGCTGATGCATGCCAACAAGCAGAATCCCATCAAACGGATCGAAGCAGGCGAGATCGGAGCTGCAGTA
>Ga0209048_10005241_pt1 | contig 12265 bp, 12 predicted proteins | sample FrelakmetCRP12CR_FD_187146 | JGI IMG/M metagenome (GOLD analysis project Ga0209048, IMG submission 187146) | Freshwater lake sediment microbial communities from the University of Notre Dame, USA, for methane emissions studies - CRP12 CR (SPAdes)... | ecosystem: Environmental > Aquatic >... | reverse complement strand
GGCAGTTTTACGGGTTGATGGCACAGAGCGTGATTTCTCACCACGGTTCCGTGAATCAGCATACACTCCTGTGAAAAAAGTTGTTGACATACAAGTGAACGATTTTGACAGAATGAAAGAAGGGGTGCTCCATGCATCTGAGGCGGCACTTAAAAAGAGGGATCGCATACTCTCGCGATTACGTAGCAGGAAGAATCAATACACAAAATAATTTTTTCAAATTCGATTTTTATGGTTTGTCGCATAATTTAATACGGGGGAATCATATCCTCATTTTGGTTTTATCCCGTTTACACAGATGTTATAGGCAAGTTGCGGCAGGCGCCGTTCCACGAATGGTTCCACCCTGCGCGCCAGTTGGAAGAGGGGATCGATCAGATTGATATGGGCAAATGAACACCATTTCATCTGGATACCGGAAAACCCGGCACGTGTAAACATTTCATGCATTTCATCCTCGTTATAATAGTGTTCACCGAAGTTTCTGACGACAACGTGGCTTACCTTCATGATCTCACCGATCTGGTATATGGCGGGAATGCTACAGGTAAGCAGTTTCTTTCCCAAGGTGCAGAGCGCGATGCATCCGCCCGGTTTGAGGACCCGGTAAGCTTCATCAAGCATACCCTGCGGATCCTTCATGTAACTGAAGGCGAGCAGGCTTGAGATAGCATCGAATGACCCGTCCCCAAAGGGGAGTCGTTCACCGGTCGCAATAACAAACTCACGGTCAGGGCACCGTCTCCGTGCCTGATGGATCATGCCCCTGCTGATATCAAGACCGACGGCATTTCCGCCCTCTGCAATAAATTTCTCAATAAAAAGTCCAGTACCACATCCAATGTCCAGCAGGGTGCCGGTACTTGGCAGCGCATCGATAAGATGGCGGCTCAGGTGGGTGTGATAACACCTGCCCCGCGAACGGTCATAGTGGTGGTCATACCTGTCTGCCACTTCATCATAGTGCCTCTGGATCTTCTCCTGCCTGCCGGTGGTTATGTGAACACCCCTCTGATCTCAGTAAGCATGGCACCGAGCTGGATGAACTCGTTATTGCAGTGCCGGATCCGTGCGTCAGCATCCGCAAGAGCGATTGCAATATCAGGGTGGTTGTATTCACGGTGAGCGACTGCACGGATTTCAGAGAGGACTTCCTGACCCGAAAGCCCGGATTCGATCATGAGCGATTCAACATAATGCTTTGCTTTCCGCACATCCCCGTTCTGGACAGCTGCGAGGGTGGCAGCAGTGTTAGTTGCGGTTTCTGATAAATCCATTACCGCAAGGTCGATTTTTTTTCCTGATTGCATAGCAAGCTGAAGGAGCATAATTGCACGGCGGAGATCACCTCGCGAAGCCTGTACAATGAGATCGACATGGTCATCGTTGCAACGATGCATGTCGCGGCTTTCAATTTCTTTTTGCCGTATCCCCACAAGATGCCGTTCCATCATTCCGCTTTCAATCGGGGCAAAAAAGAGAGGGAGGCAACGGGAGGAAATGGCAGGGAGGATTGCACTTGGATTTGTCGTTGATAGAATAAACCGGCAGGTACCGCTTGTCCGCTCCATGATCCTCCTGAGCGCCTGCTGTGCTTCACGGGTAAGTCTATGGGCATCTTCAAAGACCATCAGTTTGAACGCTGAATCAAGCGGGCGCATCGCCGCATAGGATTTTGTGATGTACTTGAAATTGGCAAGCAGACCTGCCTGCTTCCGGAACAGGTGTGCATATCGCTCTTCCTGTTCAAGGTAATTCTTGCCCTGTAAAAAAAGGTCTGCGGTCTGGAATACTGAGGTGTTCATCTGCCAGTTTTCCCCATAGAGGCGTTTCGCGAGGCACTGGATTGCCGACGTCTTGCCTGTTCCATGCTTTCCTGTCAGTATCAGATGGGGAACCGACCCTTTTTGAGCAAAGGCAAGGAGGTGATCGATCACCTGCTCCTGACCGATGATCTCCTCCAGTGTATGAGGGCGATACTTTTCAATCCAGAGCATGGGAGAGCCTCATTGTCATCTCACGTATTGCGTCTGTTAAAAGATAATGGTTATCGAGTGAGGCGATCAGATCGATCCCTTCATTCTTTGAGAGTCCATAACAGGCATGTGTGATCTGGGGGAGAGCGCGTGTCAGCTCATCCACAATCGTAAGGCTTGCAGTGCGTGCAGTCCGGGAGAGCGGATTGAGATCGATTGCAACTACGGTCTTTCCCATACCAACCAGTGCTTCGCAACGGTCCCCGTCTTCGAGGGGTACAATTACTACATCCGCGGAGAAGATGCCACCTCGCCGGCACCAAGCTCGGTCGTGATAGAGTGGTAACAGGCGCTCTGATTCGCCGGAAAAGACATCAGCGCCCGCCTCACGGAGAAGATGTTCTATCTGCTGTACCCGTTTCTCGGTCCTGTGGAAGAGGTTCACCTCTACAAGCGCCCCACTTGCCTTCTGGAGTGATGAGATCTCGGACGCGGCAAGAGCCGCTGTATTCCCATTGACGGAGATCACAGGATGGCGTGCTGATTTTAGCAGTGCAGCTGCCGTCCTTTCTGCGATACGTGCACTATCGGTTGTCCGCTCACCAATCAGATAATCGAATGCCTCACCGCGCCCGTGCGCGGCGAGTCCTTCAGGAGTCACGATTCCCTTTTGTGCACAGAGTGCAAGGCGTTCCCTTGTTATCAGGGATCGGTACCGCGGGTGCGAAGGGGGGATCATGAAATCTCCTCTACAACCCTTGCCCCTTGGGTAGCGACATGCATTTCATAGATCATACCAAAGTGTGACAAAACACGTTTTGCGTTCTTCCCATAGGCAAAGACGCCATCTCCGAGCATTGTCATGCTGGCCGGTATACCCCTCTCATCGCATCGTTCAAGCACTTTTTGTACCTTGGGTGTCAATAGCCCGCTGCTTCGTGTAAATATTTGAGAACATCGGAAAAAATTTTCTATATCAACTGGCCTGTAATCGGGAAATGCCAATTCGACTTTTTCCATCTGCTGCTGTGATCCAAGTATGGATGGTGTATGGATCGGTCCGAAACTGACTGCGTATATGGGTTCAGGAAAACCGAAGTATCTCAAAACAGGTGCGGCAATACCAGCTGTTGTTCGCACAACAAACCCGCCACCGCGGCATGCAGACACATCGCCAAGTCCAGTGCGGTGGTAGATCTCTGCTTCATGGGCGATAGTGGCTATTTGCATTTCGGTCATCCGGAGATCACACAATCGGTTCAGTGCAGTAAGTGTTGCGAGAAGAGCGGCAGCCGAGAGCCCGAAACCTGCACCAATCGGGAGCCGGCATTCGGTTGTAACCGATGCAGTGATCGAAAGCCTCTCCATGGTAGTGGTTATCAGTTCCGATTCCCGTGAAATTTCATTGAGTGTTCCTGAGGGTGATCTTCTGCAGATGCATATGGAGTTTTGTCCCGCCGGCTGCACACGGGCAACAACGCCCTCGGTGATGACGATTCCGGCACCGATGCTGCCTGTTGTTGCCGCATCCCGTCCGATCACCCTTTTGAAATAGCCTGAGATATGACCCGGACAGAATGCGGAAACTGAAGGACCCACGATTACCACCTCATTATACCTGAATTATGGTTCTGCTTTACTACTGTTAATAAAAAAAATTCTTTCCCTGGTGGCTGAAAAAGTGCGGTTCCGGGATAATGTATCCCCTTCAGGTTAGATCCTTTCAACGGTGTTCCCCAGCCGTTTCCATGAGTGCATTCCAGATTGCCAGCGCTACCTCCTCCTTCGACCCGGTAATGTCAGTACGGTTGGTGGTTGTCAGGAGGGTAAAAGTACCTTGACTGCTTCCCATTGCTTCCGGAGTGTTGGTGACTACCATCAAGGCACCTCTTTTAAGAAGTCCATGCGCCTCTTCCTCGGCACCCCATCCAAGTTTAAATGCTACTGTTATGGGTTTAGAGGTCCTTATGACCTCATCGATAAGCTTTGGGAGCGGGGCAAGTTCAACAGCGTGCGCTTTTCCGCTCGGGATCTTTCCTTTGATTTTTACAGGCGCGAAATCAGAGATTGCGGCAGCGCTGATATAGATATCAGCACTATCACGGCCCAGGTACTGGATTACACCGTCATGCATGTCCTGCGCAGAATCTGCGAAAATATTGTCCACACAGGGGAAGGTATCCCGGTGTACAACGGTCACATCGGCACCTAACCGGAACGCCTGAAGTGCGATCTCCCGCCCCATCTGTCCGCTCGAACGGGTGGTAATTACCCTGATATCGTCGAGAGGTTCCCTGCATGGGCCACTTGTGACCAGTACGCGGAATCCCTTGAGCGGGTGCCCCAGCACCGCACGCTCGCTGAAGAGTATGATCTCCTCGATTCCTGAGATCTTTGCCTTCCCCTCTTCAACCTTCGGTTCTACGACCGTGACACCCCAGTGTTTTATCCGTTCAATATTGTCGATCACAGCAGGGTGGCGGTACATGCTGTGGTGCATTGCAGGAACGATGACAATGGGAATACCGCTTCCAAGTGCTGTCGTGGCAAAGGTCGTTACCGGTGTGTCATCAATGCCGTGTGCGATCTTACCAATGGTGTTTGCTGTACAAGGGGCGATTATCAGAAGATCTGCGGTACCTTCATCTCCACAGTACGCGACATGCTCCACCATTCCTGTCAAACGACAGATTGCGGGTCTTTCCGAAGCGTAGGTGAGCGCGTCCGGATGGATGATACCTGCAGCTGCTTTGCTCATCACAACCTGGACTTCGGCACCGCGGCGGCGGAGTGCATGGATAAGCCTGACCACTTCGACTGCTGCGATGCTTCCCGTGACGCCGATGACGATCTCTTTACCCTGAAGTGTCTGTATGGTGGTCATGCAATTACCACGTCCTGCACCATATGCCAGATATGAGGACGGTACTTCTTCACCTTATGTACAGTAACCTCTCCACAAAAACCTGCGCTTGAAAGACAGGAGTGGATCTTCTCTTCTACAGAACCGAGGCTGTGAAGATGGATGACGCTTTCACTTTTTACATGATTAAGTGCCTGCGGGAGCATGCATATAGCTTCAAAGTGACCCATGACAATCCGGTCATACACCCCATACAGGATGTCCCGGCAGTCACCGCAGGTTGCCTGAACACGATCGATCAACCGGTTCTGTATGAGGTTTCTCTGCAGGTATCCGAATGCAAGAGGATTGATCTCCATCGCATGTACATATGCACCGCTTCCTGCCATAGGGATGGTGAAGTACCCGATACCAGCAAACATATCAGCAACGCGTTCGGGATATCTAGCGGATCTCACAAGATCCGCGATCCGTCTCTTTTCTTCGCGGTTACCCTGTGCGAACATAACCGTGCATGGGTCGAGTATGTAGGTGTATCCATTCTCGTGGTGGCGCACCTCCCCAACATTGCCAAAGAGGACTCTGGCATCCGGTGTCCTTGTATGATCGCGAAGCGAGCGGATCCATAGAATTCCGCGGGGATTGCGGAAGGTGACAATCCTGCCGATCTGTTCCTGAGACGGTTCTTCTCCGTGGATTACGGCAACGTCCCCGAGCATGAAAAACCCCCGTCCACTATATAGCTCCCGCTCGGATAATTCGCAGTCACTGGGGAACTCATCACGAACAGGTACAAATGCTGTGTCCCCTTTAATTGAGGGCCTGCGCCGTGGATCAACCCAATCCTCTTTACAAACCTTCAGAAGGTCTTCTCTTGCGATTTTTCGGACCCTCATCCCTCACCTCAGTACAACGAGATGATCTCCATCGCGGATAATGCGTACATACTGACCGGCTCTGATATTGAAAGACTTCCCTGCTGCACATTCATGCGTGGCATACGTATCAGGATCAATCACTCCGATAGTATCCCCTTTGGCAAACGCAACCATTGCATCAACAGCATCGCGTGCGTTGCCGATCAGTTGGTCAACCTCCTCTTCCCGCACTGTTTTAATATTTCCCTCAGTAAAGTCGAATACGCGAAGGAAATTGGATTCGACCTTAATGACTTCCGCATATCGTCCCCGGAAGCGGATCACGTCACGCTTCTGGTAGCGGGGAAGGCGTACAGAGTACGTTATCCGGTAGAGCGGTCGTCCGTTCTTCTCACCGATGAGTTTGGGGTGCGTCGTATACCGTCCACCTAGCTGGGCCGTGATCTTCTGGGCGATAAGAATACCGATATGCTGGGAACCGACTACAATATCAAGTCCTTCGGTTGTCTCACTCATATCGGAGATAAACGAGAGCCGCTCACCTCCCGTCTGGAGCGATAGTTCCACTTCAGATGCAATTGCTGCAGCCATCTGGCATTCGTATGGGCCGGGGATCCGGTCCAGCGCCCGCACCTGGACAATACCTTCGTAGTAACTCCCGCTGATCCGGTTGCATCGGTCGCATTGCTCCTTGTTCCATGCAATTTCCACGTCACAACTTCCCGTTACCTGCTGATGGTACAACACTCCTTGAACCGTGATAGTCGCCCGCGATCGGTTTGTACTCAAAGTATTAATTTTCACATTGATACGGGGTGATCGAAGTTCAGGGTGAAGATGTACCGCGCTGCGTGCAAGATCCATGGCAAGATCGGCGCGTTCGCGGTCCGTGTCAGACCAGACATTCCCCTGCTTTTGCGCACCGCAGCTGGGACAGTGTATATTCTGCACTCTGTATTCACAGGTCAGCCAGCGTGTCTCTGCAACCTTGCAGTGATCGCATAATCCCTCCCTTTCTGAATGTCTCCCGCACTTCGGGCAGAATCGGTCTGTAATTGCCATTTGCTTACAACCTGAAGATCTGGGCGTGTGGTATGGTACCTATCATAATACAGCCAGCGCGTGATACAAGTCCCATCTTGATAGCAAGGGCAACCGCTCTTTCACCGATGATATTTGCATTATCAGCATGCAAGAGCGCCTCCCCCACCTCCTCTTCGCCGGTCTGGCAGTCACCATAGAAAAAATTGGTGATATGCACCTCCATATCACCGTCGATGATTGTTGTATTGATCAGTTCACGGTCACACACCGCAACGATGCTTCCTGTTTCTGGCGAACGGTGAATCTTTAAAAACATTGAATATTCATTGGCAGGGCGTTATAAAAAAGGTGATCAGGCATTATTACAGAGTGATAGGAACACCATAGACATACTCAACCGTTTCGACATGAATGCGGTGACAGTCTTCCTGCCTGATCAGATCCTGCCCAAGGAGATGTTTGGTAACCCTGGGTACAGATTTAGGGCCGATGACTGCCCCGGGGCGTGAATTTTCGTCCATAAAGTCACTTTCCATCATAAAACGACGTTTCTCCCTGCAAAGTTCAGGGATCTCCTTTTGTTTGGCGATGAAGGATGGGATCAATGGTGTATCGGGTGTGGCGTAATGCTTCACTACGCGTTCAGAGCGTATGCCAGCGCGCCGTGCCATCTCCGGTACATCACTGCATGCCCCGCTCTCAGCATGGATCTGCAGGGCGCATTTGCACTCTCCAGCGAGATGGAGCGCGTGGGAAAGGACATCGTTGGATGCAGCCCACATCTCCGGGCTCACCTCGTAGTGTGGGCGCCCACTCTTGAGCGCGCACGCTTTTCTCTCCTCCACGTAGCGTGATGCAAGATCAAGTCCCCCCTTCATCACTTCCACGGTATGCTTAAGGTCCAGCCGTTCAGAAATTCTTGAGATTTCGGCTGGATGCACGCCCAAAACAGGAAAGACCACAATCCCGATTTCTGATATCATCTGCCCGATCCGGATTGTCTCATCAAAGACAGCTGCGTAATCGGCCCCTGATGATGGAAATACTTCAAGGGACCATGATGGTTTTGAAACAAGAAAGAGGTGCGTGCCACCTGCGCGTAAAAAATCCTTTGCCGCCTCGATCCCCCTTCCATTCTTTGGGTCGATATGGATATGATCGTCAGTGATCGGAAAAGGGTTCGATCTCATAACATTCCACAACCTGCATGAGCGGGTATCCCTCGTTCGGGGCGAGACGCGCCCTGCAGTAGGTAAACCGAACGCGCGTGATGATCTCAACGTCAAACATCAGACCGGAAAGTTCACTGTACCCGAATCGGTTTTGCACCATCATGCGGCGGTCGAGGCGTACGGTAATCTTTTCAACACAGGGCTGGAGGATAACACTTTTTTCAATCGCTTTCTCAACGCTTGCCGCACTTTCTTTCGATATTGGGGTGCCCACCCACTGGTGGTAGAGTGCACCCAGCTTGATCCCGGCTTCAAAGATTGCCTGGTCCCGCTCTTTCTGCATATCGGTCTCCTTATATCAGCTGGATGATGCCATTCTTTGGCTCCATTACTTCGCCATTGCGAAGGAGCATATCGATCCCCTCACGTACTTTTTCTCTGGAAAAACCTTTTCCCGAAACCATCTCGATTACCTGATCTATGGATGCGCGCCTCCCCTCCCCTCCAAGGTCCCGGATCACCTCTTTTATTACCCGTACTATGTCCCGTTTCTCCTTCGATATACCGGTTGCAACCTTGTCGATGTCAAATGAGCCGGTCTTGGCATCATAGGCGATTTGGCGCAGGCAGGCATCAACAATATGGATCACGCGCTCTGCATCAGACTGCTCAATAGTATTGGAAAGCCGGATCCGGGCGCTTGCCTCTCCAAGCCGGACAAGGGCTTCAAGCTGCCGTGCGGTCACCGGGACCGGCTTGTTGGGCTCTGCAATCCCCCTGAGTTTTAGGTAGTAATTGACGAGAGCTTCCTTTGCTTCTGCTGAGAGAATCGGGTAACAGGACCGTTTTGCGTACGCAACATACTTGCGGAAGAGCGAAGGCCCGATATCAGGTTTCACCTGTGAGAGCTGCTGTTCGATAAACTCGTCGGTGACGCCAGGGATCGGGGTTTTATTGTGCTGCGCGATCAGCTCCCCGATGCCGTGCGTCTTGAGAATGTGTTCGGCAATGGCAAGGTCCCGCTTCGGTTCAGGCTGGTCGGCCATGATGAAGATGAGGTCAAACCGTGAAAGCAGGGTGGGGGGCATATTGATCTGGTCTGCTATGTCGCCATACATGTCAAACCTCCCGTATTTGGGATTTGCAGCGCCAAGAAGTGCGCAGCGCGATTTGAGTGTCGCTGTTATGCCCGCCTTTGCGACACTGATCGTCTGTTGCTCCATTGCTTCGTGTAATGCGCTCCTGTCTTCTTTCTGCATCTTGTCCATCTCATCCACTGCGGCGACTCCCATATCCGCGAGCACCAGCGCACCTGCTTCGAGGGTCCAACGCCCCTCACCGAATTCATCCTTTACTGCCGTCGCGGTGAGCCCGGCTGATGTTGAGGACTGTCCGCTTGTATAGATCGCCCGGGGCGAGAGCTTGACAACGTAACGCAGCAGCTGGCTCTTGGCAATACCGGGATCTCCGATAAGCAGTACATGGATGTCTCCACGCAGGCGTGTCCCGTCAGGCATCTCCTTGGCTATTCCGCCAAAGAGCTGAAGCGCGATCGCTTCTTTTACATCCTCGCTCCCGTAAATCGTGGGGGCAATTGAGTGGGTGATCTTCCGGTAGATCATTGGATCGCCGGAAAGCGTTTTTATATCATCCTCCGCTTTTTCGTCGATCTCCACCTCTTCGAACTCCTTCTCCTGGATCTCGATTGAATTGCATTCAAGAAAGATATCGAAGACGGTGCTCTTTTCACCCCTGACAACACGCTGCATCGAGCGCAGGATTCCGTTGATAACCACACGGTCTCCTGGTGCTACCCTGCCTGCAAGATCATCGGTTACATCGATGTCAAGGGTCTGGGGTTGCTCACCGCCCCGCAATCCCTCGGGAGATTCCTGAACCCGCAACTTCTGGGAGTCAATGAACCTTGAGCGTTTCGGGAGGAGTTCCAGTTTTTTGAATGTGCAGCCATCGGTGGCACACCCCTCGGGCTCGATGAACTTGCCGTACTTCTGCTTTTTGTGTGTGAAATGTCCTGCAGGGCATTTGAAGACCGCTTCAACGATCCGCGGGCGCACCTCGGTGGTCTTGCGCAGAATGCCTTCAACTGAGATGAACCGGTTGATGTCATCAGACCTGATCTGGCGGATCCCGATCTTCTGGGGCAGATTCTTAAACCTGATATTGATGCCCCTTGGCTCCTTGCCGTCTTTGGTCCGGATTAGCTGGTTGCTTTTGATGGCATCCCAGACATCCTCGATCACCTTTCCCGGATTCTCCAAAATCTCATCGGCAAGAATAATACCTGTTTTACCAAATTTCTCGATCTCCCGGTAATCGATGTAGAGAGACCTCCGGTGGGGATATTCTCGGCTCAGTTCACCGAGTTCCTTTTTATACCGACTTTTAAGAAACCTGCTCCAGTCAGATACCCGGTCAGAGACCCCTGAATCAGAATCCTTATCCAAGTCTGCACCTCATGATTCCCTCTCTGCTGAAAGCACGAACCGCGCAATGAGCGCCTCCATCTGGATATCCCCATCAGCGCCCTCGGAGAGCCGGAAGTCTGTCTCCCCCAGATGGTCGATCAGCCGTACTTTGAGCCCCCGCGCCATATCCCGTTTGAGCAGGGCACGGTAACACTGGTTGATCAGCTCGTTGGGGGCAATCCCCCGTTCGTGCATGAGGTGGTTAAGGTGTGTCTCAGCACCGTCAAAATCTCCCGTGAGGGCGAGGTTTAAAAGTTCATCGATCTCTTCGGGGCGTGCTGTTGAGGTTATGGCATAGACCATCGTGGCGTCGATAGTATGGCTGATGATTGCCGCCCCCTGCAATGCATTAATTGCCTTGCGCATATCTCCCTGTGCGATGTACACCATCGCATCCATCGCATCGGGGCTGACAGAAAGTTCCTCGCGGTGGCTGATTCGTCGGATCTCTTCCTTGATAGCCACAGGGGAGAGGGGTTTGAACCGGTAGATCGCGCACCGGCTCTGTATGGGATCGATGATCTTCGATGAGTAATTACACGATAGGATGAACCGGCACGTCTGCGCGTAACTTTCCATTGTCCTGCGCAGCGCTGCCTGTGCATCAGTAGTGAGTGCATCTGCCTCATCTAAAAAGAGTATCTTGAAACTGGCTTCTCCTAACGGTGTTGTACGGGCAAATTGTTTGATCTGGTTCCGCACAACATCGATACCCCGTTCATCAGATGCGTTCAGTTCGCGGAAATTCATCTGCCATGACTCACCAAAGATCTCCCGCGCGAGGGTGACCGCCGCTGTCGTCTTGCCCACACCTGCATTGCCGGTGAATAGCAGGTGAGGCAGATTTCGGGTTTTAACATATGAGGAGAGGCGCTCAACGATCTCGTCCTGCCCAACGATATCGGCAAGTCGCACCGGTCGGTATTTTTCAATCCAAATTGTGTGATTCTCCTCCATAGGTTCTCTCCTTTATTCCATGAACTGGTGATAGTCGATCAGGTATAGATACATGTATGCATATGGGATACATGCTATACTGCCGGCTTGTACTACATGAATGTCATAATCTTTATCATAAGAGTTTTGAAATTACTCCTTATGAATTACCGGCTCATTTTCTCTGTTCTTTTATTTATTGGAATCATTGTTGTTCCGGTATCTGCAGGTCTCACGAAGATCGATATCGAAGCTCCGGTGTATATCGGCGAAGTGGGGATTGATATCTCCTCCTCACTCATCGGCTGCCGCCAGATTGCGTGGTGGCCTCCCGGTAACGATACGAGCACCCCTCCAGGTAAGATCATTGATCTGAATAATGACAATATCTATAGTTATAACATCACCCCTGAGCGTTTTTCAGGGTTCGATGGTCCATGGTATACGTCGGATAAAAAGCCGTTCTTCAAGGTTTTTGATGTCCAAACACCCCAGATTTCCTTGAAAATCTGGGATATTGACCACGATAGGGACGTCACCGGACAAAGTGTGCCACGGAATACGCGGGTCACGTACCGGATCGAAACAAACCTAGATAGGGTATTTAACTACCTCTACCGTCCTTTAGTCAACCCACTGGACCGAATTTTCGATGTCCGGCTCAAAGGGCCCAATGGTGCCGGTATCCCTAATATTTATACAGGCAGTGCGGGAGTACCGGGCACCCTGATTCTCAACTTCGATACAACGCCAGATGTAAGAACCTCCCCATATATGTGGAGGGATGGCGGGAGCTGGAACCATTCGGCACGAAGTGGTGATGGAACACCGCTCTATCCTCTTGGAACGTACACCTTCACTGCGTCCCAGAACCTCAACAACATGAAATTTTATTACGGGGACAAGGTTG
>Ga0209048_10005240_pt1 | contig 12266 bp, 10 predicted proteins | sample FrelakmetCRP12CR_FD_187146 | JGI IMG/M metagenome (GOLD analysis project Ga0209048, IMG submission 187146) | Freshwater lake sediment microbial communities from the University of Notre Dame, USA, for methane emissions studies - CRP12 CR (SPAdes)... | ecosystem: Environmental > Aquatic >... | reverse complement strand
CAGCTGAATGCCCTCTAGTGTGCCTCCATGTGCGGCAAACTCTTTTTCATGCAGTTCCTCATGCACGATGCCGGACGCCGCGGTCATCCACTGTATATCGCCAGGACCGATGACTCCTCCACTTCCAGTCGAGTCACGGTGCGCGACCTTGCCTTGATACATGATCGTGACCGTCTCAAATCCCCGGTGCGGATGTTCCCCCACGCCGAGCTGTCGCTCGGTCGGCGGAAAATCCTTCGGCCCCATATAGTCGAGGAGCAAGAACGGAGACAGTTGCTCATCAACACCGGCACCTGGAATCATGTTACGCACCGGAAAACCATCACCGACCATATGGTGGGACCCTGCCTGATAGACTCCGACGAGTTCCTTCGTCGCGCCGGCGTTCATTACATGCTGATTCATCGTTGGTCTCCTTCCGTTGCAGGTCGATATCTCGACCGTTCGGCTTACAGTCGCTTCTCCTCCAGATCGTAGACATCGAACCAGACGTACTCCGGACGATCCTTCGGCACGACCTTGGGGATATATTCCTCGAGGTATTGCTGCGCCTGAAGACTCATCTCGCTGAGCCGCATATCGCGCAGCTTTAGGGGACTCCTTAGAATTGAACCGTTCCTTCGCTCTCCCAGATGAGCACTTCGGCTCCGGTCGTCCCCTCCGCCGTCAGTTTCCGTGCTCCCGCCGCCGTGAGTCGCACTGCATCGCCTGCGTTCAGACTACCAGCCTGCTCCAGATACACAGACCCTTTCGCCACGTACAGGTGAACATGTGCGTTGTCCGGCACCGTGACGGTTTGTCCGGGCAGAAGTCGGCCGCCCCAGAGGACCGCTCCTTTTTGTCGAATTGATATGGCGCTGTCATGCCCCTTCCCCGAGGCAACAGGGACGAGCCCTCCCTTTGCCAGATATCCGTTGATGTCGAGCTGTTCATAACCAGGGTTAATCCGCTGGGTATCAGGAACTACCCACATCTGAATGAAATGCACGTCCTTGTCGGCCCTGGGGTTCATTTCCGAATGCCAGATGCCGGTACCGGCACTCATGCGCTGTGCGAGCCCAGGATAAATAATCCCCTTGTTGCCTTCGGAATCTTTATGTTCCAACTCGCCGTCCAACACCCACGTGAGGATTTCCATATCCTGATGCGGGTGCGTCCGAAATCCGGTACCGGCCTTCACCGTGTCGTCGTTGCTCACCAGCAGCAGCCCATGATGGGTATTGGCCGGATCGTAGTGGTTCGAAAAGCTGAAGCTGTGCCAGGAGTCGAGCCAGCTGATCTCCGTGTGGAAGCGCTCATGGGCTCGACGGATATCGATTTCGGTGGACTTGATCCCGATCGTGTTCATCGTTTCGCCTCCTTTCGCGAATCTTCCGCTACGTCCTTCGCTTATCTGTCGACCTTCTCCGCGACGAGTCGATCCAGCGACCATTTCCCAGCGCCCGTCATCAATAGCGCGAGGCCGATGCCGATTACCAAGAGATGATACTCGTAACCTTCACCCTGTTGCTTGCCGAACCAGTTCATGAAGAATCCGTTTGGGAGATGCGAGGTTGTGATGGCGCCGAGCATAATCACTATGAAACTTGCCGCCGTGAAGCGCGTTAGCAATCCAGCGATCAGCCCCAGACTGCCGAAAAACTCTCCGACGATCACCAGCAACGCGACAATCCAAGGCAAGTGCATCGTCTCCGTAAAGAATCCCATGGTCCCGGAGAATCCGAACCCGCCATACCACCCCAGCAACTTCTGGGCTCCATGCGGGAACATTACCAGCCCGAGCGTGAGACGAAGAACAAGCCCGGTCCAGTTATTGTCTGTCTGAAAGAATTGCCGCATATATACCTCCCTGGTTCTCTCGTCGCTCCGTCCCATGGCTTGTATTATAATAGTCCTAGTTAGAACTAAGTCAATAGTAAAAATAGTTCGTTTGTTTTCTTTCGTGAAATAGTGAGTGAGGTCAATCGGTTCGAGCGAGGCGGGAGGGGAGAAGGGCAGGTGCTTACCGGTCGCGCCGCGACCCCTTCATCGCCCGTTCCACTTCGCGGCTGGCCTCCCGCGTCTTAATGGACTCTCGGCGGTCATGCTGCTTCTTGCCTTTGGCCAACCCGAGTTCGACTTTGGCAAGGCCCCGCTTGGAGAAATAGATGCGGAGCGGAATGAGCGTGAGCCCTTGCTGTTGCGTCTTGCCGAGGAGCTTATTGATCTCCTTGCGGTGGAGAAGTAGTTTCCTCGTGCGGAGAGGCTCGTGATTCATAATGTTGCCGTGGCTGTAGGGACTGATGTGGCAGTGGTGGAGAAAGACCTCGCCGTCCCTCACGCTGGCGTAACTATCCTGTAGGTTCACGCGCCCCTCTCGCAGGGATTTGACCTCCGTACCCTGGAGCATGATGCCAGCCTCGAATTTCTCTTCAATGAAATAGTCGTGGTAAGCCTTGCGGTTCGTGACCACCGCTTTTTCGAAGCTGTCCTTCTCTTTCCCCATCAGGCGTCAGACTTTCATTGTCAGAGGTAGGTCGCTGTCAGTTTTCCGCTCCGAATCCCAGAATGTGCCCATTCGGGCGTGACCAGGAGCTGGCTACTGATTGCCATAGCAATTTTTGTTATGATGACGCCATGCGCACACTTGGTTCCATCGATTCTGTCTCCAACGTCCTCGAAGGGCTGACTCGTCGCCTGGGTCTCGAATCCAAGTTGCTCGAAAGCCGTTTGCGCCGTAACTGGGTCTCCATCGTCGGGGAGCCCATCGCGTCGAATACCTGGCCCGACCAGATTCGCTACAAGAAGCTCTATCTCCTGGTCCACAATAGTGTCTGGCTACACCAGCTCACGTTCCTCAAACCGACACTCATTCAAAAACTCAACAGCGTAGCCGGCGCGGATTTCATTACCGATATCGTGCTGAGGGTAGGGGAACTTCCGGAGACCGACAACGTGCCCGCGTCGGGCGAGGCCCATCGCGCGACCGCTTCACCACCAAGCGCCGCGCTGCTCGCGGAAATCTCGGCGCATGTGACCACCATCCAAGATCCGCTTCTCCGCGATCGCCTCGCTCAACTCATGGCGCAGGCGTTGGCTGAACCGCGCGCGCCGAAGGCAAGCTGAGCGGTCCCTTAAAAAGCTGGCGGGCATACACTTGCGTCGCCGCTGTCTCCTGGCTGTCCAGCAGGGGACCAATTCGCCCTTCCTCTTCGAACTCAGTCAGTTGATACAACCCCCGCACGGCTTTCCGAAATCCTTCCCGAACATCTCGGTCTTCCCCGGTCAGGTACTTGTGCAACATCATCGGCTCCGCCCAATCATCGAGGGAGAAAATATAGATGGTGAGGCGACGGTAGCGCTCCGTCAGATCGTCCGGCGTCGTCGGCCTGACCTTCATCGGTCCGAAATTTCTCGTCTCACGACCGACTTTTCTGAAGCGCTCGATCAGCGTTTCGATTTCACTATCGCTCGTCCAGGATGGGACATGAATCGCGACGGCTGTTTCTTCCTGCGATCCGATGCTATAGGGAGGGATCGATCGATCGGGACGGCTGAGATACATCCCGCCCCAGATCAGGGCGAAGGATCCGACGAATACGCCGATGGCCATCTTGACGACTGTATCCAGCGGCTTTTTAGGCTTGGATCCGGGAAGGGGCGTTGGAGAAGAATCCTGCTCGTGCATGGAAGGCCTGCGCTCAACGAACAAGGCGTAAGATGCAGCGCGTATCCTTACCCGCCGCCTTCCTCGGGGAGCACCTCGGCACTTTCAGCCAAACGCGCGACGGCCACAACCCGGTCGCCCTCGCCATCGAGATCAAGGATCCGAACCCCCTGGGTGTTGCGGCCGATTTCACGGAATTCATCCACCTTGCACCGAAGCACTTTGCCTTGAGCGGCCATCAGCATGATCTCATCGCCGTCTCGAACTTGCAGAAACCCGATGGCGAGTCCGTTGCGCTCATTGGTCTTCACGCTGATGATGCCCTTCCCCCCGCGTCCCTGGACGCGATACTCGTTCACCGGCGTGCGCTTCCCGTAGCCTCCCTCCGTGACCGTGAGGATTTGGGTGGTGGAGTCGGGCGTGATTGTTTCCATGCCGATGACTTCGTTGCCTTCCTCAAGCGTAATCCCCCGCACCCCGTGCGCCGTGCGTCCCATAGGGCGGACATCCTCTTCCTTGAAACGGATCGTGATGCCCTTCTTTGTGCCCAACAGGATTTCCCGCTGGCCGTCGGTGACATGCACGCTGATGAGCCGATCCCCCTTATCCAATGACAGCGCGATGATGCCGCCCTGGCGGGGATTGCCGTAGGCTGACAGTTCGGTCTTCTTGATGATGCCCTGCGCGGTCGCCATCACAACGAACCGGTCTTCGCGGAACTCTTTGACCGGCACGGTCGCGGTGACCTTCTCATCGCCGGAAAGTGCCAGCAGATTCACGAGCGCTTTGCCCTTGGCAGCCCGCCCTGCGTCCGGAATCTCATGGACTTTCAGCCAATAGACCTTCCCGGCGTCCGTGAAGAATAGGAGCGACTCGTGCGTGGACGCGGTGAACAGAGTCACGACAAAGTCCTCTTCCTTGACCCCCATCCCGATTTTGCCTTTGCCGCCGCGCCGCTGCGCTCGATACAGGGTGACGGGGTTGCGCTTGATGTAGCCGGCGTGCGAGATCGTGACGACTACTTCTTCGTTCGCGATCATGTCTTCCAGGGTGATCTCCGCTTCTTCTTTCACGATCTGCGTGCGGCGGTCGTCCTTGTAGGCCTCACGCACCTCGATTAACTCATCCTTGATGATCGTGCGAACCAGCGCTTCGCTGCCCAGCACCGACTTGAGATACTCGATCTGCTTCAAGACCTCTTTGTATTCCTCGATAAGTTTGTTGCGCTCTAATTGCGTGAGACGCTGGAGCCGCATCTCCAAGATTGCATTCGATTGGATTTCGCTCAGCGCAAATTCACGCATCAAGCCGACTCGGGCTTCATCGGGCGATTGCGCCCGTCGGATCAAGGTAATCACTGCATCCAGGTTGTCGAGTGCAATCTTGAGGCCCTCGAGGACATGGGCGCGCTCTTCCGCCTTGCGCAGCTCGAAGGCGGTCCGACGGACGACGACTTCCCGCCGATGTTCGATGAAATGACGCAGGATCTGCTTGAGGTTCAACACCTCCGGGCGATTGTTCACCAGCGCGAGCATGATGACCCCGAAGGTCGTCTGGAGTTGGGTGAGCTTATACAGATTGTTCAAGGTGATGAGCGGGATTTCACCGCGCTTGAGCTCGATGACGACTCGGATGCCGTCCCGATCGGATTCGTCGCGCAGATCGGAAATCCCTTTGATCCGTTCGTCCCGGATTAACTCGGCAATCTTTTCGATCAGCTTGGACTTATTGACCTGATAGGGCAGCTCCGTGACGATTAACCGTTCACGTTCCGTGCGTTCATCGGACTCGACCTTCACTTTTGCGCGCAACGTCAGGAGACCCCGACCGCTCTCGTAGGCGGACTTGATGCCTGCCGTTCCATAGATGAACCCGGCCGTCGGGAAGTCGGGGCCTGGAATCTTCTTCATCAACTGGGCAATCGTGATGTCCGGATTCTCCAGGAACAGGAGGAGTGCCTCGATTACTTCGCCGACATTGTGGGTCGGAATATTGGTGGCATAGCCCACCGCAATGCCGCCGGCGCCGTTAACGAGAAGATTCGGGATTTTAGAGGGGAGCACCAGCGGTTCGACGAGCGACTCGTCGTAGTTCGGTCCGAAATCGACCGTATCCTTGTCGATATCGGCAAGCATGTCCTCGGCGACCTTGGTCAGGCGGGCTTCGGTATACCGCATGGCCGCCGGTGGATCGCCGTCGACCGATCCAAAATTGCCCTGTCCATCCACGAGCATATAGCGCATGTTGAAGGGTTGCGCCATTCGAACAAGCGTGTCGTAGATCGCACTGTCCCCGTGGGGATGGTAGTTCCCCATGATCTCGCCAACAATCTTGGCGGACTTGCGGTAGGCCCGGTTCGATGCCAGGCCCATTTCGTTCATACCGTGGAGAATACGGCGATGGACCGGCTTGAGGCCGTCGCGGACGTCGGGGAGCGCCCGGCCCACGATGACGCTCATCGCGTAACTCAAGTACGACGAGCGCATCTCGTCCTCGATGGCGATATGTCCTAACCGTTCATCAGGTGGCATTATGTCCTCGTGAAGCGTATCCCGTGAAACGTGAAACGTAAGGTTGTGGAGTCCGGCTCCGCCTGCGCTTCACGAACGACGTTAGACGTCTAGATTTCTGACCTCGAGCGCGTGGGCTTGAATGAAGTTTCGTCGGGGTTCGACCTCATCACCCATCAGAATCGTGAAGATCTCGTCGACGCCTGGCACGTCTTCCAGTTTGACTTTCAACAGGGTCCGGACTTCTGGATTCATCGTCGTTTCCCAGAGCTGATTCGGGTTCATTTCGCCGAGACCTTTGTAGCGCTGAATGCCGAGCCCGTGCTTGCCCTTATCGAGGATCGCCTTGACCAACTCAGCCGTCGCGGGCTGGAGCTGCTCCAGCCCGTCGGCTTTAATCTTATACGGCGCCCGGCCCAAACCGATCGCCGAGGGTGAGAGCTTCTGCAGCTCGCGGAATTCGGCGGAACCGATCAGCTCGTGGGTCACATTAAAGCTATGGGTGACCCCGTTGGCATGCAGCCGGCAGGTAACTTTGTTCGATTGGTGTTCCTCATCCTCGACGATGTCCAACGTCGGTGTGAGCTTCGGATAGACCACCGCGAGAGTTTTCTTCACGTTGGCCACGACTTTCTTAAGGGCCTCCTGATCCTTGAGGAGCTCGCGATCAAGCCCCGGCTCATCCACAAATGCCCGCACCATGCTGGCCTCGTGCGGTTTCTTGTTAAGCCGGCCGAGCAACGTCTCGAAGGCGATCAGCTTCTTGAGAATGGGCAGGAGCCGCCGTCCCGTGACATACCCCTGGACCCCTTCCACGTACACTTCTACATCCTCGACCGCGATATCGGCTAAGTGCTCGTTCAACGCCATTTCATCTTTGAGATATCGTTCCGTCTTGCCCTTCTTCACTTTAAAGAGCGGCGGCTGCGCGATATAGATGTAGCCTCGTTCGAGCAGCTCCGGCATCTGCCGGAAGAAAAAGGTGAGGAGCAGGGTCCGGATGTGGCTGCCGTCCACATCGGCGTCTGTCATGAGGATGATCTTGTGATACCGAGCCTTGCTGATGTCGAACGAGTCTTTGTCGGCTTTTTCGCCCTCTTCCCGCTTGCGGCCGATGCCGGTTCCGAGCGCCATGATCAACGTCCGGATCTCATCGCTCGAGAGCATTTTGTCGAAGCGCGCCTTCTCGACGTTGAGGATCTTGCCCTTGAGCGGCAGAATCGCCTGAAACTTGCGGTCGCGCCCCTGCTTTGCGGAGCCACCGGCCGAATCACCCTCGACGATATACAGCTCGCTCAAGGCCGGATCTTTCTCCGAACAGTCGGCCAGCTTACCGGGAAGTGATCCACCATCAAGCGCGCTCTTGCGTCGGATGAGCTCTTTGGCTTTTCGCGCCGCTTCACGAGCGCGAGCCGCGTCGATTGCTTTCCCGATGACCTTTCGGGCCACCGGCGGGTTCTCTTCGAAATAGGTCCCGAGCGCCTCGTTGACCGCGGCCTCGACGATGCCCTTTACCTCACTATTGCCCAGCTTGGCTTTCGTCTGTCCTTCAAACTGAGGATTCCGGACCTTGACGCTTACGACGGCAGTGAGCCCTTCACGAACATCGTCACCGGTGAGCGATTCGGTGTCTTTCTTGAGCAGATCGTTGGCGTTCGCGTAGGTATTAATCGTGCGGGTGAGCGCGGCCTTGAAGCCCACCAAGTGCGTGCCGCCTTCCTTGGTGTTGATGTTGTTCGCAAAGGAAAACAGGTTCTCGGAATAGCTATCATTGTATTGAAGCGCGACCTCCAGCACCATCTCCGGTTTCTCAACCTGCACGTAAATGGGCTTGTGCAGCGGCACCTTGGCTTCGTTCAGATGCTCGACGAACGAAACGATCCCACCCTTATACTTGAATACTTGCTCTTTGACCGGTTCTTTCCGCTCATCCTTCAGTGTGATCTCGAGCCCCTTGTTCAAAAAGGCGAGCTCGCGCAGTCGCTGCGCCAGCACGTCGAAGCTGAAGTCGAGTGTCTCGAAGATCTGCGCGTCGGACTTGAAGGTGACCATCGTGCCACGGCGCTTGGTTTTACCCGTCATCTTGAGCGGGGCAGTCGACTTGCCGCGCTCGTAGCGCTGCTCGAACACCTGGCCGTCCTGCCAAATCTCCAGCTCGAGCCACTCAGAGAGGGCGTTGACCACCGAGATCCCGACGCCATGGAGCCCGCCGGACACCGTATAGGCCCCCTGCTCGAACTTGCCGCCCGCGTGCAAGACCGTCAGCGCCACTTCGGCGGCAGACTTCTTTTGCGTGGAATGCATCCCGGTAGGAATGCCGCGGCCGTTATCCACGACCGTGACACTGCCGTCGATGTGGATCGTCACCTCGATGGTCTCACCGAATCCCGCCATATGTTCATCGACACTGTTGTCGACGACTTCATAGACGAGGTGATGGAGGCCGTCTACACCGGTGCTGCCGATGTACATCGCCGGACGCTTCCGCACGGCGTCCAGGCCTTCCAACACTTTGATTTGATCCGCGCCGTAGCTGTCGGATTTCGGTGTGGTCTCGATGTCGTTACTAGCCATCAGTCTCCCGTTTGAATAGAGCCATCGGCTCTCTGCTTTCAGCCCTTAGTGACCTACCTGACCTCTGATTGCTGGGCTCAGCTAGATTTTTATTGGCATGACGACGCACTTGAACCCGGGACTGTCTGACTCCTGGATCAAACAAGGGCTCAGCGGATTATCCATTTGCAGAGAGATCGTCTCTCCGTCCATCACTCCAAGAATATCCAACAAGTAGCGAGCATTGAACCCCGTGTTCAAGGCCTCCCCCTCGTACTGTGCCGCAAGCTCTTCAGTCGCTTCCCCAAAATCAGGATTGCTGGAGAACAACGTCAGCTGTCCGGAGACAAACGACACCTTCACCGCGTTCGCCTTATCACGGGACAGCACTGAGACACGCCGGAGCGCACTTTCAAGCTCGCTGCGATTGACCCCGATTTTCCTGCCGGTCTCTTTGGGAATCACTTGCTGATAATTCGGGTAGTTCCCTTCCATGAGCCGTGAGGTCAGCAGCAGCCCGCTCTTCCGGAATATCATGAGATTTTTGGTGAACCCGATCAAGGGTTCGCCCTCGCCGCCTTCTTCCAGAAGACGTTGCATTTCATGCGCCGCTTTTTTCGGAATGATGGCTTTGATCTCTTGAGGAGCGCCTTTGGCCCCCGCCTTTCCGACCTCCTGCTCGGCAACCGCCAACCGATGTCCATCGGTGCCGACCAGCCGCAAGATCGTTTTCTTCTCCGACGTGATGAGAGTCACCAACAGTCCGTTGAGGATGTAGCGCGCGTCATTGTCTCCGGCAGCGAAGAGGGTCTTGCGAATCAGCTCCAGGAAGCCGGCTCCGGCGAGGGGAATGAGCCCTTCCCGTTCGATCGTGGGCAACGCGGGATAGTCTGTGCTGGGGAGTCCGACGATCTTAAATTGACTCTTGCCGGCTTGAATGGTCGTCCAATTATTGTCACCCGAGGTGATTTCGATTTCATTGACTGCCAATTCCTTGATGATCTCATAGAGCTTCCGAGCCGAGACCGTGACCCCACCGGGCTTCTCTACGGTCGCCTTGTAGAGGCCGCGCATGCCGATTTCGAGGTCGGTGGCGACAATTTCCACCCCCTCCTGCTTCGCTTCAATCAAGATATTCGAGAGGATCGGCATCGTGTTGCGCTTCTCGACGACACCTTGGACCCGCTGGAGACCCGTCAAGAGTTCAACTCGTCCCATTCGCAGTTTCATGATCTCTTCCCCTTAGCACAGCCGCTCACGCTCGCAGGATCTGCTCCTTCAAGCTGTCCAACGTGGCACTCAATGCACTGTCGATGTCCTTTGCTTTAATGACTTGCTTGCAGGCATGGATGATCGTCGTGTGATCTTTACCTCCGAACTGCCGCCCGATCTCGGGATACGAGGAGTCTGTGAGCTCCCGACAGAGATACATGGCGATCTGTCTCGGGTGCACCAGCGTTTTACTCCGGCGCCGGGATTTCAGGTCGGAGATCTTCACATGGAAGCGCGCGCCCACCGTTTCCTGAATATCATCCATCGATACGATCTTTTTCTTGGTGCCGATCAGATCCCGGAGCACGTTCTTCGCCATCTCCAGCGTGATCTTTTGGCCGGTGAGCGAGGCATAGGCACCGAGGCGCACCAGTGAGCCCTCAAGCTCGCGGATATTGCTCTTCATCGTGGTGGCGAGAAACTGGATGACATCTTCCGGTAACGTGATGCCCTCGTCCTCGGACTTTTTCCGCAAGATGGCAATGCGTGTTTCAACATCCGGAGGCTGGAGATCCGCGATCAGTCCCCATTCAAACCGTGAACGCAGCCGTTCCTCGATATCAGGCATGTCCTTCGGAAAGCGATCGCTCGAGAGGACGAGCTGCTTATGCGCCTCATAGAGGGCATTAAACGTGTGGAAGAATTCCTCCTGTGTGCGTTCCTTGCCCGCCAAGAATTGAATGTCATCGATCATCAACATATCGATATGACGATACCGCTTCCGCAGATCCATCATCTTGTCGTATCGGATGGAGTTGATGACCTCGTTCGTAAACTGCTCGGTTGTCAAATAGGCAATGCGGAGATCGGTTCGTTCTGCCACATAATTTCCAATGGCATTCAAGAGGTGCGTCTTCCCCAGTCCCGTCTCTCCGTATATAAAGAGCGGGTTATAGGCTTTCGCCGGCTGTTCGGCGACCGCCATACAGGCGGCATGGGCAAATTGGTTTCCCGCGCCCACTACGAAACTCTTGAAGGTGTACTTTGGGTTGAGCTGGATTCCCCGTTTCGGCCGGGACCCGGTGCTCTGGCGACTAGTTACAGCGATACTCCCACTGTTTTCAGGTTGCCTTGTCGCCTGTTTCTGAAAGATGACAAACGTGATCGCGGTTTCTTCCCCACCTCGGGCAGCAGACACGGCTTCCGCCAAGAGGGGCCCATAGTGCTGTCCTAACCAGTCACCAAAGAACTTGTTCGGGACGCCCAGTTGAGCTGTGGAGTCCTCAATCCGTTCAAGGTAAACCGGCGTAAACCACGTATCATAAACCTGTTTTGGCACTTTCCCTTGGATATAAGCCAAGGCATCCTGCCACACGTTTGCGATAGTCATAACTGGTGTATCATTCTTCATACACAGACTTATTCACATCTGTGGATAACCTGGTTCTTCATTCGAGCTTCTCTCTTTGAACCTGATCATATTCAGACCTTAAAAGGGACCAGGACAATAGCCTTCATCTGAATCACCACAACTTATAGACTCTGCATGCAGGGGTTACTCAGAGTCAATCCCCAACTTCATCCACAAAGACAGCGTTATTAGGAACCTGCAAATTCAACTGCTTCACCGCCATCCACAGTATCCACTGAGCCTACTCTTACTCCTACTACTACGACGATCTTCTTCTTGCGCATAATACGTTAAGAGAAGAGCTGACTAATATAACTATAAAACAATGATATGTTCCGCTGAGAAAATTTTCTCGACAAGGTCGTCATATGTCATCGTGGGATATGAACAACCCACTGCCATTCCCTCAGCAGCAACCACAACTCCCTTCACAGAAGAAGGGATTCTCGATGCTGCTTGCTCAATAAAGACGATATCCATCTCTGCATCACTAGCTCGAAAGAGCGATGAAGAAATCCGGTCTGGCTGTTGTCGAAGAAGATAGAGTGTCGTACCCATACAACACAGACAAATCCCTTAAAAAACGAGACTTCTGTCAATTGTTCGAATTAACTGTCTAATTTCGTCAGCTGTTCGAGTCGTCACAGAAAAAGTATCAGACCAGGCCTCCATCACCGTCCCTGGCTCGACGATAAAAGGGACAGACAAGTGCTTGAAAGAGGGAAGATATTTTTCAAGAATATCGACATCAACGATCTCTTCTGTGTCCTTCATTAAAAGAAGGGGAGCGCGTCCTAGGAGGACGACAGTCGTCTCATGGTCCCCAGCACAAAGGCCCAGCGCAATACGAAGTGCTTCAACAGGACGAGCCGTCACACAAGGATCTTCTGAAATCACCACAGCGATGCGTTTCGACATAGAAAACCAACCGCAG
>Ga0209048_10005239_pt1 | contig 12266 bp, 11 predicted proteins | sample FrelakmetCRP12CR_FD_187146 | JGI IMG/M metagenome (GOLD analysis project Ga0209048, IMG submission 187146) | Freshwater lake sediment microbial communities from the University of Notre Dame, USA, for methane emissions studies - CRP12 CR (SPAdes)... | ecosystem: Environmental > Aquatic >... | reverse complement strand
CAGATTCAGGTCTAACAGGGAGAAAAATCATCGTCGACACCTACGGAGGTGTTGGCAGTCACGGCGGAGGATGCTTTTCTGGGAAAGACCCCTCAAAAGTTGATAGATCTGGCTGTTACATGGCTAGGTATATTGCAAAAAATGTTGTGGCTTCTGGCTTGGCGGATCAATGCGAAGTCCAAATATCATACGCAATCGGTGTAGCGCAGCCCGTTTCCGTGATGATAAACACATTTGGCACGGGAAAGATACCTGATGAGAAAATTCTCGAATTGGTGAAGAAGCACTTTGACATGAGACCTAAAGCAATCATAAATCATTTGAGTCTACTCAGACCAATATACGGAAAGACAGCTGTTTTTGGCCATTTTGGAAGAGACGATCCAGACTTCACGTGGGAGAAAACTGACAAGGCAGAAATCCTCAAGAAAGATGCTGGATTTTGATCCAAACAACATGCTAGCACGCGCCCTTTTGCACTTCTAAACGTGGCTCTATCTGACAGTGTTCCTGATGGGATTTGGCGATTTCCGATTAACGGAGAGAACATGCTTAGAGTTCTCATTGCCTTCGCAGTCTTTCGCGCGTGGGTCAAAAAGAGAGGATTTGCGGGAGACTTCTCCACTCAGTCGGGTTTAAATATTTAAACTCCAAATGTAGAGAGCATAACGGAGGCAATTCCGATGAGCATAGGAGAATACTTTGAAATACTGAAATATATGCTAATGGCCGCAACATTTGTAGCGCTTGTCTTAATTTTCCTCTACGCGTTCTACGGCAAGGAAGAAAAAGACTAGAAGAACCTGACAACCCAGCTTTACTTCTCCTAACCACGATCAAAACTATTTTCTAGACGAAAGCCACAGTTCCACCTATCCAACAAAATGCTTCATCTTCCCTCATCATGATCCCACTTTTGACATGTAAATCGCCAATAGATTTTTAATAAACTCTGCAAAATCCATAACCTTCTATCGAGTCGAAGCCCAGATGGCTGCCGAGCAATTAATCGAACAAATCCTATCAAAACACCCTGAAGTGCCAAGGGAACAGATTGAAGCAAGATTGGCAAAGGAAAAGAAGAAGACAAACGACCTGATATCTGACGAAATCCTGTTACGCATGATTGCCGCTGAATTTGGCATACAACTCGACACCAATGATAGATCGCCACTTGAACTATCGCTGACCAATTTGGTTCCAGGTCTGAATAATGTTAGCGTCGTCGGACGGGTTGTCGCTATCTATAAGCCTAAGACATTCACTGGTCACAAGAACGGAAAATTCGCAAGTTTTTTTATCGCTGACAAAAGTCGGCTTTTGCGTGTTGTTTTTTGGAACAGCAAAGCAAGCCTTCTGGAGTCTGATGAAGTGAAAGTTGGGGAAATAATGCGTGTTTCTCACGGATATACAAAGGAGGGTCGTGAAGGGATTGAATTGCATGTGGGGGAGAAGTCCAAGATCGAAGCTAGTCCTCCAGACTTGAAGGAAAGCGATTTTCCCACGGTGAACAATTTCATGACAAACATCAGAGGCATCGGCCAAAAACACAAAAACAAGAGGATAAACATAGCGGGCACTCTTGGAAGAATCTTCAAAATATCCACTTTCGAAAGACAAGACTCAACCACTGGCAAAGTGATGCATTTCAATCTGAAAGACGAGACTGGAGAAACCTCTGTTGTTGCTTGGAACGAGAAAACAGACGAGCTTGAGGCCTTGTTCAAAGAAGGGGTAGCGTTGCGACTAGTGAACGCAAAAGTGAAGGTAACGGAACTTGGAAACGTGGAAATTCACGTTGACGCAGGGACCTACGCTGAAGCATTTCAGCCATGTGAAGAGTATCGAAAAGTCGCCAGTCTAGAAGAAGGTTTGACCCAAGTCAACGTCAACGGAATGATCGTTGCCAAACCCACACTCAAAGAAATTAAAACGGCAAAACAGGAACTTGTGAATCTTGCAACCTTTCAAATTGAGGACGAAACAGGTCGCATATGGGTTTCAGCATGGCGACAACACGCACTCAAGGTCATCAACCTGAAAACAGGCGACAAAATCGCTGTAAAAAACGCTTATATCAGAAAAGGCTTCAGCGACCAACTTGAAATATCTACAAGAGACAGCACATCCATAGTTACCGATTATCAGTAATCTTTTCTGGTCTCGGCTGATTCAATCAAGAATCGAGAATACTTCTGGTCAGTAATGGATTTTTGACAGGCTTGGGACTAAGCTTTGGTGCCGGGGGCGGGATTCGAGCCCGCGACTTCTGGACATTAGGCGCGTCTTGCCCCGTTGTTCTCCAGATTATGAGTCTGGCGCCCAAGCCAGGCTAGGCTACCCCGGCTTTGTGTTTCTTGGCTATTTTGATTTGTAAGGCTTGATTTAAGGCTATTTGATTCTATCGCATTTTGTGCAGGATCTTGGGTAATTCCTAAAGCTTCAGTGTTTTCTGCAGTTAGATAGCACCATTTTGGTCTTTCTGTGTGTTCTTTAGGATGTTGATGGTATACATAGAGTTTCTTGTAGCCGCATGTTCTTCCTTTGGCTTTGGTGATAGTTTCCTTCCATTGTATGACTCCGTCTTGTTTACATGTGGGGCATTGAATTCTCTGCTTAGTTTTGTGTAGGCCTGACAAGAGATAGGTAGAATCAAGCTGTTCAGAAAACGAAAGTAGCAGAACTCTATTTCCTTCTTTTTCTGTTCTATGGTCTTAAAGTGCATTAGCACGCCTTAGCTGCTATCTACATGTGCGTGCTCTTGATTTGGGGGAGACACCACGATTCAGTTTCAATACTAGCTTGGTGCTTTGCAATAGGTCAACGTGCTAATGATGGTTGATGCTGCAGCCATGCCGACAGTGGTCCAATCCAAAAAACCCTAACACACAACTTACACGCAAAAACCTTATTAATCATTGGTGACAAAACTTGCAGAATTCACGAGGTGTTATGCTATTACCGTCCAGGAAATGAAAGATAAACACACGATTTTTATCTATGTAGACACTGAACCCGCAACAGAAATGGAGATGCTGAAAAAGATACTGGCGATTAAAGAAGTCAAAGAGGTTCATGTGATCAGTGGCCAGTATGACCTGCTAGTTGTCGTAGAGCTCGACCTCCATGGAACTGCAGTATTTACCTCAGTTCAAGAGCTTGCCCACCAAGTAATTCAAAAAATCAGGAAGATCGATTGTGTGCGAGATACTAACACAATAGTTCCTTTTATATCACTAACGAAACGAGTCGAATGATGCTTGCACGCACATTTAATTCATTGATCGAGTTTGATGCCTGAATAGCGTGTGCTCTGCTTTTGTCGTATAGTTCGATGCAGAAATAAAGGTTCAAAAATGGAGATTGTGGAGAGAATTTCGTGCGGGTTCTAAAGCATTGGGGAAAAATGAAAGAGGGAGAGCGAATTACTGGATTCGTAACCGCTCCTGCAACGATTCGATTGTGTTTTGTAGGTTTGCGACTTGCGTTTCGAGGTTGCTGACAGTGGCTTGAAGTTGCTGTGACTGGGTCATGAGATTGTTCACCTGCGTTGTTAAGGCGTCTACTTCTGTGCTCAATGCTGTTTTTTGCTGTGTCAAGACGTTGATCTGTGATAATAGGTTGGTTCTTTGTGCGTCGAGTGTGGTTAGTTGAATTCTAAGGTTTTCTCTCTGCTGGGTTAGAGCTTCTATCTGTGCTTGTGCATCAACATTGTCTGAGTTGAGCGTGCTAATCTGTTGATTAGTTGCGTCATTCTGTGCTTTCAGATTGTTGGCTTGGGTTGTCAATTCTGTATTCTGAGTCTGAAGTGTTGAAAGTTGATCGTTCAATGTTGATACTTGATTATTCAACGTAGATACCTGTGTGTTCAGTGAATTGAGTTGGGTCTGCATTGTAGTTTTGTCACTCTGGAGTGTGGTTACTTGGCTTTGCAGGTTTGTTTTGTCTGTTTGGAGTTGATCTACCATTGACTGAAGGTATGCTTTTTCTGTGTTGTAGTTGCTCTGAGTATTATTTGCTTGGCCATAGTATGCAACGGCTACGAAAGCCATTACTCCGATGATAACGCATAATCCTATCACCGCGAAGGTTATCATCCTTTCTTTTGAGGCTATTGCCATCATTTCACCTCCATGCGTGCACCTTATTTTTAGATTGAATAAGATGTGCTAGCGTTTAAACATTATTAAACACAAATTATTATCAAGAATAATGTTTAGAACGCAAAATATTTATTGTAAATACAGATTATAGCTATTCGGTCAGAAGCTTTCCAAGCGCTTACAAAGCTGGCTTTCTTAGACTGATGTGAATTTGTCTCGATTAATGTGAGTATGCGGTAGTTACTAATGTGTAGGTTGTCTCTTGATCTCTTCTACGCTTGAGCTTTTTCCAATATATGCTAAATCCGTCATTCTTACGAAGAGTCCTGTTTCAACGACACCCGGAAGAGTCTTAAGTTCAGTTGCCAGCTTTGAAGGATCTCCAATCTGGCCGAAGTAGGCATCCAAGATCACATTGCCATTATCTGTTATGACCGGTCCGACTTTTCCCTTCGCTTCCCTCAAAACTGGTTTCCCACCCATCTTTTGGATCTTGAGCATGACAGGTTTTGCCGCAAATAGCACTACTTCTAAGGGAATTGGGTGGTTGTTTTCACCCAGAACTTTGACCTTTTTGTTTTCGTCTGCAACTATTATGAGTCTCTTGGACGCTGACGCAACTATCTTTTCGCGGGTGAGGGCTCCACCCATGCCTTTTATCAGATCCAGGCTCTCATCTATTTGGTCTGCCCCATCTATAGTCAGGTCAAGTTCTGGGTGCTCGTCTAGGGTCGTTATTTGTATTCTGTGAGTCACCGCTAGCATCAACGCTTGATATGAGGTTGGAACGGCCAGAACACTTAATCGCTCGCGTTTTATCTTCTTGCCAAGTTCTTCGATGGCGTAAGCAGCTGTGCTTCCACTTCCTAAGCCTATGATGAAGCTGCTCTTGACGTGCTTAATTGCTTCCAAAGCCGCGTTCTTCTTCGCTCTTTCAACACGTGCGTTCTCAAGATTCAATTTCCATCTGTCCCAATCTGTCTAAGACTTTTTCTACTTCGTTTCTGATTTCTTCTATTCTCTTCTCTGCTTCTGTCTTTGGATTTGGTTTGGATGGTGGTTTTCTTTTCTTCTTTGCTTTCTCCTCAGTTTCTGCTTTCTCTTCGGGCTTTGTGGATGTCTGCGTGTCTTGAGGTTGTATAGTTATTTCCTTTATCGGTTTTGTCTCCGCTTTGATGCGCAGCTCCTCTATTTTTCCGCTTATTTCGTCGAAGCGCTCGCTGAAGAGCTTCATCAAGTCTTCCTGCATGGCTTCAAGCTCGTGAAGGGCTACTACGGATTCGTCTTTTGAGATGGCGTCTTTTACCGTCATCATTCTTGACTTGTAGGTTTGTGCGAGTTTCTCTCTTTCTGCTTCAGTGATTTTCCCTTCTGCATGCGCCTCGTATAATCGTCGAATTGCATCGCTTAAAATTTCTCTTTCTAGGTCTAGGATTCGCAGGCCCTCTTTGGCGCGCTGTGCTTCATCAGAAGAAACGCTTTTGCCAATTTTGAATGGCAGACCTGTGAAGGCTGTTTCCGACTTTTCCTGTTCGGGTGCCTTCCTTCTTTTTCCTCGTCTTGTTATAAAGTAAACAATTATTATGCAGGCGATGATCGCCCCTGCTATGATCAAGATATATGTTAGGGGATCATCAAAGAGCAATGGCTTTCCTCTCTATCCTCATTGTTATTTGTCAATATATAAATTATATTTCTTCGATTCCGCATGCTTTAGGGATGAAGAAAGTTCATTTTTGGAAATGAAAATGCGCGCTCGTCGCTTATTGCTTTCTAACTCAAATGGTGCTCCCTCTAAACGCAAGAAAAGACTGTTTTGGGGGTAGAACTGGTTGTGTTGTTTGAGCTAGTCGAACTCTGTGCGCGATATTGCTATGAAGACTAGGCTGAGTATTGCAAGTACGAGTACAGGTATTCCCAGTAATGCTTCAAGCAGGATTCTGTGTCTAGCTGCGAGCGCTACGACGTCGATGAATCCTGAAAGCATGATCACAGATACTCCAAGCAAGGCTATTTCGTAGAGTTTTCTTTTCAAGGCGGCTATTCCGCCTACTAGTCCGAATGCGAATCCGAGGAAAGCAGTCAATCCTAGGAAGAGTAACCAGGGGTAGTTATAGAAAGACCCTGCGTAGCGAAGCACTCCTACAATTCCGATGAAAAGGCAAAGGCACGCGTCGATTATTGTTAGAATGCCGCCGGTTAGCGGAAGATTGGAGCTCTTGAATTTCACGATTGGTGTGATCTCGATTGGTGCGCCGCAATGAGGACAGAAACTGGATTCTTCTGGAACGTTATCCCCGCATTTTGGACAATGTAAGACCATCGTGGATCAACATTACTAGTTAATTTCCATCACGTATTTTAAGTTATATGGATGATACTTCTATCGTGGCGGTCTTGCAAATGGTCGATAGCCATAAAGTTAAGGCTGGAAGACAGTTGTGTTCTCGACGTCCATGCGCTTGGCATTCGTTGATTCAAGCTCTTTTTTCTTAGAACTGGAGCCTCGGGCGGGATTTGAACCCGCGACCCCCGCCTTACCAAGGCGGAGCCCCACCAGGCTAGGCTACCGAGGCACATTAAACCATACTAGTGGTGGAACGGTTTTTTATGTTTTAAAGATTCCGTAAGGCTAAGCGGTTAAATAAATATAGAAGAGGATGCAGATTCAGGATTTGGGTCTACACCTTTGCGGGGGTGTCCGAGCTTGGCCAAAGGAGACAGGCTTAGGAGAACGTCGCCTGCTGTTTAGGCGATGCTTTGAGAGACCTGTTGCCGCAGGGCTGCATGGGTTCAAACCCCATCCCCCGCACTTCTATGCTGGGCACAGGCCAAGACTTGAATGACCTGAGGAGGCGGGTGATGAGAGAGGAACAGAGATTAACGCTGAGAGAACCTGCAATTTCTGGGCGAATTCGCTTGCTTCATTTGGTTCTTTTGCAGCATCTCTTGCAGATGCCATAGATGTCGAGGCGTTGTCCTGTTCGCGTAAATTCTGTTTTGGTAGTTATTCTTGCAACCATTTCTCGGGCAGCAGGATCGTCCAAATCCTGAATGTTGCCACATCGCAGGCACACCAAGTTTACGTGAGGTTCCACATAAGAATCAAACCTTGCTTGGCTTTCTGGGAAATCCAGTTCTTGGACTATCCCGTGCTCCGTCAGAATTTGAAGTGTTTTGTAGACCGTTGCGAGGCTGACTGTTGGATGAACCTTCTTGACTTCATCGTAGATTCTCTGCGCGGTCGGATGATCTCGACTTTGGAGTGCAAACCTGCAAATCGTTATCCTTTGTGGAGTTGCCTTGTATCCTCTCTTGCGTAGAGTTTCAATTATCGCCGCGTCTGACTTCTGAGAGCGACTCATATCTTTTATTAGATAATAATAAGTCTTAAATAAACCTTTAAGCCCTTCACATGTCAAGACGTTACACAACAATGAAAGAGGAGGTGCAAGTGTTATGAAAGACAAGCATCTTACGACGAATCAGGGTGCTCCTGTCTCCGATAATCAGAACTCACTTACCGCAGGCGAACGCGGACCTGTGCTGCTACAGGATGTGCACCTGATCGAGAAGCTCGCACACTTCGACCGTGAGCGCATTCCTGAACGTGTGGTCCACGCTAAAGGCGCTGGTGCCTATGGCTACTTCCAAGCGTACAAGAGCGTGGCAAAGCACACCTGCGCGAAATTCCTTCAAGACCCGAAGAAAAAGACGCCCGTTTTCGTCCGCTTCTCCACAGTAGTAGGCGCACGAGGATCTGCAGACACCGCACGTGATCCGAGAGGCTTCGCCGTGAAGTTCTACACCGAAGACGGAAACTACGATCTGGTAGGAAACAACCTGCCAGTCTTCTTCATAAGGGATGCCCTCAAATTCCCTGATATGGTCCATGCATTCAAACCTGCCCCTGACACCGGTTATCCTACAACTTCATCGGCAAACAGTCGCTTCTGGGACTTCATTTCGCTGACTTCCGAATCCACCCATATGATCACGTGGCTATTTTCAGATCGAGGGACAGTCAAGAGCTACAGGAAAATGGAGGGCTTTGGCGTCAATACTTACAAGTGGGTGAACGCAAAAGGCAAAGCAGTCTATGTTAAGTATCACTGGAAGCCAAAGGCCGGACTGGAAACTATCGACCGCCATGAAGCCACGCGTCTGGCTGGCGAAGACCCCGACATTGCCACTCGCGACTTGCACGAGACAATTGCCTCCGGCAAGACCGTAGAATATGAGTTATGTGTGCAGATTATGGAGATAGCTGATGAGTTGAAACAGGATTTCGATCCTCTTGATGCCACGAAGACTTGGCCTGAGGGCAAGTTTCCACTTATGCCAGTTGGCAAGATGGTGCTGAACCGCAACCCTGAGAACTTCTTTGCTGAAACAGAACAGGCTGCTTTCTGTCCGGCTTCCATAGTGCCAGGAATCGATTTCTCCGCCGACAAGCTGCTGCAGGGCAGGACATTCTCATACGCGGACACACAGCGGCATCGGCTAGGTCCCAATTACCTGCAGCTTCCAATCAATCGGCCACAGGCACCAGTCAGCAACAACCAGCGCGACGGTGCCATGCAGTACGCACCCTATGGTGGAGGAACAGTCAACTACGAACCCAACACTCTAGCAGGCGGAATGCCACGCGAAGCACCGGCAACCACCACCACTCAAGAATATCTCGAAGGCAACATCGTACGTTACAAGATTAGTCTGACCAACGACTTCAAACAAGCAGGCGAACGTTATCGCTCACTTAGCAAAGTGGATCAGGACCATCTGGTTGACAACATCGTGGATTCGCTGGAAAAAGCAGATAAGCCAATTCAGCAACGCATGGCAGCAAATCTGGCCAAAGCTGACCCTGAGCTTGGCAAACGAGTAGGAAAGGAACTGAAACTTTAGAGCGCGCTGATAGTGGCGCGTTTTTTCCATTTTTGACTTCACTTCGGTGCGCGCGAAAATGTATTTCGTCCGGGGAGAATGGAAAAAAGGAGGGCTGCGGGAGTCAGTGGAGACGTCACCATCAAAAGTGGGGTGCAAACCTTATCCCCTGCACCATCTTTAGGTCGTCATTTTCGCCCAGTTTCAACTCTTCAAGCGGAGAACGCGGAGAATCAACTTTTGGTTTTTTTGGTGGAAAGGTGATTGCTGGTCACTCACTGCTGAGTTGGCTGTATCAAAAGGGAAGGCGATTCGAGGGAACCGAGCGAAGGCATGTTCTTGTATGGCACTAGGTCAAGCTTGGGGAATACTCAGCGATTACCCATATCCCCGAATTGTTGCCTTGGTTTACCATGTAGATTGGTGTTGTTCCGTCAAACGTGACTATTGCGCCATGCCATGTCACGTCAAAGGCGCTTGGCAAGCTAAATGGGGACATCGTTACTGGAAGCAACTCGATTTTGTCCGCGACTGAGTCTGTTTTGAGCGCTCCTCTATTTGTTCCGGGGCTGTCAAAGACGTAGAGCTTCTGGTTGTCAGTGTCGGTGAACATTATTCCGGATCCTTTTGTTCCTGAAATGAATTGGCTCCAATGGTGCGCCCACGCCGCTTGAGAGTAATTATAGAACAGACCCGTTGTGTTTGTGACTGTCGGATAACCTGCTGTTGTTCCATTTTCGGTCTGAATCACGTTTATTGGGGCGCTCAGGCTTATTGGACACAAGTCGGTGATGTTTCTTGTTTGCGTAGTGCTCAGAAACATCAGCCTGAGGGCATAGGTGTAGTATGTTGCATTCGCAGGAAGCGTTATGACCAAGTGGGCTAGGATGTCAGAGCAGTTAGGTACGCCGTTATTGCCCCATTCTACTTCGTGATGTATGATAGCTCTGACGGGGCCATTGGTAATCGCATAGTTCGGTTCAGCCGCCCCGTAACTAGCATTTACGTTGTTTATTCTGAACAGTGTTGCTGTGCAGTTGGAAGTTCCAACCGTGGATATCGCGTTGAACGTTCCGCTTGAGAAGTCAATCGTGAGGTTCAGAATCCCGTTTGTCACTGTTCTTTGGGTGGTGTTAACGGTGAAGTACCTGTTTGTGTATGCGAGTGGTGTTTGAAGTGCGTTGTCACTTCCGTTCCACCATACTGTGACTCGTGAAACCTGCGGCGTCGCTAAGTAGACTAGCATGTTTCGGCTGGAAAAGACGCTTGCGTTGCTGGATAGGCCTAGTGGGACTCTGTAGTTGGAAGCCCAATCTTCGATTTGAAACGGCACTTCTCTGTCTGTGCCATTTAATGTTTGGTTCACGTGGAAAGATTGTACTGGTATGGGTGGGATCGGTCTCACTGTCGCTGTTGCCAGTTGTTGTCCAAGCCAGAGCATAGTGCCGTTTTGTAGTAGTTCTACGGCCACGGTCGCGTTTTGCAGTTGCCCGTACAGGCTTATGTTCGTTCGAAGGAGTGCCGCATCTACTTGCCAGGTATTTTGGGTTGCGTCTCCGGTTTGGGTGGCATCCGTGAATCTTATGGTGAAATTTGAAGATGTCAAATAAGAGGAAACTGAAACGTTGTTCCAGCCGTTTGCGAGATCCGTGAATACGTTGTTCCAGGTCGCGCCGTTCCAGACGTCGACATTGATGTTCTCATAGCCTGTGGAGTTTCCCTTTACGGCATAGATGGCTAGCTGGTCCGTGTTGTTGTAGTCTACGCTTGTCCATTGTTCTTGTAGGTTAAGCTTGTAGGTGGTTGTCGTGTAGTTCACGCCAAACTGGACGAAATCGCCGCTCCAGTTAAACTGTGAAGTTGTTGAGATACACAGGATTTTTATTCTGAACCAGTTTGTGGAGTTTACGTAGTATGACGGGTTTGCAGTAATTGTTTGTGACTGTATAACATTTGTTGTTCCTATTATTGCCGATTGATAGCCATCTCCGCTTGTTGGGTATGAAGTCTGGAAATTGTATAATTGACTTGTGATATTTACGCCTGCAATGCTGCATTTGCTATCGACTGTCCAACTAACCTGCGCCACGTTTCCAGCATTGATTGTTCCTTCAAAAACTATTTCTGCTTTGAATTGGCTTGGCAATAATACGTTTGTTACACTTGTTTGACTGGCAGAGGGAAGGCTGCTGTTGTCTATGTTGAGATAGGCGTTGGAAGTTCCAGCTGTCGTTACGTCAACGTAGTAGTCTATCTCAAGATAATCTGTTTGGTTCAAGGCTGTGTATGTAGACCAAGCGTAAGTTCCTGGAAGAGTTTGTGGAGTTGTAGACAGATTTGATGAAGGTGCCACATCGGATATTGTGGACCTGATTGTCCCATTAGATTGGCGTATTAAAATGTCAACTGACGCATGACCAACAGCAAGGGTTGCAGCGGGTTTTAGGGCGGCTACGGATACTGCCCAATCTGCGCTCCCTGACAGAGTCCAAGACATTGTTTGGTTTCCTGTTCCGTCCGGGCCTTCTTCACTTCCATGCCCCCTAATCAAATTGGAATAATATTGATCCCATCGCTGCGTTTGACCACTTCCTTCAGATGAGACTGCAGTAGTACCGTTTATTGCAGTATTACTTATCAAGAAACTATTTGCGGTATTCACCGTTACGTTTTGAGAAGGTGAGGATGAGGTTCCTGATCCTCCATTGTGGGCATCGATTGGAGATGTTTGAGAAACACCTGTGTAGGTGCATGAGCCACCTGTGACAATTGCATTATTCGACAAGTTCACTGTAACCGTGGCTGTTCCTGAATTTGGTGTGATCAGATACCACAGCTCGCTACTAATTCCGTTTGAATTATTGTCTCTTCTAATGAACGTTAGACTTTGGCTTCCATAGGTGATATTCGATACCGAGACTGATGAAGACTTGATTGAGACACCGACGATCATTATCCTATTCGAGCCGGAATTGTTTCTCACGCAGAAGATTGGCACTATAGCAGTTGTAGGGATTACTATGAGATTGTTTCTGAAAAGCTAGTTCACAATGAAATTGTGATAGATCAATTCGATAATGCGAAAGAGTATCGGGAATTTGTAGAAGAATATAAATCTGAAGATTTTGATAAAATTCAGGAACAAAAAAGGAAAACATTCAATGAAACCCTCAAGAAAAAATATAATGCAACACCTTCTGAGAGTAAAAAGAAAAAGACTTTTCAATCAACTCTGATTAATGGGAAAGCAAATCCGTCTCTCATAAAAAAACTGCC
>Ga0209048_10005238_pt1 | contig 12267 bp, 11 predicted proteins | sample FrelakmetCRP12CR_FD_187146 | JGI IMG/M metagenome (GOLD analysis project Ga0209048, IMG submission 187146) | Freshwater lake sediment microbial communities from the University of Notre Dame, USA, for methane emissions studies - CRP12 CR (SPAdes)... | ecosystem: Environmental > Aquatic >... | reverse complement strand
CGTCCGTGCGCATTCGCGCGGAGCTGCCCTTCACCGAGGGATGGCGCCCGACCTTCTCCGGATCGACGCTTTCCACTTCGGCGAACGCCGCCTCCCAGTCGCGCAAGTCGGCCGAAGCCCCGGGCTTGAAGTAGCCGTCGGTGAAGAGCTCGATCGTGCGGATCGAGGCGCGCGGCCGGTCGAACACCGTCACCAGCGGCAAAGGAACCTCGAAGCCATCCAGCACCGCATAACTCAGGAGGCTCGCCGTATTATTGGCGAAGCGCGCCTGCCCGCTTATGCCAGCGTCGAGCAGGTGCCGAATGTCCGCCTCGGACACCGCCGGAAATCGCGCGCGGCACCACGCAAGGCTACGTGCGTGGACGACGCGGCGCCCGGTTTCATCCAGCCACGGGCGCATGTCGGGGTGAAGCACCGCGACGCCGTAGAATGCGCAAGCGCGGCCGACGCGCGCGCGGTCATCGGCGCCGCCGCCCGCCGCTTCCACGATTCGATAGGCCTCGACGCGAAGGCTTGCCGTCACGAGATCGAGCCCCGTGTCGTTGACGAAGGTTTCCGACCCGTCGATCCGCAATCCGCTGTCGCCGATCAGCACGAAGCGGAACGTTTCGCCGCGATCGGCCGCCAGTGTCATCGTCGCGCCGAATCGCCGCGCCCGATCGACGCGCACGACGTCCAGGATGCTGTGCCGGGCATAGGCCGCGCGGAATGCAGCCGAGATACACTCGATCAACGGCTCCACGCGCGGCTCCCGTTCGGCAGGGTCTGACAGGAAATTCGCGACGGCGCGCATCGCGATGCGGCTTGCATGCCAGCCGCCGAGCTTGCCATCGTAGAGCTGGCCGGAGATGTCGGTTGCGCCGTCGAAAACGGCGTAGCCGCACCCGGGCAGCACCAGGAACAGGTCCTCGTTCGCCGCGGGAGCGTCGAGATTCTTGCCTTCGCTGAACGCCTCGATATGCATGCGGCGTATTGTATCCGGCAGCGAACGCTATAGAATCACCACCGCCGCCGCGACAACGGAGCCGGCGGAAATTTCACGAGGGGGAAGCCATGACGCTCCATCGAATTTCCGCCATCGCGCTTGGTGTCGTGGTTGGCGCAAGCGCGGCGGTTCCGGCCATCGCGCAGCAGCGCGTCAGCATCTATACCGCGCATACCGCCAACATCGTCGAGCGGCTGATCCCGGACTTCGAGAAAGCCACGGGGATCAAGGCCGACGTGGTGAAGGCCGGGTCGGGCGACATCATCAATCGCGTCAAGGCCGAGTCGGCGAATCCGAAATGCGATGTGATCTGGAGCATCGGCGCCGAGCTGCTCGAGGCCAATACCGACCTGCTGGAGCCCTATCAGCCGAAGGAATACGCGATGATCGCCGACGCCTTCAAATCCGGCGGCGCGTGGATTCCATACACCGGCATTCTCAATGTCTTCGTCGTCAACACGAAGAAATTGAAGCCGGAGGAATATCCGAAGTCATGGGCCGATCTCGCGCAGCCGCGGTTCAAGAACCAGATTTCGATGGCGGACGCCGAGAAGTCGGGTTCCGCGTACATGCAGCTCAACACGTTCCTGACGATCTACGGCGACAAGACGCCGGGCTGGGACAAGTTCAAGACCGTTTTCGCCAACCTGAACGTCTCCCCCAGTTCGGGCGCGGTGCCGCGCTTCGTCAACGACGGCGAGGCGGCGGTCGGTGTCACGCTCGAGGACAATGCCTATCTCTATCTCAAGGGTGGCGGACCGGTGGCGATCGTCTACCCCGAGGACGGCACATCCGCGATCGCCGACGGCATGGCGCTCTGCAAGCGCGCGCCGAACGCGGCAGCGGGAAAGGCATTCATCGACTGGTCGTTGAGCGCCCCCGTTCAGGAGCTCGTGGTGCAGGAACTCGGCCGGCGGCCGATCCGGAAGGACGCCAAGCCACTGGGGACGTTGAAGCCGCTCGACCAAATCAAGCTCGTCAAGTACGACATCAAGAACGCCGCTGCCAAGCGCCAGGAATACATCGACCAGTGGCGCGCGCTGATGCTGGCGCGCTGAGCACGCGCCGCTAGCCGCAACGTCCCATGGCCCGGGTCGAACTGCGGCATCTTGGCAAAAGTTACCCGGGCGTGCGGGCGCTCGACGATGTCGACCTCGCCATCGAATCGGGCGAGCTCTTCACGCTGCTGGGGCCATCCGGTTGCGGAAAGACCACGCTCCTGCGCACAGTGGCGGGGTTCAACCACCAGGACAGTGGCGAAGTCTGGGTCGCCGGCAAGCGCATCGACGACATGCCCGCGCATCGCCGCGACATCGGCATGGTGTTCCAAGACTATGCGATCTTTCCGCACCTGACGGTCGGCGACAACGTTGCGTTCGGCCTTCGCAATCGCAACCGTCCGCGCCAGGAAATCGCCGAACGCGTCGCGCGTGCGCTCGAGCTCGTCCGCCTCGGCGGTCATTCGGCTCGTCTTCCTCATCAGCTCTCCGGCGGGCAGCAGCAGCGCGTCGGCCTGGCGCGCGCCATCGTCATCGAGCCGCAGATTTTGCTGATGGACGAGCCGTTGTCCAACCTCGACGCGAAGTTGCGCATCGAGCTTCGCGATGACATTCGCGACCTGCAGCGCTCGCTCGGCATCACGACGATCTACGTCACGCATGACCAGGAAGAAGCGCTGGTCATCTCCGATCGCATCTGCGTCATGCAGGGCGGCCGCGTGCACCAGGTCGGCACGCCGTGGCAGGTGTATGCCCAGCCGTCGACGCTCTTCGTGGCATCCTTCGTTGGCGCGATGAACGTGGTCGCGGATTTGCCGATCGGCGCCGGCGGCACGCTGGCCGTCGGAGCGGTGCCGCGATTGGTGCCTGCACTCGCCGGCCGGGACCGCGTGACGTTGGCCATCCGGCTAGAAGACATGACGGTTGCCGGGCCGGCGGACGCAGTGCCCCCCGGCGCGCTCGCGCTCGACGGCGCAGTGGACAAGGTCACGTTCGCCGGGCGCGAAGCGTTCTATCGAGTGCGCCTGGACGAGGGAGCGCAGATTCTCGCGCACGTGCATCGGCCCGAGCGCCAGTTGCTGGAGCAGGCCGGCGCGCGCGTGCGGCTGATCCTGCCGGTCGCGCATCTGCACATGTTCGACCCGGCGTCGGGCCGCAGGATTGCAGGCGCCCCGTGAGCCTTCGCTGGCGCCCCGATTTCTGGTCAGGCGTGCTCGTGGGAGCGTTGGCCGTTGTTGCGGTGCTGATGGTATGGCCGCTCTACAATATCTTCGCGGCGAGCGTCATCGACAATCGCAGCGGCGCGCTCACGATTGCGAACTTCGCCCAGATCCTGGGCCGTCCCGCGTATCAAGGCGCGGTGATCAACAGCCTCATCGTCGGCGCAGGCGGAATGCTGGGCGCGACGCTGCTCGGCATACCGCTTGCCGTGCTGACCACACGGTACGTGATCGTGGGCCGCGACCTGCTGAGCACCCTTGCAGTGCTCGCGCTGGTCTCGCCGCCCTTCATTGGCGCCTACGCGTGGATCATGATGCTGGGCTCGAACGGCTGGATGCGCGGGTTGTTCACGGACGCCGGAATCGAATTGCCGCCGATCTACGGCATGTTCGGCATCCTGCTGGTGTTCAGCCTCAAGTTCTACCCCTTCGTGTTCCTGTTGACGGCCAGCGGGCTCGGCGCGATCAGTCCCTCGGTGGAAGAGGCTGCCGAGAGTCTCGGCGCCGGGCCATGGCGCCGCTTCTTCAAGGTCACGCTGCCGCTTGTATTTCCGGCGGTGAGCAGCGGGGCGCTGCTCGCCTTCGTGCTGTCGATCGCCGATTTCGGCACGCCGTCGATCGTGGGCGGCAAGGTGCGCCTGCTCGCGACTACGGCATTCGACCTCTTCACCGCGGAGATGGGCGGCAATCCCGGGCTCGCATCGGCAACGAGCGTCGTCCTGATCGCGATTTCAATGGCGGTCGTCCTGTTGCAGCGCTGGGCAGTGCGCCGGCGGGACATCGCGGGATCCTTGATCCGGCGCCCTTCCCCGAAGCGCTTGAGGCCGCTTGCCGCGGCCGCAGCGCATTGCGTCTGCTACGCCATCGTGCTGGCGGGATCGCTGCCGTCGCTGGTCATCGTCTTCACGTCGTTCCGCAAGACCAGCGGGCCGGTGTTTCATCCCGGATTCGGCCTGGATAGTTATTCGCGCATTCTCGGCGAAGTGCCGCAGGTCATTGCCAACAGTTTCACGTTTGCGACCGCCGCCGTGGTATTGATCGTGATCGTCGGCACGCTGATCGGCTACATCCTCGCCCGCCGCGACACGGTTGCGGTCGGCGCGCTCGACAGCATGCTGCTCGTTCCCTACATCGTGCCCGGCGTGGTGATGGGGCTGGCCTTCGTCGTCACTTTCAACGTGCCGCCGCTGCAGATCACCGGCACCGCGACGATCATCGTCCTGATGCTGTTCATACGGCGGCTGCCCTATGCGGTGCGGTCGTGCGCGGCGATCCTGAAGCAGATCAAGTCCGGCATCGAGGAGGCGGCGATCATTCTCGGCGCGTCGCCGGGGCGGGCGTTCCTGAAGGTCACGTTGCCGCTGATGCTCCCCGGCGTCGTCGCGGGCGCGCTGATGAGCTTCATCACCGCGATCAACGAGCTGTCGAGCTCGCTGATACTCTATGTCGGCCGCACGATGACGATGCCGGTGCGCATCTACTTGTCGGTGCTCGACGGGCAGTTCGGCACCGCGTCCGCGCTGTCGACTATCTTGCTGGCCGCGACGGGCCTCGCGGTGTTCGTCGTGTTTCGGATCTCTGACCGGAAGGAAGACGCCTTCGTCTGACGATGGCGAACCCGCAAGGGAGGTTTTTTTCATGCGATCGCCGGAAATCGAGAAGCGCCTGAAGACTGAAGGCGCGAAATTCGTCCCGATGACGTCGGAGCAATTCGCGGCGTTCCGGAAGGCCGAGTTCGCCAAATGGGCGAAGACGATCAGGGACGCCAACATCAAGCTCGACTAGAGGAGTCATCGCCATGGCGACGAAACCTTCACCTCTCGACGAATTGCGCGTGGAGTAGGAAGCGGCGCGGCAGCTGCCGCCCGAGCATGCGGAAGTCGAATGCTTCCAGCAGATCGACGCCCGCCTGCGCAAGGCATTTCGCTGGCTGGAGAAGGCGGTGGCCTACCTCGACGGCCTCAAGCCGCCGATCAACCATCGATTCGACCTTGGCCATGGCATGGTGTTCGACACCCCGCGGTTCGGGCGCGGATTCGTCGGGCAACACGAGCGCCGCATCGTCGGCTATCCCGTGCTGGACGAGATCAACATCCACTATGTCGTCACCGCGGCGAAGCCGCTTGCCATCGACGTTGCGCCAGGCGGCATCGCGCTGGCGGAGAAATCGCTCGATGGCGCCGGGCTTCAATACACGAACCACAGCACCGAGGATTCGAGCGGTGCCGTCCGCAAGTGCCTGATTTCGGTCCCGCCTGAAATTCCCGCAGCGGTCGCGTTTCGGGCGGACTACCAGACCGGCCTGGTTGCAGCGGCACTGACCAACGTCGATCGGCTCGAGCGCGTCACGCTGGAATTCCACAGCAACGCGATCGAGGAGCCGGTGCTCTAAGACCTGATCCGCCTGATGCTCGGCCGCGACTCGGCGTTTCTGCGCCGCGCGCCGCTTGCCGGCATTCGCGGGAAGCCGCCGGCTTGAGGCGAAACGACCCTGGCTTCGGCTTGTAAATGCATTTCAATCGGCATAGAGTTTTTGGCCCGGGGCCGACCCGTCGCCGCGGCATCGGCATTGGGGCGGGACGCGCACGCAACGAAATCAAACGAGGAGGACAGCAAACCATGAATTCCAGAATCCGAACCATGTCGGCGGTGTCAGCAGCCCTGGCAGTGTCTTTCGCGGCATTCAGCGGCTGTTCGTCGGAGGCCGTGACGCCGATCTTCACGCTGTCGAGCCCCGACCTCACGAACAACAGCTTCGCCACGCAATACATCCTCAATGGATTCGGCTGCACGGGCGGCAACATCTCGCCCGAACTGCAGTGGTCGAATGTGCCGCCGGGAACGAAGTCGCTTGCATTGCAGGTGTACGATCCCGACGCGCCGTCGGGCAGCGGCTTCTGGCACTGGGCAATTTACAACATTCCTCCGACCACGACGGGACTCGCGAGAGGGGTCGGCAACAACGCGGCGTTACTGCCGCCGGGCGCGTTCGGCGGCAACACGGACTTCCTCGACACCGGCGCCACGGGCGTCAATGGCAACTATGGCGGCCCATGCCCGCCGGCGGGAGACCCGCCGCACCGCTACATCTTCACGCTCTATGCGGTCGCGGTCGACAAGCTCGAAGTCGCGGGTGGCGTGCCGAAGACCGGTACCGCCGGGCTTTACGGATTCGTGCTGAACAAGGGTATCGGCACCAATCTGATCGCCAAGACGAGTTTCACCGCGACGTACGGCAGGTAGCGGGTCCGTTCGTGGCCATCCCCGCTTGCCTCGGCTAAGCGGGCGACGGCCGAAACCTCCTGACCGCGCCGACGAACAGGGCGACGAAGACGTAAAGCGCGAGCACGGCCACGCCGAGGGTGACGAGAGAGATGATGCCGACGATGTGCGACGGCAGCAGCTTCGTGAACGGAAACAGGAAGCCCGTCGCGCTCGTCAGGATGGTGGTCACGAGAAAGAGGGCGGTCCAGCCGGGCGTCCGCTGCGAGCCGAACATGGCGAAGACGACCACGGCGCCCGCCACGATGCCGATCAGGCTGATGACGACGTGCAGCAGCGTAAAGTTGGCAAGCGACATTCGGAGGATCATGGCAAACCTCCAGTTGAAGGCGCGATACTCTTGCGGATCAGCCGTCCGCAATCGGCGTGCACGAGACCAGCAGCGACAGCGCTACGATCGCCGATTGCCGCAGCCGCCCTCGCGTTGCCTCAGAATTCGACGACCGCACGAATCGATTCACCCGCATGCATCAGGTCGAATCCCTCGTTGATGCGCGCGAGCGGCAGCTTGTGCGTGATGAGGTCGTCGATGTTGATCTTGCCGTCCATGTACCAGTCGACGATCTTCGGGACGTCCGTGCGCCCGCGGGCACCACCGAACGCCGTGCCCTTCCAGACGCGACCGGTGACGAGCTGGAACGGGCGCGTCCTGATTTCCTGCCCGGCGCCGGCGACGCCGATGACCACCGAGACGCCCCAGCCGCGATGGCAGCATTCGAGCGCCTGGCGCATCACGTCCACGTTGCCGATGCACTCGAAGCTGTAATCGGCGCCGCCGCCGGTCAGTTCGACCAGGTGCGCGACCAGATCGCCGGCAACGTCCTTGGGATTGACGAAATGCGTGAGGCCGAATTTGCGCGCCATCGTTTCGCGCGCGGGGTTCAAATCAACGCCGACGATCATGTTCGCGCCGACCATTCGCGCGCCCTGCACGACGTTGAGCCCGATGCCGCCCAATCCGAACACGACCACGTTCGCGCCCGGCTCGACCTTCGCGGTGTTGATGACGGCGCCGATGCCGGTCGTGACGCCGCAGCCGATGTAGCAGACCTTGTCGAACGGCGCGTCGCTGCGGATCCTCGCCACGGCGATTTCCGGCAGCACCGTGAAGTTGGCGAACGTCGAGCAGCCCATGTAGTGATGCAGCGGTTTTCCGCCGAGCGAGAAGCGGCTGGTGCCGTCCGGCATCAATCCCTTGCCCTGCGTCGCGCGAATCGCGGTGCAGAGATTTGTCTTGCGCGACAGGCACGACTTGCATTGCCGGCATTCCGGCATGTAGAGGGGTATGACGTGATCGCCCTTCTTCACCGTGGTGACGCCCGGGCCCACGTCGACGACGAAGCCCGCGCCTTCGTGCCCGAGAACCGCCGGAAAGAGCCCTTCCGGATCGGCGCCCGAGCGGGTGAACTCGTCGGTGTGGCAGATGCCGGTCGCCTTGATCTCGATCAGCACCTCGCCGGCCTTCGGGCCGTCGAGCTGAACGGTTTCGATGACGAGCGGCGCTCCTGCGCGGTGGGCAACGGCGGCGCGGACGTCCACGATGAGCTCCCTGTCTTCTGCGAATGGACCGAGTCCGCAAAATAAGGGGCGACGCTGGATTTGTCCAACAATGCGTAGGCGGCGTTTCGCCGCCGCGGGCTGCAACGCACGATCCGGGCGCCCTCCGGCCGCGAACCGCGGCGTAAAAGATGCAGGGTCAGCGCGTCGGGCGAACAGCGGGCTTCTTGCTGGCGACAGGGGCCGTCGACGCGGCGACGGGCGCCACGGTGACGGCCTCGCGACAACTCAGGTTGGCGGATTTGAGCTGCCGTGCGAAGGCATCCGCGTCTTTGGCGCGACCTTCCTTCTGGGCGACCGACGCGGCGCCGCAGAGCGCATCCGCGTCCATCGGACTCACCTCGAGCGCCCGGACGAAAGCGGCGCTCGCCTCCGGCAGGTGGCCGAGTTGCGCGTTCAAAGTCCCGATCTGGACGAGGCTCGTCACGTCCCGCCCATTCAGGGCCACCGCCCGCTCGTAGGCGGCAAGCGCCGCGACGGGCTGTTGCAGGGCCATGCCGATCTCGCCCAGCCGCTGCCAGGTCTCGAAATTATTGGGCGCGAGCTGCGCGGCCTTGGCGGTGGCCTCCTGGGCTTCGCTGAACTGCCGCAGCTTCGCGTACCCCATGCCAAGCTCGTTCCAGGCGTCGGCGCTGTCGGGAACCTTGCGGGTCCATTCCACGCTGTACAGGACCAGGACGTTCCAGTTGCCGGCGGCCTTGAGGTCCGCCACCTTTTTCGCGAAATCGTCGTTCGATTCGCGCGCGCGATCAGGACCTTTGTTCGCGGCTGCAGGTTTGGCCCCGACCTTTTGCGGGGCGCTGGCTCCGGGCGCCGCCGAGAGGCCGACGGGCGCGGGTGGTTCAGCGCCAGGTCGCAATGCCAGGAACCCACCTACGACGACGACGCATCCGAGCGCGCCGGCGATGACCAGGTTGCGCTTGGAGCGCGGCGCAGGTTGCGCCGGCGCCTCAGGCCGGGTTTCCTCTTCCCCGGGCAAATTGCTGCGGAGACGAGCCAGCATTTCGGCGCGTTTCTTCTGATTCGAAATGCGAAGTGCCGTGGCGCGTGCGCGCAGGTAGCCCGGCTTGGCGGCGTCTACATCGTTGTCGGCGAGCTCCATCGCTCGCGCCCATAGGGGCTTGTCGATCTTGCCGTTGTCGAATTCCCGGGTGGCCTCCGCCAGATGATCGTCCGCGCTTCGCGAAACCCGTTCACGCGCCGCACCATCCGCGGCCGACTTGGCGGCGGCATCGACGGTCGGAACTTCGATTGGTACCCCCGACTCGTCGGCCAGCTTCAGAAGAGTGGCCTTGACGGCGGTCGAAGGGCTCGACCGATTGATGATGGGATCCGCAGGGGCGACGGGCAAAGGAGGACCGCCCTTGGCAACAGGAGGCTTGCCGTCGAGCGCGGGCTCGTCGGTCAGCGTGAGGTCCGTTAGCTTCGTGCCGGATGCATAGCTGCTCATTCACCGCAAAAAGCAACTTTTGTGCCAGCAATTGTGGACATGCGGTGGTCCACAAGTAAATCGGCGTGGGCAAGCCGGACGGTGCCTGGGGCGCCCACTCCCGAACCGGCACAATGGCGACATGCCGAAGCGCTACTCGATGGGTGATCGCGCGCCCGCCGCCCGACCCGCGGACCGCCCGCTCGGGCCCGCGCCGAAGTCGCTGCGCGAACGAGTCGGCGCGCTCAGGAACCTGCCGCCCTTCCTCGAGCTCGTCTGGGAAACCAATCCGGCGCTTACGCTCGTCCAGTGCCTGCTGCGCCTGGTCCGCGCGCTGCTGCCGGTCGCAACACTCTACGTCGGCAAGCTCATCATCGACGAAGTCGTCGTGCTCACGCAAACGGCGAACGCGCCGGGCAACGTACGCGAATGGTTCGCGCTCGGCCTGCTCGATCGGATCGCATGGCTGCTCCTGATCGAGTTCGGGCTCGCCGTCATGTCGGATGTGCTCGGGCGCACGGTGTCCTATTTCGATTCGCTGCTGTCGGAGCAATTCTCCAACGCGACCAGCCTGCGCTTGATGCAGCATGCGGCCACGCTCGACCTCGAGGATTTCGAGGACAGCGAGCTGCAGGATCGCCTCGAGCGCGCCCGGCGGCAGGCGGCGGGGCGCATGACGCTGATGAGCCAGCTCTTCGCGCAGGCGCAGGACGTGGTGACCATCGTGAGCTTTGCCGCCGGCCTTGTCGTCTACGCGCCGTGGCTCATCGTGCTGCTCGCGATTGCGCTCGTGCCGGCGTTCATCGGCGAGGCGCACTTCAACGCCCAGACCTACTCGCTCAATTACGCGCGCACGGCCGAGCGGCGCGAGCTCGATTACGTGCGGCAGACGGGCGCGAGCGTGGAAACGGCGAAGGAAGTCAAGATCTTCGGCCTCAACGCGTTCCTGATCGATCGCTACCGCGCGCTGGCAACGAGTTTCTTGGCGGCGAACCGGGCTCTGGCGAAGCGGCGCGCGAGTGTCGGCAGCGTGCTGACGGCGATCGGAACGATTGCCTACTACGTCGCCTATGCGTACATCGTGTGGCGCACGCTGCACCGCGAGTTCACGATCGGCGACCTCACGTTTCTCGCCGGGTCGTTCCGCCGCCTGCGCACGCTGCTCGAAAGCCTGCTCACGGGATTCTCGCAAGTCGCGGGCCAGGCGCTGTATCTCGACGATCTGTTTTCGTTCTTCGAGATCCAGCCGGAGATCGTGTCGCCGCCGGACGCGCGGCCCGTTCCGTCGCCGATTCGCGCAGGGTTCAAGTTCGAGGATGTCGGCTTTCGTTACCCGGGCGCCGAGCGGTGGGCCGTTCGTCACCTCGATTTCACGCTCAACGCCGGCGAGGTGCTGGCGCTGGTCGGCGAAAACGGCGCCGGCAAGACGACGCTCGTGAAGCTCCTTGCGCGTCTCTACGACCCGGACGAAGGACGCATTCTGCTGGACGGGCACGACCTCAGGGAGTACGACCTCTTCGCGCTGCGCTCGAACATCGGCGTCATCTTCCAGGATTTCGTCCGCTATCACCTGACCGCCGCGGAGAACATCGCGGTCGGCCGGATCGAGGCGCGCGACGACCGCGCGCGGATCGTGCAGGCGGCGCAGCGGAGTCTCGCCGACGAGGTCATTGCCAAGCTGCCGAACCATTATGACCAGGTGATCGGCAAGCGCTTTCGCACTGGGATCGATTTGTCCGGCGGCGAATGGCAGAAGATCGCGATCGCGCGCGCCTACATGCGCGACGCGCAGGTGCTGATCCTGGACGAGCCGACGGCGGCGCTCGACGCACGTTCCGAATTCGAGGTCTTCCAGCGGTTCAAGGAGCTTTCGCACGGCAAGACCGCCGTTCTGATCTCGCACCGCTTCTCGAGCGTGCGCATGGCTGATCGCATCGTCGTGCTGGCCGACGGTACGGTGGAGGCGATCGGCACGCACGACGAGTTGCTCGCGGCGGGCGGCCGCTATGCGGAGCTGTTCGAGCTGCAGGCCGCGGGATATCGATAGCGTCCGCGTTTGTCACCGAATTAGCGGCGACCCCGTTTCAGCAGGGCTCGCCGACGGTCTGGCCCGGCCCCGCGACAACATGGCTCGCGAAGGTGCTGTTCGTCGACGTGGCCGATTTGACAAGGGCACTGAGCGCGCTTGGCGACAGCGCATGGAAGGCGCGGCTGACCGACTACTACAGGATCGTGCGCAGCGAGTTCGCGCGTTTCCGCGGCCGCGAAGCCAACACGGCGGGAAACGGCATCATGGCGAGCTTCGATGGTCCCGGGCGCACGATACGATACGCGCTGGCCATTGACGCCGCCCTGCGACCGCACGGACTCGAAGTTCGCGCCGGACTGCACACCGGCGAAGTGGAATTGATGGGCGACAACATTGGCGGTATCGCGATGCACATCGCGTCGCGCGTGCAGGCCGAAGCCGCGGCCGGCGAGGTGGTGGTCTCGAGCACGACACGGGATCTGGTCGCAGGTTCCGGTATCGCGTTCGAGGCGCGCGGAGCGCGGCGACTAAGAGGTGTCCCCGGTGAGTGGGCGCTGTTCTCCGCGACGGGTTAGCCCGCACATCCGCTGGCGCACGCGATGCGGCCGGGCAAGGAGTGGTGTCGCTCGCAATTGATGGGCCAGAAGGAAGGCGCCCCCCGTACCTTTGGAGTCCGTTCGATGACCAAGCCCGCGTCGGCGAACAAGATCGCCCTTACCGCGTTCTACTGTTGCGCGCTCCGCGCGGCGGACGCCCTGAGCGACGCG
>Ga0209048_10005237_pt1 | contig 12270 bp, 12 predicted proteins | sample FrelakmetCRP12CR_FD_187146 | JGI IMG/M metagenome (GOLD analysis project Ga0209048, IMG submission 187146) | Freshwater lake sediment microbial communities from the University of Notre Dame, USA, for methane emissions studies - CRP12 CR (SPAdes)... | ecosystem: Environmental > Aquatic >... | reverse complement strand
CGCCAACCTCGGCAACGGTCAGCAGGACATAGTGGTTGCCAACCAGGGATCGAACACCGTCTCGGTGCTGCTGGGCAAAGGCGACGGGACGTTCCAGCCGAAGGTGGACTACGAAACGGGCAAAGCGCCGAGCGCGGTGGCGGTCGCCAACCTCGGCAACGGTCAGCAGGACATAGTGGTTGCCAACCAGGGATCGAGCAGCGTCTCGGTGCTGCTGGGCAAAGGCGACGGGACGTTGGAAGAAAAGGTGGACTACGAAACCGGCAAAGCCCCGACGGCAGTCGCGATCGCCAACCTCGGCAACGGTAAGCAGGACATCGTGGCGGCGGACTCCGGCGCGAGTTCGGTTTCGGTCCTTCTGAGCGCAGGCGGGAGTACCTTCGGGCCGAAGCGGGACCTCGGCACCGGCAACGGACCGCAATCGCTTGCGATAGGTGATCTCAACGGGGACGGCGCCCCAGACCTCGCGGTCGCCGACTCATCAGCGAACACGGCATCGGTGCTGCTGTCGGTGCCGACGCTGGAAACCAGCGCAATATCCCCCTTCGCGGGGCAGCTCTTCGGGACCAAAAGCGCCGCAAGGACCGTGACGGTCACGAACGGCGGCTCGGCCCCCTTGACGATCACATCGCTGACCGTCTCCGGGAACTTCTCCGCCTCCGGTTGCAAAACCGCCGTGGCGGCGGGAGGGACGTGCACGATCAGCGTCGTCTTCGGCCCGAAAGGCTACGGCAAACTGACGGGCAGCTTGACGATCATAAGCAACGCCCCTGGAAGTCCTAAAGCGATCTCGCTGTCGGGAACCGGACTGCCGCCTGCTGCGGTCGTGACGACGACGCTCGTCGAAAACATCCTCGGGCCGTACGTCACGTTGACGGGGACCGTCCTCTCCCAGGGCCCCGGGAACTTCCACTTCGAGTACGGAACCACCACGGCATATGGCTCTGTAACACCAGCGTTGCCGCTGGCCTCGAGCAACTCACCGCAACTGTTCGCGGCCACGCTTGCCCTGGAACCCGGAGTGACCTATCACTACAGAATCGTGGCGAGCAATCTGGTCGGCACCGTGGCCGGCGCGGATCAGGTCTTCACGCTCGCCCCGGAAGAACCGTTTCTGGCCCGCGGGCGTGGACGTCTGCGCCTCGCATCGGTGCTCAGGCACGGACTGCCCTTGCGTGTGGGCGACCCATCCGCGGCGACCGTGACGGTCACGGTGTATGTCGATGCCAGCACAGCTCGCTCGGCACATCTCATCTCACGCAAGTCAAGAAGCAAGGCGCACGTGGCGATCGGAACGGCAAGGATCACCACCGCCGGAGCCGCCACGAAGTCGATTGTGGTGAAGATCAACCCGAAGCTGAGAGGGCGGCTGGCGGCGCTCGGGCAGCTCAAACTGCTCGTCAAGGCGACCGGATCGACGCAAAACGGAGCCCTCGGCAGCCCGGTGCAGTTCAACTTGAATCTGCCGCGCTGACCCCGGCGGGTGGCGCGCCTCGGCGTGTCTCAGCCACCGGCGTGAGCGCATCCGCGCTGTGACGACCGAGGCGAGGATCACGAAGACCTCGCCCCGGTCGTCCTCGCGAGCTCGCCTGGACCGGCAACGCGCTCGGGCAGCCTCGCCCGAGCGCGTCCGGGCGATCCTCGCGGGGTCGACAGCGGCCAAAGCGGAACTTCCGCCTCCGCGAGATGTTTCGATTCCCCACCAACCTGATCGGCTAAGACCCGGGCCATGCTATGCTGCCCGAACACCTTAGACCTGATCGAGATTGTGGTCAATATGGCCACGCGCGAAAGGAAGCGTTTACATGAGATTCAAGAGGCTTGCGTTGGGTACGGTGCTCGCGCTGCTTGTAGCGCCCGCTTCTGCGGGTGCGACGACGTTGATCGGGTCGGGCTCCACCGCCGCGCAGCCGTACCTCCAGGCGCTGTTTGCCGGCTACCACAAGGTCAACCGGGGCGTCCAGTTCCTATACACGGGGGATGGCGGCAACGCCGGCGTCAAGGACGTTCAGGCGGGGAGGAGCCAGTTTGCCGGCCAGTCACGTCCGCCGCTCCCGAGCGACGAAGGTACGACCTACGTCAAGCTGTTCCTGGACGGCCTGTGCCTCGACGTGCACCCGGGCAACAAGCTCACCAACCTGTCGACCACCCAGGTGCGGAACATCTTCACGGGGGCGGTCACGAACTGGAGCCAGATACCAGGCTCCGGCCTGAGCACCACGATCGACCCCGTCGGTCGTAACTCGACCGCGGGGACGTTCACGTTCTTCACGTCCGCCGTGCTGGAAGGTCAGACCCAGGCGTCGAATGTCAACCCGCTGCAATCCGACGGCTTGGTGGCAAACGCAGTCGGGCAGGATCCGAACGCGATCGGCTACGCCGGACTTGCTTATCAGAAGAGCTCTCGCCTGCGCAAGCTGAGCCTCAACGGCATCGCCTGCGTGCCCCAGAACATCAAGACGCTGCGGTATCCGCTGTCGCGCTTCTTGTGGCTGGTGCTGCCGACCGCTAACCCCGACCCCAACGTGCAGAAGTTCGCCGACTGGGTGAGGACGAGCGCCGCGGCGGGCGCGATCATCACCGCCGGCGGCGGTGTCCCGGCCTTCAACGCAGCGCCCAAGTCAACCAAGAAGAAGACCAAGAGAGCGAAAAGAAGGCACTAGCAGCGCGCCGATGGCGCGCAAGGCTGGAAGAAGCACGGCGGCGTCGGCAACGCACAGCAGGAGGCACCACGCGCGCGCCGGCAACGCAACCAAGGAAGCAGCGCTAACGGAGCCCATCAGTGATCAACGAGGATCAGTTCCTTCCCTTCGACGAGGAGCCCCATTGGTGGTCTGACAAGCGCGCCGAACTCACGCTCGGCGCGCTTGTGTGCTGCGTGCTGGCCGTTGTGCTGGCGATGTTCGTGTTCGTGCTCGTACAGGCGTGGCCGTCCTTCGCCCACAACGGCCTTTCGTGGTTCGGCAGTGGTGGCAGCGTCGATTTGCAGATCAAGAGGATGTTCCTGTCCGGCGAAGCCGGGGTGCGCTACGTCTACACGTTTCACGCGTGGCCGCTGATCTGGAGTACGTTGCTGATCGTCGGAAGCGCCGTGACCCTGAGTCTCGTGACCTCGCTGTTCGTGGCCGTGTTCGTCGTCGAGTTCGCGCCCGATCCGATCAAGCAGGTCCTGCGGCCGGCCGTGCGGCTGCTGGCCAGCGTCCCGTCGGTGATCTATGGCCTGCTCGGGGTGCTCGTGCTCGTGCCGTTCATAGGCAATCACGTGATCACCCAGCAGGACAAAGCATCGGTCTCCTACATCGTCTCGCTCAGCGGCTACAGCCTGATCGCCGCGGTGCTGATCCTCACGGTCATGATCGCGCCGCTGATGATCTCGATCTTCGCCGACGGCCTGCGCTCGGTCCCGAGCAGCTGGATCGAGGGCTCGCTGGCGATGGGGATCAACCGCTGGCGGACGTTCTGGAAGATCGCCGTGCGGGCGGCGCGTCCGGCGATCGTGGCCGGCACCGTCCTTGCCACCGCCCGGGCGATCGGTGAGGCGGTGATGCTCGCGATGGTCTCGGGCTCGGTTGGGTTCGCGCCGAATCCGTTCGACGGCATGATCTTCTTCTTCGAGCCGTCACGGCCGCTGGGAGCCACGATCCTCCAAAACATCGAAGGGCTGAGCTCACCACCGCTCAAGAGCACGCTCTTTGCGATAGCCGCCGTGCTGCTGGTCTCGGCGATGCTGTTGTCGCTCGCCGGATGGGCCGCGAAGCAGCCCCTCAAGCGCTACGGGACGCGCTGATGGTCACCGAGGTGCTGAAGCAGGAGACCCGTCCACCGGCTCACAAGGGCGCGGTCGAGTCGAGCTCCACGTGGCGGCGCTCGGACCGGGTAGGCCTGGCCGTGTGCTGGGTGCTCGGTATCGGGTTCTGCGCGATCGCCGTGGCGATCGTGGTGTTCATGCTCGTGCAGGGCATCAAGTATGTGCGGCCCTCGCTGCTCTTCACCAGCCCGACCGCGGGCTTCAACGAGAGCCAGACAGGGGGCTTCTTGGACCCCTTGGTCGGGACAGTCGTGGTTGCGCTGCTGGGCATGGCGATCGCGCTCCCGGTGGGCGTGGCGGTCGCCGTATGGCTGAGCGAGTACGGTCGCCCGTTCGGCCTCGCGCGGGCGGCGGAGTCGACGATCGAAATGATCGCCGGCACACCGTCCATCGTGCTCGCGCTGTTCGGAATACTGGTCTTCTCCAGCCCCGTGGTCGGCTTTCTCAGCCGCACCTCGGGGCACGTCGTCTATGGACGCTCCTTCTTCGCTGCCGGCGCGATGTTGTCGCTCGTCGCGCTGCCGTTGATCGTGGGCAGCACGCGTGAGGGCCTGCAGGCGATTCCCTCACACGTCCGCGAGGCATCACTCGCGGTAGGCAAGACCAAGTTCGCGACGATCCGCCGCATTCTCCTGCCGTCCGCGCGGCCCTCGGTCGTAACGGGCGCGATGCTCGGGGTCGGGAGGATCATCGGCGACACGGCCGTGATCGTCGTGCTCCTGGGGGCGACGCTGACCCTCAACGGGGCGGGACACGCCCCCGTCCTGAGTCTGCTCAGGGGAACCGGCAGCACGCTCACGAGCTTCGTGTACGAGAACGCGCCCACTGGCGAGGCCAATCAGCCCACCAAGGCATATGCAGCCGCGTTCGTGCTGCTGCTGATGGTGCTCGTCCTGAACCTCTGCGTCGATCTTGTTGCCCGTCGAGGAAAGGCCGCCACGTGGAGTCGCTGAGACCGCCGCCGGTCCGCTGGCTCGCGCTCGACGAGGAGGGCTCGGCGGCCCGCTCAACCGCGACGGCCGAGCAGCCGCGCACGCAGTCCCCGCCCGCCGAGCGTCAGCCCGCGCGCGTGCCCGCCGGCCAGAACGGCCACGGGACCGCGAAGAGCTTCGCCGGCGCTTCCCGCAGGCAGGCCCAGCCCTCGCAGTTCGCGATCGATCGCATGGAGATCGAGGACGTCTCGATCGCCTACGGGCAGAAGCTCGCGGTGAAGTCCGTCTCGCTCCCGGTCAAGCAGGGGGAAGTTCTTGCGCTGATCGGACCTTCGGGCTGCGGGAAGACCACGCTGTTGCGCTCGCTCAACCGGCTCACAGAGCTCACGAAGGGCGCATCGCTGCAAGGCCGGATCACGCTCGACGGCGCCGATATCACGACGATCGAGCCGACCCTGCTGAGGCGGCGCGTGACGATGGTCTTCCAGCAGCCGAATCCGTTCCCGATGAGCGTCTTTGACAACGTCGCATATGTGCTCCGCGAGCAGGGGTCCAAGCGGCCACGCAAGCGTGTCCTGGAGCGGGCTGTTCGGGACGTGCTCGACCGGGCCGGCCTGCTCGACGACGTCAGCGCCGACCTTGATCACCCCGCCCTGCGGCTGTCCGGCGGTCAGCAGCAGCGCCTCTGCATCGCCAGGGCCCTCGCGGTGCAACCCGAGGTACTGCTGCTGGACGAGCCATGCTCGGCGCTGGACCCCCTGTCCACGCAGGTGATCGAGGATCTGATCGTCCGCCTGCGCGACGACGTCGCGATCGTGATCGTCACCCACAACCTCCAGCAGGCGTATCGCATCGCCGATCACGTGGCTTTCATGTACCTCGGCGAGCTGGTCGAGTACGGAACCGTCGGCGCGGTCTTCGACTCGCCGCGAGAGCAGCGCACAAGGGACTACGTGAGCGGTGCGTTCGGCTGATGTCAAGCGCTGCTTCACAACCGCGAGCTCGCTGCTGCTTCTCAGCGGGCTCTGCGGCTGCGTGGAGACCACGCAGCAGAAGAACGCTCGGGCGCGCCTGCAGGCCGCACGCGTGCTCGCCAGCCAGGGGTCGGTGCACGTGACCCGTCGCAACCCGACCGTGACCGTCGTCGACGTCGCCCTGCTGCGCGGCAACGGTGCCACGGCGGTCGCCGCCACGCTCCGCAACGATTCGTCGAGCCCCACGAGCGACCTTCCGGTCTCGGTCGGGATCACGTCACACGACGGGCGTCCCGTCTACCTCAACCGGAGGCCGGAACTCCCCTACTTCCAGACACATGTGGCGGGGATAGCCGGCGGTGGCGTGGTGAGGTGGGTGTTCGTCGCCCCGACGATCGTTGCGGCCAGCGCAAGACCGTTCGTCGCCGTGGGGCCGAGCACCGTGCCCATCGGTGCCGGTGTCAAACAGCTGCCGTTGGTCACGGGCTCAATTGCGTCGGCGCGCCAGTCTGCGCGCGGTGACCTGCTCGTCAACGCAACGATCACGAACCGCTCCGAAGTGCCGCAGCACGGGCTCGCGGCCTATGCCTATGCGCTCTCCGGCAGTCGCCTGATTGCAGCTGGGTACGCGCTCCTGGCGGATCTGCAGTCGGGCTCAAGCGCGACCGTTCCGATCAGGCTGATAGGCGAGCCCGGCCGGGCAACGGTGCACCTCGACGCGCCCCCAACCATCCTCCAATAAGGGGCTAGACAATGAATCGCAGCGACACCACAGAGCAGATCGAGACGGCACCGGTAGCGGCGAGCGTGCGGCAGCGGTCGGCAAGCGTGGGGCAGCAATCGCCGAACGGTCAGCAACGGCCAACAAGCGAGCAGCAGCAGTTCCTGCTGTGCGAGCAGTGCCGGGCGCCGGTCGATCGCGACCAGCGCTACTGCGTGCAGTGCGGCGCGCGTCAAACACACGCGTTGAACCCGGCCGTCGACTATTTTGCCGCTGCGGCGAGAGGCAGGCGCAGCGCCGGGGGGCCGCCCCGAGGCATGCGCTCGCCGCGTGCGCCCGTGTTTGGCCTGTTCTTTGTGCTGCTTCCGCTGGCCGTGGCGCTCGGAGTGCTCGTGGGACGCAGCAGCTCTCCAAGCACGAACAACGACAAGCTGATCGCCGCGCTGCTGAGCCAGCGGCCGGCGGCCGGCAGTGCTGCCCCGGCGGGAGCCGCGGCCGTCGCGGCGACGTCATCGGGCAACCTCCCGAGCGACTTCTCGCTGAGCAGCGGTTTCGTGGTCAAGCTGACGACGTTGCCCATCCAGGGCAGCGAAGCATCGACCGTCGCCAAAGCCGAGCAGGAAGCTCGCGCGAAGGGTGCCGCTCAGGTGGGCTTGATCAATCCCAAGGACTTCCGCTCGACGCCCGACCAGGGCGCCGCGAACTACCTGATCTACTCGGGCGAATTCAAGAGTCGACGAGAGGCTGAGACGGCCCTGGCGAAGCTGAAGCCGCGCTTCCCAGGCGCTGAGGTGATCGCGGTTGCGGCCGTCGGCGCCCGCGGCGCCGGCACGGCCGCCCCGGTGGTGGTTGCTCACACGCAGTACGGCACCGTCCACCAGATCGCCGGCTCCAAACCCACGGCACAGCAGATCCAACAGGACAAACAGGTCGTCCAGCGGATCAACAAAGAAGTGGGCAAGAACTACGTCAACGCGCAGAAGGGCCTACCGGACGTGATTGCCGTCACCGGCAATGGCAGCGGCAGCTCCGGCTCGAGCTCCGCCCCTCCGGAAGGGCCGGAAGCACCATGACGCTGCTCGATCGCCTGCTCCCACGCGGAGGGCCTCGAGGACGAGAGCGCGATGCCTCGGCGCCTCTCGCCCGTGGCGTCAACGGACCCGCAGCACCCGACGCGACCATCCCGAGCAACGGGGTCGCACCGACGACCGTGCCCGCCAGGACGACGACCGCGAAGGCATCGCCGCCGGCCGACCGCGCACTGCTCGCCAAGCGCGATCGGCTGCTCGAGCGCTTCACCGCAATGCAGCTCGATCTGGGAGGCGTGTTCTACGAGATGGCGATTCGCGACCACGTTGAGGCCGCGGTCCTGACGCGCAAGGCTGCGGAGCTGCAGAGAGTCGACGCGGAGCTCCGTCAGGTCGAACAGATCCTCAAGACCGGCGACTCGAGCACGGGCAAATGTGCCGTCTGCAATGCCCTCTACGCGCGCGGCGCGGCATTCTGCTGGCAGTGCGGGACGTCGCTGCTTGCTACCGCGACGTCCGATCCGGGGCAATGAGCCAGACAGCGGATCCAGGCGGCGCCGACTGGCCCCCCCGTCCCTCCGGCACGGCTTGGCCGGCCGGCGAAGCCGGCGAGCCGCCAGCAGCCGACACGGCGGCGCTCGAGGCCGCTCCACGCTCGTTGCGCTGGGCTGACCAGGTTCTGACCCCGTCGCGGGTTCGGCTGCTGGCGCTGTTCTCGCTGCTCGCGACGGGGATCGTCATCTGGAGCGGCCTGAACTACGAGGGATCCAGCAACATCAGCCTGGCGGCGGCGCTGCTACATCGCCGGAGCGTCTTGGCCACCTCGACCTCGACCTCGGGCTCGAGCGTGGGCGAATCGGGCGCCGGCACGACGGCCGCCGCGGGCACGACCAGCGAAGGCGCGCCGGCCCCGTCATCCTCGGGCGAAACAGCCCCGGAAGCCGCCGGCGCTAGCTCCGCTTCGCAGTCTGCGTCCCCGGCTTCGACCGCTCCGGCACAGGCGACGGAAACCGCGTCGGCCGTCGCACCCGCTGAATCGGGGAAGTCTCCCCCGCCGGCGTCGGGTGCCCCCGGCAGCGGATCTACGGCTCTCGCCACCGGGACCAACATCAAGCACGTTTTCGTCATCACGCTCGCCAGCCCGGGCTACGAACAGACCTGGGGCCCCGGCTCGGTGGCGCCCTACCTGGCTACGCAACTCAGGCCGCGTGGAACGCTGCTGAGCAACTACTACGCGGTCGCGCACCTCGACCTCCCGAACTACATAGCGATGATCAGCGGCCAGGGGCCCAACGCCGATACGGAAGCAAACTGCCCGACGTTCAGCGAGTTTCCTGCCAACGGCACCCTCGGCGCGAACGGCCAGCTACCCGGCGCGGGGTGCGTCTTTCCCGTCAACGTGCTCACGCTCGCTGACCAGCTGACGAGCTCGCGACACCAGTGGCGTGCGTATCTTGAGGATCTGGCCAACGGGTCTCCGCCTGCGACGACGTGTCGCCACCCGAGCTCCGGCCAGCCCGACCCCGCCCAGTCCGGGCGTCCTGGCGACGAATATGCGACGCGACACAATCCGTTCGTCTACTTTCACTCGCTGCTCGACCTGGGCGACTGCGCCAGCGACGACGTTCCGCTCACGCAGCTTGCCGGCGATCTCGGCTCGGCGGCGAAGACGGCGAACTACTCCTTCATCGCACCGAACCTGTGCCACAACGGCTCCGCCACGGTGTGCGCCGACGGCGAACAGGGAGGTCTCGCGCGTGCGGACGCATTTCTGAAGCAGTGGGTGCCGATGATCCTGGACTCGCCGGCGTACAAGAAGGACGGGCTGCTCGTGATCACTTTCGCCGACGCCCCTGTGGGCGATACGAGCGGCTGCTGCCGAGCGTCAACCGGCGAAAGCGGCAGCGGTTCCACCCTCGCCTCGCCCGCCGTTTCCGGCGGAGGTCGCGTCGGCGCGCTGCTCCTGTCCCACTACGTGACGCCTGGAGGGCTCAGCACGGCCCCCTACAACCACTATTCGCTGCTGCGCACGATCGAGGACCTGTTCGGGCTCCGCCACCTCGCCAACGCCAATCAGCCGGGCGTGAAGACCTTCGGCAGCGACGTCCTCAAGGGCGTCTTTCCCGGCGGGTCCCCGGCGAGGGCCGCTCGCGCCGCGAGGTCAGCCGCGCACACTCGCCGCGCCGGCTGACCGCCGCCGGAGGCCTGGCGGGAGCCGCGCTCCCCCGTCGCCACGATGAAGGTCCGCGCCGGAGAGAGCGCCGGTGGGGGTAGCATCGCCTTCGTGCGCGCGTACCTGGGGATCGTCGCCGTCTTCACGGCCACCCTCGTCTGGGGGACGACTGCGTCGGCTCCCGCACTGGTCCCCCGCGTCGCCGGCCCGCGCGAGTACTCCTGCCCGCTGTTCCCGGCGAGCAACCCGCTCAACCGCGACATCTCCCGGGCTCCGGTCGATCCGAACTCGGCGAGCTACATCGCCTCCATCGGAGCCGCGGCACACCTGCATGCCGACTTCGGGACGAACCCGAGCTACGGGATCCCCTACGCGGTCGTCGGCCCCCGTCAGCCTAAGGTGCCGATCGACTTCACCGAGTACGGCGGAGAATCGGACCCCGGGCCCTACCCGATCCCCCCGGGCGCGCGCGTGGAGGGCGCCGGCGAAGAAGGCGACCGCCACGTGCTCGTGCTGGCGCGGGGGAGCTGCAAGCTGTACGAGCTGTACGCGGCGCGCCGGTTCCGGGGCGAATGGGCAGCGGGCTCCGGCGCCGTCTTTGACCTGCGCAGCAACGCGCTGCGCCCCGAAGGGTGGACATCGGCCGATGCCGCGGGCCTGCCGATCCTGCCGCTGCTCGTCCGCTACCCGGAGGTGCACGCGGGGCGGATCGACCACGCCCTGCGCGTGACGGTGGCGCGGACCCAGCGCGGCTACGTGCATCCGGCGACCCACCTCGCCTCCAACAGCTCGGATCCGGCCCTGCCGCCGATGGGCCTGAGGCTGCGTCTGAAGGCGAGCTTCAGCATCGCCGGCTACCGCGGGCAGGCGCTCGTCGTGCTGCGAGCGCTGAAGCGCTACGGGCTGATCGTGGCCGACAACGGCTCCTCCTGGTTCATCACGGGCGCCCCCGATCCACGCTGGAACGATGAAGATCTGAATCAGCTCAAGAAGGTGCCCGGCTCGGCGTTCGAGGCCGTGCGCTCAGGGCCGATCCTGCACCGCGGCTAGCCGCACCCCGGCGAGCGCCCGGCGCGGGCGCCGACCTACGGCGATCAGCCCTGCTGATGAGGCTCGGCCGGCGCCGCCGGCTGGGCCGCCTGCGCGACGGGCGGCTGGGCCGGAGCGGGTTGCTGCTCGGCGGCGGTCAACGTCGGTTTCTCAACGGCCGTGTGGCCCGTCACGGAATCCTTGAACTCGCGCATGCCGCTCCCGAGCGAGCGTCCGATCTCGGGAAGCCGCCTGGCGCCGAACAGCAGCAGCAGGACGACGACCAGAACGGCGATGTGCAGCGGGTTCTCCAATCCCATGTCTCGTCCGAGTCTAGACCATCTATTGGGCGGGACCGCGCAACGCGTTGCGGGCGAGCTGGACGGCCACGATCACCATGAGCACGGCGAACGAGTCCCGCAGCGCCGTGCCCGACAGGGTGTTCGCCAGCGCCACGCCTCCCGCGGCACCCGCCACCGAGATGACGCCGAGCAGCAGGGCGTCGTGGCGGCGCACGTTCCCATAGCGATCCTGCGTGTAGGTACCGACGACCGCCACCGGGATGATCGCCAAGAGGGACGTCGCCTCCGCCTGATGCTGGTCCAGGCCCAGGAAGATCACCAGGCCGGGCACGAACAGCACTCCCCCGCCCACTCCCAGCAGGCCGGCCACGAGCCCCCCGGCCACGCCGATCGCGATCGCGCCGATCACCTCAGGATCAACTCGACCGCGCTCAGCAGCAGCAACCCGGCGAACAGGAGCGAGATCCAGCGCAGGTGCAGGCGCTGCTGCAGCCTGGTCCCGATCAGCACGCCGCCGACCGCCGGCACCCCGATCAGCACCGCGTCGAGTACGTGGACGTTGCCGTACAGCCCCTGCGTGGCCGCGGCGAAACCGGCGATGAAGATGATCGCGGCGAGCGATGTCGCGGTTGCCGCGCGCTCGTCGTAGCCGATCCAGAGCACCAGCAGCGGCACGATCACGATCCCGCCGCCGACGCCGAACAGGCCACTGAACAGGCCGGCCAGCGTGCCGATCACCATCAGCTTCAGCGGGTGGTTGAGCGCCCTGTCAGCGACCACGCGTACCAGGGGACGGATCGGCCACCATGCGCGCCATACTAGAGGTCGTGTCCCCTGCTGCCACGCTAGTGGAGACGCTCGAGCCGATCCGCTCGGACCCCACCAGTGCCGCCGTGCTGCTCGACATCGACGGCACCCTCGCGCCGATCGTCCGGCACGCCGCCGACGCGCACGTTCCCGAGGCCACGCGCACGCTGCTGATCGAGATAGCCAAGCGTTATCGGGTGGTCGGATGCGTGAGCGGCCGTCGTGCCGCCACGGCGCGCCAGATCGTCGCGATCGGCACGATCGCCTACATCGGCAACCACGGCGGCGAGCTCCTGCGCCCCGGGACCACCCGTCCCGAGGTGGACCCCGAGGTCGCCGCCTGGACCGCCCGCGTGCGCGAGTTCGCGGCGCGCGCCTACACGAGCGAGCAGCAGCGGGTGCGGGTGCGCAGCGAGGACAAGGATGCGATCGCAGCGTTCCACTGGCGCGGGGCCCCCGACGAGGAGGCGGCTGCCGCTGCGACGCGGGAGATCGC
>Ga0209048_10005236_pt1 | contig 12273 bp, 15 predicted proteins | sample FrelakmetCRP12CR_FD_187146 | JGI IMG/M metagenome (GOLD analysis project Ga0209048, IMG submission 187146) | Freshwater lake sediment microbial communities from the University of Notre Dame, USA, for methane emissions studies - CRP12 CR (SPAdes)... | ecosystem: Environmental > Aquatic >... | reverse complement strand
CTTGCACTGACTCAGTCTAAGCCCTATGGAAATCTCCACAAACTCCTTCAGTGTGGTGTTGGCAAACTCCCTAGTTGGCATTCCATATTTCAGCCCACTGCACATGGAATCCGCATAAACGAAAAGGTTGTGTTCACCATGGTTGTATATCGCTTCACGGCTAAACCCGAACTTCGGTTCAGCCAGAATCTTGAAGGGCCAGATCTGACATGCTCTAGGTTTCACATATTGCAATTCGCACGCGCACATATTCGGAAAGTCGCGCAAAAAAACACACGATCCATCACTCCTTCTTTTTATGTACAACTCACTTAGCCCAGAAACCGTTTGTTCCACACCATGACTCCTAACGATCTTAAGCCATTCATGGAAGCTCAAGACTACCGTATACAGTTTGCAACAGTCACCGCACCCGTTACACTTCCAGTCAGCGATGTGCCGCCAAGGTACAAACTCCATACTAAGCCACTTTTGGATTCAAACACGATGTTGTCTAATTAATCTATTCGCAGAAAGACTTGAGTTTTTCCACGATCTCGCTCGGAACACGCGTGGCTTTCTCAGTCTGCTTGTCCGCTGCTACAATGATGATATAGCCAGTTGCCAACGTCACGTTCGTCTCTTTGTTTATTATTCTGAAGCCAAGTTTGAACGATCTTTCTTTCAAGTTCTCTACGCTTACTTCCACTTCCAGAAGATCATTGAATCTTGCTGGTCTCTTGTATTGGCAAAAAGCTTCAACCCGCGGGAACCACAAACCTTTCTTTGCCGTGTCAGTGAAACTGAACCCCAGTTGGCGATAGAACTCTTCTTCAGCTCTTTCGAAGAACCTGAAGTAATTGGAGTAGTGTACGATCTGTGCCGCGTCGGTGTCAGCCCAAACCACTCTAAAAGAAGTCTTGAAAACTGGCAGAGGCATAAAGCTTCACTGATCTACTTTTTGTATAGGTACAACGTGTGTGAGGGGTATCCCAAAGTCTGGTTTTCACAGTAATTTTCAACTTGAATCGGTTTCCACCCGACGATCTCGTAGTCGTGCGAGACTATCCGTACGCCTTTCTTGAGTTCGGTTTCAAGTTTAGGTCTGATCTTCTCGTTAGCACTTGTTGTCAAGTATAGGAAAACAACATCCGCTGAGGTCAAGTCCACGTTGAACATGTCGCCGTTCACAATCGTGATCCTATCTTGAAGACTCTGCTCATACACAGTGCTCAAGGCTCTCTTCGCTAGGTCTTCCCTTAGCTCGACGCCGACTGCTCTTGCTCCAAACTCTTTTGCTGCCATTACCACGGTTCTCCCATCTCCAGCGCCCAAATCGAAGAACACTTCTCCTGCTTTCAATTCTGCAATGTTGAGCATCCGTTGGACTACTTGTGGCGGACTTGGAACATAAGGCGCTATGTACAGGGCATAGACCTCCATTAGTTTTTGGCTCTTTTCCGACTTAACCAGTTAACACGTCTAAAGACCTTTCATCTTTCTTAGGCCACGTAGGTGGACTTGTTCGCAGAGGGTTCTCTGGGTTTTCTCGCTTCACCACACTTCACGCAACTCTGGGCGCAGAGCTCAAGGTATTTCGTCTCATCTTCCGTACCAACAGCTTCGGCTGCTTTTTGACAAAGTTCGCTTGGTTCTTGGCAGCCAGAGTCTTTGCAGAGCTTTGATATGGACATACAAATCTCTTGAACATCCTTTGGCTCTAGAACAGCTCTTTGCGTGCGCACAAGTAAGCATATTTCCCTTGCCAAGACGCATGTCTTGACGTATTTGATCCTTTCCAGAACTTCCTCTCGCATCTTCTTTCGGCTTATCTCCAAATCGTCGTTCTCCTTGCATCAAGCAACAGACTGTTTAGGCAAAATAGGTCAGGCAATCATTTAAGACTTGTCGTATGCTTCCAGTGGTTACCCGAATCTTTTGCTCATGGCCTTGCGTTCAGCTTCCAAGACAAGCTCATAGAACCTGTTGTTGAGTTTGGGTTCTTTTGTCAGAATCTCGGCGACATCTGATGAATACAATCTTTTTCCACACAATCCTACAGCTGCTACCTTTCCGTACTTCGCTATCAACTGTTCCGTTTGTGATGCTTGTTTCTGAAGTTTTTCCTCGCTTTGAGTAAGCTTTTCTCCTCTCTTCTCAATAATAGGCAAGGCTTTTTCTTCCTCTACCTTGAGAAGACCAATAGCGTTGGAACCGCACCTTGGGCATTTTGGCTTGTCTGGCAGTTGATTCACGCGTATCGTCTCTGAGTAATTCCAGCAACTCGTGCACAAGAAGGTGCATGCTTCGTTCAATAGTCTGACTTTTGCAGATTCAACGAGTACCGCTCGCATTCGTTCAGGCGGGATCAAGTCGGTTTTCATGCTGACACGTTCAATACCCAGGCGAGCAATGGGTGTTGCATTTCCGCCTGTTTCAGCTCTTTGAATCACAAATTTGCCTTCCCGCATCTTTCCGAGAACGAAAATCAACTGTTCCAAATCCAAGTCTTTCGTGAAAACTTCCTTTAGTGCTTCTTCATAAATAGGCGTGCCCTCGAAACTCTTGACGAGTTTTTGCAGACTGACGCTACTAAAGTCTGCCCATTTCTCCAAGGCTCCAAACCGCCTTGCCACATGAATCATTCTACGCTTGAACAGTCCCGTTTTCACAGCCGCCGCTGTCAACACATCTCTGACTGTCTGATCTGGCATGCTTTTCATTTCGTCGAGCAATTCCATCAAGCGCTTGGCGTCTGCTTCGCCCATTGTTTGCACGAATATTCGGTAGGCGTCATGTTGAACGGCAATGGCAAATCCCACTTTCTCAGACAGTAATTGACCTAGCAATTGGGCAAGGGCACGGTTCGTAAGCAAGCCGAAGTTGACATGAATCAGGACGAAGTCTTGCCAATCTTCGAGGAGCATTCGATCTTCTGTAGGAACTGGAAAACCTGCTAGAACCTGATCGGCGGTCTCCTTCAATGCACGCAGGATCGTGTCTTTGTCAGATGGATAAGCCTCGCTCAACTTCGATGCTATCTGGTCAGGAGAAAGCCCGCTATTGAGCTGTTTTTCAGCAAATCCCCTAATGCGACCTACTTCCTGCGCTACTTCGAAAGGCACTGGAATCTCTTCCCCTATCCAACTTGGAACTGCTCCTGTTGGATCATCAACGGGCTTGACATGAATCTTTTCTTCGGAAACATGTTGAATCAGCCATGGGCTCCCTCTTATGATGAACTTGACTCCAGGTTTCCCATATTCAGCCGTGAAAGCCTCATCTAGCACTCCAACTGCAGAATCAGTTGAATCATCAACGACAAGAAACTGTTTTTCTTCCGGAATCATCGACAAATGGCCGAAATAATACTCATACAGCGCTTTCGATTGCCTAGGCTTCAAGGCCATTTTGTCCTCGAAAGAGACCCATGCAAAACGCGGAAAACGCGAGTGCATGTACTTGAGTATCTTCTCTATGTCCTCGATCGTCAAGTCTTCGTATGGGTACGCGTTTTCAAAAAGCTCTTTGATGTCGTCGAACTGGAGTTTCCTGTTTTTGAGCAGTAATCCTGCTATTTGGTGCGTCAAAACGTCATAGGGTTTCGGGGGAATCACAACTGGCTCCAGTTCTTCCTGCAAGGCCTTTTTTGCTATGACCATGGCTTCGAGTGCATCGTCGGAATCTAGTGCAACTATTATTCCTTCAGCTACATGACCGACACTGTGACCACTTCTGCCGACGCGTTGAATGAGTCGAGTCACCTGCCTGGGGCTCATGTACTGTATGACTAGGTCTATCCTGCCTACGTCTATTCCTAGCTCAAGCGAGCTTGTGCAGACAAGGCCCTTCAAGTCGCCGCTTTTCAATCCTTTTTCTGCTGCTATTCTGGATGGTTTTGCAAGAGATCCGTGGTGAATTGAGATTGGGTAGTTCATGTCCCACACTTTTAGTCTGCTGGTCAGCACCTCTGATTCTGTTCGAGTGTTCGTGAATAGAAGCACAGACTTGTAGCGGTTGATATAGTCTCGGATCAGGCGCAGTCTAGCCGCTACTTCGGGGTAGGTATAGAGTCGCACGGCAAGTTTATCATCCTCCTCCGTGGGGGCTGGAAAAACAATTTTCAGTCGCATCATTCTTGCCACTGGAACCCGCACAATCTCTACTGGGCGGTTTCTGCCAACCAAGAATTGGGCCACCTTTTCTTGGCTACCTATGGTGGCGGACAAGCCTATCATTTGGAAATCCCTGCCGACTAGTGCTCTAAGCCTTTCCAAAGCTAAACTCAGTTGGCTGCCTCGCTTGCTGTCCGCCATCTCGTGCACCTCATCAACTATGACCCAACGTACACTCTGCAAGTGTTGTCGCATTATCCAACCAGACAAAATGGCCTGCAGCGTTTCAGGAGTAGTAATCAAAATATCTGGCGGGCTTCTAGATTGCCTAGTTCGCTCCCTTGTCTCAGTATCTCCATGTCTAGCGGCTAGTTTGATGTCAAGGTTATTGCACCACCATTCAAGTCTTTCGAGCATGTCCCGGTTCAGGGCACGCAGAGGTGTAATATAGAGAACTTTGATGCCTGGGACTCCTTGTTGACCTTGAAGAAGCATGCTGAGAACCGGGAGAAATGCAGCTTCAGTCTTGCCCGTCGCGGTGGGCGAAATAAGCAGAACGTTCTTTCCATCAAGGATTCTCGGGATAGCTCTCTCCTGTGGTTCCGTTGGCTTCAAGAATTGCCTCTGCTCAACGAGTTTTCGAACTGGTTTGACAAGCAGCTCAAAAGCGTTCTTAGCTTCTTCCAAGCCTGATTAAACCTCAACGGTGGGAGGAATAAGCATTGAACCAAATGTAAAAGCGTTTTGGAGAGACCAGCGGGTGCTAGTCTCAAGGGGTTTTTCAGCTTCAGGAAGCCGATGATTGAGAGGATCGCTTGCGGGGACGAGGTTGACGCGGAGATCCTGGGTATCCTGCACGAAGGCGGGTCTCGTTGGGTGTTGCCTAAGGATGTTTCTGCTAGGCTTGGCAACTACAATGTGAGGCGTCACCAGGTTATTAGGCGGATTCAGCGGATGAATAGACGAATGGAGAAGGAGACTTGTTAGCATTCCTAGAGAAGACGAAGCGTAATTTCCGCGACCCAAACGCAACAGAAGAATACGTGATAGTCCATGTGTGTTCAAAATGCGGTCATGAAGTTAGAAGAGGAGACCTTCCACTAATCTAAGCATTAATCATCTGACAAATTTATATTGATAGAAAGGTCGCCAACCGACAAGTTTACAGACCCCCATTACGACACTTAGAAAACTATTAACGAACGAGTCATGACCACCAGCGTTTTCTTCTCCATCCCTCTCTTCTGACCAGAAACTCGATTCCGCTTCCTTCGTAAGCCTTGTTCCATTCATTAGCTTCTTTCTCGGCTTTCTTCTTGGTTCTGAACCGTTCACCAGCAACAACCATGATAGGGCTAACGCCTTTCCTTCTCACGACAAGCCAAGGCTTAGAAGGTCTTCTCTGATAACTCAAACCAGACTCACAAGAGAAGAATGTTCACTAGCTCCCGAACTGAATCACAGTGAAAACTCCCGAACCAAATCAGAACCCTTTTATGTTAGACTCGCTCGCTAAGAGGGGAAAAGGATGGTGATTCAATGTATAGCACAATTCAAGAACAGTCGCGCATTATACGGAAGGAACAGGACGATTCCGTAATGCTGGACCTGATTCTCGCGCTGTTTGAACAGAGAAAGCACGTTGGCTAATCATTTTTGTTCTTATGCAACGCCTCATCTAATTCTCGTAGATTCTGAGCGACTTCATCAATGCGTTCAGATATTCCTTAATGACTCTTTATCTGCATGAAGGAAGGAGTTCAGCGTTTCCATGATATAACGCTTAGTCACGCTGGAATTATCTATCCACCGAATTTTTACAAGGAGACAAATCTGACGGAGACTTTACAGAACCGTTGTTTGCCGGCACTTGGACGATGTGCGCCCGCGTGCGGAGTCCTTGAGCTTGGACAAGGTTGGAGAATCGAGTTTTTGAGTAAAAGTCCGTCAACTATGAGACGTGATGCTGCTAGGTTTAGGCCTATTCGTAGGCTGCAGAATGGTGACGTTGTAGCTACCATGCAGATTCCACCTTGCAGGAGAGTGGTCCGGGACGTTAATGGCGTGGTCCTCTTCGTTGAGTATTTGGCTGCATGCGAAGGCGGGACCGTGGTCCATGACGTTGCTGGCCGTGGCCTGTATGATCGTGATACTTTTGTCTCGTTCAAGGGAGCTTTCTATGAAAACTAGGCTGGAATTTTTGAGCGGTGATTGACAATAAGGGGTAACCCGGGGCTTATTGTCATAGTTGGCAGAAGAATTTCTAGGTTGCGCCAGTATGTGAAGCTTGACACTCAGCGGCTTAGGACCAAGACTATTGAGCGGCTTGATAGTCTTTTCGCGGTTGCAACTTCAATCGCTAGTGGCCAAGTCATGGTGCAGCGTGTTGGTAGGGATAGGCTGCCGATAACTCCGAAGCAGCGTCAGATGTGGGCTCATGTTGCCGCTCATATCGCCCAGACCATGGGGAACCTTGCGACAAAGTATGATGAGAAGCAGTTCGAGGAAGACCTTGCAAGATTGGAGGTTCTTGTTGATGAGATCAGGAAACAAAGTAAGGCTAGAGAAGCTGAGGCAGGATCTGGAAAAGCAGCTTGCGAAGCAGCACAGGATAAGGTTACCACAGGACAAGGTTGAGTTTTTTCGTGATATCTTAAGGCTTGAGCCTTTTGATTATCAGGCGAAGTTTCTGAGGGATGTGTCGCCTCTGAAGGTTCTTCGTTGGCCACGTAGCGCGCGCAGCAAGTCATAGCAGCAAATCGCTTAAGCCTTTCCCATAAAATCTCCATCAAAACTTCATAATCACCATGCCCAAAACCAACGCAATATAAGCGCACGTCCAGACGTATGGAAAGTTTTTTATCTATCATCATGAGAGAACCATGGTCATCGAGATATATTGGAGGAAATTAAATGGCTAAATGTCCAAAATGCGGAACCGTTGTTGCAACACCCAAGAAGAAGTGGACTATGGCGGGACGTCCAGACAAAGCTGGAAAAAGAACACAACTGGAAATTGGACTATTCGACTGTCCAAAATGTCACAAACCATTCCGAGAAGTCCTCAGCAAGAAGAAGATCTAGACCCACCAAGAACTGAAAGCAGAGAGGGACTCGCACTCTCTCCTTCCCCTTATTTTTCCCAGCTTCACGGAGCACTAAACTTAAGTATGGAAGCTTCAATCAACAAAAGCATTTGACCCAAGAAAAAGGCGAACCAATGTCCACTCGAAATCTGAGACAGATCTGGAAAAATGAGTATTTCAAAACTGCTATGGCGCTTGTCCTGATAGTTTTGGTGGTTCTTGGATTCTTCCAAGGTTTAAAATGGGTTTTGAGAACGGATTATCCCGTGTTGGCTGTGGTTTCCACTAGCATGTTGCCAACGTTGAACGTGGGCGATCTTCTGATAGTTCAGGGAACAACCGCAAAGGACATAAATGCCAACTATGGGACAGGCGACATTGTCATATTTGTACCTGATGAAAGCAATCCTGACTATCGAATTGTTCATCGAGCCGTCGGAAAAGAGCTTAGGGGAGATGGGTACTGGATAACAACGCATGGGGACAACAATCCTCCATACAACGAAACATTCAATGAAAAGCAACTTATCGGGAAAGTAATAGCAAGGATTCCGTACGTAGGCAATCTTTCTCTGCTTACCCAATCACAAGGTAGCATGTACCTTTTCTTCATGATCGCTGTCGTTCTGGTAATCATCCTGCTGATATTTTGGAATACCGGTCCCGAAAACGAAAAAACTGGTGAAGAGCTAAAGAGGAATAGAAAACTATTTGGAAAACTCTCATACGAAGCGATATACTTCACGGTTGTCAACGTACTCCTCATATGTTTCATAATTTTCAATCTTTGGGGAGCATTCACGTTTTGGCAACCAGGTGCTATTCCACCCCAATACGTTACGATCAAAGGAATGTACATGGATCTGCAGTATCATACAAGCTTCAGAGGAAACTTGTATAATAACATCGGCGAAACATCCCTACTGCAAGGTCTCTTCACATACAGACTCGACAGCATAGCAAACGGGGAACCGCGGACGGGCGTTCTCACCTTCTCATGGTTCCAATTCTCAGTGTTCCTTCTTGTCGTATTCGACGCTTGGGAACTGGTCAGTTATGTCAGAGCGAAAAGGTCTGCAAAGGCATCAGCACTTGAACGACCATGAGAACACAAATGGAGCCCTAACCAAAGCTGACGACCAATGAGGGCCTGCTTCAAGAACTTTTCTACGCTCTCTTGGCGTCTCCTAATTCTTGGTCTTCGTGCCTGCGGCAAAGCCACATATAAGCAGTTGATTTCCACTTTTCGCTATTTGCGTTCCAACGAATGACGTTAACAACTCGAAGCAAAGACTCTAAAAAGATATATAAACATGAAACCTTCAATATGCGCTCCTAAGGTAGATTTGACAATGAAAAACGGTTTGACAGTTTTGACGTTACCACCACCTCCTCCGCCACCTCAATTACCCACTCCCAAAAAAGGCAGAAAAATGATGCCTATCTTAATCGCAGTAGTGCTTATCGCGATCATTCTTGTCGCCACGGTAGTCTTGTTCTCTTTCAACGTGATCAAGTGGCCATCTAACGCTAAAGATACGACTGCTCCAAATGTCGTCATCAACAGCCCAACCAACACTACGTACACAACCTTCTCTATAACAGCCAATGCCACAGTGACTGATACTGATTCAGGAGTACAAACAGTCCTTTGCGAAGTTGATGGCATACGTAATGCAACTCTCATCCGGCAAACGGGAACAAGCTTCTACTACAACGACATGATCTCCATCACGTCCGATGGTTCTCATCGAATTAGGATATACGCGAACGACACCGCCGGAAACACGAACCAGACTCAAACACAATTCTTCATGGTAGACACCACTCACCCCACTAACTACGGCGTCGTAGTAGGAAAGGTCACAGATAAGGCAGCCAATCCTGTATCTAACGTTAAAGTCAGTGTTGGGGGACAAAACAGCATGACTAATGATCAAGGCTATTTCAGCATCTCGAACGTGACTGCCGAAGACAATGCATTGTTGACATTTAGCAAGAATGGCTCTGCAACAACGTACAAAGTTACAGACGTGCAAGTAGGCAATGCAAGTTTCGTGGAAACCACAATTAGCAATGTCGGCAATACCGGATCCATAAGCGCGGCGAGTGGAGGAACTGTAACGACATCCGACGGAGGCTCTGTCGAAATCGGCGCCAACTCACTTGTTGACTCTCAAAACAACACTTACACAGGAACTGCTGCGGTCTCAGTGACCACTTTTGATCCAAGCGACGAAAACCAACTCAACGCGTTTCCAGGTGAATATCAAGGAATTTCAGCGCAAAACGAAACAGTGCCACTCAAATCCTACGGATTCATGGACATCACAGTAGCAGATCAAAATGGACAAGAACTTCAACTAGCACAAGGCAGAAACGCTACGATCAGCATTCCTGTGCCCTACAATATGCAAACAGAGGCTCACAACTTGACAACGTGCCCCCTGTGGTACTTCAACCCACGCACAGGCACATGGCATGAACAGGGTCAAGGAACCTATACCCCCTCACTAGGATGCTTTGTTGGCAACGTTTCCCACTTCTCAACTTGGAACTATGACATACGTTATCCTGCAGGATACGTAAGCGGCCGTGTCATTGATTCAAACGGCAATCCTGTCCAAGGCGCCAGTGTCAGATGTTGGGGCATTGGATGGTATCAGCAGAGATGGGCCAGCGGTGAAACCTCAACGGACTATAATGGCACATTTAGACGTATTCCAGTCGAAGTCGGAGTAGTCTTCAAATACCAAGCGGAAAAGGGCGGTCATAAGAGTGCTGTCTTTCAGGCTGGTCCACTAGCAAAGAATCAAGAGTACGATGTTGGAGACATAGTTTTGGATGCTCCAGTGGCACAATTCACACTGACTTGGGGCGCAAACCCGCGCGATCTGGATAGTCATCTCGCAGCCAGGTTAAGTGACAATACGACATTCCATGTCTACTATAGTTCCAAAGGTGACCTTGCAAATTCGCCGTTCGCAAACTTGGACACTGACATGGTACATGGCTTTGGTCCAGAGGTAGTATCAATAACAAGATTGCGCCCAGGGACATACAGGTATTCAGTCAGACACTACGCTGGTAATGGCACAATAGAAACCTCAGGAGTCGAGGTCAACATGATCATTCCAAATGTCGGAATATACAGATTCACGCCTCATGCAGGACAACCCGCTGGCACAGACATCTGGAGAGTCGTTGACATAGTCATAGACTCGCCTGGTCATGTTGCAGCAATCAATCCGATAAACGACTACGTCACCGGCGGCGACGAAAGTGAATTGCTGTTTCCATGATCAGAAGATTTGAGTCGGCATACCCTTCCTTTTTCTCTTCTGTCCCTTGCGTTATCTCACTCTGTTGACCGTATTCGCGAATCAGACTGAAAGCATTGTTCCATCTTTTGTTTCTTCTGCAATTGGTAGAGCGCATCGCAGCTCCTTAAAGTAGTTGAGCAAGTTCATGCCCTTCTGAGTTATCGCATACGTCACCCTTCGTTTGCCAAAGGCCCTTTCTTCAACCAAGTCTTGATTCACCAAGAAAACCATATGCTCCTTTAACACGCTGCAATTCACGTTCACTTCATACATTATGTGCGTCAACTTCAGTGGGCTACGCTTGGCTAACGCATTGAGAATGTTTGAATAAGTTTCAAGCTTAGAACGTTTCACCATGTCAACCTCTGCCAGTCGCAGTCTGTCGTTGCTGTCTGAACTAGCAGCGTCTTCCCTTTTGTACTCTAATCAAGACGTTGATTCTATTCTGGAAAGCCGTTGCCAAATCGTCCAGCAATATTTGCTGGAGCTCTATGGACAGTCCGCGAATATCTTCCCTAAAGACATTTCCCATCTTCGTTATCAATCCCTTTCTCTGTTTAATCGTCAAACCGTGTTTCAACACTAATCCTCCATCTTAATAGTTGCGAATAGTCCTTGCTACTTAACTATCTTATGAAATCAAAATCTGAATCCTGAATACGTGAGTCTGAATGAGCATTCCGCCTTTCATGAATCCAAAATTCGTCGTAAGCTTCGCAGGAATGGAAAACTTTGCAGTGTCACGCTTGAGCTTGGATGCTTGCTTCGGCTGACCTACACAAACGGGAATGCTGTTTGCTTCATTCTGCTACGCCAAAAAAACCCCAAATTCGTTCATGCGAGATCGCTGGCGAGTTTTCGGTTGGTGTTTTCGTGTTCGGTAAAGGCACGCTTGTCTAGTTCTTTGAGCAACCAAACCCTATTAGCTGAATTCTGCTCATGCATCTATTGCATTGCAGGACTATTTCTTCCAAGTTCTCGCCTTTCATGACGGGCTTCAAAATTGTGTAGATTTCCTCGGTTTGGTCGTCTGGTGATATTTTAGTGCCACACTTTGGGCACTTAAATTCTCCATTTCCTTCTACCTCTGACAGATCAATGATGAATGATTCGGTTGTTTTCGTTTTCAGGCTCATGGACTGCGCTAATATGAAGTATGACATACGTCATATTTAAACATTGACCAAATTAGTTAGACCACACACTGACTTGAATGACAGTGACAAACCTCCACAAGTTGTCTGAGACCAAACCCCATCTCTCCTTTGCTGGTTGTTCAGCTGTGACAAGCGAGTGGAAAATAGATACGACTGATAGGCAGATGTACAGCGCCATTTAGAATTTTAATCTGCGCCCTTTTGACTGGACATTTTGGTCAAACTCCTTGGCCAGTTGTTCAAGGAGAATCTTCTGTTGTTGAGAAAGTTTCTCGGGAACAAAAATGTCAACGCGTGCCAGCAGATCACCTTTGCCGTATCCTCTAAGCCTCGGCATACCCTTGCCCTTCAGCTTGATGATTTCTCCTGGTTGCGTCCCGGGGTGGATCTTTATGTTTGTGTTTCCTTCTAGCGTAGGTATCGGGATTTCAGAGCCAAGCGCTGCTTGGGGGAAACCTATCGTCAGATTGTATAGTAGGTCATCTCCGTTTCTCTTGAAATGTTCGTGTGGAAGAATGTGGATCAGGACGTACAGATCGCCTGAGGGACCGTCGCTTGAAAGGGCTTCTCCTTCCCCTCGGAGTCTGAGTTCGTATCCTTCGTCTATGCCAGC
>Ga0209048_10005235_pt1 | contig 12273 bp, 9 predicted proteins | sample FrelakmetCRP12CR_FD_187146 | JGI IMG/M metagenome (GOLD analysis project Ga0209048, IMG submission 187146) | Freshwater lake sediment microbial communities from the University of Notre Dame, USA, for methane emissions studies - CRP12 CR (SPAdes)... | ecosystem: Environmental > Aquatic >... | reverse complement strand
CGAGGAATCGACGCAGGCGTACATTTTAGTACGTCGAGGAGTATGATGAGGAGACAACAAAGATATGCAAATGAAGGCGACTTGGTATTAGCCTTTTTTCTCCTCCCGGTAGAAGTTGATCAGAAATTCAGAATCAGCGGGAGAAAGATCAAAACGAAGAATCGCCTCGTTGATAAGTTTTTTAAGCGATTGTTCCGGATCTTCTTTCAGGTTTTCCGAAATCCATTTAACCGCTTTCCTTATATGTTCTCCGTGGGGTAAAGCCTCAGACATAAATCAAACCTCCCTTTAAAATTTTTCACCTATTATTACCTGATCTCAATAAAGAAAACAAGCCACTTCATGCCCCGACTCCTTCATCTCTAAAGGGGGGTATTTCTCTTTACAAATCGGCATTACGTATGGACACCGGGGATGAAAATGACAACCTGCGGGTGGGTTAGATGGGTCAGGCACATCTCCTGATACCGTAAGGCGGACTTTTTTAGTTTCGGGGTCGGGTATGGGAACTGCCGCAAGAAGAGCTTTCGTATAGGGATGGAGGGGCTTATGATAAAGCGTCTCACAGTCAGAAAATTCAACAATTCTACCAAGGTACATTACTGCTATCCGGTCGCTAAAATGATGGACCAAATGGAGGTCATGAGAGATAAAGAGGTAGGTTAAGTGAAACTTTTCCCTAAGATCAATGAGAAGGTTGATTATCTGGCCCTGGATGGAAACATCGAGCGCGGAAACTGGCTCATCCGCTACAATTAATTTTGGATGCAAGCTTATTGCTCTCGCTATCCCTATCCTTTGGCGTTGCCCTCCACTAAACTCATGAGGATACCGATTCGCATCCTGGGCACGAAGTCCAACCATTGCGAGGAGGTCACTGACCCGTTGTCGCCTTTCTTTGGTGCTCATGTGGTCATGAATTTTAAGCGGTTCCTCAATAATGCTCCCGGCCTTCATCCGGGGGTTAAGCGAGCCATAGGGGTCTTGAAAAATAATTTGCATATTCTTCCGTAAACCTCGAAGTTCTTTTTTACTCAAGGCAAGAATGTTTTTCCCTTCAAAGAGAATTTCTCCTTCCGTTGGTTCTATGAGGCGAAGGACCACCCTCCCCAAGGTAGTTTTTCCGCACCCACTCTCCCCTACTAATCCCAAGGTCTCTTCCTGGACAAGAGTGAAGCTCACGCCATCCACTGCTTTGACGGGGTTACCCCTCTGAGCTATAAGTCCCCCTTGAGCCGGAAAGTATTTTTTTATATTTATAACTTCGAGAAGATAATCCATTACTTTTACTCCGACAATTAAACCGAAAAAATTTAAACACTAAGCAACTTACATCTCTCGACTTCGATGGCACTTTGACCAATGGCCAGGACTTACTTCCGCAAATTCAGGTTCTACATCCCGGCATATATCTATAACCATATCACAACGAGGATGAAATTTGCACCCCGCAGGTAGGTTGAGAGGGTCTGGAACTTGTCCCGGTATGGTTTTAAAGCGTGTTTTTGGCTTTTGGTGATAGGGAAGTGATTTTAAAAGTCCACGAGTATATGGATTGCGCGAATGACGAAAAATTTCTGAAACCGGGGCATATTCCATGATGGAACCGCCATACATAACCGCAATCCGATCTGCCATCTCAGCAATCACACCTAAATCGTGACTAATAAGAATTAAAGCCATGTTCAATGTTTGTTTTAAATCCCGAAGCAGATCTAAAATCTGCGCCTGGATGGTAACGTCAAGCGCCGTCGTGGGTTCATCTGCAATAAGGAGCGCCGGCTCACAAGAGATTGCCATCGCAATCATCACCCGTTGCCGCATGCCTCCACTCATCTGGTGGGGATAATGTTTAATGCGCTCCTCTGGTCCGGGCATTCCTACCATACGAAGAGCCTCGATCGTTTTCTCGTAAGCTTCTTTTCTTTTTAAACCCTGGTGAAGGGTTATCGCCTCCGCAATCTGGTTGCCGATTGTAAAAACGGGATTAAGCGATGTCATGGGCTCCTGGAAGATCATAGAAATTTTGTTCCCTCTAATTTTCCGCATCTCTTTTGCGCTTAATGAAAGAAGGTCTTTTCCCTGAAAAATAATTTCTCCCTCAACAATTTTTCCGGGTGGAGAAGGGATCAGACGAAGGAGGGAAAGGCCCGTTACACTTTTACCGGAACCAGACTCTCCCACAATACCAAGCGTTTCTTTCTCTCCTACATGGAGATTAATCCCGTCTACTGCCTTGACAACCCCGTAGTCAGTGTAAAAATAGGTCTTCAGATTTTTGATAGTAAGAAGCAGGTTGTTGTCCATGTGATTCCTGAATGTCTATTGGTTCATAGGGTTCAGAGATGGAGGTCAGGAGTCAGCAATTATGTAAGCCGATCCCCGACTCTGATGACCCCTACCTCAGCCGGGGATCAATCGCGTCCCGTATCCCTTCACCCAACATATTATATCCCATAACCGTGATGAAAATTGCAAATCCTGGAAAAAAAGAAAGCCACCAGGCAATCTCAATATTATCCTTTCCCGCGGTGAGCATATTGCCCCAGCTCGGATCAGGTGGCTGAATGCCGATACCCAAAAAGCTGAGAGCAGATTCGATCAATATAGCTCCTGCGATTCCCAAGGTAGCATTAACCAACACCGGGGCTAAGCTGTTGGGAAGGATATGTCGAAAAATAGTTCGAACGTCTTTTCCGCCTAAAGCGCGAGCGGCTTGGATAAAATCTCTTTCTTTCAAGGATAAGAATTCTGCCCGCACCAGCCGGGCCACCCCCATCCAGCTGGTAAGACCAATCACCAGCATAATTTTCCAGATACTCGGTTCCCAGAAAGCGATCACTGCTAAAATCAGGAAAAAAGTGGGAAAGCAAAGCATCACATCTACAAACCGCATAATCAAACCGTCAGCTGATCTTCCGTAATATCCTGCCAATGCTCCAAGGGGTATTCCAATTATCGTAGCAATCCCTACCGCAACAAACCCGACCAGCAATGAAACCCGGGAACCCCAAATTATCCGGGTCAAAACATCCCGCCCCAATTCATCGGTTCCCATGAGATGGATTTTTGAAGGGGGAGTAAGAATCTCTTTGGTATTGATGGCATCCCGATCATACGGCGCTATTACCGGAGCAAAAATAGCGATGATAAAGAGCGCCGTAATAATAATAGTCCCGCACACTGCCAGCTTGTTTTTCTTAAACCCTTTCCAAAAAATCCGCCCGGGGGATTCCGGAGTGTTATTTATTAAAGTTTCGAGTTTCACGTTTGCAGTTACACGTTTTGGGTTTTTAATTTTTAGCCTTTGATATTGTTTCGAATGTCAAACTTAGACTTTCGAATTTTGTTACCCAATTATCTCATCCTGATCCGTGGATCCACTAAAGCATAAGAAATATCTGCTAACAGGTTGCCCAACATAGTCAAAAGTGCTCCGATGACCAGTTCACCCATAATCAGGGGGTAATCTCGCATCATGACCGCACTATAAAACAACTGGCCCATTCCCGGAATGGCATAGATGGTCTCAAAGATAACGCTCCCTCCGATAAGCCCGGGCACTGAAAGACCTAAAATAGTAACTACAGGTAAAAGCGCATTCCGAAGAGCATGCTTGTATATCACCTTTGATTCCGAAAGCCCTTTTGCCCGCGCAGTGGTAATGTAGTCCTGGCGAATAATTTCCAGCATGTTCGATCGTGAATACCGGGAAAGTCCGGCTAATCCACCAAAAGCAGAAATAAGCACCGGCATAAGCAAATGAGCAGCCCGATCTTTCAGCTGATTTAAGGGGGAGAGATATTCATAGTTAATAGACTTCAATCCAGAAATAGGGAGCCAGCCGAGATGGATGCCAAAAAGGATCATCAAAAGCAAAGCCAGCCAAAAAGTAGGAATGGCAAACCCGAGAAAAACAAAAACTGTCGTGGAACGATCAAAAAGAGAGTTTTGGTAAACCGCAGAGAATATTCCCAGTGGAATAGCAACAAGGACAATTAAAAGTAAAGAGAGAATGTTAATAAAAATGGTAATGGATAACCGTTCTTTGATCTTGTCCAGGACAGGACGGCCATCAGAGGAGAAAGAGCGACCCAGGTCAAGCGTGACCAGGTGTTTCACCCAGTTATAGTATTGGATATGAAGCGGTTTGTCTAAACCGTAAAACTTACGAAGCCGCTCGCGGGCTTCAGCCGTCATCTTGGGATTGAGGTCAGTCTGGATAGTTACTGGTGAACCCGGGGCAAGATGAATCACTAAAAACGAAACAATAGTGATCCCCAAAAAAAGTGGAATCATCGTGAGCAATCGTCTCAGGATATACTTTACCATTAGGGTTTTGTTCTCAATTTATGAGCATTATCAACTCCCCCTCAATCCCCCTCTTTCGGAAAGAGGGGGCAGGGTGAGTTTAGTTTTTTCAAAGCCGTCAAGGTTGAATTGTATACTTTTGCTCTGGTTTAGGAACATACCACTTAACAAAGTTATAACTTATTCCTGCTGGTGCTGGCTCAATGCCCCGGAATCTTTTGTGGATAATCGGAAGCGCGTAAGGAACATAAAGAAAGACATAGGGTTGATCTTCCGCTAATATTTCTTGAATCCGAAAATAGGCCTTCTTTCGTTTTTCAAGATCAAAGGTGTGGCGGCCTTCCATGATCAGACCGTCTACTTCTTCGTTTTTATACGATATAAAGTTTAACTCTTTATAGTGAGTTTTGCTCGAATGCCACACATCAAAAAGATCAGGGTCCTGTCCGATGGTCCAGCCCAAAATAGTAGCTTCAAAGTTTTTTTTGTCAATGTATTCATTAATAAAGGTGGCCCATTCAAGAGTCCGAATTTTTATTTTGATCCCAACGTCTGCAAGTCGGCGCTGAATAATTTCTGCGGTCTTCCTTCGCTCGTTGTTCCCCTGGTTAAGAATGACCGTAAATTCAAAATGCTTGCCATCCTTTTCTAAAATTCCATCCCCATCAGTATCAACCCAGCCGGCCTCTTTTAACAAAGCTTTCGTTTTTTCAGGGTCGTAGGGATAAGTTTTTACAGTGGGGTTATATTGCCAGGTCCCTGGCTTGTAAGTCCCGGTTGCGACCTCACCCAAACCCAGAAGAACGCCTTCAAGAATTTCATTCTTATTGATCGCATAAGAAATCGCCTGGCGAACCCGTTTGTCCTGAAACAGGGGATTTAAAAGATTAAAGCCCATATAGGTGTAAGCAAAGGCCAAATATTTATATTTCCTAAAATTCTCCTGAAATGCTTTTGTTTCTGTTTGACGCAGGTACTGGAGCGGGGAAAGACCCATAAAATCAATATTGCCGGCCTGCAGTTCCAAAAACATCGTCGCAGTATCCGGAATTATTTTATAAATAAATCCATCAAGATAAGGCCTACCTTCAAAATAATCATGATGAGAAACCAGCTCAATCTTTTCCCCGGCTTTCCATTCCTTAAGCTTGTAGGCACCATTGCCCATCGGTGATCTTGTTAAAAGAGATTTAGTGATGTCTTGTCCTTCCAAAATATGTTTGGGCAAAACCACCACATAACCCCAGGAGGCTAAACCCGGGGCAAACGGTTTTTTGTATTTGACTCTGAAGGTGTATTTATCGATCACCTCAGCCTTGTCTACCTCCTGAAAGTCTCCGGCATAGGCAGTCGGAGTATTGGGGTTGACGATCGTCTGATAACCAAACAGAACATCATCAGCAGTAAATTCCATCCCATCCTGCCACTTAACCCCTTTTCGCAGGTGAAAGGTAATCGTGAGGTTGTCCTGAGAGATATCCCAGGACTCGGCCAGATCACCCACCAGATTGAGGTTCTTATCATACTTAACTAACCCATTGTAACAAAGACTTGCGATATCATGCGAGGCGCTGTCTGCAGCAAGCATGGCGATAAGGTTACTGGCATCACCAATCGAGCCTTCAATAATAGCATCTCCACAGGCTGGAGGAGCGGAAGTTAAGTCTTGTGCCGTTTCCTTTCGAGCATCAGGCTGGTCCGAAGTTTTTTCGCAGGCGGTAAATAAAATACCAAAGATAAAACACAAAAAGATGTTTCTCATTAATTTTAAACGTATCATACTTTCTCCGATGCTATTTTCACTCATCTGATTAAATTCTACCTTTGAAGATCATCTTGAAACACGTCCTATACCAAGCCTTACCCCTGTTGACTTATCCACTTTGCGATTCAGTAAAAGCTCATGCTGGCAAAGGTTACCGCTCCATTGCCATTCGGATCCCTCCATTGACTATAGTTGAGGAGCTTTCCCGAACTGTTTTCAAGGAGACGGAGAAGAGCATAAATCGGTGGAAGGCCGCAGATGTTCCGCTGATCACGTTCCTTTAAGATGTGCTCGAAAAATCCATCTGCATCACGTTTTATAACACACGTTAACATCTCCAGGTCTTTCTTCTTAATATCCTCCATGACAGACGCAGATACCACAAACTCATGCCCAAACTGTCGCCCCACATGAGCTAGGTCTGCACTAGCCATAAGGCATATTTTGCGGTCATCTTCGCGAATTATCTTACCCAAGGTTTCGATAAAAACATTGATCTCCTCGCTTTCGTCGGGATAACCCCCGCGGGAAATAATTTCACAAAAAGATCCGCAGAGAATGGGGACAATGCGCAGATTGGGGTTCTTCTCAAACAGATAGTGGAGATAAACCGCCTGCAACTCGAGAGAGTGTTCGCTCCGATGAACAAATTCATCAATAAAGAAATCCCTCCCCAAATCATTTTCCATCCGACTCAAAATACCCTGGTCGGTTTTGAGGATACCGAACGGGGTTTCAAAGTCTTTTTTGGTGAGCACAAAATACTTTTGCGTTGCCAGATGTGAAGTGCCTAAAAGAATAAAAACATCATGGTCAGAATGTTCCGCTACCTCCTTATAAACCCAGGCATAACAGGAACCTCCCCGCAAATAGTCTATATGTGGAGCAATGAATCCCTGCAGACCATTTGATGAAACCTGAGGGATCGGACCTTGTCCTGGTCCTCCTTCCAAAAAAATAAAAGCTCTCGATCTGCATTCGCAATTTTTCAGGAATAATTTCATACCCACCTCCGGCAAGTATGGGTTTACGGATTGATGTTTGAAAAAATTCCGCCTCTACATTTTTTTGGTATTCGCGAAAATGGTCACTGTCAAGAAGTAAAGAGCGATCCAGTTTTTCCATTACCTCAATGATCTGGTCACTGTAAATGAGTTCCCCGAACATCCGCATATACTCTGCCTGGATATCCCGGATAGAATGCGCGCCATCAAAAAGACTGACTATAAAATAAGCGCTCTGGGGGAGAAAGACCATGCTTTCGGTAATCCTCTGAGGATCACGAAAGCAGATGAGGTCCTGCCCTTGCATTTTTACTGGGAATGCATCAATGTTTCTGAGCTTAGGATAGTCCATTACCAGAACCTCTTATTATGTGGTACTGGATACTTATCTTTTATTCTGGCCTCTATAAGAAAATCGAGAATCCAGAATCAGAACAATTAAAAAACATCGGCTGAAAAAAGATAAATTTCCGTGTCCTTTTCTTTCCAAGCATCTTTGGGGAGACCCGCCTTATTGCAGGTATGTTCCAAAAAGGTAACCCTATCCCACCCATATTCTGTGGCCACCTGAGGGAGAAGAAGCCCGGAGTAGAAACCTTTTACAATATAGATCCCGTGCTTGCCCACCTCGATTGCATTAATGTCGGTAATTTTTCTAAAAGGGGTCAGCACAGAAATTTCAATATCTACTTTGTCAAACTCTTTCCGACTGAGGGGAGGAAACCGGGGGTCTTCAAACGCTGCCGCAATCGCCATGTCTTTTATGGTTGCGTGGAGAGGATGGTCAGCGCGGATATGTCCGATACATCCTCGAAGCATGCCTTCCTTGTGGAGTGTTACAAAAGCGCCGCGCGGTTCTTGCAAGGTTGAAGAATCTACATTAAACGCAGGACCGGGTTTGCCCTCCAAATGATTTTTGATCGTTTCCTTTACAATCCGGTGGAGAAGCTCTTTTTCTTTTTCATTCAACCCCAGGTCAATACCCAGTTCTTTTTTTTCCGCTTTTTTGGCATCCTTCTTGTCTTCTTTGTATATAACCCCTGCCGCGTACCCCACAACTCCGCTATAGTCTCCACTGACATCTCCGGAGTTAGCATACTTTACCACCTTGGCTTTATTTGCTCCGAGATATCCGCCAAGAAGTAACGCAGTGATGATTGGGCCACCGCCGCAAGCCTCAGTCTTATGAAGCTTTAAGTCTGACGCTAAACCCTGGAAGTCAAAGGCGTTGATCCGGTCTATTACTTTCTGGTCCAAATCTTGCGCCATAGCGTGGGGGTGATAATGAGAAAGGTCAGAGCTGGCAACAACCAAAATATCATGGTTCTTAATAACGTCAGATAATGCGCGGGCAACCGCCTCACATGTCTCAATAGCTTGGTCTCCCATAACAATCGGAATGAGCTTAAAGTCCTTGAGAACTGTTTGAAGAAAAGGAAGTTGAACCTCTAAAGAATGCTCTTGGATATGAGCCTGAGGATAATGAGTGATCAGGGAAGTTTTTCCTATAATCTGATTAACAATCTCGTGGGCGACCGGCACAATTCCTAAAGGAGTGCGGTATCCCTCTTTTGTGTCAACCGATGCGCCCGAAAAATAAGCCCGGTGGCTCGGAGCAAGGATCATGATCGTTTCATAGTGCCTTCCCTCTACCTGTTTATAGGCAAAAGCAGCAACTTGTCCCGAATACATGTATCCTGCATGAGGAGCAATGAGGCCGATCGGTTTTTCAGAAATAATGTACCCAGCGGGCACATTATTAAAATAGCCCTTAATTTCCTGAGCTAAAACTTTTGGGTTAGCAGTGTAAAATGACCCCGCCACTACCGGCTGCCGGATATCTTTTTCGGGTATCTCGTTAGGCTTCATGTTATCCTCTCCTTTGTTAAAAAGGTGAGTTGCCTGAGATCAGTTTACCGTCTTAGCATAATCCACATAGACCCTGACTCTTGCCCCTGATCTCTCCCACTAAAACCTCATTATTTTAAAGATACCATTATCCAGGGGGGAAAAAAAGTTAATTTAATTTTCTCCCAGCTCCTTAAAAACGTTTTTTTATGGGTTATTTAAAAATTTCTTTTAAGTTCCCAATAATAAAGTTTGGATTCGTCAAAAGGTAGTGCAATGGGGAAAAATGTTACACGATCCTCCGGGCAAACTTTTGAAATCCCCTCGCAGAGAGCCCTTGAAAAAAATGAAGGAAAGCAAACAGCCTCCCTCATCTGTTTCAATAAAAGGACGGTAAAGGGGAAAAAGTAATGACCCGGGGACAAATAATCCTGGAATAAAGTTAATCAAACAACGCTTCCACAAATTCCTGAGCATTAAACTCCCGAAGATCTTCCATCTTCTCCCCAATGCCGATAAAACGGATAGGGATTTTAAGCTCATTGCTTATCCCTACGATCACCCCCCCTTTTGCCGAACCATCGAGTTTGGTCAGCACAATCCCCGTATAGCCGAGGGCTTCCTTAAATATTGTGGCTTGCGCAATCGCATTTTGTCCGGTAGTAGAATCTAACACCAGTAATACTTCATGAGGAGAACCCGGATACTCCCTTCCCATAATCCTTTTTATCTTCTTGAGCTCTTCCATGAGGTTTACTTTAGTATGTAACCTTCCTGCAGTATCCACAATCAGCACATCAACATTCCGGGCTAAGGCCGCGTGGATCGCATCATAGGCAACCGCTGAAGGGTCGGAACCTTTCTTCTGCTTTATCGTTTCGCATCCCACCCGTTCTCCCCATATCTCCAGCTGTTCGATCCCTGCCGCCCGAAAGGTGTCTGCTGCCGCTAAAAGGACTTTTTTCCCTTGCGAGTGCATCTGATGAGCAAGCTTGGCAATGGTGGTTGTCTTTCCCGATCCATTTACCCCGATCACCATGATGACAAAGGGTTGAGACTGAGAAATATCGAGAGGATCCTGCCGCTCTGCAAGGATGGCAAGAATTTCTTCTTTTAAATATTCTCGAAGGAGATTCTCTTTATCATATTCCCCATACCCTACCTTTTTTTGAACTTTCTGAATCAAACTTAAGGCAGTCTGCGGCCCCACATCAGAAGTAAGCAGAATTTCCTCAATCCCTTCAAAAGTATCTTCATCAAATTTTTTCCGGCCCAGAATCAGCTCATCAACCGGAGTTACCAGAATCTCATGAGTTTTTCTGAGGCTTGATTTGAGCCTTTGAAAAAAACCCACCTTCTCCTTCCCGGCTTGGTCATGGTCTTTATTATTTTCTTCTGCATTGTTTTCCTTTTTTTCAAAAGAAAACCGCCCCAAAAAACCTTTTGACTTCGCATTCTTATCCATTAACCCTCCCGGGTCGCAAAGCCGATAGCCTCATGGTAGTAGTATTCCTTCAATAAACGAGCTCTATCATGCCAAAAGTATGGTGTTACTTTTTCTATTCTTATGAAATTTGGTGTAGTTTTGGTTTACCAAATAGGAGAAATCGGGTCAAGACATTTGTGATCCTTCGAAGAGGTAAGCAGATAGGTTCCGGAAGTGGTTTTCTTTATATTTGTATCGTTATGCTCAGTTGTTTTCTTGACCCGACTCTGATGAGCCTCCATTAAAACATGAAGCAGGGTATCCAGGGGACAGGGTTTGTGGAGATAGCTAAAAACCCCTTGCTCGGTGCTTCGGATTGCTGAATCACTTGAGCTGTGACCAGTGAGAATTGATTACTTCTAAAAAGGGGAATTCTTTTATTAATAAATTGAGCAGTTCTTCACCATTAATCCCGGGCATTTTTAAATCTATGGGGGCGATTTCGTATCCTCATTTTTGTACCTCCGCTATCGCTTCCGTTCCGTTATTCACTGGAGTAACAGTGAATTCGCGGAATTCGAGACGTTGGCAAAGGGCTTCAAGAAATTATTTTTCATCATCAACAAGTAATAGTTTTATCTTATCTTCCCTATCTTCATTCCTTTTCCCGTTCATCCTTTTCTGCTGCAGAACGGGTTCAATTATTTTTTACTGAAGTCTCGATTTTGATCTTATACTTTTCAATTTTAGACTGGAGAGTCGGTCGAGAAAGGCCGAGAAGTTTGGCCGCCCGAACACGATTACCACTCGTGATCGTGAGAGCTTCGCTTATAAGGATGCTCGCAAAGTGATCCATACAATAATCAAACATATTTTCATTCATACCAGAAACCAGGTTTTGCCGCACCCATTGTCGAATCGTCTCCATCGCCGATTGGTCAGCGACATCCTTTTTCATGCCCTCACCATGAAGGGCCTGAGAAATTTCATCCTGCCGGATCGGCCCGCCCCGATTAAATATCAATGCCTTTTGGATAGTATTGCTCAACTCCCGAACATTTCCCGGCCACTGGTAGTTGGCCAGAGCATTTTTTACCTCATCCCCCAAGCCTAAGTTCTCAATGTTCATTCCTTTGGCAAACCGGGAAAGAAAATATTCCGCAAGCAAAGGAACATCGCTTTTCCGATCCCGAAGCGGCGGGAGCCACAAGGTAACCACTTTAAGACGATAATAAAGATCTTCCCGGAAACGACCCTCGGTCAGAGCCGCCTCTAAATCCCTATTGGTAGCAGCAATGATCCGAACATCCACCGGAATAGGTTCTCGACCCCCCAGACGTTCGATGCTTCGCTCTTGGAGAAGACGCAATATTTTAGCCTGAATGCTTAAAGGCATATCGCCGATCTCATCAAGAAACAGAGTTCCACCATGGGCCTGTTCAATCTTCCCAACCCGGCGATTGATCGCCCCGGTGAACGCTCCTTTTTCATATCCAAAAAGCTCACTTTCGAGCAGTGTTTCCGGTATGGCCACACAATTAATAACCAAAAAAGGTTTATTGACCCGAAGGCTGTGCTGGTAAATAGCGCGCGCAACCAGCTCCTTGCCCGTTCCTGATTCGCCGCGGATTAAAACGGTGGCATCGGTTGAGGCCACCCGGCCAATCGCTTTATATAAATCCTGCATCAGACTATGTTTCCCAACGATAGCCTCTGAAGCTCCGGGGGCTGGGTAACCATCCATCTCCACTTTAGAACGAACAAACTTCCCTGCCTCAAGCGCCTGATCAATTAAATTAAGCATGGCGGGAATTTCAAATGGTTTGAGCATATAGTCGAATGCCCCCAGTTTGGTAGCTTCAATCGCTGTCTCAGTGGTCCCAAAGGCAGTCATAACAATCACCGGAATCTTGGAATCA
>Ga0209048_10005234_pt1 | contig 12274 bp, 13 predicted proteins | sample FrelakmetCRP12CR_FD_187146 | JGI IMG/M metagenome (GOLD analysis project Ga0209048, IMG submission 187146) | Freshwater lake sediment microbial communities from the University of Notre Dame, USA, for methane emissions studies - CRP12 CR (SPAdes)... | ecosystem: Environmental > Aquatic >... | reverse complement strand
TCACGAGCGCTGCGCTGAGCAGCACCTTGCGCGACACGCCCGCGCGGCGGGCAATTCCCTTTCTCATCACTTCGTGGTTCCTCCCAGTCGCGGGCCGCCCTCCCGGCATGTCCATCGACAAGGGCATCGACCGACCACGCAACGTGGTAAAGACCCAGTCACGCTCAGCGGTCAAATGGCGCGTCCGCGTCAGTGGCGGTCTGTCGCCGGTGATCGCTGGGCTCTCGGGGGCGAAGGCGTGGACCGACGACGCCCTAGCCTTGACCTGCGCCGCGGACGAGACGAACAGCATCGCCGACACGGATCGTGCCGGGCACCTTCACGTCGGCATTGAGCGCCAGTCGGCCGTGGAAGCGCCGGGCGATGTCCTTCAGTACTTCGACATCGCGTTCGAGCGTGTCGGGGTCGACCGTGGTCATCGGGCATCGCGGCCGGAGGGAGTCGAGCCGAACGACGGCGTCGCCGATGTGGAGCTCGGCGCCGGGCCAATCGACTTCGGCGAGGCCTTCGACCCCCGCGATGAGGATGTTGGGGCGCAGGCGTCGGACGTCGCGTCCGAACGCCGCGACGGCGCCGTCGGTGGCGACGAGCAGCGGGAGGATGTCGAAGCGCTCGACGCCGTCATGACGGGCGAGCTCGGCATCCACGCCGGCGGCGGTGCGGACAAGGTCGAGCGCGGCGGGTGACGCCCACGGATGGCCGTCGATCAAGGGTTCGCCGTCGGCGCCGAGCGTCCCGTGCAGTCCCAGCAGGCGATAGTGGCTTCGGGAGCGTGAGGTCCGCACGCCTTCGGGGCCGCGTACCTGCACGATGCGATCTCCGGGGATGCCGGCGGCGGTGAGCTCGGCCACTTCGATCGGCTCACCGGCGAGCGTCTTCACGGGATAGCGCCAGAGCGCGGCGACGGTCATGGTCATGAGGGCGCCTCCAGGGGTCGGGCCGCGCCGAGCCGGCCCCGTTCGGTCAGGACAGCTGGCCGAGCTTCGCGAGTCGGAAGGTCGGTGGGGTGATATCGCAGGCTTGCATCCACCGGAACATCACGTAGCCCTCCGCGTGGCCGGCGGTGTCAAGCCAGTTGGCCAGGCCGGGGTCCTGGTGCGCGACGACGATCCGGAAGGAGCCATCGGACTCCAGCTTCGCCTGGTGCTTGTTGATGAGGGTCCGATGATGGTCGGTGTCGAGCGATTCCATCCAGTGACTCATCAACAGCAGGGACCAGTACCTGGTGTCGGGCGGCATGCCTTCCACGACGAGCGCGTCGTCGGCACCGAGGCGGTACCAGCCACCGACGTACTTGTTGTCGGGAGTGGGGTAGAAGGCCGCGACCGCCCCAGCCTCGGATTGTACGGTCACCTCGTTGGGGCGGTTCGCGAGATCGTCGGCGATATGCGCGCTGAAGGTGGTGCCGTTGCGGACGAACTCGCCCGCGGCCCGTAGTCGACGGGCGAGCGGTTCGATCTGCAGCGGTCCCGGGACGGGGACCGCGTCCTCGCAGACGATCGAGAACTCGGCTGGATGCTCGGTGTCGTGGTCGAGGAAGTACTGGCGGGCGATGACCGCTTCGACGTCGGGTTCGAGGCGCACCCAGGTGGCAGGATCGTTGGCGGCGGGCGGTTCGAGAGACATGACGATCTCGAACCGTCCCTCGGAATCGACGGGGAACTCGCGATCCGACACGTTGGCGACGATGCGTGTCTGGCCTTCGCCAGTGCGCCCGTAGACGCAGAACGCAAGGTACGAGACGGTTCCACGGGCGCCGACGATTCGGTATCGGCGCCGCCCCTGGATCGACGCATAGTCGTAGAACGTGTCGGGATTGTCGCCGTAGAACTTGCGGTGCTTCGTCATGAGTCGCACGAACGCGGGGTGGGCGGCGTCGCCGTACTCGATGAACATGTCGAACGCGGCAGACGTGAGCCGTGTCAGGAACCGGAACCCTTCGGCCTCGTCGAGCGCGTCCCGAGCCCCGCGGGGGCCGAGGACGGTCTCGGCCGCTTCCCGAAGACCGTCGAGGAAGTCGTTCCAAGCACCAGTCAGAGGATGACCGGCCGACTCGGCCGGAGACGTGGCGCTCACCGAGCGGACTCTAGTGAGCCACCCGGTCCCGACGAGGCCCGACTCTCGGTCCGTCCGTCCCGAGGTTGCCTCAGGCTGGCTAGCGTCGTGATCGATGAAGGCTGCGGTGTACTACGAGACCGGACCACCCGACGTGTTCCGTTACGAAGAGGTGCCCGACCCGGTCTGTGGGCCAGGCGATGTGCTCATCGATGTCGAAGCGGTGAGCATCGAAGGTGGCGACACGCTCAACCGCGGCAGTGGCGAGATCTCGGCGCCGCCGCACATCGTCGGCTACCAATGCGCCGGGGTCGTGGCGGAGGTCGGTGCCGACGTCAAGGATCGTTCGGTCGGCCAGCGCGTCGTCTCGTCGTTCCTCGAAGGGTCTCACGCGGAGCGGCGAGCCGTCCCCGCACTCGTCACGTGGGTGGTACCGGACAGCCTCGACATCGGTGAGGCGGCGTGCATACCCATCGCGTTCGGCACCGCCGACGACTGCCTCTTCGAGTTCGGGCACCTCCGCGCATCAGAGACGGTGCTGATCCAGGCCGGTGCGAGCGGTGTCGGACTGGCGGCGATCCAACTCGCGAAGCGTGCCGGCGCCACCGTGATCGCGACCGCCTCGAGCGACGAGAAGTTGGAGCGCCTCCTCGACTTCGGCCTCGACCACGGCGTCAACTATCGGGATGCCGACTTTGCGGGCGCGGTTCGCGAGATCACCGGCGGGCGGGGCGTCGACCTCGTCGTCGATTCCGTCGGATCCACACTCGTCGGAAGTGTCCAGGCACTCGCGTACCGGGGTCGGTGCGCGCTCGTCGGTCAGGCCGGACGCGACCCGCAGCCATTCGACGCGGCGATGCTGATGCTCGGGAACCAGACGCTCACCGGCGTCTTCTTCGGGGCCGAGATCATCACCGAGCGAGTGCAGGCGATGGTCGCCCGGCAGCTCGACGACGTCGCCGCCGGACGTCTCCGGGTGGTCATCGACCGCACGTTTCCGCTGGCCGAGGCGGCCGAAGCGCACGCGTACCTCGAGAGCCGCCAGGCCTTCGGTCGCGTCCTGCTCATCCCGTAGCGCTCCCGCCGCGAACGAGATCAACCGCGCAGGATCCGGAGGTGCCTCGTGACCCTCGGAGCGTCGATGAGCACACTGGTCCTGGTCGATCCGCGCGGCACGCCGGCTGCTGCCGCTGTGAATGTTGGGGTGACTCTCGCGCGTGTTCCCGGACTCTGCGCCGTCCGCGGTTGCGCGTGGCTCGGCGACGGGCTGCAAACGGTCGCTCGCGACGCGCCACGAGACCACCGGGGCCATGCGTTCGTAGCCGAGGAGATCGTCATGCTCGGCGCGGTCCTCGGCGTCCGCGACCGGCGGACCCCGCGGGGCTCCGATCCCCGAAATCGGGAAGCTCTCGGTGCCGTCGACGGCGCTGAGCAACTCGGGCACGCTCGACGCTCGGGTCAGCGTTCCCGGAGCTCGGTCCCGCGGCCCGCCGTGATGAAGAAGGCGGACGCCTTCCCCTCCACGTCGGCGGTGTGCCAGACGCCCGGAGGGTTGATGATCGCCTGTCCGGAATCGACGACAACTGCGCAGTCATCGCCGTCGATCTCCTGGTGCAGCGTGATGCGGCCCTCGACACACGCGACCAGCTCGGCGCCGTTGGGATGCATCTCCCAGGTGCTCCAGGGTCCCGTGAACGTGTGAAACGTCACGAGGCGCCCTTCAACGCCGTCGCTCGCGTGCCCGAGGCCGTAGCGCTCATACCACTCGGGGGTGCCGTCGAACTCGTCGAGGCGAACTGCGGTGGCGCCCAGTCCGAGGTGGACCGGGAACCGGGTGAGCGGGAAGGGTTCGGGTTCCATCCGCGCAGTCTCGCGCCCAGCCGCGCCGCGCCGGGTACCATCCCGCCCCACTTCGTTCTGTTCGGATGTCGTTCGAGGGAGTGTGCGGGATGAGGATCGCGGTCATCGGCGCCGGTCGGGTCGGGTCGACGCTGGGTCGACGCTGGGAGGAGGCCGGTCACGACGTCGGCTACGGCGTGCGCGACCCGAGCGAGGCCCGTCATGCTGAGCTCGGTGCAGTTGCGCTGCCGGCGGACGCGGTGTTCGGAGCCGATGTCGTGCTCGTGGCCCTCCCATGGGACGCGACCGAAGCGGTCGTGAGCGTGCTCGACGTCGGGAACGCCGTCGTGATCGACGCGACGAACCCGCTGGCCGCGAACGCGCGCGAGCTGGCCGCGCACCCCGAGCTCTCCGGTGCGGAGCTCGTCGCGCGCTGGATCGGATCTGCTCGAGTCGTGAAGGCGTGCAACACGACCGGATCGGGCAACATGGCCGACACCGCGTACCCGGGCGACACGAGGCCGCTCATGCCGGTGGCCGCCGACGACGCGGAGGCGAAAGCAGTGGTCCTCGGGCTCGTCGACCAACTTGGCTTCGATGGCCTCGATGCCGGCCCGCTCGCGGCGGCGCGCGACCTGGAGCACCTCGCCGCGCTCTGGATCCGTCTTGCGTATCCGCTCGGCCAGGGACCTGACATCGCCTTCGCCCTCCTTCGGCGATGATCGCGGCGGCAGTGCAGCCGTGAGCGGCCTCGACGACGCCGTTTCTCGGGTCGAGCCCGAGGGCGGGCGTCACGCGACGAACCTCGAGCTCTTTCTCGACCTCGTCTTCGTGTTCGCCGTCACCCAGATCGCCGGGTTCCTCGCGGCCGATCTGAGCCTCGGGGGCTTCGCCCGGGGGCTGCTGCTGGCCTGGCTGGTCTGGTGGCTGTGGTCGCAGTTCACGTGGCTCGGCACCGCCATCGACCTGGGCGGTCGCTCCGCGGCCCAGCTCTTGGTGCTCCTCGCGGTTCCGCCGACACTGCTCATGGCGGTCGCGCTTCCGGAAGCCTTCGGCTCGTCGGGCGTCGAGTTCGGTGCGGCGTACCTCGTCGTGAACCTCTGGGCGCTCGGGATCCAGGGGCGAGGGCTCTGGGCCGACCCGGCGACGAGGTCGTCCTGGCTGCGCTACGCGCCCCTCGCCGCGCTGGCACCGTGTGTGCTCTTCGCGGGATCGTTCTTCGACGAGGGGCCCAGAACGGCCGTGTGGTGCAGCGTCGCGGCGTTCAACGTCGCCAGTGCCGTCATCGGCGGGCAGCGCGGCGAGTGGAAGATCGATCCGGTGCACTTCTCCGAGCGACACGCACTGTTCGTCATCATCTCCCTCGGAGAAGTTCTGGTCGCCGTCGGAGTGGCCACCTCCGGTGTTCCCCTCACGACCGCGGTCGGCGCGGGGCTCCTCGCCGCGGTTGCCGTCGCCTGCGTCTTCTGGTGGGGCTATTTCGCCTTCGTGCCTGCCGTAGCGGAACGAACGCTACGCGCTGCCCAGGGGCTCGCCCGAGGACGCGTTGCGCGCGACCTGTTCACGTTCGGGCACTTCCCGATCGTCTTCGGCGTCGTGCTGTACGCGGTGACCGCGAAGCACGTCGCCGCCCACCCGCAGGCCAACCTTGGTGAGGGAGAACTGGCGGCGCTCGCAACGTCGATCGCGTTCTTCCTCGGGGGGTTGCTCGGAGTCCAATGGCATGTCGTGCGTCGGCTCGCGCCGGAGCGGCTCGTGGTGATCGCCGGTGTGGCGGTGATGTGCGCGACCCTCGGTCCCGAGGTCTCGGGGACGCTGATGGTCGCCGGCGTCGCGCTCGTGCTGGTGGTGATGCAGGTGATCACGCTGCGCCGGTTCGAACGCCGAGAGGCCGAGCTCAACGCCGGCTCGGACGGCGAGCCTTCATGACGGTTCAAGTCGACGCGGGTTGCTGCTGTGTCGCGCAGTGGATCCCACCACCACGTCCCGCGAGGTGGAGCGCCCGCCGCTTCCTGGACCGCCATCGGGCACGCCGGTGCCGAAGACCGCGATCGCCGCGTCTCGGTTGCCGCCGCGCAGCCCGAGCGCACGCGCCGGTCGGCCTTCGCGCCGACTCGTTCCAAGGCATCCCTCGGGTCGATCCGGGCCTCGGTCACGGGTGCGTGAGCTCGCAGAGCTTGGTCAGGGTTCTCCAGTTCCGAGTCGTTGCCGCGACACCGAGGTGCCGCTCGAAGAAGGTAGTGGTGAGCTTGGTCGTGCCGTAGCCACCCGGGCAGTGCACATAGATGTCGCGCCCGCGCAGGGCGAAGTCATCCGTTGCCCCCCTGCGCAGGTCGAGGGTCCGGACGCGTGCCGGCTTCGGCCGTTCGGCGAGGAACGTCACGTGCAGCGTGGACTCGTCGGCACCTTCCGCAATGAAGGGATTTGCCCGCTCGAGCCGGATCAGCTCGGCGCCGGTGCGCACCAGCACCACGACCTCGACCTGGAAGTCGGCCGCGATCTGGTGTTCGATGGCCGTCGCGACATCCGCGAGCCGCAGACCGCCGCTCTCGAACACGACGTTGCCGCTCTGCAGGTAGGTCTCGACACGGTGATGGCCGAGCCGTTCGAATGACCGTCGAAGCTCGGCCATCGGGACCTTGCGCTGGCCGCCCACGTTGATGCCCCGGAGGAGTGCGACGGCGCGGCCCATCGATGCGACGAAGTGCGCGTCAGCCGGCCGGGTGGTGATCGGTCGCGTACGTTGGGCTGTGGGCGGTGAAGCCACCGTCGACGCGCAGGGTCTCGCCGGTGACGAATGCGGCGGCGTCGGAGGCGAGGAACGCCACCGCGGCGGCGATCTCCTCCGGGTAGCCGAGCCGGCCGACGAGATGACTCGTGGTGATCCCGCGCAGTCGTTCGCCCATCGGGCCGCCGAGGTGCTCCTGCACGTCGCGTGCGACGACGACACCCGGTGCCACTGCGTTGCATCGGATGCCCTGTTCACCGTACGCAGTCGCGACGGAGCGGGTCAGGGAGACGATGCCCGCTTTCGAGATGCCGTAGGCGGCGAGGGAGTCACTCCCGTAGAACGCCGCCGCTGACGCCGTGTTCACGATCGAACCGCCGCCGCGCTCGAGCATCACAGGGATCGCGAAGCGGCACCCGAGCATCGAGCCGGTCAGGTTGACCGCGAGCACACGGTCCCAGGTGGAGAGATCCATCGTGACGACGTCCTGATCCACCCGGTTGAGGTCGATCACGGCGGCATTGTTGTGGAGGACATCGAGCCCGCCGAAGGTGCTCACCGTGTCGGCGACCATGGCCTCGACGTCGGTCGGCTCGGCGACGTCGGCCTGTTGAGCACGAGCGTTCCCCCCGGCGGTCTGGATCGAATCGGCGACTTCCGCGGCAGCGTCCTCGCGGATGTCGGCGACGGTCACGGCGGCACCCTCGGCCGCGAGGAGGCGTGCCGTCGCTGCCCCGATGCCGGATCCGCCACCGGTCACGATGGCGACCTTGTTGGTGAACCTGGGCATGGATCGCCTCTCTCGCGGGAGCTGATGATGTCGGGAGGAGCCTCCGGGCCCTGGCCGGCGATCCCGTTCACCGTCGCGGTCAAGGGTTTGCTAGCACGCGTCCGCGACCGATTCGCGCAGTTCGGTCGGTTTGCGGCGGTGAAGCGAGGTGAATCTCCCATCGGGGCCGTGAATGCGCTACACTCCCGAATCCACCTCAAGGCTGGCGTGAATGCGCCGAAACCGTTCCGGAGCGGCTTCCCCCGAACCGACCCGGAGACGGGCGAGCACCCGCCTTGATGACGGTGCCCAGAGTAGAACGCTGAGCGCCGCCGAATCGCCTACGAAATGAGCAATCCCATGAGCAGTCCGAGAACCAAGTCCTCAGCGGCCACCCGTACGCGCCGTCCCACCCGCAGCAAGGCGAAGGCCGCGGGATGCGTCATGCCGGCCTGCGGCGCCGCACGCGTCCGAGGCAAGGTCTATTGCGCCATCCACGCCCCCGTCGCCCGCGAGCGCATCCGCATCGCGGCCGGCGAGTCGGCCTGGGCCTGAGTCCCCTTCAGGCGAGCTCGCCCGAGGCCAGCATCTCCACCGGGTCGCGCAGGTCGACCATCCCGAGGTAGCCGCCGGCCAGGTGGATCGCGTCGTGCACGGCGTACCCGAGTACGTCCTGGCACTCCCGGGGCAGTTTCGCTGCAATCTCCGGTGGCACCGCGAGGTAGTTGTTCTCCTCCGTGCGAAGCCAGCCGAGCGTGTAGCTGAGGTGAACACCGCGCCGCCAGACGTCGGCGCTGGTGTTCGCACCGCCGCCGTGGATCGTCGAACCCAGGTAGATCACGGCTGAACCGGCCGGCATCTCGGCCACGGTGATCTCGTCAGCTCCGGGCGCCCGCGTGCGCTCCCATCGGTGGCTGCCCGGAGCGATTCGGGTCGCCCCGATGTCCGCAGCGAAGTCGACGAGCGCGACGATCGATGCGAGCTGAAGCTCGGGGTGGGGCTCCGGCACGAGGTTCCACACCAGCTCGTCGCGGTGGAGGTACTGGTCGCCTGCGCCCGGACCACGGGCGAGGAGGTGCGCCAGGTTCAGCTGCCAGCGAGCGCAGGAGGGTCCGAGAATCGCGTCACACGTGCCCGAGAGCACCGGGTGCACCATGATCTCCGTCGCGAAGGTGCGCGACTTCCCGGCCAGACCCGAGACGTGCTTGGTGCACGGGCCGTGGAAGCCGTCGAGCGCGGGATTGAGATGACGCATCCGGGGATCGGCCGACGCGAGGTAGGGCTCCACCTCGTCGTTGACCGTGTCCACGACCGACGAAGGGACCAGACCCTCGACGATGACGACACCATCGGTGTGGAGGATCTCGACGACCGCCGCGACGGTCTGCTCGACCCGGAGCCCGGAATCCAGACGCTGCACGCTTGCTCCCATCGGCGAATCCTCGCGCACCCGCGGGCGGTCCGCCCTCGGGTGCGGGGTCAGTCGTCCTTGAGCGCCACTGCGTTCGGCGTCACGTTCATCTTCGGCTCGTACTCGGCGACTTCGAGTATCCGACCCTCGGTCGCGAACTTGGTGTGCAGCTCGTCTCGACACGTCGTGCACAGACCGTAGAAGCGCATCAGCGCTCGGGCGCGACAACGGATGCAGTCCATCTCGATCGGTGTCAGGTCGAGCTCGTCAACCACGGTGTCCTCCTGCCCCGTCTCGGGCGCAGAGCATGCCCCGGGCCGCGGTCCGGGTGGTGGACCCGCTACGAGGCCGGCGCGCCGCCCGCACCCGGGGGGAGCGGCAGGACGATGGAGAACTCGTTCCCCTCGGGGTCGGCCATCAGGTGGTACGTGAACTCCGATTCATCCACCACGTCGACGAGGCGGCCACCGAGCGTCTCGATCCGCTGGGTTGCGTCGTCGAGGTGCGCGACCTCGACATCGAGTCGCAGACGCGTGACCGAATCGGTACCGCCCAGCTCACGAGGCTGGAACGCGAGGTACGCGCCACCGCGCGCGGGGGTGAGCATGATCCAGTCGTCAAACCGCTCGGCGATCCCGACCCCGAGCACCGCGCCCCAGAACGCCGCGAGGAGCTCGATATCGTCCGCGTCGACGACCACGCCTCGGAACCAGCCCACCCCTTCGCTTGCTCGCTGCGACATGCGGGGAACCTAGCGCCGGGATCCCCTCAAGCGGGGACGACCTCGACCGGGATGCCGTTGACGGCAGCGTTCCCCGAGATCGCGTCGACGAACCGCCCGGGTGCCAGGAGGTTGTTGTTGACACCGGCGTGCTCGCGCGCGGTCGCCATGCGGGTCCCGGGCTTGTCGTGTCCCCATCCGTGCGGGAGGCTCACCACGCCGGGCATCATCTCGTCGGAGATCTCGACCGGCACCTCGAGCGCCCCGGCCTCCGACGACACGCGGGCGAGTCCGCCGTGGGTGACGCCGGCCTTCTCGGCATCCTCGGGGTGGATCAGCAGCGTGCACCGGTCCGTGCCCGTGACGAGGGCCTTGACGTTGTGCATCCACGAGTTGTTGGAACGCAGGTGTCGGCGACTCGTCAGGAGGAGCCCTTCGCGCGGCCGGTCGACCCGCGCCTGGAGGCGGTCGAGGTCGGCGATGATGTACTCGGGCGCGATGTCGATCTTGCCTGATCGAGTCGATATGACGTCGCGGGCACGCGGCACCATCGGACCCACGTCGATGCCGTGGGGCATCGCACGGAACGACTCGAGGGTCAGACCGTCGGGGTCGCGTCCGTAGCCATCGCCCCACGGGCCGGTTCGGATCGTGAGGTCCAGCAGGCGCTCCGGGCCGCCCCGGTCGTAGTTCGCCATGACGGGGGCGGGGTCGAGGCCCTGAGCTTGGACGAGGGCCGCGAAGAACCCGTCGTCGAGCACGCCGACGTCGACCTCCTCGCCCCGCATCCCCGCGCACCAGGCACCGAGGCGGGTGAGGATCTCCCACTCGTGGGGACGGTCGTCGCGCGCGAACACGGCCGGGGAGTAGTTGCCGGCGCTGCGCGCGGCCCAGGACCAGATCATCTCGTCATAGTGCGGTTGCTCGAGGGCCGAGAGTCCGGGGAGGATCACGTGGGCGTGACGCGTGGTCTCGTTGAGGGAGTTGTCGACGCTGATCATGCACTCGAGCAGCGGCAACGCCTCGTCGAGGCGGCGGGCGTCCGGCGCGCTGATGACGGGGTTGCCGGCGATCGTGATCAAGGCCTTCAACTGACCCTCGCCGGGAGTCGCGATCTCCTCGGCGAGGCAGGAGACCGGGACCTGGCCCAGCACCTCGGGTGCGCCCCGGACCCGGCTGTTCCAGCGGCCGAACGTGTAGCCGTCGGCCCAGTCGGGGTTGGGGAGCGACGCGAGGGGCCAAGCGATCGGGTTCCCGAACATCGTCCCACCCGGGCGATCGAAGTTGCCCGTGAGGATGGCGACCACGTCGATCAGCCACGACGCCAACGTCCCGAACTCCTGGTTGCACAAGCCGATGCGGCCGTACACCGCGGCGCTCGGCGCCGCGGCGATGTCGTGCGCGATGCGACGGATCGTGCCCTCCGACACGCCGCACGTCTCGGCTACGGCTTCAGGGGTGAACCGACGCGCCGCCGCTTGAACGGTGCCGACGCCGACGACGAGATCGTCGACGTCGCCGAGATCGACGAGTCCGTCGGAGAACAGCACGTGCACGATCGCCAGCAGGAGCGCGGCATCGGTTCCCGGGACGATGGGCACCCACTCATCGGCCCGGTCAGCGGTTCCGGTGCGGCGCGGGTCGACGACGATCGTGCGCCCACCTCGCTCGCGGATGCCCTCGATCTCCCCGAGGACGTCCGGGCAGGCGAGCAGGCTGCCCTGGGATGCCTGGGGGTTCGCGCCGAGCACGAGGAAGTAGTCGGTGCGCTGGATGTCGGGCGCCGGGATCGACCACATGTTCCCGTACATCAATGCGCACGCCACGTTCTTGGGCCACTGGTCGACCGTGCCGGCCGAGTAGATCATCGGGAGGTTCGCGAGTCCGATGAACAACCCGATGTAGCGGCTGAGCGAGAAGTTGTGAACGGTCGGGTTCCCGACGTACGCGGTCATGGCACCCGGACCGTGGCGGTCGCGCGTGCCGAGCAGCAGCTCCTCGCAGCGAGCAAAGGCGTCGTCCCAGGTGGCCTCGCGCCAGTGCTCACCGTCGCGGATCATGGGCTCGCGGATCCGGTCCGGGTCCTCGTGGAGCCGCCCCAGTGTCGTGCCCTTGGGGCACAGGAAGCCCTTGCTCCAGACATCGTCACGATCGGCGCGGATCAGGGCGACGCGCTCGTCCTCGACGTGGAGCTCGAGACCGCACATCGCCTCGCACAGCGGGCACGTCCGGTACTGGAGATCGGTCATGGGCTCCACCGCAGCTGGCTCGGGATCCGTGAGCGTACGCTCCGGCGATGCGTTTCGACATCCCCGACGCCGGGTGAGCCCCACCGACCCGCTCGAGGTGCTCGACCGCACGGTGGCCGGCCTCGGGGGCGACGATCGTCCGGGCCAGCATCGCCTGGCCCGCGGGGTGGCGGAGGCGATCGCTGACGGGCACCACCTCCTTGCGGAGGCTCCGACCGGGTCGGGGAAAAGCCTGGCCTACCTCGCGCCCATCGTTGCGGCCGGGGTGCGGGCGGTGGTGGCGACTGCGACGCTGACGCTCCAGGATCAGCTCTGGCGCAACGATCTCCCGCTGCTCCGCGAGCACTCGGGGCGACGCGTGTCGAGCGCACTTCTGAAGGGCCGATCGAACTACCTGTGCCTCGCCCGCCTCGACAGTGCCGACACGAGCGAGGCGCTGTTCGACGAGCGACCGGGACCTACCTTCAGTGAGGATCTCGTGGCGCTGGAGTCCTTCGCCGAG
>Ga0209048_10005233_pt1 | contig 12275 bp, 15 predicted proteins | sample FrelakmetCRP12CR_FD_187146 | JGI IMG/M metagenome (GOLD analysis project Ga0209048, IMG submission 187146) | Freshwater lake sediment microbial communities from the University of Notre Dame, USA, for methane emissions studies - CRP12 CR (SPAdes)... | ecosystem: Environmental > Aquatic >... | reverse complement strand
GGATGGTAAAAGAATGAGGGGTGGGAGTCAGCCTATAAGCCGGGTTCTGTCGAGGACAATCATTCATCTGCGACGTGTGTCACCACACGACTGTAGCGACCTACCCGGGAACTGTGCGGACCACACATTAGCGTTCCCCTATTTGGTCTTGCTCCGGGTGGGGTTTACCCTGCCGTTGCTGTTACCAGCGACGCGGTGCGCTCTTACCGCACCCTTTCACCCTTGCCGTTCCACGCGGGACTTGGGCGGTATGTTTTCTGTGGCACTTTCCGTAAGCTCTCGCTTCCCAGGCGTTACCTGGCACCCTGTCCTGCGGAGCCCGGACTTTCCTCCGCATAACTGCGGCGATTGTCTGGCTAACTCCCGATTCATAGTGTTACCTTTTTCGACTTAACTTGCAAATTCATCTTGGTGGTCACTGATTGTCAGAGCCAGTTCATAGAGGGCATTCTTGTTCAAGCCCGTGATTTTGGCGGCCGCGCTCACCGCGCGCTTGACCGGCAATTCTTCTAGCAGCACCGTTAGCAACCGACGCGCCTCTCCCTGCCATGCGCCGTCAGTCTGCTCAGGCGCCCCATGCACCATGACCACGAATTCCCCTTTACTGTGATTTGCGTCACTGGCAATCCAGGTGCAGAGACCAGCCAAGGCATCGCCATGGGTCTCTTCGAACAGTTTAGTGAGTTCTCGGGCTATCACGGCCTGGCGCTCTCCGCCAAAGATCATTGCCATATCGGCAAGCGTGGCTCGGATGCGATGGCTGGATTCGAAAAACACCAGTGTATGGCAATTCTGCCTAAGGGTTTCCAAACGTCCGCGGCGGGCAGCGGGCTTAGCTGGCAAGAACCCCTCGAACAAGAAGCGGTCGGTGGGCAGGCCCGCCACTGACAGCGCTGCCAACAGGCTACTCGGACCTGGGATAGGTACGGCTTTCAAGCCCCGCTCTCGCAAACCGCGCAGCAGTTGAAAGCCGGGATCGCTGATCAGGGGGGTGCCGGCATCGGACACCAAGGCGATGGAAACACCTGCCTGCAAATTTGCTAGCAGTTGAGGAACGCGGGAATGTTCGTTATGGTCATGCAGGGAGATGAGAGGTTTGGAGATCCCAAAATGCTGTAGCAAGCGTTTGCTATGACGAGTATCCTCGGCTGCGATCTGATCAACACTACTCAACACCCGCAACGCTCTGGCGCTTATGTCTTCCAGATTACCAATGGGTGTGGCGACAACATATAGAACACCCGACTCAATTGACACACCCATGACCCTCGACTGAAATAGTGGATGAAACCACGCGGAATTTGAACTTCAAACAGTGACAGCATGACGTCGACAATCGCACAAGGCAACGCCGCCGAAAGTTTGGCTTGCCAGTATCTTGAAGAACAGGGGTTGCTGCTGGTAGAACGCAATTACCGTTGCCGCCGCGGTGAATTAGACCTGGTCATGCGGGACGGCGCTTATCTGGTGTTTGTAGAAGTTCGTTGCCGACACGACGGTCGCTACGGGACTCCCGCAGAAACGGTTACACTAACCAAGCAAAAGCGTTTGCTCAGGGCAGCCAATTTCTATCTGCAAAGCCGCCGTTCCAACGCACCCTGCCGGTTCGATATTGTCGCCATCACCCAGGCGAATGGGAAGCGCGCGCTGGAGTGGATACAGAACGCCTTTCAGGCCATTTAGACAGCCAAGTTGACATTACTGGTACCAACATGGATCTTCTGGAAAGAATCACCTGCCATTTCACCCACAGCATCGAGGCTAAGCAACAGGCCCTGCAAACCGCCGGACCCGCTATTGCTCGAGCAGCCGAATGCCTCGCCCATTGCCTAAGCCACGCCGGCAAGATACTTGCCTGTGGGAATGGCGGGTCGGCTGCCGATGCCCAGCATTTCTCCGCGGAATTGCTCAACCGCTTTGAGATGGAGCGACCCGGTCTACCGGCTATTGCGCTAACCACAGACACTTCAACCCTGACTGCCATCGCCAACGACTATGCCTTTGAGGCGGTTTTCGCCAAACAGGTACAGGCATTGGGCCGCCGCGGCGATATCCTCCTGGTTATCTCCACCAGCGGCAATTCACCGAATATCGTTGCCGCCATACAAGCGGCTCAAGAAACCGGTATGGCAACCATCGCCCTCACCGGTCGGGACGGTGGCCACGTCGCCGGCTTGCTGGGCAAAGAGGACATAGAAATCCGTATCACCGCTGCCTCTACTGCCCGTATTCAAGAAGTTCATATAGTGGTTCTACACTGTTTATGTGATTTGGTTGACCAGCTACTGTTTGGCGAAGAGGTCTGAAATGCCCTATTTTATTAACATCTGTTTGTTATGCCTAAGTTTAACTATTAGCCTCACTGGCTGCGCCGGTTTAGTCATCGGGGGTGCGGCCAGCGCGGCTAGCGTTGCTCATGACCGCCGCACTACAGGCACTATCGTGGAGGACCAATCCATTGAACTTAAGGTCTCTGATCAATTAAACAAAGACCCTACATTGGCCAAATCCCACATCGATGTTACCAGCTACAATAATGCCGTGTTGTTGAGCGGCCAGGTCGCCACGCCGCAACAGCGGCAACGGGCCGAGGACATTGCCCACGGGGTAGCGCAGGTAAAATATGTTCACAACGACTTAATCATCGCCCCGCCAAGCTCGATTCAGGAACTCAGCAACGATGCTTTAATCACCTCTACAGTGAAGGCTGCGCTGTTTCAGGTGGACGTCCCGGACTTCGATCCAAGCCGCGTCAAGGTAGTCACGGAGAGAGGGACGGTGTATCTATTCGGTCTACTGCGGCCCCAGGAAGCCGACGCCGTTGTCAGTACGGTACGCACAGTCAATGGGGTGCAAAAAGTTGTAAAGCTGTTTGAATATATCGAGCCGGCGCCAGCTCCTGCGGCTAAGGCTTCCATTCCCAAGGCATCCCCTGTAAGCGAGGGAAACTTCAACGGCAATTGATGCCTATCGAGTGCCTTTGGTTTACAGAGAACCACTGATCCGGGTCCATTTATCGAGCGCCAGGCTGTGCTAACCCCTGAGATGGCAAATGGGCGCGTTTAAGCGGCCTTCCCCAGGCCTTACTTGACGACCTTGAGTGTCGGTTTTTTATCTGGCTGTGGCGGAGGGGGCGGTTCGTTGCCCCCATGCCCCTCGCTGAAGACCATGCCCTGCCCATTTTCCCGCGCATAGATAGCCATGACGGCGAGAGCGGGAATACGAACCACGCGGGGTACACCCCCGAAACGGGCGCTGAATTCGATCACCTCATTACCCAGCTTCAGACCATGCACCGCCGAGGGATTGATATTGATCACAATCCGTCCTTCGTGGACGTACTGCTGGGGAACCTCCACATCGGTCAGCTCAGCGTTAACCAGCAAATGGGCCGTCAACCCATTATCCGTGATCCACTCATAAAGAGCACGAATCAGGTAAGGACGATTGGATGTCATAATTTTGAACGCTACCAAGACGCCCGCACGGCGCCACCGTTAGGAGACCAAGGGACGTTCCTAAGCGCGCATTTTTCTCTCTGCAGCGCTGAGACTCTGTCGAAACGAGGGCCGAGAAAACAGTCTTTCCCCATACTCAACCACTGTGCGGGCATGGGATGGCAGTTCAATGCCATAGTGCGGCAAGCGCCATAACAAAGGCCCAAGGCTGCAATCCATTAGAGAAAAATCCTTGCTGAGGAAAAACGGCTTGACCGCGAACACCGCTGCACTGGCGGTAAGACTATTGCGCAGCGTGCTACGGACGCATTCCCGTTCTTCATCCCGGCTCTCGACTTCATCTAACTGCTGCAACAAACGGTACCAGTCAGTTTCTATGCGGGACAAACCCAGTCGGAAGCGTGCCCGGTTCACCGGATCGGCCGGCAGCAAGGGAGGATGAGGGAACCGCTCATCCAGGTACTCCATGATCACCCGGGAATCATAGAGCACCAGTTCGCGATCCACCAGGGTAGGCAAAGAATTATAAGGATTCAGATCCAGCAAGTCTTCTGGTGGGTTATCCAGATTCACATCGCAAATCGCAACGCTCACTCCCTTTTCCGCCAACACGATGCGAACCCGGTGGCTCTGCCAGCAGGATGGCGAGGAAAACAGGGTCATACTCGATTTTCGGTTAGCCGCATGCGCCATGCACGACCTCCCGATAACCGCGCAAGGCAGAGCGCCAAGGGGAGCCATCGCTCCCCGTAGAGGCCCATCAGTGGATGTCCTTCCAATACTCTTTCTTGAGGGGGTAGAACACCGCAAAGGCAACGACCAAGAACAACAGCACCCATATCCCAATGTGCTTCCGTTCCGACTGGATAGGCTCGGCTATATAGGTAAGGAAGTTCACCAAATCACCCATCGCGTCATTGAATTCCCGAGGGGTCAGAGAGCCCGGCTTCACCAGCTCAAAATCCTTGAGCACATGGACTTCATGGCCGTCGGGACCCTTATGGGTCTCATAAACTGGCTTCTGCAACCCCTGTAATTGCCATAACACATGGGGCATGCCTACAGACGGGAAGACAGCATTGTTAACCCCCCAAGGGCGGCTTTCATCCACATAAAAGGTACGCAAATAAGTATAAATGTAATCCGCACCCCGGGAGCGAGTGATCACCGACAGGTCGGGAGGCGCGGCGCCGAACCATTTCTTAGCCTCGGCCTTGGGCATGGCATTCTTCATGGTGTCGCCCACTTTCGCGCTGGTGAAAATCAGATTCTCCCTGACCTGCTCATCGGTGAGGCCGATATCACGGGCCATGCGGTTATAGCGCTGATACTCGGCCGAGTGGCAACCCATGCAGTAATTAACGAACAGCTTGGCACCCCGCTGCAGGGATGCCTTACTATCCAAATCGATGGGCGCCTTATCCAAGGAATAGCCCTCTCCACCGGCTGCGGAAGCGATAACCGGCAGCACTACAAATAAAATCATGCTGATCAGCGTTCTCATTTGGCTGTCATCCTCGCCTTGTCAACCTCACCGAATGGCACGGCGCTCTTTGCTTCGCCGGCGTTATCTACCGTCACTGTCGTGAAAACCACTCTATCCGGAACAGGCTTGGTCTTCTCACCTTTGGTATAGAACGGCATGGCCAGGAAAAAGCCAAAATAGACAACCGAGAAAATTTGCGCAACCGTGGTGCGCCCCGTGCTTGGCGGCAAAGCGCCCAGGTAACCTAGCACCAGGAAAGATATGGCGAATAAAGTCAGTGCTACTTTCCAAGTAAAACTGCGATAGCGGATTGACTTGACCGGGCAACGATCCAGCCAAGGCAGCAGAAACAGCACAGCGATAGAGCCGCCCATGGCTATCACACCCAGTAGCTTGTCCGGGACCGCACGCAGAATGGCGTAGTACGGCGTGAAGTACCAAACCGGTGCGATATGAATCGGCGTCTTCATGGGATCGGCCGGCTCGAAGTTGGGGTGTTCGAGGAAGTAACCGCCCATCTCTGGCATAAAGAACACCACGATAGAGAAGAAGAACAGGAAAATGATAATCCCCACCAGATCCTTCACTGTGTAATAGGGATGGAAGGGTATGCCATCGATGGGCTGACCCTTATCGTTCATATACTTCTTGATCTCGACCCCCTCAGGGTTATTGGATCCCACATGATGCAGGGCGAGGATATGGGCGACCACCAGTCCCAGGAGGGCTATGGGCACGGCGACGACGTGCAGGGCGAAAAAGCGGTTAAGGGTGGCGTCGGATACCACGTAATCACCACGAATCCATAAGGTCAGATCTTCGCCAATACCAGGAATAGCGCCAAACAGAGAGATGATGACTTGGGCACCCCAATAGGACATCTGCCCCCAAGGCAACAGGTACCCAAAGAAGGACTCCGCCATCAGGCACAGGAAAATCAGCATGCCGATGAGCCAGACCAGTTCACGGGGTTTCTTATAGGAGCCGTACAGCAACCCACGGAACATGTGCAGATAGACAACGATGAAAAAGGCCGAGGCACCCGTCGAATGCATGTAGCGGATCAGCCAGCCCCAGTTCACATCGCGCATGATGTATTCAACCGACGCGAATGCCTCGATGGCCGAGGGCTTGTAGTTCATGGTCAGCCAGATGCCGGTGAGGAGTTGGTTGACCAGGACTACTAACGAGAGAACGCCGAAGATATAAAAGAAGTTGAAATTTGGCGGGGCGAAGTATTCGCCCAAATGCTCGCGCCATAGCTGAGTGAGCGGGAAGCGCTCGTCAATCCAGCCGCGCAGGCCGGTTGTACCTTGCGTGTTTGCCATTATGCAGCCTCCGAGTCAACACCAACGAGAACGCGCGTATCACCGAGGATTTTGTAGGGGGGCACCACCAGATTTGCGGGCGCTGGAACACCTTTGAACACCCGCCCCGCCAGATCAAAACGAGAGCCGTGACACGGGCAAAAGAAACCTCCCTTCCAATCCGGCCCCAGATCGGCTGGCGCCCGATCGGGCCGAAAAGCGGGAGAACAGCCCAGATGAGTACATATGCCGACCATTACCAAAAGTTCCGGCTTGAGGGAGCGGTTTATATTCCTGGCGTAGGCTGGCTGCTGGCTTTCCACTTCCGACTGGGGATCGCGTAACTGGCCGTTAAGCGCGGGCAAATCAGCCAGCATCTGTTGAGTGCGGCGCACCAGCCACACTGGCTTGCCGCGCCATTCCACGGTCAGCAAGGCGCCTGTTTCCAATTTGCTGATATCGACTTCCACCGGCGCACCGGCAGCCTGGGCACGTTCGCTGGGGGACCAGGATTTAATAAAGGGAGTAAGCACGAACGCTATGCCCACAGCGCCGACCACAGTAGCCGTCGTAGTCAGAAAGCGGCGTTTGCGGAGATCTACGCCATCTACCGTACTCATAAGCACTCTCCTAGAAGGATAATATTCAAATGTGTTAATTAGCTTTTCATAAAAAAGGGACGGCGGCGCCTAACATCGCCAGCTTCACAAAATGAAAAATAGTCTTATAGAGCCGCCCCCAGGTCAAGTGAAATTCCCCTTTTGCTTGTGTGTTAGTTGGGATCTGCGATCCCAGTGGGCTTTCAGGCAGGTTGCGGCAATGTTCATCCTGGATCCGTATAACATCAATTGTTCTTAGCGCCTTGATCTACCCATGCTTTTAAAATCCTGATACTCGCCTCGGAAAGCGGCTCACCTCCATGCGGCATACTGATAGATTTGTCCACGCGCCCCTCGACCACCTGATTAAATACACTGCTCAAACTACTTCCAGGCACTACCACAGGACCATGCCTGGTTCCTTTCATCAAGGCTTCATACGTATCCATGCGCAGGCCGGCTTGAGTATCGCCTTTACCACCCGCGGCATGGCAGCTAAGGCAGTTCGCTTTCACGATTGGCGCTACCTCTTTTTTAAAGCTGACCTGGTGCTCGCCGCTACAACCGACCAAGACGAGACTTGCCAAGGGCAGGGCAAATAAAAAACCTTTTAACGGAAACATAAACACCTCCCGACTGAATGGTCAATCGACCCATTGCCACACGACCACAGGGGCGCTGGCACCAATTATTATTTCGATAATTATAAAGCAGCGGCCAGAGCAGCCAGAAAAGTCCGGTTTTCCTCTGGCGTACCTAATGTCACCCGCAGACAGTCCCGTAACAAGCCGCCAGCGCCGCTCACGTTCTTGATCAGAATACCCGCCTCGCGCAAGCCTGCAAACAGCCGCTCCGCCGCGCCCGCGGGAGTACGGAACAGGATAAAGTTGGCCTCGCTGGGAAACGGAGTGATGCCTGGCAAAACCTGCAAGGCCCGCAACAAGGTGTCCCGGTCCGCCCGGATGCAGCGGGCTTGCTCGTCCAACAGCGCTGGCTGGCGCAGCGCGAACTCGGCGCTCACCTGAGTTAGCACATTGATATTGTAGGGCAGCCGCAGCTTTTCGAATTCATCCAGCCAGCGCGGGGAACCCGTCAACAGGCCTAAGCGCAGGCCCGCCAGTCCCATTTTGGACAGCGTGCGCATGATCAGCAAATTGTCATAGTCCGGCAAACTTGCGAGGAAGCTGTGGTCGGCGAAACTAAAGTAAGCCTCATCCACCACCACCAACCCCGGAGCGGCGGCGATGAGCTGCCGGACTTCCCCTTCGGCAAAGCGATTGCCGGTGGGATTGTTAGGGTAGGCGATGAACACTACCGCCGGTCGGTAGTGTCCCATGGCTTCCAGCACGGCGGCCAGATCCAGGCTGAAATCGCCCTCCCGCAGCGGCACTCCGATAAAATCCATGCCGGCGAAGCTGGCTATCATCCGATACATGACGAAGCTGGGCTCAGGCGCCAGCACCACCCGCCCAGGCGCCGCCAATGCCAGGATGACCAATTGGATCAGTTCATCGGAACCATTGCCCAGGATCAAACCGGCCGAGGCGGGAATGGCCATGAATTCGCGCAGGCTCTCCTTGAGACTGGTCGCGTGGGAGTCCGGATAGCGGTTGAGCGGCACCTCCCGCAGCGTTTCCAACCAGGCCGCCTTCAGTTCCTCTGGCCAACCATAGGGGTTTTCCATGGCGTCCAGCTTAATCAAGCCCCTGGCATCAGGGACATGGTAGGCGGCAAGCGCTCGGATCGCGGGGCGTATCAGATCTTCCGGCGTCACGGCAGGCATACCGAAAGTCAACCCGTGGTTAGCCGCAATTCGGCGGAACGGGCATGCGCGGTCAGCCCTTCCCCGCGGGCCAACACGGCGGCAATGCGGCCCAGGGCGCCGGCGCCTGCTGCCGAACAGTTGATGAGGCTGGAGCGTTTCTGAAAATCGTATACTCCCAACGGCGAGGAAAACCGTGCCGTGCGCGAGGTAGGCAACACGTGATTGGGACCAGCGCAGTAATCACCCAAGGCTTCGGCCGTATACCGGCCCATGAAGATCGCGCCGGCATGCCGGATCAAGGGCAGCAGGGCCCGGGGCTCGGCCACCGACAGTTCCAGATGCTCAGGGGCGATGAAGTTGGCTACGTGGCAGGCTTCCTGAAGATCCCGCACCAGTATGAAGGCGGCGCGGCGGCGTAGCGACAATTCGATGATGGCGCGCCGCTCCATGCCTGGCAGCAGCTTTTCGATACTGGCCTGGACTTGCTCCACAAACCCGTTATTCGGGGTGACCAGAATGGGCTGGGCGTCTTCGTCGTGCTCGGCCTGGGAAAACAGATCCATGGCGATCCAGTCCGGATTGGTTTGGCCGTCGCAGACTACCAGTATTTCCGAGGGACCGGCGATCATATCGATGCCCACCGCGCCGAATACCAGCCGCTTGGCGGTGGCCACGTAGATATTGCCGGGGCCGACGATCTTATCCACCCGCGGCACTGTCTCGGTACCATAGGCCAACGCGGCCACCGCCTGGGCGCCACCGATAGTGAACACCCGGTCCACACCGGCCACGGCGGCGGCCGCCAGCACCAGTTCATTGACAGCGCCACCCGGGGTCGGCACCACCATCACCAACATCCCCACTCCCGCCACCTTGGCGGGTATGGCGTTCATCAGTACCGACGAAGGATAAGCCGCCTTGCCGCCGGGCACATAAAGCCCCACGCTGTCCAACGGTGTGACCTGCTGACCCAGCACGGTGCCGTCAGCTTCGGTGGTGCTCCAGGAAACCAGTTTCTGCTGCTCTGCGTAAGCGCGCACCCTGGCGGCCGCCGCCGCCAGGGCAGCACGTTGCTCAGTCGGAATATCTGCAAGGGCGTGTTGCAAGCGTGGGACAGGAATTTCCAGTTCGGCTACCGTATGGGTCTCGACGCGATCGAAACGGCGAGTGTACTCCAGCAGGGCAGCGTCACCGCGGCCGCGCACCTGAACGATAATATCCCGCACCTTGTCGACAACCGTAGTTTCGGAGACACCATCCCAGGCCGTCAGCGCCTCCAGGCGGGTCCAAAAATCGGCCTCATTGGTGCTGAGGCGTTTTATATCCAGCATAATCGAATTCTCGTCGCAATTCGGTTGGTGAAAAATCATTCAGGCAACGGCGGCAGCCAGACAGTCGATCAGCGCCTTGACGCACTCGTGCTTCATCTTCATCGCGGCCTTGTTAACGATCAGGCGCGAGCTGATGTCGGCGATATGTTCCAAAGGCTCTAAACCATTAGCCCTTAGGGTATTGCCGGTATCCACCACATCTACAATGCGATCCGCCAGACCTACCAAAGGCGCCAACTCCATGGAACCATAGAGCTTGATAAGCTCCACTTGGCGGCCCTGCGCAGCGTAGAATCGGCGGGTGGTATTGACGTACTTGGTGGCGATGCGCAAACGGCCCGCCCGGGGCTGGACAACAGCGCGTCCGGCAACCATCAATCGGCAGCGGGCAATCTTCAAGTCCAAAGGCTCATAGAGCCCTTCCCCACCGTGCTCCATGAGCACATCCTTGCCGGTCACGCCCAGATCAGCTGCCCCGTATTGCACATAGGTCGGCACGTCGGTGGCGCGCAATATGACCAGCTTCACCTCAGGACGGTTGGTATCCAGAACCAGTTTGCGGCTGCTCTCCGGATCCTCGGCGGGGACCAAGCCAGCCACCGCCAGCAAGGGCAGCGCCTCTTTGAAGATGCGACCCTTGCTTAGCGCGATGGTCAGTACCGGCTGCATGAATCCTCGTTTCTGTCGACTGCCTCAGCCTGGCACGCGGCGAATATGCGCGCCCAATTGAGAGAGCTTTTCTTCGATACAATCATAGCCGCGGTCGATATGATATACCCGATCCACTACCGTATCACCCTTAGCCACCAAGGCCGCCAGGATTAAGCTGGCGGAGGCACGCAAGTCGGTAGCCATGATCGGCGCGCCGGCAAGCATGGGCACACCGGTGCTGATGGCGGTATTTCCTTCCAGAAGGATCTGCGCACCCATGCGTTGCAGTTCGTTAACATGCATGAAGCGGTTCTCGAACACCGTCTCGGTAATGGTCCCCACCCCTTCGGCCACGGCGTTCAAGGCCGTGAACTGGGCCTGCATGTCAGTGGGAAAAGCCGGATAGGGTGCGGTGCGGATATTCACGGCCTTGGGGCGGCGATCATGCATATCCACTTCAATCCAGTCAGGTCCAACATTGACCTCGGCGCCGGCGTCTTCCAGCTTGAGCAAAACGGCCTCCAGGATATCCGGGCGGGTATCCTTGACCTTAACTCGGCCCCCGGTGATAGCCGCCGCCACCAGATAAGTACCGGTCTCGATGCGGTCGGGGAGCACGCGATAAGAAGTGCCGGAAAGTCTGTCAACCCCCTCGATGATGATGGTATCGGTACCCGCACCGCTAATGTGCGCCCCCATGCAGTTCAGACAGTTTGCCAGGTCCACCACCTCGGGTTCCCGGGCGGCATTTTCGATAATCGTCGTGCCCTGAGCCAGGGTGGCCGCCATCAGCAGGTTTTCAGTGCCGGTCACGGTCACCAGATCCATGAGGATGCGGGCGCCCTTCAAGCGTTTGGCCTCGGCAAGGATATACCCATTCTCCAGCCGGATATCCGCCCCCATATCCGCCAGGCCCTTGATATGCAGGTTCACTGGCCGGGAACCGATGGCGCAACCGCCGGGCAGGGACACTTCGGCCCTGCCGAAACGCGCCAGCAGCGGCCCCAGCACCAGGATGGAGGCGCGCATGGTTTTCACTAATTCATAGGGCGCCCGAAAATCAGTAATGGTGCGTGGGTCCACTTCAATGTTGAGGCGCTCGTCCACTACCAGCCTAACCCCCATGCGTCCCAGTAATTCCATGGTTGTGGTCACATCATGGAGATGGGGTACGTTGCTGATCGTGATTGGTTCGTCGGCCAACAGGGTGGCCGACAGGATCGGCAGAACCGCGTTTTTGGCCCCTGATGCGCGCAACTCACCCCGCAGTGTTGCGCCACCGGTGATAATCAATTTACTCATTATGATGCCAAGTATCCGGCGTATAGGTCTTCAGCGCTAAAGCATGGATTTCTTCGTTCTCCATACGCTTGCCCAAGGCGGAATAGACCATGCGATGTTGCTGCAAAAGCGATTTGCCGGCAAAGGCTACGCTGATCACGGTGGCTTCAAAGTGCTTGCCATCCTCCCCCCGGACAATAACCTGGGCACCGGGTAAGCCTGCTTTGATCAGGTGCTCAATATGATTCGCTTGCATCGCAAAAACCTACATTCAGTGTTAGTAATATCAAACTATACGAAAAAAATCACTTGAGGTGCGAGTGGATGCCATTGCCTCAAGCCAAAGGCAGCAAGTCCTCCAAGTCGGCGACACGAATGATAGCCAGCATTTGCGCCG
>Ga0209048_10005232_pt1 | contig 12277 bp, 12 predicted proteins | sample FrelakmetCRP12CR_FD_187146 | JGI IMG/M metagenome (GOLD analysis project Ga0209048, IMG submission 187146) | Freshwater lake sediment microbial communities from the University of Notre Dame, USA, for methane emissions studies - CRP12 CR (SPAdes)... | ecosystem: Environmental > Aquatic >... | reverse complement strand
CCGTGGTCGTCGAAGTGGGCATCGCCGACGACGCCAGACCCGGCCCCGCCGGATCCCTCGGCCGAGCCACCATGACCTTCTCGGTGCTCCCGCGGCGGGCGGACACCTTGGTGGTCGAGTCGTTCCGGCTCGGGTCGTCGACCCTGGCCACCGAGTCGTCGGGCTTCGACCGGCCGGTGCTCGAGCGGATCGGGGTCGGTGTCCTCGACGGCGCCCGGGGCCTCGTGGAGGCGGAGCTCGACGACTACGTGCGCAACAGCTTCGGGGCGCTCAACGGTGGCGTGATCGCCACCCTGGCCGAGGTGTCCGCTGCCACCGCAGCCGGTGTCGCGCAGGGTGCCCCGGCCGTGACCCGCCAGCTCACGATCCACTATCTCGCCCAGGGACGGGCCGGCCCGGTGCGGGCCCGGGCCGACGTGCTCGGCACGGCGGATGGCACGTCGATGTGCAGGGTCGAGGTGATCGACGCCGGTGCGGGCGACCGCCTGATGGCGGCGGGCACCGCCATCGCCACCCGCGACGGGCCGGGCTGACCCGAGCGTTGCGTGGGGTCGGGGCCGGGGCGCCCGCTCGACGACCCGGCCGGCCGCCCGTCGAGAGGTGGGACCCGACGGCTCCCGGCGTTGACCCGCCGGTCCCCGCCCGCCGGGTCAACCCAGGGTCCGGCCGTACATCCGTCCGAGGGGTTCGGCGATGAGCTCGAGCCGCGCCCCGTCGGGGTCGCGGAAGTACAGGGAGGTCTCGGACTCGATCTGATGGGCGATGCCCGCGGCCGTGAGCCTGGCCCGGACCTCCGCCCAGGCGTCGGGCTCGACGGAGAGCGCCACATGGTGGAGGCCGCCGAGGACCTCGGCGTAGGGCCCGAGGTCGAGACCGGGGAAGTCGAAGAACGCGAGCGAGTTGCCATGGCCGATGTCGAAGAAGAAATGCGTCGATCCCCGGTAGTCGCGGTTCTCGAACACGTCGATCAGCGGGAACCCGAGGAGGTCCTGGTAGAACCGGACGGTTCGCTCGACATCGCCGGACAGCAGCGCCAGGTGGTGAACGCCCCGGGCGCGGGTCTCGGGCCTCGCCGCCGCATCGACGAGGTGCGCGGCGCGGATCCGATCGCGCTCCCGGCTGAGGGCGTCGAGGTCGAGGTCGGCGGTCATCGTCGGATCGAAGCGCGCTGCGCCGAGCGTGTCAAGCGCTGACGGCGTCGGCGGCCTCGGGCACGGCGACGGAGAACGTCGCCCCCTCCCCGGGGACGCTGTGCACCGTCGCCCGGCCCCCGAGGCCCTCGGCGATGGAGGCCACGATGGCGAGCCCGAGCCCGGTCCCGCCCTGGGCCCGCGAGCGCGCCCGGTCGACCCGGTAGAAGCGGTCGAAGACGTTCCCCGCCTGCTCGGGATCGAGGCCCGGGCCCCGGTCGGCGACCTCGAGCACCCCGGCGCCGTCCTCCCGACGGGCCCGCACGACGACCGGCGTCCCCGCGGGCGTGTACCGGCGGGCGTTGGACGTCAGGTTGGCCGCCACCTGGCGCAACCGGTCCTCGTCTCCCGTCACCAGGACGGGACCGTCGACCTCCAGGGTCACCGTCCGTTCCGGCGCCACGGCCCGGAGGTCCTCGGCGGCGTCGGCCGCCACCCTGGCCAGGTCGACGGACTCCCGCCGAAGCGGACGCCCGCTGTCGAGGGCGGCGAGCAGCAGCAGGTCGTCCACCAGACCGCCCATCCTGGTCGCCTCGGTCTCGATGCGGTCCATGGCCTTCGTCAGCTCGGCGGGCTCGTCGATGGCGCCCCGACGGAACAGCTCGGCGTACCCACGGATCGAGGTCAGCGGCGTGGAGAGCTCATGCGAGGCGTCGGCCACGAACTGACGGAGCTGGGCCTCGGTCAGGTCGCGTCGGGCGAAGGCCGACTGGATCGCCCCGAGCATGGCGTTGAACGCCACGCCCACCCGTCCCACCTCGCTGCGCTCGTCCGCGGCGTCCACCCGCCGGGCGAGGTCGCCGGCGGCGATGGCGTCCGCCGTCGTGGCGATCTCCTCGAGGGGATGGGTCGCCTGGCGGGCCAGCACCAGCCCGAGCCCGACGGTGATGAGGAGCACCCCGGCGCCCACGGCCAGCTCGACCGAAAGCAGACGGTGGAGGGTGACGGTGATCGGGTGCAGCGAGCCGGCGACGACCACCGCACCCGCATCGTCGGAGAGCCGCGCCACCGCGACCCGATCGCGTCCCCCGCCGGTCGCGGGGGCGGTGAAGGCCTGCACCGGGATGGTCGGCAGCGGCAGCTGGTCGCCGCCGTGTCGGGGCGAACCGTCGGGCTGCGCGCCGGCTCCGGGCTCAGGGGTGGTCGGGGGTCCGGGTGCGGCGGTCGGAAGGGTCAGGTGGTCGGGGAGCACGGGGGGCGTGGTGCCCTCCTGGGTGGCGGGCTCGACGGCGCCGAGCCGGGTGCCGTCTGCGGCGCGGAACTCCACCGAGAACCCGGGTCCCACCACGTTGCGGATCTGCCCGGCGTCGAGCGGCCGCCCGCCGTCGCCCGGCCCACCACCTCCCGGGCCTCCGACACCGCTGGCGGCGAGGGCCGCGGCCCGGGCCGCCGCCGTCAGTTGCTCGTCGAGTCGGGCCACGAGGAAGTGCTCGAGGGACAGGTAGGTGCCGACGCCGAAGGCTGCGAGGCCGAGGGTGACCAGGGCGGCCAAGCCCGACAGCAGGCGCAGGCGCAGCGACACGGCGCTACCCGGCGGGGAGGCGGATGGTGTAGCCGACGCCCCGCACCGTGTGGATGAGCGGCGGGTCGAAGGCGTCGACCTTCTTGCGCAGGTAGTACACGTAGGTCTCGACCACGCCCTGGTCCCCCTCGAAGTCGTAGTCCCACACGTGATCGAGGATCTGGGCCTTCGACAGCACGCGACGGGGGTTGCTCAGCAGGTAGTGCAGGAGGTTGAACTCGGTGGGGGTCAGGTCGATCCGGTGCCCCTGACGCCACACCTCGTGGGCGTCCTCGTCGAGCTCGAGGTCGGCGAACCCCAGGCGCCGGGGGGCGTCGGGGGACCGGGACGTGCGGCGAAGGACGATGCGGACGCGGGCCAGGAGCTCCTCGAAGCTGAACGGCTTCGTCAGATAGTCGTCACCGCCGATGGTCAGCCCGGTGAGCTTGTCGTCCATGCCCTTGCGGGCCGTGAGGAAGATCACAGGGGCTCGCTCGCCGTCGGCCTGGAGGCGCCGGCACACCTCGAAGCCGTCGAGGTCGGGCATCATCACGTCGAGCACGATGAGGTCCGGTCGGAACCGTGGGGCGGCGACCAGCGCACTGCGACCGTCAGCGTGGGCCTCCACGTCGAAGCCCCCGTGGCGAAGGCCGAGTGTGACGAGGTCGCGGATGTTCTCCTCGTCGTCCACCACGAGGATCCGGGAGGTCTCGCCCACGCCGCCAGTGTCCCCCGCCAAGCTCAGCGTTTGCTCAGAGGCCGCTCAGAAGTCGCTGGGTGGGCTCCGGGCCCCGCCCCGGGCGACCGGCCCCCGCCCCGGGCGACCGGCCCCGACCCGGCAAATTCGGCCGGTTCCCCTCCGGTCGAAGCCGTCGCCGGCCGATGAACAGCCTGATCAGCGCGCGCCGACACGAATCGGCGGATCGGGAGGAGCCACCGTGAACTGGACCGGGAAGACGGCGGCGCTGGGTGTCGCCCTGTCCGCCACGCTCGTGGCGGGCTGTGCCAACGGCGGCCGGGCCTCGTCCCGGGTGGTGACCTCGACGGGGGGCGCCTCGAACCCCGCCGCGCTGCTGTCGGGCGTGGCGACCAAGGTGTCGTCGGCCGGGAGCTCGCGCCTGGCCCTGACCATGGGCGTGGTCGTGAGGGGACTCCCAGCCGGAAAGGGGGCACCGACCGGGCCGATCACCATCGCCGCCGACGGTGCCTTCGACTACGTGGCGAAGCGGGGTCAGCTCACCCTCGACCTGTCCGGGCTGGGGTCGAAGAGCCCGCTCGGCACCTCCCTCGAGATGGTCATCGACGGGGACACCGCCTACGTCAAGCTGCCACCGGCCCTCGCCGCCAAGGCCGGCAAGCCCTGGGCCAGGGTGTCCGCCGCCGGCCTCGGCGGCCTGGGCAGGTTCGACGCGGGCCAGATCAAGGACTTCGGGAGCCCCGACTTCGCCCTCAAGTTCCTCCAGGGGGTCGCCGGCGCTGACGTGAAGGTCGTCGGCGCGGACACGCTGCGCGGGACGGCGACCACCCACTACGCCGTCGCCATCGATCCGTCGAAGCTGGCGTCCCCGTCGGGGGGTTCGGCAGGTCGGGCGCCCGACGCCTCGGCCATGCTCGGCCAACTCGGTCTGACGTCGATCCCCGCCGACGTCTGGGTCGACGGACAGGGCAGGCTCCGCAAGTTCAGCACCGTGTTGGACCTCGGGAAGATGCTGGCGTCGATCGCCCAGGCCGTCGGGGGCCTCGGCGACGCCGCACACGGAACGACCAGGAAGCCCGACTTGTCCAACCTCGTCTTCAAGATGACCATCTCGCTGGAGGTCTACGACTACGGCACCCCGGTGACGGTCACGGTCCCGCCCTCGGGCGAGGTGGCCGACAGCGCCACCGTTCCCGGCCTGGGAGGCGGCTCGGGCGCGGGCCCGTCGGCCGCCGCGACCGCCTGAGCCGCGGGCCGGGCCCCGGGCCCGGCCCGACCAGGGGTCGTGCCCGTCTCCCCGGTCGGCCGGCCGACGGGCTGGTCAGGCGGCCTCGGAGCGGCGGTGCGCGGCCTCCCGCTCCTCGGCTCGTCGGCCCGCAGCGGCCAGCGCGGCGCGCGCCTCGGCCAGGCCGCGGCGGCCGGCCTCGCGGGTGCGGGGGTCGATGCGCCAGTCGTCGATGACGGTGAGAGGGAGGCGCTCCTGGGATGCGGTGCGGGCCATGACCCCAGTATCAACACCCCCAGTGACAGGAATCTGCCCGGCCCGGCCGAACGCGGCCGCGCCGGCGCTCAGGACCCCCGACCGGCCGACCGGGGCCTGTGGCCTACACGAGGGACCACCGCGATCGTGCCGTCTCCTGCGGTCAGGACCTGGAGATCGGCGTGGTAGTAGCGGCGCAGCGTCGACTCGGTCAGGACGCTCGACGGTGGCCCGGCGGCGACCGGGACGCCGCGGTGCAGCAGCACCAGGGTGTCGGCGTGCGCCCCCGCCAGGGTCAGGTCGTGCATGGTCGTCACGACGGTCAGGCCGAAGTCCTGGCGGAGCTCGTCGACCAGCCGTAGCACGTGCTGCTGGTGCCCGAGGTCGAGCGCGCTCGTGGGCTCGTCGAGCAGCAGGACCGGCGCTTCCTGGGCGAGGGCCCGGGCCAGCAGCACCCGCTGGAGCTCGCCGCCCGAGAGGTTGCCGAGCCGCCGCCGGGCGAAGGGGCCCAGCTCGAGCCGGTCGAGGACCGCCGCCACCACGGCCCGGTCCCACTCGGACTCGATGCCGAAGCGGGGGATGTGCGGCGTCCGGCCGAGGAGCGTGTAGTCCGAGACCGACATGTCCTCCGGGATCGTGGGCCGCTGCGGGACGAGCGCCACCACCCGGGCCCGGTGCAACGGCGAGCGCCGGTCGACGGGCGCGCCGTTCACGGTGATCCGGCCACCGTGGGGGACCAGGCCGGCGATGGCATGGAGGAGCGACGTCTTCCCCGCCCCGTTGGGCCCGATCAGGCACAGCCACGAGCCGGAGGGGATCTGCTCGGTGAACGGGCCGAGGGCGAGCACCCCTGCGTAGCGGACCGTGACGCCGTCGAGCTCGATGGCGGTCACGACCGCATCCTGCGACGGAGCACGACGATGAAGAACGGTGCCCCGAAGAACGCCGTGATCACCCCGATCGGGATCTCGGACGGCGACGCCACGGTCCGGGCGATGAGGTCGGCCACGATGAGGAACGTGGCCCCGGCCAGCATCGACAGCGGAAGCACGCGCCGGTAGCTCGACCCGGCGGCCAGCCGGATGGTGTGGGGGACGATGATGCCGACGAACCCGATCAGCCCGCTGACGGCCACGACCGCGGCCGTACCGAGGGTGGCCGCTCCGACCACGACCAGCCGGGTCCGGGCCGTGTCGACCCCGAGCGTCGAGGCTTCGTGGTCACCTACCTGCAGCACGTCGAGGAGCCGGCGATGGGCCAGGAGCACGGCACTGCTCAGCGTCACGTAGGGGAGGACGAGCACCACGTCGTGCCAGCCCGAGGTGTTCAGCCCACCGAGGATCCAGGCATAGACCTGGCGCAGCGAGCCGGCATGCTGCTGCTGGACGTAGGTCTGCAGCGCGGTGAAGAAGGCGGCGACCGCGATCCCGGCAAGCAGGACCGTGGCTGCGGTGGCGTGGCGGTCGGCGGTGGTGGCGACCAGGTACGACGCGGCCACCGCGGCGATGGCACCCAGGAACGCGGCCAGGGGCACAGGGTCGACCGGCCATCCCGTGGATCCCGGCGCGTAGGCGATCATGAGCGTTGCGCCGAGACCCGCCCCGGCGGCCGCGCCGAGTAGGTAGGGGTCGGCGAGGGGGTTGCGGAACGCCCCCTGGTACCCCGCCCCGCTGGCGCCGAGCATCCAGCCCACGAGCCCGCCGAGGACCACGCGGGGCATGCGGATCTGCCAGAGGATCGCCTGCTCGGTGGGCGAGAGCCCGGAGCGGATGTGGACGAGGGGGACCCAGGCGACGAGCTCGAGGATCACGCCCCGCCAGGGCAGCCCCGCGGGCCCGACGACGACGCCGGCCGCCACCGCCCCGACCAGGGCCAGGACGGCGGCCATCCACCACCGCCGGGCGCCCACCGGCTCGGCCGGCGCGGAGGCCGGCTCGGTGGGGACCCGGTCGAGCGGCGGTGCGGTGAGGGTCACGTCAGGCGGCCGGCGGTGAGGGTCACGTCAGGCGGCCGGGGCGGCCGCGAGGCCTGCGGCGAGCGCCGCCACGAGGTCGACGACGCGCGGACCCCACCTTGAGGCGATGTCGTCGTCGAGGGGAACGACGGCGCCGGTCCGGACGGCGGAGATCCCCGACCAACCCGGCCGTGCGGCGACGGTCGAACGGCTCTGCTGGCAGCACTTGGTGTCAGCCAGGAAGATCACCTGGGGATCGGCCCTCACCACGTACTCGGCGGACAGCTGGGGGAACCCGGAGCCGTCCCTGTCGGCCGCGTCGGCGATGTCGTCGGCGCCGAGCAGCTTGTACAGCTGGCCGATGAACGTGGTGGAGGTCGCGCTGTACAGCGTCTGGTCGAGCTCGTGGTAGATCCGCCGCCGCGCGGTCCGGGACGACTCGGACCTCACCGCCCGGTCGATCCGGGCCCGCATGGAGGACACGAGGGTGGCGGCCTCGGTCGGGTGGCCGGTGGCCGTGCCGAGCTGGGCGATCTGGGCGTAGGCCTCCTCGAGCGTCTTGGCCGGCGGGTCCACCACGACCGGGATGCCGAGCTTGCCCAGCGCCGCGGACAGGCCGCTGCCGTCGTCGGAGATCACGACGAGGTCCGGGTTCTTCGCGGCGATGGCCTCGACGTTGGGCTTGAAGCCCGACAGGTCGGTCTTCGGGGCGGTCACCGGGAAGTTGGACTGGTCGTCCACGGCGATCACCTGTGGACCGGCGCCGATCCCGAACAGGTCCTCGGTCGCCGTCGGCGACAGGGAGACGATCGCACGGGGCCGGGCCCCGACGGTGACGGGCCCGAGGGCGGACCCGACGGAGACCGGGAACCTCGCCCCCGCTTCGGCGGCCGCCGCGACCGCGGACGGCGGTATCGCCGACCGTGACGGCGGAGCGCCCGAGGAGCAGGCGCTCAGCACCAGCGGCAGGACGATGGCCAGCGCCACCGCGAACCGCCGCCTCGTGGACATCGGCATCTCAGGCTCCGTGAGATCGGTTCAGATGCCGCAGCCGGTCTCCTGGCTCCCGGATCACAGCTCCCTCGCCTTCCCGGGCCTGCGGCCCAGTGGCACCTCGAGGTTCGCTCCCCGGTCACAGTGGCGGCCCCGCGCCGGTCTCTCACCGGACTTCCCGTGCACTGCGGCGGGCGTATCCTAGGAGGGGGCCCCGGGCGGCGTCCACACGACGGGTGCCCGGGGCGGGCCGCCCGTCGCCCGGCTGTGCCCACACCGGCCAGCGTGCCCGGGTGGGTTCGAGCCAGCACGGCGCGCTGCAGCCGAGGCGGGACCACCAGGCCACCGAACGGTCAGGTCCCGCGCAGCTGCTCCAGGATCAAGGCGGTGGTGGCCTCGGGTGCCTCCTCGGGGATCCAGTGCGAGACCCCCTCGAGGATCTCGAAGCGATACGGGGCGTCGACGTAGCGGGCGGTCGCCTCGGCCGCGGCCCGGCCGAGGGCCTCGTCGCCCGTGCTCCAGACGTACAGGGTCGGGACGGTGATCTCGTCGAGGTCGCGTCCGTCCCGGACGCCGAAGGGCAGAGCCCGGTACCAGTTGAGCGCCGCCGTCATGGCACCGGGCTGCAGGAGCACGGGCAGGTACTCGTCGATGTACTCGTCGTCGAGTCCCATCCGCTGCAGCGCCCACCGCAGCCGCTCGCCACCGTGGGCCAGCATCGACCGCTCGGGCAGCATCGGGACCTGGAAGGCGAGCATGTACCAGGAGCGCAGTCCCTGGGTGCTCGTGAGCAGTGCCCGCGACATGGCCCGCGGATGGGGAGTCGACAGCACGGTCAGGGACCGCAGCCGGCCAGGGTGCAGCGCAGCCAGGACCCAGCCGACGCCGCCGCCCCAGTCATGGCCGACGAGGTGGAAGCGGTCGGCGCCGGCCCGGTCGGCGAGGCCGAGGACATCGGCCACGAGCTCGGTCATGCGGTAGGCCCGCCGGCCTGGTGGCCGGGCCCCTGGCGAGTAGCCCCGCTGGTCGGGCGCGAGGGTCCGGTAGCCGGCGGTGACGAGGCCCGGCGTCACCTCCTTCCACGCCGCCGAGGTCTCCGGGAAGCCGTGGAGCAGGACGACCGGCTCACCGTCCGGCGGACCGGCGTCCCGGACGTCGAAGGTGAGCCCGTCGCGGGTGAACGTGTCCACGCTCGACATGGTGTGTCTCCGCTCCTCTCGGTTCCTTCGCAGGAAGCCCCGGCCCACGCTGGTCACGGCCCGACGACCGGCGGCCCGGGCCTGGGCCATGATGGCAGCCGAAGCGGCCGTGCGGCCGGGAGACGGGGGGTTCGATGGGCGGCAGGCTCAATGGCAAGGTCGCCGTCATCACCGGCGGGGCGAGTGGGATGGGGAAGGCCACCGCGTTGCGGTTCCTGGCGGAGGGGGCCCGGGTCGTCGTCGCCGACCTCAACGAGGCCAACGCCACGCTGCTCGTCGACGAGGCGGCGGACCTCGGCCATGGCGACCGGCTCCGGTTCGTGCGCGCCGACGTCTCCCTGGAGCCGGACATCGAGGCGCTGGTGGCCGAGACGGTCCACCGATTCGGCGGACTGGACGTCGTCTTCAACAACGCCGGCGTCGGCGGGGCGTTCGGGCCGGTCACCGAGTTGCACGTCGAGGACTGGGACTGGACGTTCGGGGTCCTGTGCCGTGGCGTCTTCCTGGGGGTGAAACACGCAGCCCGGGCCATGCAGGCCGCCGGCCGAGGCGGCTCCATCATCAACACCGCCTCGGTGGCCGGGCTCTCAGGCGGCGCGGGGCCGCTCGCCTACTCCTCCGCCAAGGCCGCCGTGGTCAACATGACCAGGGCGGTGTCCCTCGAGCTCGCCCCGTACCGAATCCGGGTGAACGCGATCTGTCCGGGTGCGATCGTGACCCCACTGCTGGCCATGGGACGCAGCCTCGAGGATCTCGCACGGGACGTGAAGGATGCCCAGCCGTGGCCCGAGCCCGGGCGCGGGGAGCACATCGCCGGGGCCGCGCTGTGGCTCGCGGGTGAGGACTCCGCCTTCGTGACCGGGGCGGCGATCGTGGTCGACGGCGGGATGACGGCCTCCGGGCCCAACGTCACGGCCCGCCAGGGGGAGGCCAGCCCACTCGCCGGGCTTGTCGGGGTCAGCCGCGGCAACACGGGCGAGGAGCCCTTCACGATCCACGGCGGCCCCGCGCCGCCGCCCCTCGTCGACGGCGCGTAGAAGCCGGGCGACGCCCATCGCCAGGCGACGCCCCTCGCCACGCGACGCCCATCGCCAGGCGACGCCCCTCGCCACGCGACGCCCAGGCGACGTCCACCGCCGGGGCGACGGCAGCCGGTGGCGCGAGGCGGGAGGGCGGGCGCGCTGCGCGATGTGACCTTGGGCCCTGTCCGCGTCGAGCGAGCGGAGGCACCATCGTTCCATGGACGTCCTCCTCACCGACCTGACCACGCCGGAGGGCCTGGTCGGCGCCCACTCGTTGCGGGCCGCGGGCCACCGGGTTCACGGATGTCACGCGGACGAGACGTCGACCGTGGACTGCGTGGCCACGGTGGTCGGGGGCTGCCCCCTCGACCGCGCCAGGATCGACGTCGTCGTGTCCACTCGCCCGTCATGCCGCGTGGTCACCGACGAGGGCCTGCTCTGCGCGGCCCGACGCCAGCTCCCGGTGGTTCGCCGCAGCGGGGACGGGCGGTGGGTTTCGCCCGTCGCTCCGATGGGCGGCGACGAGCTCGCTCCCCTGGTCGAGTTCGTCGCCGGGTCACCGCTCCCTGACCACTCGGAGGTCGCGACCCAGGCGATGCGGACAACCCTGGGTCGTCTCGGCGTCGATGCGGGTCACGCGTACGTCGTCGTCCGGCGGCGGGCCGGCGGGTTGACCGCCGAGCTGGCCGACCTCGACTGCTCGTCCGACGCGGAGGGAGCTGCCGTACGTGCCGTTCTCCGGGCCCTCCGGGCGATGGACCACTGGGCCGGGTCGATCGACATCTTCGCCCCCCGGCCCGTCTGACCTGCGGTCGGGACCCCGATCCGTGCGCTCGTGAGCGGCGGGGCGCCCATGCCCACGCCCGCCGACCTCAGCCGGAGGGGCCCGAGCCGCCGAGCAGGGCCTGGAGCTGGGCCGCGTTGCGGACCCCGTAGTCCTGGTAGCAGTTGTTCATGAGGGCGTGGATGGTCGCTACCTGCTCGGCCAGCCTCGCCAGCCGGCTCGCCCATCCCCGGAGCTCGGCCTCGTCGTAGAGATACCGGAACCGCTCGGCGGCGGTCGTGCCGGGCTTCTTCCAGGTCGCGTCGGCGTGCCCGTGGAACCGGACAACGGCCAGCTCGGGCGTCGTGACCTCGAGCACCGGGCGCAGGAGCGAGACCGCGGGGGCGTCGACGACCACGAGGGTCAGGCCGTTGTCGCGGAGCAGGCCCAGGGTCCGGTCGCGGTCCTCCTCGGCCTCGAGCCACCTCGGCGAGCGGAACTCGACGCAGATCGGCACGTCACCGAGCCGCTCCCGAAGTCGCACCAACTCGGTCCGGCTGTCCCGACGCGGCCTGAACCACTCCGGGTACTGCAGAAGGACGGCGCCGAGCTTGCCCGCGTCACGCAGGGGGCGGAGGGCGAACGCGAAGCGGCGCCAGGCCTCGTCGATCGCCTCCTCGGGCAGGTGGTCTGCGTAGACATGGGCCTTCCCGGCGAACGGGGGACGGATGGCCTCGCGGAGGTCGGGCCACAGGGAGTTCGGGCGGGTGGGATGGCCGGTGAGCAGCGAGTAGGCCTTGACGTTCATGGTGAAGCCGATCGGCGTCCGTTCCACCCAGCCCCGGGTGAGCTCGGGCGTCGGCGGGAAGTAGTACGTGCTGTCGGCCTCCGCGATGGGGAACCGCGCCGCGTAGAACGCCAACCGCTCGGCGGCAGACATGGAGCGCCGCGGGTACCAGTCGGTGTCGTGCACGAGGGTGTGCTCCGTCCACGAGCACGTCCCGGTCAGCACGGTGGCGTCCCCGAGGCGCAGGACCGGACCGAGCGCCGGCTCGCCGCCTTCCACCGGCACATACTGCCCGAGCGACGCCCTCGCCTGCCGTGTCGGACCGGGATGCCTGCGGCCTGACGGTCGGGGGGTGAGTAGGGTCGGGCAGGTACCACAACAGGCCGGCGTTCGGCGGGCCCGGCGGGGGCCGGTCGGCCCAGCCCGGTGATGTTGATTTTGATGAGGTGCAAAATAGCGGCCTGGACATCGCGACCCCGGTCATTGTTCTCTATCAGACCAAAGACGGTGCGTGGCTCTTTGTGAAGGACGCGATCGCTGCCGGCTGGGTCAAGGCAGAAAAGATCGCGCTCATTTCCCGGGATGAATTCTTATCTTACGTGAAGCGAAGGGATATCGTGGTCGTGACCGCTTCTCAAGCCGACATTTTCCTTGACCGCCAGCTGACCAAATATTTCGGCTCGGTCAAGAT
>Ga0209048_10005231_pt1 | contig 12277 bp, 9 predicted proteins | sample FrelakmetCRP12CR_FD_187146 | JGI IMG/M metagenome (GOLD analysis project Ga0209048, IMG submission 187146) | Freshwater lake sediment microbial communities from the University of Notre Dame, USA, for methane emissions studies - CRP12 CR (SPAdes)... | ecosystem: Environmental > Aquatic >... | reverse complement strand
ACGACACTGCCAGAGGTCTGCGGCATCGACCCCGAGAACGCCGCTGAACTCGTCATCGAATCCGGCGACCCCTGCCCGCTTCAGGTGCCCTCTGCGTCGTGGACGAATTCATGGTGCAGGACTTGCAGGATCGGCGGACGATCGCCGCCCCACGGGCGCGTCGGAGGCAGACCCGATGCAGGTCAGACGTCGTTGCGCACGAACACGACGTAGTCATGGTCCTGATAGGTGATCCGCCACGCAGCGTCCCGGCGGAGCAGCTGGCTCAGCACCCGGTCGCGACCCCACACCACGACCTGGACGTCGTGGCGCCGGAGCACCCCGTCCCAGCCAGGTCGGCCGGCGTTCAACGTCGCGAAGTCGTGGATGATGCGAAGCGGGAACATGTCGTATCGATCGTCCATGAACACCTGCTGCTTCGGCCAGGCCCTCAGGATGACGTACCCGGCGTCGGCGTCGTTGGTGAGGATGCGCGATCCGAGGAGCCCTTGGCGCTCCACGGCATCGATCGCCTTCACGGGATAGGAATCGAGTGCGAAGTCGGGCTGGCCTGCGGCCCGCACACCCATCACGACCACGACGAACCCGACGAACGCGACGAGCACCCACGCGAGGCCGCGCCTCGAGTCGTCCGAGCGCCGAGGCACCGCGATCGCCCGCGCGGCGACGGGCAGGCCGACGAGCGGAGCAATTGCGATGTTGCGCAAGGCCCAGAGCCCGAGCACCAGGAACGGGATCGTCACGACGAGGTCACGGACTGTCACCCGTTTCGAGGCACGGGCGATCAGGACCACGAACACGACGACCCACAGCGCGAAGGCGACACCGGTGACATGGTGGAAGTCCGGCGATGACCACTCGATCACACCGTTGAGCGCGTCGCCGCGGCGCATGAGATCGAGCGGGAACGTGACGAGCGAGACGCCGTACGGGTTCAGGAAGCACGCGGCGAAGGCGAGCACGCTCGCGAGCACCAGGCGCCGTTCACGCCCCTCCCAGGGCGGGTGGCCCTCGAACCACCGGCCCAGAACATGGAGCCCGAGGAACACGAAGCCCAGTGCGAAGCTGCCGTGCACGTTCGCCCAGAGCCAGAAGATCACCGGCAGGGCGATGAGCTCCCGCCGTCCGAGCGGGCCGTCGGGCACCTCGACGACCCAGAGGGTCGCCACGAAGAAGAGCACGCCGAGCAGCAGCGGCCGCTCGGACCAGATCGTGTAGAGCGGCGCTAGGGCAACGACCGTCACGAGCGCGGCCCGGATCCGATCGCCGGCGAGACGCAGCGCGAGCCGGAACGCGAGCACGGCAATCGCCGCGCCGACCAGACCGACGAAGACCCGGATCGCGAACGGACCGGCGAGACGATCGAGGCCCCCGTAGGTGAGCTCGGCCAGCCACGACGCCGCGACCCACGGTGTGCCCTTGGCAACGTAGGAGTACGGATCGGCGTGCGGGATCCCGTGATCGAGGATCAGACCCCCGGTGCGCAGGTGCCAGAGGAAGGAGTTGTCCGACAGGCGCCCGATGCCGACGCCCCAGCCGAACAGGGCGAAGACGAGGGTGAACAGCATGTCGAGCCCGGGCGGGCGCGGACTTCCGCGAGCCGGTTCCGGTGGGGACGCTTCCGGGGAGGAAACGCCCGAGACGCTGGAGGTGCGGGTCTGGGTCGCGGTCATTTCCGCGCGAAGTTCCGCATCATCGAGATCATCGCGGGACCGAGGATCACCACGAAGATCGACGGGAAGATGCAGAACACCATAGGGAAGAGCATCTTGACCGGCGCCTTCTGCGCCTGTGTCTGGGCCCGCAGTCGGCGGCGGATGCGCATCTCGTCCGCCTGGGAGCGCAGGAGCCGCGAGATCGATACCCCGAAGGTGTCCGCCTGAAGCATGGCCATGATGAATGTTCGCAGTTCCGGGACCTCACATCGTTCATCCATGGCCCGGAGCGCCTCGGCCCGGCTGGCGCCATATCGTGTCTCGCGCAGCATCCGGCGGAACTCGTCGGAAAGCGGCCCGGGAACTGCCTTCGTCGTCCGTTCGAGAGCCTGCTCGAACCCGAGGCCCGCCTCCACGGAGATCGTGAGCAGGTCGAGGATGTCCGGGAGCTGAACGGCCATGTCGTGCTGGCGCTTCTCGATGGCGCGCGACAGGAACACGTCGCCACCCATGAACGAGGCAAACCACAGGCAGGCGATCACGACGAACGCGAGCACCCCACTGAGGTGCAGCACCATGAGGACGAGCGGCAGCCAGACCAAGCCCGACACGAGGCCGAGCATCTTGAGCACGAGGATCTGGTCGACCGTCATGTCCTTCGGCGTGCCCGCGAGCACGAGCTTGTGGGCGACCTGTTCGCGATAGCCGTGCGGGGTGAAGCGCTGCGCGATCCCGGCGAGCCCGCCGAGCACCGGCGCGAAGACCCGATCGCTGATGGGCGCGAGCATCTCCTGGTCGCGAGCGTCTTGGATCTGGTACCCCTCGAGCCTGCGGAGCGACTCCCGCACTTCGGACCGCTCAACGACCACCGACGTCGTGAGCAGACCGAGGCCGAGCACGGCGGCGGCGGCGATCGCGGCAATGACCATTGGATCCACGTCAGACCTCGATCGTCATGATCTTGCGGAGCCAGAGGAACCCGATGCCCGCCATGACCGCTGATACGCCGATCGCCATGATCCCGAGTGCGTTGTCGACCAGGAGCCCCATGTAGGCGGGCTGGACGACATAGAGGATTCCGGCGAACGCGGGCGGGAAGACGCCGAGCACCCAGGCCGACATCCGGCCTTCGGCGGTGAGCGAGAGGATCTCGCTCTTGAGGCGCTCACGTTCGGTCATCGTCCTGGCGACGGTGTCGAGCAGCTCGGCGAGGTTCCCGCCGACCTCGCGCTGGACACGGATCGCCATCACTGCCCACATCAGGTCCACCGACCCCATCCGGTTCGCGGACTCCTCGAGCGCGTCCTCGATCGGTCGGCCGAGTCGGCTCTCGGTGAACACGCGCTGGAGCTCGCGGCGGGCCGGCTCCGATGCTTCGCCGGCCACGGCCTCCAGACCCTGGTTGAACGAGAAGCCGGCGCGCATCGATCCGGCCAGCAGGTTGAGCACATCGGGGAGCTGAATCTCGAACTTCCGGAGCCGGCGCTTGCGTCGCATCTCGAGCACCAGGAACGGCGTCACGGCGGCCACCCCGGTGACGAGGAGCGCAGCCGGCGGAGTGAGCATGAGGAACGCGCCGGCGGCCACGACAAAGAACCCGGCCGCCGAGAAGAAGATCGCCTCGGGCGGTCGCAGCGGCACGTCGGCCTGCTCGAGCTTGTCCTCGACGCGGTTCAGGAGGCCGACGCGGTCGGCGATACGGCCGGTGAAGCCGACCAGCTCCTGCATGACACGCGTCTCCGCGAGCTGCTGCTCGCCGCGGGGCACCGAATCGCTCTCGACCTCCTGCGGGGTCCCGAAACTCGTCAGGCGCTTCTCGAGCCCGCTGCGCTGGTCACTTGACATGAGCATGAGCGCCAGCGTCAGCGCCAGCACCGCCGCCGCGATCAGGACCGCGATCACCAGCGGGAGTGGGGAGCCGCTCGCACCCAGGACGTGCGGGGCGAGTGAGAGCAGCGCGGCGGGCGTCATCGCCGCACCGAGGCCCGCCGCACGAACTCCTCGCCGGCGAAGAGCGAAGCGTCGAGCGAGATGCCGGAGTTCGCGAGCCGCTCGCCGAAACTCGGGCGGATGCCCGTGCTCTTCATGTGGCCGAGGAACCGGCCGTCCGTGTCGAGGCCCATGCCGTAGTCGAAGAGATAGAGGTCTTGGAGGACGACCACATCGCCTTCCATCCCCATCACCTCGCTCACATGGGTGATGCGGCGCGTGCCGTCCCGAAGCCGGCTCAGATGGACGATGAGGTCGAGCGCGGATGCCATCTGCTCACGAATGACGCGCACGGGCAGATCCATGCCGGCCATGAGCGACATCGTCTCGATCCGCGACAACGTGTCGCGCGGCGAGTTCGAGTGCACCGTCGTCAGTGAGCCGTCATGGCCGGTGTTCATGGCCTGGAGCATGTCGAGGGCCTCGGCCCCACGAACCTCACCCACGACGATACGGTCCGGTCGCATACGCAGGCAGTTGCGAACAAGATCCCGGATGCGGACCTCACCCTTGCCCTCGATGTTCGGAGGGCGCCCTTCGAGCGCGAGCACGTGCGGCTGCTGGAGCTGGAGCTCCTTGGAGTCCTCGACCGTGATGATGCGCTCGTCGGCGGGAATGAACGACGACAGCACGTTGAGGAGGGTCGTCTTCCCGGTGCCGGTACCCCCGCTCACCACCACGTTCAGTCGGCCCCGGACGCACAGGCTCATGAAGTTCGCGACCTGCGCGTTCATCGTCCCCATCGTGATCAGGTCTTCGACCTGGAACGGGTCGGTGGCGAAGCGGCGGATCGTCATGAACGGCCCGCCGATCGCGAGCGGAGAGACCACCACGTTCACGCGAGAGCCGTCGGGAAGTCGCGCGTCGACCATCGGTGTCGCCTCGTCGACTCGGCGGCCGACCTGGCTCACGATCTTGTCGATGATCCGACGGAGGTGACCCTCGTCGACGAAGCGTGAGTCGGTGAGGACGATCTTGCCCTCCTTCTCGATGAACACACTGTTGGGGCCGTTCACCATCACTTCGTTGATCCCCGGGTCGCGCAGGAGCCGGTCGATCGGCCCGTACCCGAGGACGTCGTCGAACACCGACTGCACGAGCTCCTGCCGATCGGCTGCCCCGATCGCGAGGCGCTCCTGAGAGAGCGCGCGATGGAGCTGCTCCTCGACCTGCTTGCGGAGATCGGCCTCGGAGACCCGCTGGTCATAGAGGATCGGGCCGAGCTCCTGAATGACGAACTGGTGCATCTTCTGACGCAGGTCCTCGAGCACGTGCGCCCGGGACGAGGACGCGGCCCGCGGCTGCACCTCCTGCCAGCGCCCGGGCGGCTGTTCTGCCTGCGGCGGTGTCTGCTGCACGGTCATGCCCGCTCCCGCCCGCTACTTCTTCTTGCGTCCACGACGCTTCTTGGTGCCGGAGTCGGCCTCGGCGCCCATGAGCGTCACCGCGAGGTGGTTCAGTGCGCGAGTTGCCGCACACTTCGGCTCCTGCTCGACGACGGGCCGGCCCGCGTTCACCGAGATCGGCACCGCGATGTCCGAGGGGATCGGGAACTCGGCGCGGAGTCCGAGCACCTGCTCGATCTCGCGTACGTCGAGCTTCACCTGGGTGTTGGCCCGGTTGAGCACGAGGCGCAGGCGCGAGCCGCCGATCGCCGCGAGGTCGAGGGCCTGCATCCCGATCTTGAGGTTCTTCACGCTGGGGATGTCCATGCCACCAACGAGCAGGATCTCGTCGGCGGCTTGGAGGAGCGCAAGAGTGCTGTCGTCGAAAAGCGTCGGCGTGTCGACGATGACCTGCCCACAGAACGTCTGGAGCGCGGCACACACGCCCACGAGCTCCTCGGCGGGCAGGGTCGATCCGAGCGCGGCCTCCGGCGGGGCCGGGAGCACGTAGACGCCGCTCGAGTGACGCGTGAGCATGCCGCTCAGCATCTCGGGGTCGCCGAACTGGATCGACGCCGCCGCGTCGGTGATGGTCGTCTTGGGTGGGACGCCGAGCAGCACGGCGATGTCGCCGAACTGGAGGTCGGCGTCGACGAGAGCGACCCGATCGCGGGTCCGCTGCGCCATCGCGACCGCGACGTTCACCGCGATCGTGCTCTTCCCGACACCGCCCTTCGTCGAGAACACGACGATCAGGCGACCCGGTGTCGCTCGACTCTCCGTGACGGCCGGCACTCGTGACGCAGTCGAGTCATGGAGGAGCTCGCCAACCCGCGCGACCGACTGCACCATCGTCGCGGCGTCGTGGGCGGCGACGGTGTCGCGTGCCCCGGCGCGCAGCGCGGCCTGGAGTACCGGTGCCGACAACTCGGCCACCGCGAAGACCGCTCCGAGCTCAGGGTAGGCCGCGGTCAGTCGCTGCACCTGCTGGAAGCCATACGGCACCGCGACCGATGGCCCGAAGACGGCGACCACCGGTCGACCCGGACGGAGGTGCTGGACGAGATCCTCGATCGATTCGAACTGCGCGGCGCCGGCGAGCTGGGTGCCGAGCTGCATGCGGTACCGGGGCTCGGGCTCGACGACTGCAACGTCGTAGCGCGACGTCCCCGGGCCCGCGTCGGCGATGCCGATCGGACTGTCGTAGGCGAGAGCCATCGGGCTCCTACCGGCCCGCCGCCGCGGCCGCGGCGCCCTTGCCGCCACCCGCCGCGGCACCCTTGCCGCCACCCGCCGCGGCACCCTTGCCGCCACCGGCCGCGGTGCCGTTGCCGCCACCGGCCGTGATCGGTCGGAGCGTCAGATACAGGGTTCCGCTCTTGTTCGCCGAGACGACACGCAGTGCATCGGCCGGGCTGAGCTCGAAGGTGATCAGGCCGCTCCCCGCCGCGGTCGCCGATGGCTGACCGTTGCCTCCGGAAGCGCTGGCGGCAGTCTCCTGACCGACCGAGAGCACCTTCACGTCGTTGAGGATGTAGTCGGCGCCCAGATCGCTCACGACGGCAATGTCGACCCGGTCACCCGGTGCGATCTGGTTCGCGACCCCACGCTGAGGGTCCACCGAGATCGTGACCGCCACCAGGTCCTTGCCGGAAATCGCCGTCGCCAGCGACCCCCCGCCGCCCTCGGCGGGAGCCACGAAGCTCGCGCTGGTGATGAACTGCCGGGACTGGATGGTCGAGGCCGCGACCTTCCCGCGCAACTGCGAGGAGTCCGTGACCGCGGCCGGCGGGACCGAGCCGCGAAGCACCTTCTGGGCCCGGATCAGACCGTTGGAAAGTGCCGCGCTACCCGTCGTGCCCTTCGCGATGTCGTCGACCGCGACGAACGCTTGCACCACGTCGACCTGGCCCTGGGCCCGCTTGTCCGCGGCCGAGACGTAGAAAAACACCATCACGCCTGCGATCGCCGCAAGGACGATCGCGGCGATCGCGATCAGAGTCCGTCGATTACCCACGGGCACGCTCCTAGAAAGTCGGTTGCCTCCCGACTGTCATGGTCGGCCCGGGGAGCCCCGTGCTTGAGCGTTACTCTGCCGGCGTCTCCGGCGAGGAGGCTGCACTCGGGGCTTCGCGAGGCGCCTCGGGGACCGCTGGCGCCTCGGCGGGCACCGATTCGGCCTCCGGGACCGCGATCGACGCCGATTCGGCCTCCGGGACCTCGATCGACGCCGCTTCGGGTTCGGGCTCCTTCTCCACCACGATCTCGGGCCCGATGTAGTTGCCGGCCTCGTCGTAGGCGTGCTCGCCGAACTGGTCCTGGTACTCGGCGGCGACGACGCCGCCCTCAGCCGCCTGCTTGATCGAGAGCGAGATCCGCCGCCGGTCGAGATCGATGTCGATGATCTTCACCCACAGCTCCTCGCCGGGAGTGACGACCTGCTCGGGCGCCTCGACGTGGTGGACCGCCATCTCGGAGATGTGGACGAGGCCTTCGATCCCGTCCCCGACCTGGACGAACGCCCCGAAGGGCACGAGCTTCGTGACCCGCCCGTAGACCAGCTCGCCGACCTGGTGCCCGTCGGCGAACTCCTGCCACGGGTCCAGCTGGGTGGCCTTGAGCGAGAGCGAGATCCGCTCGCGGTCGAGATCGACGTCGAGCACCTGGACGGTCACTTCGTCACCGACCTGGACCACCGAACTCGGGTGATCGACGTGCTTCCACGACAGCTCCGACACGTGCACCAGGCCGTCCATGCCACCCAGATCGACGAACGCGCCGAAGTTCACAACCGAGGAGACGACGCCTTGGCGGATCTCGCCGGGCTTCAAGTTGGTCAGGAACTCGTCGCGCTGCTCGCGCTGGGTCTCCTCGAGGTACGCGCGTCGCGAGAGGACGACGTTGTTGCGGTTCTTGTCGAGCTCGATGATCTTGCACTCGAGTGACTTGCCCACGAACGGGGCGAGGTCGCGCACGCGACGCAGGTCGACCAGCGACGCGGGCAAGAAGCCCCGGAGCCCGATGTCCAGGATGAGGCCGCCCTTGACGACCTCGATGACCGGGCCCTCGACGATGCCTTCCTTCTCCTTGATCTCCTCGATCGTCCCCCAAGCGCGCTCGTACTGCGCGCGCTTCTTGGAGAGGATGAGTCGGCCCTCCTTGTCCTCCTTGGTGAGGACAAGGGCCTCGAGCTCCTGCTCGAGCGAGACGACCTCATTCGGGTCGACGTCGTTTCGGATCGAGAGCTCACGCGAGGGGATGACGCCCTCGGACTTGTAGCCGATGTCGAGGAGGACCTCATCGCTGTCGATCTTGACGACGATGCCGGTGACGATGTCACCGTCGTCGAACGCCACGATGGTGGCGTCGACGGCATCGGAGAACGACTGGCCATCGAGGTCGTCGAACACCACGAGGGTGTCCATGTCGACCTCACGGTCTTCCTCGGGTGCAGCCTCGTCCGCCACTGCCTCACCGGCCGCATCGGCGGTGGGCGCCTCTGCGGCGGGCGGTGTGTCGACGGGGGCGTCGGCGACGTCCTCGGTGGTGACCGGCTCCTGGCTGACTGGCCCGGTGGCTGCTTCGGGGGCCGGCGTCACGCCTGCGTCCCCCACTTCCTGCTCCAGGACGGGGGCGCTCATGCCCACCGTCGCGTCCTGCTCCGACAACTGCCGACTCCTCGAGAACCCCGGCCGCCCGCAGGGCGACGGGACCCGCAGCGATGCTGAGAGGTCAGGACGCGAACACGGACGACGCAGCCCCCGACGGGGACCGCGAGTGCAGGCTATCCGGTCAGTTCCCGCAGCGCCCCACCAGCAGGAGCTCCGGCGCGTCCAGGTCGGGCGGCGAGACGCGGTACCGGCCGGGGGCAACGCCATAGATCCCGTCCAGCGTGACTCCTGCCGTCGCCGCGAGCAGCTCGAGCTCGCGTGCGGTGAAGCAGGTCGTCCAGAGGTCGAAGGGTTGCTCGTCGCCGACCTCGTTGCGGACCGTGGCGATCTCGTGCAGCACCCCGGTCGCAGGGTCGAACGTCTCACCGTCCTCCAGGTGACGGATCGCGAACGGTGCGTGAAACGCCGACACTGCGATCGCGCCGCCCGCGCGCACCGCGCGTGCGACTCGACGGAACACGTCCCCCTCGTCACGTCCCCCCAGGAGTCCGAAGCCGCCCTGACAGAGGCAGATCGCGGCGTCGAACGCGCCGTCATACGCGAGGCGTCGTACGTCCTGGACCTCGAGGGTCAGCTCCACTCCTTCGGCGGCCGCGGCATCGCGAGCCAACCGCACGAAGTCCGGCGACAGATCGATCCCGGTCACGACCACTCCCCGGCGAGCGAGTGCCAGCGCGTGCCGTCCGGGACCGCAGCCGACGTCGAGCACCCGCTGTCCGGCCCTCAGCCCGAGCGCGTCGACGAGGAACTCGACCTCCTGTTCTGTCCCCTTCGTGAACGCGTTCCGCAGGTACGCCGGACCGAGGAACCGCGCGACCTCGTTGAACCAGGCCTCACCTGGTTCAGGGGCTACTTCGCAGTCGCCCAATTGGGGCCGAACCCGATGTCGACGACGAGCGGAACATTGAGTTCGGTGACGGACTCCATCCTCGCCCGGAGGACGGGCTCGACCCGGTCCCGCTCGTCAACGGGGACCTCGAAGACGAGCTCGTCGTGCACGGTGAGCAGCATGCGCGTCTCGAAGCCTCCCGCGTCGAGCGCAGCATCGACATCGATCATCGCGAGCTTGAAGATGTCTGCTGCCGACCCCTGGATCGGGGCGTTCTGCGCCATGCGCTCCCCCATCTGTCGGATGCGGAAGTTGTCGGACGACAGCTCGGCGATCTGACGGCGGCGCCCGAAGATGGTCGTCGTGTACCCGCGCTGCTTCGCCTCATCGACCGTGCGGTCCATGAACGCCTGCACGTTGGGGAACGCGGCGAAGTAGTCGTCGAGGATGTCGCGCGCTTCCTCCACGGCGACGTCCATGCGTTGGCTCAGGCCGTAGGCCTCCATGCCGTAGGCGAGCCCATAGTTGACGACCTTCGCGAAGCGGCGGTCCTGCGCGTTCACGTCACCCTCTTGCTTGTGGAACACCTTCGCCGCAGTCGCGGTGTGGATGTCGACACCGCGATCGAAGGCGTCGACCAAGCCGGGATCCTCGGCGAGGTGGGCGAGGACGCGCAGCTCGATCTGGCTGTAGTCGGCAGTCAGGAGCCCGAATCCCTCGTCGGCGATGAACGCACGGCGGAACTCACGCCCGTCCCCCGTGCGCACGGGGATGTTCTGCAGGTTGGGCGCCTCGCTGGAGATCCGCCCCGTGGTGGTGTCGGTCTGCTTGAACGTCGCGTGGACGCGCCCGTCGGCTGCGATCAGCGGTGGGAGCGCATCGGCGTAGGTGCTCCGGAGCTTCTCGACCTCGCGGTAACGCAGCAGGTCGGCGACGATGGGGTGGTCGTGGATCATCTTCTGCAGCGAGTCGGCATCGGTCGACGGACCGGTCTTCGTCTTCTTCACCGGTGTGAGTCCGAGCTTGTCGAAGAGCACGACGCGCATCTGGGGGGTGGAGTTCACGTTGAACTCCTCGCCCGCGTGCGCCCAGATCGAGCGCATCAGGCGATCGCACTCCTGGTTGAGCTCCGCGCTGAGCGCGCGCAGGAACTCGCGGTCCAACCGGATCCCGGTGTGCTCCATCTTTGCGAGCACGCGCACGAGCGGCCGCTCGAAGCGTTCGTAGAGATCGGTGAGCTCGCGTGCGGCCAATGCTTCGCCGAGGACGTCGGCGAGCTGGAGCACGACCGCGGCGCGCCGACCGGTCTCTTCGGCGCCGGCGGTGCCGTCGAGGTCGAGCGTGCCCGCTTCGACGTCGGGTGAGCGCACCTCCAGCGAGAGGTACCGCAGCGCGAGGTCCTCGAGGAGGTACTTCCCCTCCCCCGGGTCCAGGAGGTACGCCATCACCGCGGTGTCCTGGGCGAGGGTGCGAACGTCGGCACCGAGGCCGTGCATCAGATCCTTGGCGCGGTGCGCGACGAGCGGCGGACCGCCGGCGGCGACGAGCGCGCCGCCGGCCCCGGCCACATCGGCATCGTGCAGCAGCGCACCGTCGAGGTAGGCGACGTCGCCATCGTCTGACGCGATGGCGAGACCCACGAGCCCACTGCGGCCGGGCGTCCCATCCCAGCGGGCTTCCATCGCGTACCGCTTCCCCGACATGGTGACCGAGCGCAGGCGCTCCGCCGCCGAGGCGGCGTCCCCCAGGACCACGACCGCGGTCTCGAGCATCTCCGATTCGGGTTCAGCCGCGACCGCTCCGACCGCGTCCATCATCCGGGGCAACAGCGTGCGGAACGCGAGCTGGTCGAACAGCACCCGCACCCGCTCCTGGTCGAATGCACCCTGGCGAAGGTCGTTCGGCGCCACGCCGGTGTCGACGTCGAGCCGCAGCACCGACATGTCGCGGTTGAGCCGCACGCGGTCGGCCATCTCGGTGAGGTTCTGACGCTGCTTGGGGGGAAGATCGTCGACGTGCTCGAGGATCCCCTCGATATCGCCGTAGGTGGTGACGAGCTTCGCCGCGGTCTTCTCACCGATACCGGGAACGCCCGGGAGGTTGTCGCTCGAGTCGCCGCGCAGTGCCGCGTACTGGACATATTGCGCCGGAGTCACGCCCCCGGTGCGCTCGACGATGCCGGCCTCGTCATAGAGCGCGTAGTCCGAGACGCCCCGCTTGTTGTAGAGGACCTTCAGGTGCGGATCGCGCACGAGCTGGAACGCGTCGCGGTCGCCGGTGACGACCACGACGTCCATCCCGGCATCGGCGGCTTGGGTTGCGAGCGTCGCGATGACATCGTCGGCTTCGACCCCCTCGATCTCCACCGTGGGGATCTCGAGCGCTTCGAGCACCTCGCGGATCAAGGGGAGCTGCGACTTGAAGACGTCGGGTGTCGCCTTACGACCTGCCTTGTAGTCGGGGTCCATCTCGTGGCGGAAGGACTTGACCGGCGCGTCGAACGCGACGCCGATGAGCTCGGGGCGCTCGTCGGCAAGCACCTTGGTGAGCATCGACGTGAAGCCGAAGACGGCGTTGGTGATGGTGCCGTCGGGCGTGCTCAGGTCGGCCGGGAGGGCATAGAAGGCACGGTACGCGAGCGAGTGCCCGTCGAGGAGCAGCAGCTTCTCCGCCATCGCGCCGATCGTACGACGGAGTGGTGACCGTGGGGCGAACGCGCCCCGCGAAACTAATGGGGCTCGACCGTCT
>Ga0209048_10005230_pt1 | contig 12278 bp, 9 predicted proteins | sample FrelakmetCRP12CR_FD_187146 | JGI IMG/M metagenome (GOLD analysis project Ga0209048, IMG submission 187146) | Freshwater lake sediment microbial communities from the University of Notre Dame, USA, for methane emissions studies - CRP12 CR (SPAdes)... | ecosystem: Environmental > Aquatic >... | reverse complement strand
GTCTTTAAAATAAAAAGCCCCCTTTAAGGGGGCTTCGTTTGGCTTATCAGCCATCAGTTTTTTGGTTTGGTGTAGATCTGTCCGTATACTTTGATCTTTACGGTGAAATGAAGGGGGGTGTTGTCTGAACTTGCCCCCATAATAAAGGTTACCACCGGCGGAGTGGGGAGGCTGATTGCGTTGAAAAGATGCAGTACCCCGGCCCCGTTAAGCTTGAGTGCGGGCAGAGTTTTATCAAAGATCGACCGTTCGGTTGCAAAATCAGCAACAGAAGCTCCGCTGAGCGTTACCACGGTATCCGTGACTAGGCTGTTTACCGCCACCATGAAGCCCGAAAGGTGTGTCCCCGCAGGAGTCCCGCTGGTGCTGTCAATCAGTATTGTCAGATTGTAAAATTTGACAGAATCGACGTCCGCTATGTCTGAACGCACTTTATTCAGATCCACGGATTTTACCTTATAAAATGTGCTCGCCTGGGTGTCAACCCTCAGGGTATCGCCGGTTGATGAACCGTTAAACACAAGGGGGTTCGTTCCCCAGTTTATGCAGCTACTCAGGATGAATAGGCTGAATAAAGAGCATGTCATTACAGCCAGAATGTTTTTTTTCATAGGAACCTTCGTTAGTTAATTTGTTATGCCTTAAAATCCGAATCCCAAACTGCCGCTTGCTACGGTCACCTTGCCGACGCTGATATCCGCGTTCAGATTGAGGACAGCAAGAGTTAATCCAAGTCCTGCGGTGGCGCGGATTTTGTTCTCCCCGTCCAAATCAAGGCTGACCTGTGAGTTTTGCGCGGCACCGAAGCCGTTATATGTATAACTTACGTTCACCGAGGAAGTTTCGTATCCGAGCCCGCCGTAAAGCGTAAGGACAGAGAAAGATTTGCTGACCTGGGCACCGAGGTTGAATGCCTTCGCATCAAGTATATCCCCTATGGTGAACTTATTATAAAAAACCCCAGCGGCCAGATCAACCGGCAAACCGGGAAAGTAGCGGCTTATGCTGTGCCGCACGCCGATTCCAAACAGCGTCACCTTTGGAAAATCGCCCAACTCCGGGATGGGGACGTAGCGGATCACTGCCTCAGTTCCCATCACGTTCCCTATGGTCAGCTGGGGCACTGCGGTCGGGACATAAGAAGTCTTCACCTGGCCGTTTTGAAACTTGTACCCAATGCCGTACTCATTGCGAACGACCGCTCCCTGCTCTCCGAATAAGGTCGCGGTCTCAACGGGAGTCTGGTCAAACGGGAACGGAGCAACGGCGGAATAAGTTTTTTCAGCGTCGCCGATCAGGGCTGCCATACCTACAAAATCGATTTTTATGGATATTCCCATCTCGTCTATCTTTGCTGTGTGATAGAAGCCGGAGTTTAAGTTTGCTCCGAATGAATTAACGAAAGGCTGAAGGTATCCCCTGACATTGTCAGAGTTAAGTTGTTTGATCGCATCCTCAAACGGATTTTGAGCCTGGGCCGAAAGGGAAAAAAGGCCGGTCAGAAAGCCCGTCAGTATGAACCGGGCCACGCTTCTCGAATAGTGCATAACCTTCATGGCATCTCCATCAATAGTTGTGGATTTGTTGAATATTACTCAATATCTGAAATTAACTGGTAATGGATATCACCGCCTCCCCCTTAATCGAGAGCAAGCATCTATAAACAGAAACAAAAATCCGCCAGATAATCGTTCCGCCAATTTAGTCAAATTGTTAATAAAATCAAACAAGGATTGTTATTTTATGTATACTTTTATATATTCAACAAATTTTATATAACAGGAACCGTATACTTGAGAACCCTTTTTATGCTCTTTTTAGCCCTGTTTCTCAGCCAGGGTTGCAGCCGGCGGGAACCGGAAGGTAGTGGCACCCGGGCGGCGGCATTGCTGAAGAGCGGGGACTATCCCGGTGCGCTCGAGGCAGTTCACGCGGCGATGGCCCAGATTGCGGACCAGAAAAAAGATTCTCTCCTCGGCGAGTATTATTTAATGGCTGCTAAATGTCACCGCTGGCTCGGGCAGTATGACAGTGTTCTCGGCTGCTTTCAGGAAGCGCTCATGCGTTTCCATTCCGTCGGAGACCAGGCTCTGGAGCGAAAAGGGAAAATTGCACTGGCGGAATTTTATTCCTTAATGAATAATGATGCTGCGGCGCTCTCACTGGCCTCGGATGCTGCCGCTTCTGCGAAGGTCTTTTCGGATGCGGCTGGCGCATCAAACGCCCTCGAAATTGCAGCAGAGGCGAATCACAGGCTGGGTAAATTTGACCGGGAGATGAACCTTCTTGAGGAACTCGTAAAGGCAGACAGCCTTGAAAACCGATCAATGCGCAGGGCCGCACTCATGGTAAGGGAAATGCGTTCCCTGGCAACCTCAGGGCGGCGCGATCTGGCGCTTTCGGTTCTGGATAAATTGACCTCCGGGCCCCCCGACAGCAGCGCACGAGCTGCGGCATTTTATCAATTAGGACTTTCGCATCAGCTAGCCGGCAACAGGGACAGCGCCCTTTTGTCGTTTTCCCGCGCCCTCGGTTTGACTAACACCGATGCAGACCGCCCGATGCAGGCAAAAATTCTGTCGATGCTGGGCTGCCTGGCATACCGGTCCCGGAATTACGATGATGCGCGCATGCATTACGGCGATGCTTTGGGATCCTCTGGCGAGATCAAGGACGTGATGACAAGCCAGATGCTGCGGCTGATGATGGTTGCCTGTGACTGGAAATCCCAAAGGGGGAAATCGGCGGAGATGTCATCCGATTTTATTAAACGATGCGATGATATTCTGACATCATGCAGGCAGACCGGTTTCCGTATGGGGGAGGCATTCGCGCTTTTTGTTAAGGCTAGAATCACCGAGCAGGGCAGTCAGCCTGATACCGCACTCCCGTTATATATTCAGGCTCTTGATGCATACGAACAAACGAGGGTATCTTTCCCCGAAGGTTCGAGCGTGCCTGAAATGATCGACGCCTTCATGGATGGTGAAAAATCAAGCTGGTATATTCCCGCGCTGCACGAGTATTGCTCCCGGGGAAAATGCAGCGAGGCATTTTCAGTAGCCGAAAGGAGGAACCTTTACGGATTAAACCGCTTTTTTTCGGGCCTTACCTTCAAGACTTCCGATGAAAGAATAAACCGGTCAGTTTCAAGACTCGTGTGGCAGTTAAACGCCCAGCAGCTGCTTGAAAATGATATAATCGTGGAGCTGTCCTCCGGCCGAAAGATGGATTATGCTCACGTTGAGGCCCTGATGAAAAATTTCCCGTACCTGGCAGGGGAAGTTTCATCGGCGGCTGAAGAAGTCGGGAAGTCGGGTCCGAACTTCCGGTGGCTGCTTCACCAAAAAGCGCCTCTTCTGGATAGAGTGCGGGACACACTTCCCGAAAACAGTGCCTTGCTGGAATATGTGCCCCTCTCTGACACTCTTTATGTAATAGTCGCAACACGCGATACGTCGGTTATGCGCCGGGCCGCGGTCTCGAGCTCGCATATAACGGAGCTTGCCATGGAATTTGAGAAGCTCATTGGAGATCCGCATCTGAACGAATCGCTCAGGCAGTCGAGCGGCCAGCGCTCATTAGGCCGCATCAGGGAGCTCGCACGGGTGCTTGCCAACTTTTTAATTGAGCCGGTCATTTCAGCTCTGGGTAATGTCCAGAAACTCTATATAGTCTTGCCCGAGGAATTCGGATGGCTTCCTTTTCATGTTCTCAGGACTGATGCCGGGGTGCTGGTCGACCGCTTCGCAGTAAGCTATCTGCCGACCTCGGCGGTTCTGTATTTTTCACACAAGGCGGTAAAACCGGTAACGGATATCATCGGTGTGGGGCACCCTGGAAGAACCGACTGGGACGTGGAATATGAATTAAAGGATATCCGGGGTTTTTATGACAAAGCCAAGATGCTTTTTTATACCTCTGCGACAAAGCGTTCATTAGACGCGTCGGCATATGATGTTTTGCATTTTGCAGCGGAATTCACGCTCGATATGGCGGTGCCCGATAATTCCGCATTGATCCTCTCAGACGGTACAACGCCATACGGCGTCCGCGAACTGGCACTCGGCGAGGCGCTGGGCATTCCGCCGCCAGAGGTTTTGATATTCTCTAACATCTCCCCATTGGCAGGAAGTTTCTGGCGGTATGCGCCACTTGCTTTCCAGGCAGGCGGCGTACCCGTCCTCATTGCCACGATGTGGCAGGGAGAGCGCAAAGCAAAAAAGTATTTCGGCGAGGTTTTCTATACAAGCCTGCAGGCGGGGGTACCCGCGGCCCAAGCATACCAAAACGCAATGATGGCTCTTGCCAAGAATCAGGAGTTTTCGCAGCCGCACCGCTGGGGACTGTATTATATCTTCGGCAGGTAGCTATTCGCGGATGATCTTTATGCTTCCCAGTCCGGCCTCGATGTGCATGTTCATCTTTGCGCCGTTGGAATAATAATTAGAGCTGATATAATTGTTGTCATCCCGCTCGGAGAAATCGGCAGGGAAGTCGATGTGCGATATGATGCTCTTTTCGTAAAATATTTTTACACCTACGTTACGCGGGATAATAACTGTAAGAGAACCCAGTCCCACTTCTATGCCCACATCCACGTCTTTCTCCAGAGAGCCGCTGAAATCTAGGGTATAGGCACCGACTCCTCCCTGGAATTTCAAGTGATCGAAATTTGCATTGAATAGCCCGTACCCCCTGAATTTACTCAGACCTGTTTCTATGGTGAGATTTTCAATCGTGCTCTTGTTCGGCTTATCGAATCTCATGACTACGGAGCTGGCGCCGGTTGAGAGGTTGAGATCCTTGACCGCCAGGCCGGTAAAATCCAGCTCCCCCTTGCCCATGCCTAGTTCTATATCGAAGGAGATGGGCACTGCGTCGGTGAAGTGCATATCCCACGAATTGGACTCAAATCCGCTGATGTGGAAAGAATGCCCTTTTTTCTTATCCTGGGACTGGTGTTCGATTACATCGGTAGTGTTTATGTTCAGGAAGCCGATCATGTCTTTGTGTGAATAATCGAAGTAGTTTGCTAAATCATTCTGAAGGTCTGCTTCGATGTCCACGCTGAAGATGTTCTTGGAGGAGTTCTTTCCGATGGTTATGTTTCCGTATCCCGCTTCCAGGTTAACCTTTAATTCTTTCTCGTTCGTCAGGGGCAGTTCCTTGTGGTAACGGCCGCCGGCAATAAAAATAAACCCCAGAGCGCCGATAAACAGCACAGGCAGGACGGAAAGATAGAAATATGGATACTTTTTAAGAATCATTTTTTCGTCTGCAGGCATCTGCAGACCTGTAATTTCTGTGAATGACGCCTTGACGCCTCACTATAATATTACGTTATTGAGAGCCCAAGGTTTCAGTAATGGGAGATTTTATCGCGCAGGTACTTGTTTAAGAGTTCGCGCGCCCTGAAAATATGCGCTTTTACAGTTCCTATGGGCAATTTCAGGATCTTGGCGATTTCACTGTAATCCCTCTCCTCTGTGTGGCGCATGACTATTACTCGTCTGTACTTCTCGGGAAGCATGGCAATGGCCTCCTCGATGAGATTTGTGCGCTGTCGCTGTATTATGTGCTTATCCGGCTGGTAGGTTGCGTCGGGCAGTTCGAAGGAATAATCGCTTTCCTCATGGACGATCGGCTTGTCGATTGAAAAGGTGGTCATCTTTTTTTTGCGTATGTAATCGATGCTGCTGTTTGTCGCAATTTTATACAGCCAGGTGGAGAAAGCATATTCCTCATTGAAAGATTTCAGGGACGCGAAAGCTTTAATGAACACCTCCTGGGTCAGATCTTCGACCTGTTCTCTCTGATGTATTATTCTGAATATGAGGTTTGCGATCTGATCGTGGTATTTCTTCAGCAGCTTTTTATAGGCGGATTGGTCGCCGTGCAGGGCATTATATATGAGGGCGGAGTCTTCTTTGCGCGAGTCGGTTCTGCCTTCAACTCGGGGATGAGGCGGAATTGCGCCCTTGGCTTTCCGGCGAACGTGCTGCAATTTCTTTATTTTTTTTTGTGGCATCCGCTCATACTCAGCTGCAAACACCGTTAACATAACGAAAAATCGAGAGAGAGGCAAGACTTTGATTTGAATAAAAGCCGGAATTTGGTTACCTTGATATGACGAAAATATTTGCCTATCCATTATGTTTATTACCTTTGAAGGAATCGATTACTCTGGTAAAACCAGCCAGGCAAAACTCCTCGTCTCTTACCTGAGCAATCGGGGCAGGGACGTGATATTTTTGCGAGAGCCGGGCGGCACAGCAATATCGGAGAAGCTCAGGGATATGCTTCTTGACAGGAAGCATCTTGAACTTACTCAGAAGACCGAACTTTTTCTGTTTTCCGCCGCCAGGACCCAGCTTGTGAACCAGGTTATAGCTCCCGCACTGAAAGCGGGGAAGGCGGTCGTATGCGACAGGTTCTATGATTCCACAACGGCTTACCAGGGGTACGGCAGGGGCCTGGACCTGGAAGATGTCAAGACTGTGAACAGGATAGCGGCCGGTGGAACGACCCCCGATTTAACTCTGTTTGTGGATATAGAGGTGGATGAAATCTTCAAAAGGCAGAAGGCAGCCGGAATATCGGCAGACCGGATGGAATCGTCGGGCCGCGACTTTTTCGAGAGGGTGCGCCGCGGGTATATCGCGCTCGCCGGTGCCCAAGCGGGCTCCTTTCTGGTTATAGACGGAATGAGGCCGGTGGATGAAATTCATAATGAGATAGTCAGCATTGTTCAAAAGCGTTTTTTTTAATATGGAGAATTTCATGAAGAAGCGGTTTAAAACTGGAAGTAAAAACTTTACGAATCACGCCCTGCTGGTCTTAATCGCGGTCAGTGCTTTTATGGTAGGCTTCAAGATCTCGGATAACGATTATTTCTTCAAACTAAACAAAAGCATAGACATCTTCGGGCGGGTGTACAGGGAAGTAGCCATGAATTATGTTGACGAGATCGACCCGGAACGGTTTATGGAAGCCGGGATCGACGGCCTGCTCGGCACGCTGGACCCTTATACTAATTTTATAGACGAGAGAGAAGCCGACGAGGTGGAGCTGATCACCGCCGGCAAGTACGGAGGCATCGGTGTGACTATCGGAGCCCGGGACGGGTACATTACCGTGATATCTCTCATGGAGGGTTATTCCGCCCAGAGGCAGGGAGTCCAGCCTGGAGACCGGATTCTTGAAATCGGCGGAAAGAACATCACGGGTTCCAAACCCGAATCCGTTCGGTCCATGACTCGCGGTGAACCTGGAACGGAAGTCCGTCTGAAAATCGAGCGCGAAGGCGAGGCAAAACCCTTGGATTTTGAACTTGTCCGGGAGGAAATTCAGCTTAAGAACATTAATTATGCTGATTTCATACGGGACGGAATCGCGTATGTACGCCTGGAGAGATTCACCCGCGGCGCAGGTGATGAGCTACGCCTTGCAATAAAGGATATGAAGCTCAGGGGGGAAATCAAAGGGATGATCATAGATCTTAGGGACAATCCCGGAGGCTTGCTGGATGTCGCCGTGGACGTGGTTGAGAAGTTCGTCCCCAAAGGGAGCCTCATTGTCAGCACGCGTGGCCGCAAGCCTGAAACCGAGAAAAAATACTTTGCTGCCGAGGAACCGATGCTGCCGGATGTACCTCTAATCGTCCTTGTAAACCGCGGAAGCGCCAGCGCAAGCGAAATTGTAGCCGGTGCTATCCAGGATCTCGACCGCGGGGTCATACTCGGAACCCGCACTTTCGGCAAGGGGCTGGTGCAAACCATCACCCCATTGATTTACAACTCGCAGCTTAAGATCACCACCGCAAAATACTACACGCCGGGCGGCAGATGCATCCAGGAAATAGACTATATGCACAAGAACAAAGAGGGGGTTTTTGCCGTTACCCCCGACAGCCTGAAGCACAAGTTCAAGACCCTCAAAGGCAGGCAGGAGATGGAGGGGGGCGGCATCCAGCCCGATACCGTCGTGGCCGATACCGACCGGAGCACGATGTTCAGCGATCTGCTGCGTAAATCCATGTTCTTTAAATTTGCAACCCAATACGCCTCAAAGCATAAGGAAGCTCCCGCCGCCTTTTCGACGGACACACTCCTGGGCGAGTTCCGGCGGTTCCTGAAAGATCAGAAGTTTATATACCATGACGAGGGGGAAATCAAGCTGAAAGAAGTCAGTGAAATTGCCGAGAGGTTAAGATACAGCCAGGAGCTCCGCCAGGAGATTGAGAAACTTAAGAAGCGTATCAGCGAGGAGAGGACCGGCAGCCTCGACGGCGCCAGGCGGGAAATACTCATGTCTCTGAAATCGGAGATCATGAGCCGCTACAAGGGGGAGCGCGGACGCATTGCCGCCTCCCTGGATGACGATGCTCAGGTCAAGGCCGCTGCAGGTTTGGTTGCGGACCGGAAAGCTTATTCACGCCTGTTTGGATTGAACTGATTTGTACTGATAGCCCAGTTCCATCAGCTTGCCGTGGATCAGGAAGAGCATGCGGTTGAAATCCCCACGCTCGTGCACGAAATCCACTTCGTCTGAAGGGATTACAAGAAGCGGGCCCATGTTGTAGGCACCGATCCATTCCTTGTAATGTTTGCTCAGCTGTTCAAGATAGGCGCGCGGGATGCTCTGTTCGTACTCCCGCCCTCGCCTTGATATCTGGGTCAAAAGTGTGTCTATTCTGGCGTCCAGGTATATCAGAAGGTCGGGGGACTGCAGATACTGCATCATTACGGTATAGAGCTCCCTGTAGTTGGTGTAATCCCTCTTGTCCATCTTGCCTATCAGATGCAGGTTTTTCGCGAAAATCTCGGCGTCTTCATAGATTGACCTGTCCTGAATCACGCTTTCGCTACCTTCCACGATCTTCTTATGGTCGGTGAACCTCTTCGACAGAAAATAGACCTGCAGGTTAAAAGACCACCGGTTCATGTCCTGATAAAAATCCGCCAGGTAAGGGTTATCCTCCACGGATTCAAAATATGAGTTCCAGCCGTAATGGGTGCTGAGAAGGCGGGTGAGAGAAGACTTTCCTGAGCCTATGTTTCCTGCAACTGCGACAAATATTTTTGATTTCATATGCGAGTCGAATATAGAGGATTGTCTGATTATTTGCAACTACATCACCACCTGTCTCCCCGGTTACTTAAAAATTGCTGCGCCTGGACATTGCCCAGGCGTGCCGCCTTGCGGATAAACTGGATTCCTCTCGGCTTATCACCCCCGTCAAAGTATGCCCTGCCGATGTTGAAATTTGCCTCCGGGTACTCCGGGTAAATCTGAAGTGCCCGGTTGAAAAGGAAAATTGCAGTGTCCTTGCTCCCCTGTTCGGCAAAGACGCTCCCCAGGTTGTTTAAGGCCCTCGATGAAGCAGAATCGCCGCCGATAGCCAGCAAATAATAAATTTTTGCCTTCTCAAGATGTCCGCCTTCGAAATATTTGTTTCCTGCATTGACGCAGAAGCTGGCATACGCGGTCTTCAGGCTGTCGTTTCCGGGATCGGTGCTTATCCATCGCTGGTATGTATTTGTTTTTCTCTGAAAATCGCCCGGTGCGAATTCACTCAGTGCCTGGATTGTGTTCATGTAGCCGCGCGGATCGTCGGGATAAAGATTGCTGTACTTTTCCCACACATCTATCTGGGAGAGCGAGTCATTCTGAGAATCGTAGTAGCGCGTGAGGCGCAGCGCGTGAGTGTAATTTCCGAGATGTGAAAGGATCCGTTTGTCCCAGAGCGACTGAAAGCGTATTATGCTCGGTTCTCTCAGGGAGTTCACATGAAACCACACAAGCGAGTTGAGGAGCGATACGCAGAGGATGAGTGAAAAAGTTTTCGAGGTGTCTTCGCCTGTCTCCCTGAAAAAAACAAAGGCCGCAAAAATATTGAACAGATAAAAATGAGCTGCAAAAACGTCCCAGTCGCTTGCGGTGCCTTGTTCCAGCTTTGCCACAAACATATAGAGTAAAAGGGGGAGGCACGCCGCTAGAAACCATATGTTCAGCGAACTCGACAGCCGGCCCCCCCTTTTTTTGCGTACAAACCAGAGCGCCACGAGCACTAGTGCGAAGGGAGACATCAGGACAAAGTAATTTGCCAAGTCCAGCATGTGGTAAAAGGAAAATATCGTGTATGCCTGTGAATAAGCATTGAAAATTGATATACTGCCGGAGATCGACAGAAAATGACTGACGGGGCTTTGATTTATCAGGCGATCCAGGTCGAATCCCACACCGGCAAGCACCGCCGCCAGAAGACCCGCGGCAATCCCGAATCCCGCATACGGAACCCTGCCTGTTTTTTTATATTCCAGAAAAGCCAGATAAAGAACGGATAACCCAAGAATTCCGTTAACGTAGTGGCTTAACGTGAGGAGGAGCCAGACAGCGGGGAGTAAGTTAAAAGAAGTTTTCCCGTTCAGCACAAGCAGGGAGAGCAGAATGAACAAAGCAAGCAGAAGGGTGGATACCGAGTATACCTCGATGTACCCAAAATAAAACTCCATGTAAGGCAGCACAAGCAGCAGTGCATACGAAAAGAACCTGTGAAGAGGCTGCTGAAAGAGATTTCTGACTATCCAGTAGGTTGTGACTATAAAACCCGCGCCGAGACAGATTTCTATGACGAAAAACGATGTGAATATCGAGGAATAATCCAGGGATCCGATAAGAGTTAAAGCGTAATAAAGAAAATATATCGACAGGGGCTCATGCCACGGCGCCAGATACGATATGCCGGATGCATAATCCCTCATATTCTTTATGAGAGTGAAGCTGTCGCCCAGAAGAGAGGCCTTGACTCTGAAAACGAGAGCGAAGATAATAAATACAGCAACCGAATACACCAGAAAGCGCAGAGGTTTCCTCTCCATATTGCCCGCAGCCGCTGTCGCAGCCCGCCCGATATGCCCGCTTTTTAAAAGGATGAAGATGGCCACAGACAGTGCAAAATATGCGGCAAGAAAGTATGGGGGTACAAACCCCAAAAAATGAAATCCCCAGTTCAGGCTGCCTGGGTAAAAATAGCCCGAAATATTTAGACCTATTACCATGACAGAAACTGCCATAGCATATGTAAAAGTCTTGTTCTCTTTCATTTTGGGGTCTGACCCAGTTTGTTCTGCGCGGCCTGATTTCCCAGGAGAGCGGACTGCCTGAGCATTTCAAGAGATTTTTTGTGGTCTCCCAGATCCTCATATGCATTTGCCATGTTGTAATACGGATCTGAATATTCCGGATCGATATCAACTGCCTTCTGAAAACATTTTATGGCTTTCCGGATACTGTCCAGTTGCGCATATACGCTGCCAAGGTTATTGTGTGCCCTCGCGTAGAGCGGATCTAGCGAGATCGCTTTCTGATATTGTGACTCTGCTTCTCTAAGGGCTCCGCGCGCAAAGCACGAGTTGCCTGATTCCAGGCAGAACCTTGCGTACTGGAAGTGTGCGCTCGTGTCCTGGGGATTGCCGTCGCACCATCTCTGATATGTCCGGGCAATTTCACCCAAGGACTCATTTCCCGGGTTCTTCAGGTTCCGGATCAGGTTCTGGTAACCCATCGTATCATTCGGAAAAGTGCTGATGTAGTTGTCCCAAAGTGCCAGCGGTCCCCTCGGGTCGTGCTCCTGATGGTAATAGAGCGCCAGATGAAGGGAAGCGCTGTAAAAACTCATCTGCGACATTGTCCGCCTGTCCAGCAGGGATAAATATCTCCTTACGCTGGCATCTGTTGTGGAATTCAGATACATGTACACGCTTGTGTTGAGGATCGTGACCGTGGTGAGGAGCATAACGATTTTTATGCCGTAAGCGTTTTTGGCGGACAGGAAAACGAAAACCCCGAGCAGTGCAGGCAAGAGGGCATAAGGGGAGAGCACGTCCCAGTCCTTGGCTGCACCCAGGTCGAATTTTACAACTATCAGAAAAGCGAGCGCACTCAGCGCGCCGGCAGCCAACAGCTTGCTTTCGCTCGACCGCATAATTATACCTTTGCCGCGAAACGCTGTAAGCAGTATCAGAAAGAGAGACGAGGGACAAAGAAGGATGATGAAGTTAATAATGTCCGAAAGGTGAAGGGGTGAAAAAAGCGTGTATGCCTCCGAGTATCGCTCTGCCCTGTCGCTGCTTGGGCTGAGGCTGAGAAAATGGCTGTGCGGCACGCTCGCCGAAAAGTTGGCAACCTCGAAATTGACGGCCAGAAGCAGAAGAAAGATGATCAATACTGAAGAGCCGGCGCTTTTAATGACCCCATCATACCCCCTGGATGTG
>Ga0209048_10005229_pt1 | contig 12282 bp, 11 predicted proteins | sample FrelakmetCRP12CR_FD_187146 | JGI IMG/M metagenome (GOLD analysis project Ga0209048, IMG submission 187146) | Freshwater lake sediment microbial communities from the University of Notre Dame, USA, for methane emissions studies - CRP12 CR (SPAdes)... | ecosystem: Environmental > Aquatic >... | reverse complement strand
GGTACCGAAATTCCTGCGTATATCTCTTGCCCTTCTTCGACATGATGAACACCTCTCTGAGTGACAGTGATGTGTCCACTAAAGCGGGTCAAGTCCAGATCTCTACGGGCTGGTGAGTTGGTATATGCGGAACGTCACCCGCTGGATTACCGAGCGAAACGGTCAGAACTTCCTGAGCGACGTCAGGAAAGCAATCGGAGGGGCCATGAATCCACGTCGGATAGACAGGCTCCTCAAGGCGCTGAAGACCGTTCTAAACGGAATTACCGAGCCGGATGGACTTCGTGACCCGAATGCGGCTCGGATTCTGGAGGAAGCCATTGCGTTCCTCGAAGCCGCACGTGACGAGCCCAAATCCGCGGCTTCCGCCGCCTAAAACATTTTTTTCATAACTCCTTGATTTTCAATAAACTTTCCTAATCTTTCTATATATCCTTATATTAACCGATACATTATCCCTTCTAAAACAACTACTTATATCTCCTGACCTCTTACACTATTGGTTTTTTTTAGAGTTCAAGAATGCTCAGAGGGAAGGTGTCCGGTGGGGGTTCAGCCGGTTTTCCCGGGGGTCTCCAACAGGTCCGAAGTCTGGATTTTGCAAGCTCATACCACTCTGATCTTGGCTCGATTTCGGGCAACAGACTGCTCGTTCAGAATCGCCACGGCCTTGGGTGACGCATCTGAAGCCTCAAGGTGCCCATACCGGAGCGTCGTCTGCATCGATGCGTGACCGAGCAATACCCGGACATCATTCAGAGTCATTCCAGCCTTCAGCATCTTGGTCGCAAACGTATGCCGTAGGGTATGGACCGTGTACGGCACGCCAGCCGACTGAATGACCTGATTGATATAGGTCGTATTGTCGGTCCGGTGGGAAGTTCGATCCCAGTTCGTGAACACCCAATGCTCGTGATTCTTGCTCTCCGATCGTCGCTGAAGGACTTGATGAACGCGATCCGTCATGTAGACGTAGCTAGCGGTCCTCGTCTTTCCACGCCACAGCTCGATCGTCTTACGCTTCAGGTCAATACTTTTCCATTCAAGTCGAGCGATCTCGTTATATCTGGCTCCGGTGTCGAGCAGCATGACAACAACATCGTGAATCTCGTATTGCCAGTTGCCGGTTCCTGACGCGTGCGGCTTACGAGTCAGCAGGTGGCTCAGTAATCGGCTTTCATCGTCCTCGGATAGGTAATCCGTCTTCGACTTCTGCTGCGAGAACTTCGGGAGCGACAATTCCGGAATGTTGTAAATCTTCGGATTTACTCGGCCCCATGCCGAACTGAACGTCAGCATGTGTGCTCGGATGGACGACTCCTGAACGCCATCCTTCAATCGCGCTTCTCGATATCGGTGAAGCTCTCGCTGATCGAACGTGGACGCATTGACGTCAATGTTGACGTAGCGCTGAAATACGCTCAGGAAGTTCCGTGCCGTCTTCAGCGTAGTCTTAGCCAGCGAGGCCGCCAGTAGATTCTCGATGACCTGACGGACGGTAATTTCCTCTCTTTCGCCGAGGTACTGCTGTGCATGGATCTCTGCTTTCCATTCCGCTTCCATTCGTTCCGCCACTCGTTTATCCATTGTCTTCGCCGACTTCACGTACGTTTTGTTGTTCAGCCGAAACTGAATTCGATACATCTTGCCGCCATGCAATCTATAAACTGCCATAGTTTGTTCTCCATTATTATTTTTGTTATCAGTCCTCTGTTTGTAGGAAGTCCCTACGCCGAGGACTATCCGGGCATACCGCACGTCAAGACAACAGGCAATTCCAGGGTCATTCCTGGTTATAGCGAAATATCCGCATTCGGCCTCGGGTGGGGCCCAAATGGCGTCTATTACAGCCTCAGAGCGTGTATTTCAGGCGATCGATATTCAGGTGCATCTCACACCCCACAGAGCTTGCGGTAGTGGATTCGATCGTTATATTCGTTTCTTCGGAAACGGAAAACAAAAAAGGGCGAAAGCCGAAGCCGTCGCCCTTGGCAGGACTGATCCGTGTTGTCAATCAGTTCGCGGTCTTGACCTTTCGCTTGCAATTATAAAAATATGTCTGAGCTCCTTTCGGCGTGAGTCCGGCACCATCGACAAATGCCTGCACGATTACCTCTCGGGGTTCGTCGGCAATAGTCTCGAACATCCTTCGGGCGACATCGGCTTTCGACGTTTCCGGGACCTTCCGCATTTCCTTACCCAACGCTATGGCTTTCTTGACCATAGCCGAATTGGTCGGCTTCGTGGCTGCTTTCGAGACGGACAATTGCGTCGAGACAGCTTCGGTTTTTGTCACTTCAGCTTCAGTGTTCATCGTAATACCTCGTGTGCTATTCCTGGGTGCCACGTACTGGGCACCGACACGAGTAAGGTCCCTTGGAACACGAGCCAAGACAACAGTCCAAGCGGCCGCATGGACGAGTTATTCATTTGAGCTGGCAGTTTAGCCGCAATTTGGTTGAACACATCACGGGGTGTTATCTGATCCAGAATGATCCGGAACTTGACATGTATAATTTACTTGGTAGTTGTCGGAGCCAAGGACGCAAAGGGCAGAATCAGAATGGACATTGCAGTAAGCAAAGTGATTCCTATTCAATCATTTTCCGACTATAAGATTCACTTTGCAGTCTGGAATGGTGAGAATCAGCCGCTGGATGTGTTTGTTCGTAGCAGTCAAGAATGGAAATCATGGAATGAGTGGCGGGGTACCCGAAATGATTTCAATTGCCGATACATATTCAGTCTGATTCGGTACTACCACAGGCCAGAAATGTGGTTATTCGGTGGAATCTTCGAAGTCATTTCACGGCACGCGGATTCTTACACCGTCGAGCTATGCGACAACTACAAGGAATATATAGGGCGATTGCTCATCCATTACGCAGGTCCAGGCGTTCGTGGGCGAGCGTTCCACATGAGAAACCATTTTGAACAACTGATCGTCGCACAGATCTTCGAGGAAGCGTATAGCGGTGAAGCCTTCTGCGGTTATGAAAGTATTGAGCACGGGTTTTCGCGTCTGGAACCCATATTCAAACAAAACAAGCCCGACTGGAAAACAGCATTGGAGAGCATCAAAGGTGTTTACCTGATCGTCGACAAGAAAGTGGGGAAAATGTATGTTGGTTCTGCCTACGGAGAATCGGGAATTTGGTCGAGATGGTCATGCTATATCGGTACTGGGCACGGCTGGAGTGATGAACTGACAAAGCTAATTAGGGAGAAAGGGATCGAATACGCTCGGAAATATTTTCAGTTCTCGTTGTTAGAATTCTGTTCGATGAAGACTGACGATAACGACGTTATTGATCGTGAACAATACTGGAAGCGGGTACTGCTTACTGGTGAGTTTGGATATAACGGCAATTAACACACCAAGTAAGACACGTGTTCGGGGCTCCGTGGCTAGCGACTTAGAGGCCATCGGCAGGATCATTCGCTCTGTGAAGGTGCTGGAAAAAAAGTACCGTCGATTGACAGGGCGGCCGCTCGGTATAACTGGAGAGGTGGCAGAATACGAGGCATCCCGCATCCTCGGCTTGCAACTAATGCCTGCGCGAGAAGCAGGTTACGATGCCGTGCGTACTCGAAAACATCGAATCGAGAAAATTCAAATCAAAGGACGATGCATACTTAGTGATAAGCCAGGGCAGCGGCTTGGCAGGTTGGATCTTCGGAAGCAATGGCATTTTGCGGTTCTTGTGTTATTGGATGGGAATCTGGAACCAATTTCAATATATGAGGCGCCACGAAGGAAGTTGGCAAAAGCGCTGCTTCTACCTGGCTCAAAAGCACGCAATGATCGAGGGGCATTGAGCGTCAATAAATTTAAGTCCTTAGGCAGGCTTGTTTGGAGTTCCGAGTGAGCCTGTAGCTGGCCAAACCTGTTGAGATTCTGTCATGGTAGCTGTCGAGACAAATCAATTCGACGAGACATTTGTAATTCAGTTTGGTACTGACGGCGCTCGAATCAACGCCTATACGCTAGCAACGGCCATTGTGGCGATTGCCGATGCGGCGAAATCAGCGAATGTTGTACTAAATCCGGGTTACGAAATTGAAGTGCTGGTCGAGGCGATTGCGCCTGGCAGCTTCAAAGCAACCATACGTGCTGTTTATCATGGAGCGGCGAATCTCTTTAGCACCCAGAATCTGAAAGCAATTGTTCTCGGTGTCATCGCGTCATATATCTACACGAAAGCGTTAGCTCCGAGTGCTGGAATAGCGGTTGTCGTAAACACAGATGAAGTAGTGATCGAACAGGGGGACACCAGAATCGTAATTCCGCGAAGCGTACACGATGCCACCCAGCAAGCAGCCGAGGTTCCGGAATTTCGCGAGGGAGTATCTAGAGTCTTCCAGGCATTGGAGCAAGATCCACAGGTATCATATGTTGCGATATATCCAAGCTCAGAGGAACTGTGGCCTGAGAGACGTATACCCAGAGAACGGTTTAGAGATATTGCTGATGCCGCTGTAATCGAGCAGGCAGGCACCAGGGAATTTGTGGAGACGACCGAAGTTCAGATCACTAGAGCAATTCTAGAACGTAGTCGCAAACGGTGGCAATTTGTGTGGAGGGGTGTCCGTATTTCCGCGCCAGTGCTCGATGACCGATTCTATGACAAATTCTTCTCCCACGAAATCACGATTGCACCAGGTGATACTCTTCAGGTAAGACTGCGAGTTCGCCAGCGCCTGGACCCAGATACCGGAATTTACGTGAATGAGGTAAACGGCTACGAGGTACTTGAGGTGCTGGCGCATCACCCCCGTGCAAAGCAGGAATCTGCTCGGTTCTCTACTTGAGGTCAAATACTGAACATTGTTTCATTGAAGGGGGTGCGACCTTAGAATCACTTCCTTAGTACCACTTCGGTAATTTCGATTATGAGCAGATTAATGGCACGGATTCCTGCTACTTGAACGCTTGTAGATCGACCATATGTGCCTCAAGTACATATTGACCTTACGCTGGGACAAATGTTCGAATCCGGCGACGTTCTCGAATAACATCAGCATGGCATTGTCGAACTCGACACGAGTTAGTGTGGGTCCTGAATCCTCAGTCACAATTTGAACCAGCATGTCGAGCTGTTCGCTCGTCAGCATTTCGGTGTTTGCTCTCTTTCGAATACTCACGCAGGCAATGTCCCCTTTACTCCGCAGGCAGACAACGCTGAGGTCAGCGACTAAATAAGCCAAAGAGGGGGCATTTCTTATGAATAACTGGAATCAGCTTTTAGGACTATTGGATAAAACGCTCGGTTTTCCGAACAAAATCCGATCGGACGTTAAGAAAAAGTGGCAATCGTTCGATCAACGAACCGGCGAACACGTGTTTATGCTGGAATATCGGATCAAGGTGAAACCGGGAATCGAACCTCCGGTGAAAATGCCGTTAAGCCCACGGGATTTACACGCGAAACAACCGGTCAAACCGCTAAAGCCACTGAAACCTGCGGGTTCAATGGCGACGATTCGTGAACTCATGGATGTGAGGTTTGTACACACAGAAGATTCCTCACCGTCGATACAATCCCCTAAAGTTGGCAAGCGGACAACGGCTAAGAAACCGGCGACTACAAGGAAAACGCGCCCGAACCCTCCAGCATCCCCTATCAAGCCCGCTTGAAAAGCGACCCTGGGGACGCCTTTTGCAAAATGTACCCCTACGGATGTCCGAGTTTGCGGGTCTTCGCAAACAACAACGCCTGATCACAGCGGAGTAACGCGCGGAAATCACGGAAATAACAAGTGCCGTCGGCGACCGACGGGCTTGCTGGCCTTGGCACCCGAACTCAACGGCTGTGGAATGCCAGTCCGTGTGAATCTGTGGGGTGGTTCGTGAGCACGGTCGATTCCTCACCGTCGCCACCTTCCAGCAAGAACAGCAAACGGACAACGGCGAAATCGGGCTTACGGGCGAAGAAAATTCGGTCGAAACTTCCAGCATCCCCTATCAAGCCCGCTTGAAACGTAGCCCTACGGACGATTTCTAACGGCCACGATCGCCGCTAAATACCGGCGTCGTTATGAGGAGGATGCATGGTGCGAAAGCCGCGTTATCAGTTCTTGTCGAGGAGACAGCGAGAAGCAATCGACTGGGCATCTGAAAAGCTGCTGCTCGATCTGCTCGAATCCGGCGATGTCACCACGTTTAACACGATTATCGGCGTGATTCAGGATCTTAAGGACGTTGCTGGACGGGTAAGTGAAGATCAAGAGCGATGTCTTCGATTGCCGCTATTGTTATTCGAGGCAGCTTTAAAGCCGCGATAGAGTATTGGCCAGGTTCCTGCACAGAGAAGATTCCTCACCGTCGCCACAATCCATGGGGCTGGGCAACAAGACAACGGTCAAGAAATCCCCGGTTCCTAAGAAAACGCGGCCGAACCCTTCATCATCCCCTAACAAGCCCGCTTGAAAAGCGACCCTGGGGACGACTTTTGCTCAATGTCCTCCGAACCCCGGGTAACCATCGGACCACCCTTCCTGTAGTGTATCTGTTAGATTATTAAGGAGTTTCGGGCATTGGCCTGGTTAAAATTCGTCGCCGCTTTATCCGCCAAGGCGGTTAAAGACCGGCGCCAGGTCACAATTAGAGGTCAAAGCCAATTATGAGCGTCCAATCCCTCTGCAAGCCCCGTCAGTCTGTCTTCGCTGCAGACCGAAGAGCCACAGTATTGAGCCTCGACACGTTCCTCAAGGGGTTGGTGAATGGCCCAGAGTTTTTTGAGGAAAACTACTTCACTAACGGAATGTTAACTCTGGTGGACCGGGCCTTCAGGCACCTGGCAGGGGAGCGGGCGGGCTCTTCGGTCTTCCTGCTTTCCCAGGCGATGGGAGGCGGCAAGACGCACAGCATGATCGCGTTGGGCTTATTGGCGCGTGATCCGGAGCTGCGAAGAAGAGTGCTCGGTGCGAATAACCCCACTCCGACCCTTGGGCGCTGTCGTGTCGCCGGTTTCAATGGCAGAAGTACCGACGCTACCGGCGGAATCTGGGGGGCAATCGCCGACCAGCTGGGCAAGCCCGAACAATTTGCTCCGTATGTCTCACCAATGCTCAAAGCGCCGGGCCCCGAGGCCTGGAAAAAGTTGATTGGTGGTGACCCGCTGGTCATCTTTCTCGACGAACTGCCGCCTTACCTCGAATACGCCGCTGCCGTGCCCCTCGGGAGCCAAGACCTAGGCGTTATGACGACTGCGGCGCTCGGGAACTTGTTTGTAGCCGTTGCTGATATGGACAACGTGTGCGTCGTCCTGTCTGACCTGGCAGGTACGAATTACAGCATCGGCCAAGCCAACCTTGAGGCCGCATTCAACCGTGCCGTGCAGGGAATCACAGCAGAATCTCGCCGTACAGCCGTCCCGATTACTCCCGTCAATCCGAATGGCGACGAGCTTTACCACATTCTTCGCAAGCGACTCTTCGAGCATGTAGCGCCTGAGTCGGAGATTCAGGGCGTGGCAGCCGCGTACCGTGACGCGCTGCGTGAGGCGAACAAGATGGGTCTAACCACAACCTCGCCGGAGGCGCTTTACACCCGCGTAACTGATGCCTACCCGTTTCATCCGGACCTCCGGGAACTCGTGGGAAAATTCAAAGAGAACGATGGCTTCCAGCAAACCCGGGGGGTCATTCGTCTCATGCAAATGGTGGTGTCCAACCTCTGGCAGTCAAAGAAAGCAGCCGCGATAGACTTGATTCACCCCTACGATCTTGATCTGAACGTAGATGAGATAGCCTCCGAAGTTAGAACTATCAATCCGTCGCTCAGCGAGGCAATCGCCCACGACGTTGCCCATGGTGGTGATGCGGAGGTCGAAGAGATCGACCGTGCCAACGGCAACTCTGATGCATCAGATTCTGCCCGCCTTATCCTCGTGGCTTCGTTATCAACGACCCCGGGGGCCATACATGGCCTCCGGGAATATCAACTGGTCGATTGTCTACAGCGCCCCGGTCGCGACTTATCCACTTTCAAGGTGAACGTTCTCGACAAATTGGCAACCCGCGCATGGTATCTCCACAACTCGGCAGATGGCCGGCTATTCTTTAAGAATCAGCAGAATCTTGCTGCCAAGCTGCGTTCGACGGCGCTCTCACTCCATGCTGAAACCGTTGATCGAATGCTCCGCGAACACTTGGAGTCCTACTTTTCCGCCTCGCTTCGTGACTGCTACCAGATCGTCAAAGTTCTGCCGCCGCCCGACGAAGTTCAAGTGGAACAGGAAAAAACCACTCTCGTCATCGTCCGGCCGGGCGGACAAGCCAATCAATTGCCCATTTCCGCTGACTGGCAGGCGTGGTGGGAGCAGCAGCAATATAAGAATCGCGTGATCTTTCTCACGGGCTCGCGCGACACTTTTCAGAAAGTACTCGATTCAGCTAGGCAGACTCGCGCCCTGCAAAGCATCGAAGACGAACTAAAGAGTGAGAGCACGCCGTCCGATGACCCGCAGTGGCGGGCGCTCGACACGCTACGCGATCGTGTGGGTCTGCAGTTCACGGCAGCACTAAAGGAGGCATTCGACCAGATTGTCTATCCTTCGATCAACTCAGCGCTCCGTGCTAGTGGGACCGATCTTGCGTTTGCTGGTAACCAAAATGGCGAAGCTACCATCCGTAAGACCCTGGAAGGTGCGCAGAAATTCACGACGAAGATCGACGACGACAGCTTCCGCACCCGTGCAGAGGCTCGCCTCTTTGGTTCAGCGGAAGCCAAAGCTGTTCTTTGGTCCGACTTTAAACGCGCCGCTGCGGTCAACACCAATTGGCCGCTGCACAAGATCTCGGCCCTCGATGACTTGAAGGCCGATTGTCTTCGCCGTGGGCTGTGGCGCGAAGAGGGTAACCACATCCGTCGCGGACCGTTTCCCCCGCCGGCGCCCGAGGTATCTATCAGGGAACTCTCCTCGCAGGAGGAGGGCGATGGGGTCACGTACCTGAAGATAGAACCGTTGCATGCCCCATCCGTTGTCTATGAGACTGGCGATTCAGATCCTACGCCGGCTTCCAGCCCTGTGCCGACCCCGTCCCGGTTTGTGGCCGCGGGCTTGCGTTACCGCTTCCTCGCCTTCGATCCTGCGGCCCTCACCCGCTTTAGCGCCGTGAAGGAATGGACCGCAAGACTTCGGCTGAAATACCAGCTCCACGACCGTGGCGACCATTACGAAGTCGAAATGCGCGCACTACCCAAGGCTAGCGGCATCACAATCCGCTACACCACGGACGGCTCGTCGCCAACGGGAGTAGGCTTTGCCACTTACGACGGTGCATTTCGCGTCCCTGAGAAGTGCCGGATCGTTTGTGCGATGGCCGTATGCGCAGAGTACAATTTGAGCTCCGAGCCGATCCGCGTCACGATTCCACAATCGGGGGCGGATGCTCGCCCGCAGGTTGATCCTGCGACTCCGGCCCGCTGGACCCAACAGATTAAACTTGATGACTCCTCAGCGGTCTGGGACTTCATCCAGCGTCTCGAAAAGTCTCGAGGTGTCAGCGCCTACGATATTAGCCTCACGGCCGAGAGCAGCGACGGCCAGCAGAACGTTGAGTACTCCGGTGCCATGGAAGGTGGCTACGATGCTACCGCTGTAAAACACGTCGCCGATAAGCTTCAAGAAATCGTCAGCGGCGGAAGCTTGCGGATAAGTATTGGCTCTCTAGGATTCCCCACCGGGCAGGCGTTGCTCGATTGGCTCAAAGCGACCAAGCAACCGTTCAACGCCGCGAAGGTTATTCAGTAAGCAATGGCACGCTCTACTTCGTCGCTAGCCCGAAAGGTCATCGGACTCGGCTTCCTTCCTGAGGAGGCACGTCACGGTTTCCTCATCGATATTCCGCGTGGCAGCGGTCCTGGGGACATGATTTGCATCACCGAGCACCGGGGAAATGACCTCGACCATCTGGGTGCTCGATCTGTGGACGCGCCATCGCCCACCGACCCGTCGCTAAGAGTTGTCATTGACCGTCATCGCTGGCAAGCCATCGCACCTTCATTCTGGGATGAGGCTAATCGCCGTCTCCGTGCTAACGGGTTGTCTCCCGCGAAATTTCACAAGAATCCGAGCAAGCCCGTCCCAGTACATCCGTCTCTCGGCAAAGAACTTTGCATTCTATGCTGGGCCGTCGAAGAAGCTTCACCGGACGAGATACCCAACGCTCTGCGGAACTGGGAGGCACTGGCACCAGGAGAACGTTGGTGGCTTTACACCATGACCGTAGCCACGACTGGTCAGGCAATGCAGAAAGGCATAGGGTGGCGCAAGGCGCTCCGGGCTGCCATCGCCGACAATCCGTTCGTCAAAGGCGAAGGTCTTTCTCCTCGTGCACGTCGCGAACTTCTCGGGCATACGCAGCTCTCCCTCACGCTCTGAGAGGCGCCATCCCAAGATGCCCACGTTCATCGAGACCCAATTCCCTATCGCTCGCCTCTCTGCGGAGTCTTACAAGGAGCGTAAGGCAGGAGCCGGCCAGACGCTCACCGGACTTGGCAAATGGTGGGGCCGCAAGCCTCTTATCCTCGTCCGCGCTTCCATCCTCGGCATGCTAATGCCTGCGTCGGATAACCCGAAAAAGGACCGCGAAATCTTTCTCAGGATTCTCACGATGGATGATGACGGCGCATGGCTGCGCTGCAGGGGGGAAATTCCTGCAACAGCTTGGCGCGAAGCAGCGTCTCCGGAAATCCGCGATGAATATTTCGGTGTTCGCGGTTTTAAGCAAGGCCTTACCGATGAGGAGAGAGAGGATATTTGTGGCCAAATCTGGGAATTCCTTACGACGGCACAGCAACATGCCCTCGATTCCCAACGACGGCGGCCCGTGGCAGATCGGGCTGCCTTCGATGTGCTCCCGTACGCTGTGCGCCTTAAGCATTGTGAACGCCCGGAGAGTGTCCGGGGGCCCACGCCACCGGCTTGGGCAGAAATCAACGCGCACCTCGGCACGACCGCCACAAATCTTCCAGAACTTGTCGAGCAACTTGGCAAGCGCACATTCGGTCACACGCCCCGCGTCGGTGACTGTTTTTGCGGCGGCGGCTCCATTCCGTTCGAGGCTGCACACATCGGCTGCGCGGCGTTCGGCTCCGATCTCAATCCGGTGGCCTGCTTGCTGACCTGGGCCAGCCTCAATCTTCTTGGTGGCAGTAAGGAGATGCACGATGACGTACGGCGAGTACAGGAGGAGGCTTTTGCGGCTGCTGACCGGCAAATCAGCGAGTGGGGCATTGAACACAACGACCGTGGGGAGCGAACTGAGGCATTGCTCTATTGTGTGGAGGTGAGGCCGGAGGGCTGCGACTACTACATTCCACTCGCCCCAAGCTGGGTCATATCGGAAAAGTACCGTATTGTGACCAAATGGCAACGGACGGCTGGCTCCGATCGATTAACGCCAGAAGTCATTGCTGTCTCCGAGAGCGAACTAAAACTGTACAAAGATAAGAAAGGAGCCACTGCGGTTAACAGCCGCGTCATCGATCCCTTCGATCCTAGCCGCTCGTGGTCAGTCGAAGCGCTGCGCGGCCCCGAGGGACTGCGACGATGGACCAATGAGGATCTTGTTCCCCGCCCGAACGATGTATTTCAGGAACGGCTTTACTGCATTCGCTGGATGAGCGCCACGGGCAATCGCCGCTATGCAGCGCCCGACGCCGCCGATCTCGCTCGCGAACGCAAAGTTCTCGAACTGCTGCGCGAACGCTTCAGCGAATGGCAGCGAGAGGGGTTCATCCCGTCCAAAGCGATAGTTAGCGGGTACAATACCGATCAGCCAATCCGCGAGCGCGGTTGGACCCAATGGCATCACCTCTTTACACCGCGGCAGTTGTTGGCATACGGAACCTACCTAACCGGATTGCGGAAAACGCATTCTAGGGAAGCGGCAGTAAATTTATGTTTGAAATTGGCAACCCAAACCAATTGGAACTCCAGATTAAATATATGGAACGCAAATCTTGGAAAGGGTGGCGGAGTGGGATACTCCGAACAGACGTTCGCCAATCAGGCATTGAACACCCTTTATAACTACGGCACTCGTTCATTCGGCAGCCTTGCGGAATCATTATTGAGTACACTGCCCTCGGTGGAATTGGCCTCCAAGCATAATGTGATTTTTTCAGCCGACGCCCGTGACGTCCACGAAATTTGCGACCTCTGGATCACCGATCCACCTTACGCCGACGCTGTCAACTACCATGAACTTGGCGACTTCTTCCTTGCCTGGTATGACAAGCAACTGACCAAATTCTTTCCCAACTGGACGCCC
>Ga0209048_10005228_pt1 | contig 12283 bp, 12 predicted proteins | sample FrelakmetCRP12CR_FD_187146 | JGI IMG/M metagenome (GOLD analysis project Ga0209048, IMG submission 187146) | Freshwater lake sediment microbial communities from the University of Notre Dame, USA, for methane emissions studies - CRP12 CR (SPAdes)... | ecosystem: Environmental > Aquatic >... | reverse complement strand
GGATTTTGCGAGGAGATAGTTTATGTACAAAATCGTACTGATCCGTCACGGCGAAAGCCAGTGGAACAAGGAAAACCGTTTCACGGGCTGGTATGACGTGGACCTGTCCGACAAGGGTCGCGAAGAAGCGAAGAGAGGTGGGCAGGTACTCCAGAAAGAGGGCTATGGCTTTGACATAGCTTTCACGTCCGTGCTTAAGCGCGCGATCCGGACCTTGTGGTTGGTGCTGGATGAAATGGACCTGATGTGGATTCCGGTCCATCGTAGCTGGCGGCTGAACGAGCGGCACTATGGCGGGCTACAGGGTCTGAACAAGGCGGAAACCGCCGCCAAACACGGCGAAGATCAAGTGCTGGTCTGGCGTCGCAGTTTTGACATCCCACCGCCCGAACTGGAGGCGAGCGACCCGCGCTCTCCAAGCAACGACCCGCGCTATGCCGACCTCGACCCCCTCGTTCTGCCCCACACCGAGAGCCTTCAAACGACCATCGTGCGCGTTATGCCTTACTGGCACGATATGATTGTACCCGCTATTCGCTCCGGTAAGCGGGTGCTCGTTGCCGCCCACGGCAACAGCCTGCGGGCGCTCGTGAAATACCTGGATGGCATCTCCGACAAAGAAATCTTGGGACTGAATATTCCTACCGGCATACCGCTGGTCTACGAACTCGACCAGAACCTGCGTCCGACTAATCGCTACTACCTGGGGGATCCCGAGGAGATCAGGAAGCTCATGGAAGCCGTGGCCAATCAGGGCAAGGCGAAATAATTAGGGACTGATGCCGAAAATAGTCCTATCGGGAACGTTCGGGCTGGTTATGAATTAGGCAGTCGGTAGATCTATAGATTTACCGGCCTGCGCTTGGCGCTCATCGTAAATCCTAGGTATTTATTCATCCACGGCAACTTCCTTGCGAATTCGTTTTCCATAGGATTACAGTTAAACGAATGAAATTTACTGGAGTCAATTGATGAGCGCTGCAATCCGTAACGGCCTGTTACTGGCACTGGGTCTGATAGTGGGGGTTTCCTTTACCGCTAATCACCAGGTCTGGGCCGACCGGAAACCTGCCGGCAGTGAGCTGCCGCTGAACGAATTGCGTAATTTTACGGAGGCCATCGAGCGCGTCAAACAGGACTATGTGGAGGCGGTTGACGACAAGAAGCTGCTGGAGAATGCCATACGTGGCATGCTGAGTGGGCTGGATCCCCATTCCGCCTACCTGGATGAGGATGCCTTCAAGGACTTGCAAGTAGGCACTTCCGGTGAGTTCGGCGGGCTGGGCATCGAGGTCGGACTGGAAGATGGTTTCATCAAGGTTATCTCCCCCATCGACGACACGCCGGCTCAACGGGCTGGCGTGCGTGCCGGCGACTTGATCATTCGCCTGGACGATACACCGGTAAAAGGTATGGCCCTGAATGACGCGGTGAAACTGATGCGCGGCAAACCGAACACCAAGGTCGTCCTGACCATTGTCCGTGAGGGAGAGCAAAAACCCATTAAGATCACTGTTGTCCGCGATGTTATCCAGGTCAAAAGCGTGAAAAGCCGCCTCCTGGAGCCGGGTTATGGGTATGTGCGGGTCACCCAGTTCCAATCCAATACGACCGCGAACCTGAACGAAGCCCTGGATGATCTCAAGAAACAAAACGCTGCGCCTCTGAAGGGGCTCATCATGGACCTGCGCAACAATCCCGGCGGCGTCCTTAATGCAGCCGTGGAGGTCGCCGATATCTTCTTGGATAAAGGCACAATCGTTTACACACAGGGACGCGGCAAAGATTCCCAGCAGCGCTTCAATGCGACCCCAGGCGATTCGCTGAAAGGAGCGCCCATGGTGGTATTGATCAACGGCGGTTCGGCCTCTGCCTCTGAAATTGTCGCCGGCGCCCTGCAAGACCATCATCGGGCCATCACCATGGGTGAGAAGACCTTTGGCAAAGGTTCAGTCCAAACCATTCTACCTTTGCCCAACAGCACGGCCTTGAAGTTGACCACGGCGCTTTACTACACGCCCAATGGCCGCTCTATCCAGGCGGAAGGGATTGAACCGGATATCGTGCTGCAGAAGCTAACGCTCTCCGAAGCCGAGACCACCGATTTGAATCTCCTCAAGGAAGCTGACTTGTCGGGCCATCTTAAGAATGGCAATAAAAAAGACGGCATACCTGCCGACAAGACTGGTGGAACTGTCAAGGAACCAAGCGCGGAGCAGGAACCGCTGGTACGCAGCGATTACCAACTCTATGAGGCCCTCAATCTTCTCAAGGGCCTGACTTTGTTGCAGGAGCGCGGCAAAGGTTGATGAGCGGCAGCTAATCGCTCCGCTCTTTACCAAGCCTTCGCCCCGCCCTAAGGGAATGGGCGGCACGGCACATTTATGAGGATAAACGCCATGGCAACGGTCCTTGTTCCCCTCGCTCAGGGCTGTGAAGAACTGGAAGCCGTCACCATTATCGACCTGCTGCGCCGGGCCGAGGTGACCGTGGTAGTCGCAGGCTTGGCAACTGGGCCGGTCACCGCCTCCCGGGGTGTAATTCTGATGCCCGAGGTTACTCTCGACGAGGTGCTTACGCACGACTTCGACATGGTTGTGCTGCCCGGCGGCCTGGGTGGCGCCCAACGTCTGGAAGCGGACGGTCGGATCACTGACATCTTGCGCCGCATGGCCGCCGCTGGTCGCTATACCGCCGCCATCTGCGCCGCCCCCAAGGTGCTAGCCGCCGCCGGCCTGCTGGAGGGCCGCCAAGCCACCGCCTATCCGGGTATTTTGGACGGGATTGCGGGTCTCGATCTGAGCGCCGCCGCCGTGGTCAGGGACGGTGCCGTCATTACTTCGCGGGGTCCCGGCACCGCCATGGACTTCGCCCTGACGCTGGTGGAACTGCTGTGCGGCCGGGCCAAGCGGGAAACCGTGGAAGCGGCCTTGCAACGCGGCTGAGCGGCTATCAGGAATCCGTGGGCCAGGCACTGATCAGCAACAGCACCCCCAGCACTCCCAGCACCCAGGTCAGCAAGGGCGCCTCGCCCAGCATGGTGGGATGAAACCCATCCAGGCCCAGGATGATGGCGGCACTTACGATCAGGGCCGCCCCTATCGCGGCATGAAAGCTACGCCGGTTGGCCTTGCGGATTTCCCGGCGCAAATGCTCCATTTCCTGACGCGGGAATTGCACCTTGATCTCGCCGGTATTGGCCTGGCGCAACAATCCCTGGATCAGGTTGGGCAGGTCCGGGAGTTGATCCGCCCAGCGCGGCAGGTTGAACTTGAGTTTGTTAGCCATGGCTACAGGGCCCACCCGTTCCTTCATCCAGTTTTCCAGAAACGGCTTGGCCGTCTTCCATAAATCCAGATCCGGGTCCAACTGCCGGCCCAGTCCCTCGATGTTGAGCAACGTCTTCTGCAGCAGTACCAGTTGTGGCTGCACTTCCATATTGAAGCGCCGGGCGGTCTGGAACAGGGTGAGCAGAAAACCGCCGAAGGAGATGTCCTTCAGGGGACGGTCGAAGATCGGCTCGCAGACGGTGCGGATCGCTGATTCGAATTCATCCACACGGGTCTCCGGGGGCACCCAGCCGGATTCGATATGCAATTCCGCCACCCGCCGGTAGTCCCGGTAAAAGAAAGCCAGAATGTTCTCGGCCAGATAGTGCTGGTCGTTGGGGCTAAGCGTGCCCATGATGCCAAAGTCCACGGCGATGTAGCCGGGGTCATCGGGGTCGGTGGCATCCACGAAGATATTGCCGGGGTGCATGTCGGCGTGAAAGAAGCTATCCCGGAACACTTGGGTGAAAAAGAGTTCCACCCCCCGCTCCGAGAGTTTCTTCATATTCACCCCGCGGCGCTTGAGTTCCCCGATATCGCCGACAGGTATGCCGCGGATGCGCTCCATGACCAACACATTGCGACGGGTCTGGGGCCAGTGAATCGCTGGAATATAGAGGATTCTGGATTCGCTGAAGTTGCGCTTGAGCTGGCTGGCGTTGGCGGCCTCCCGGATCAGATCCAGTTCGTCGAACACGGTTTTCTCATACTCCGCCACCACTTCGCGGGGGCGCAGCCGGTGGCCTTCTTTCCAATAGCGCTCGGCCAGCATGGCGATGATATACAGCAGATCGATGTCACGGCGGATGGTCTTTTCAATGTTGGGACGCACCACTTTGACGACCACTTCGCCGCCATCCAGGAGGCGCGCCAAGTGGACCTGGGCAATGGAGGCCGAGGCCAGCGGTTGTTCCTGAAATTCGCTGAAGATGGTATGCAGCGGCTGGCCGTAGGCTTTTTCCATGATGGCGCGGGCTTCCAAACCTGGAAAGGGCGGCACCCGGTCCTGCAATCTGGCGAGTTCCAGGGCGATATCATCGGGCAGCAGGTCGCGTCGGGTGGACAGCATTTGCCCAAATTTTACGAAGATGGGTCCCAGATCTTCCAGGGTCAGGCGGATACGCTCGCCGCGGGATTGTTTCGAGGGGCTACGCACCCAGTTCCAGGGCAGCAGATGGCGCAGGAAGCCGATGGGGCGAAACAAGTGGGTAGCCAGAATGATGTCGTCCAGGCCATGGCGCACCAGCACGAGATTGATATGGAGCAGGCGTAGCGCCTGGGTGGGCAGAAACATGGGCTCAAGCAGTCGGCAGTGGCAAAGGAAGATGCTCGTAAAAGATGTCAGGTACGTTGCGGGGAAGACTGGGCCGCGGCTTCCTGCAAGCGGCGGATGCGAGCCTCCAGACGGTCGGTGTCGCTGCGCAGACTATCCACGGCATCGAGAAAGTCCGCCACGGCGCTCTGGGTGGGCAGTTCCCTGATTTCTTGCTGGAGGTATTCGGTGGCATCCTGGGAGAGCGTATCCAGCGCCTGCTGGCCCCACGCCCTAAATCCACGCAAGGTGCTGCCAACCTGGTGAGCGGCGGCGTCCCCCACCCAGTGGGAGAGCTGCTCCTCCCAGTCGATATCGACAGCGGCCAGCAGATCCTGAAAGGCTTTGCCAAGATGGATATCGCCTTGGACCTCCACTCCCGAATCCAGAGTACTGCGCGCGCCCCGGCTGGCTTGGCGAGCGAAGGCCAGAGGCGTACCGCGGATCAGCACATCCGGGACACCGGTATAACTGTCGACGACCTGTATGGTGTCGGTCCCGGGCAGCAGATAGGCAGTGAAGCGCAGCCCGCCCACGGGTGCGCCCGTAGTCAGCGCACTGGCGGGCGGCGCGAACAGCACTTCCAGGCCAACCACCTTACCGCTCAGTGCCGCAACCTTGGGCAGGGCGGCAGGATCCAGACGCAGATAACGATTCAGCGCCATTTCAATGGCGCTGACTACGAGCAGGGAGGGGGACATCGCGGTTCCTTGTTCAATTCATGACCAACGCTTGCGGCTCGCCTGCCAGTCACCGTCAAAAGCCTCGGAAACAGGCGATACGGCGCGTCGCTCAAAGCTTGTAACCCCGGTGCGCGGCGACGATGCCGCCAGTCATATTGAAATACTCGCAACGCTCGAAACCAGCGTGTTCCATCATCCCGCGCAAGGTTTCCTGGTCCGGGTGCATGCGGATGGACTCAGCCAGATAGCGATAACTGTCGGCATCTTTAGCCACCAATTTGCCCATGAGTGGCATAATCTTAAATGAGTATAGGTCATAGACCTGCTGCAGGGCCGGCACCGTGGGATGGGAGAATTCCAGAATGAGCACGCATCCGCCGGGCTTGAGCGTCCGGTACATCGCGGCGAGGGCAATATCCTTGTGGGTGACGTTGCGCAATCCAAAGGCGATGGTGATGCGATCGAAGGTATTGTCGGGAAACGGCAGGTATTCGGCATCCGCCTGCACATAGGCCACGTTACCGATGATCCCGGCGTCGGTGAGGCGTTTGCGCCCCTCGCCGAGCATGGCGGCATTGATATCCACCAACAGGATCTGCCCTTGGGAGCCCACCAAGGGGGATAGGCGGGTAGCCAGATCGCCGGTGCCACCGGCCAGGTCCAGCACCCGGTTGCCGGCCTTGACGCCGGCAAGATTGATAGCGAAGCGTTTCCACAGACGGTGGATACCAAACGACATGAGGTCGTTCATCAAATCGTATTTGCCGGCCACGGAGTCGAAGACTTCAGCCACCTTGCTCGCCTTCTCCTCGGCAGCTACGCGCTGGAAACCAAAATGCGTGGTTTCTTTTTTGTCCATGCGGCTACCCCTAAGCTTGCAACGGCCGGGATTGGCTGGGCGCTTTACGGTGATAACCCGCCTCGACCAGGCGTTCCAGGTAGCGTTGCCAGTTGTGCTCCTGGTTGCTACCCAACGCATACAAGACATCCCAGGAATACAGGCCGGTATGATGGCCGTCGGTGAAATCTAGCCGGACGGCATAGTTGCCGACGGGCTCGATGGCGGTGATATTGACATTCTCTTTGCCGAGTTGCAGGACCTCTTGGCCGGGACCATGGCCGCGCACCTCCGCCGAGGGCGAATACACCCGCAGGTATTCGCAGGGCAACTTGAAATGTGCCCCATCCTCGAAGCTGATCTCCAGGATACGGGACGCCTGATGCAGTTTGATATCGGTGGGTCTTATGGTCATGTGCGTGGTCCTCAGAGGATATAGCGGGTCAGATCCTCATCCTTGAGCAAGGCGCCCAGATGGGCGTCCACGTAGGACCGATCCACCGTGATGGCCTCACCGGCGCGGTCCGGGGCCTCGAAGGATACCACCTCCAGCAGGCGCTCCATCACCGTATGCAGGCGGCGGGCGCCGATGTTCTCAGTGCGCTCGTTGACCTGAAAGGCCACTTCAGCGATGCGCCGCACCCCATCCACGGCGAAGTTCAGCGTAACATTCTCGGTGGCCAGCAAGGCGCTGTACTGCTCGGTCAGCGAAGCGTCCGGTTCGGTGAGGATGCGTACGAAGTCTTCGGTGGAAAGCGCGCTCAGTTCTACCCGAATGGGCAAGCGGCCTTGCAGCTCGGGGATCAGATCGGAGGGCTTGGCCAGGTGAAAGGCACCGGAGGCGATAAATAGAATGTGATCGGTCTTGATGGCGCCATATTTGGTGGTGACGGTACAGCCCTCCACCAGCGGCAACAGATCGCGCTGCACACCTTCCCGCGACACATCCGGACCACCGTATTCGCCGCGCTTGGCCACCTTGTCCAGTTCGTCGAGGAAGACGATGCCATTCTGCTCCACGGTTTGCAGGGCGCGCAGCTTCAGATCTTCCTCATTGACCATCTTGGCCGCCTCTTCCTCCTGGAGGATCGTGAGGGCGTCCTTCACCTTGAGCTTGCGGGTCTTGGTGCGGCCGCTGGCCAGATTCTGAAACATAGACTGTAACTGGCTGGTCATCTCTTCCATGCCGGGCGGGGCCATGATCTCGACGCCAACGGGGCGGGCAGAAACTTCCACCTCGATCTCGCGCTCGTCCAGTTCACCCTTGAACAGCTTCTCGCGCATCTTCTGCCGGGTGTGCGAATGGTCCGGGGCGTCGGGCTCGTTGGCGAAACCCACGCTGCGAGGACGCGGCAGCAGCACGTCCAAGATCCGCTCCTGGGCTGCCTCTTCGGCACGATGGCGGACCTTGCGCATTTCTTCCTCGCGCACCATTTTGATGGCCACATCCATCAAATCGCGGATGATGGATTCCACGTCCCGGCCCACATAACCCACTTCCGTGAATTTGGTGGCCTCCACTTTGATAAAGGGAGCATTCGCCAGCTTAGCCAGGCGACGGGCGATTTCAGTCTTGCCCACCCCCGTCGGACCGATCATGAGAATATTCTTGGGGGTGATCTCGTTGCGCAGTTCTTCGGGAACCTGCATGCGTCGCCAGCGGTTACGCAGGGCAATGGCTACGGAGCGCTTGGCGCTGTTCTGGCCGACGATATGCTTATCCAGTTCCTGGGCAATCTCGCGAGGTGTCATTGTCGTCTCGGACATGAATGGACTACCGGGGTTAGCGTGGGGTGCCGGGATTGGCAAGTTAGCGGGCGTCACCGCTAACCTACAACTCCTCAATGGTCAGGTTGTGATTGGTATAGATGCAGATGTCGGCGGCAATTTTCAAGGCCTGTTCAGCGATGGTGCGGGCGTCGAGTTCAGTATGCTCGAGCAGCGCCCGGGCAGCCGCCTGGGCAAAGGCGCCGCCAGAGCCGATCGCCGCCAGATCATGCTCCGGTTCAATGACGTCGCCGTTGCCGGAGACGATCAGGGTGACGCTGGGATCGGCAACGATGAGCAGGGCCTCCAGGCGCCGCAGCATACGGTCGGTGCGCCAGTCCTTGGCGAGTTCCACGGCCGCCCGGGTGAGGTTACCGCTGTATTTTTCCAACTTGCCTTCGAAACGCTCGAACAGCGTGAACGCATCGGCGGTGCCCCCGGCAAAACCCGCGATGACTTTATCCTGATACAGGCGGCGCACCTTGCGGGCATTGCCTTTCATCACCGTATTGCCGAGGGTAACCTGGCCGTCACCACCAATCACGACCTTGCCATTGCGGCGCACGGAAAGAATGGTGGTACCACGAAATTGCTCCATGATCGTTCAAGCCTCACGCATTTTTCAGGATTGTACACGATTTACAGGTTTCATTACGGACATAAAAAACCCCGGTTAGGGGGGAACCGGGGTTAACTTGCACCCGGCTTAGGGAGCCGGGCCTTGAACCCACTCAGGGAGGAAAGTGGGCGAGCGTTGTAGAACGCTCAACCAGTAAGATTGATCTATCGCCAAAAAGTTCACTGACATTATAGCCGCTGCCGGCAACGCTAACCCGTGCTGAAATCCACCGAGCAGCAAAGCATTAAGCTCACCGGGGGATAGCTTAGGCGTTATGCTGTTCATAGAATAACAGTCACCGCATTAATGAGGTATCGTGGAGTAACGATGACGCAATCCTCTCCGGCAACCAACGCCCTAGCCGATGTCCAGAAGGCTCTCACCAAGGCGGAACGAGTCTGCCAGCAACGCGGCAGTCGCCTCACGACCTTGCGGCGACGGGTCCTGGAAATCATTTGGGCCAGTGGCACGCCCATCGGGGCTTATTCCATCCTCGACATCTTGCGGAACGATGGCCGTCGCGGCGCTCCACCTACCGTCTACCGGGCACTGGATTTCCTTCTCGAGCAGGGGCTCATCCATCGCCTGGCCTCGCTAAACGTATTTATCGGTTGTCGCCAGCCGACCGAAAATCATTGCGGCCAGTTTCTGATTTGCAAGGCTTGCGGTAAGGTGACCGAACTGGACAGCCACGCGGTCGAACAGATCGTTTGTCAAGAGGCGGCCACCTGCGATTTTCAGGTCGAGTCGCAGATGGTGGAAATCCTCGGCCGCTGTCCCGACTGTCGCGGACCCTTCGCCGAGGGTTGAGCGCTTGGCGCCAACAATCCATGTGATGCACAGGAAATTTTTGATGAACGAAAAAATAAGTACCCTCGATATCGAACCTGCCGATACGGCCAAGGCCGCCATCATCTGGATGCATGGCCTCGGCGCCGATGCTAATGACTTTGAACCCATCGTTCCGCATCTCGGGGTGCCACCTGAACTGGGCTTGCGATTCGTCTTTCCCAATGCGCCCATGCGGCCGGTCACTATCAACGGAGGCATGCGGATGCGCGCCTGGTATGACATCCTGACGATGGATATCCCGCGTGTCGAGGACCCGCCGGGAGTCCGTGACTCCGAAAACCTCATCCTGGAACTGATTCAGAGGGAAACAGAACGCGGGATTCCCAGCGAACACATCGTACTGGCGGGTTTTTCCCAGGGCGGGGCCATCGCCTTGCACACTGGCCTGCGCTATCCCGGGAAACTTGCCGGCATTCTCGCCCTTTCCTGTTACATCCCCCTGGCCAATATGCTGGCCGCGGAGCGCCACCCCGTCAACCAGAACATCCCGATCTTTCTAGCCCATGGCCGGCTGGATCCGGTTATTCCGATCCACTATGGGCGCGCCACCGCCGAACAGCTCAAAACCTTGGGTTACCCAATAGAGCGACATGAGTACAACATAGGCCACGAGGTAAACTGGGACGAGATCCAGGATATCGGCGGTTGGCTGATACGCGTGTTGGGGGAACCGCGATAACGTGGCCGCGCCCCCTGGTTTCAGCTTGCTGAAACTAAACCTTTGCCAACCTCATTCAAGCTGAGTTCGACCCTATATATTTACCTTCACTGGGGAATGACTTATGAAGATAATGCTGTTACCGGCGACTGTCCTGGCCGCCCTGGGGATCACAGCGTGTGGTAGCAACGACTCCGAACCGGCTGTCACAGCGGTTGAGTTCGTGGGCATGCCAGCCCCTTCCACTGATCAGGAGCGGGCCAGCGCCTATACCAAGGCCGCGCTAAAGGTTAGCTACGCCACTGGCACCAGCCTGACCTATCCGCTTTCCTACAATGCGCTGTACTACAACACCGACACCCTTACTGGAATTACCGGTGGCCATGTCTACGACGTACAAGGCAATGTTCTCAAGGACAGCAACGGCAACCCTTACATCGCCGAAACTCCCGACGCCAACAGTCTGTTGCAAGTCAGCGGCGCGCCGGCCACCGGCAAGGGCGGCAATCCGCTCTATCTGGTCACCCATTTCGAGTACGTCTGGCGCGACAGCTCGGTGCCGCCGAAAGATATTTACGGCAAGGCGCCGATGGCCATGAAGCTGGCCACCATCGATCAGAACAAGTCTTCCGGCGCCCTGTCCGTGGCGGCCTTGAAAAACATCAGTATGGAAGGCGTGCGCGGGCTGTGGATTCCCTGTGCCGGCTCGCTGTCGCCATGGAATACGCATCTCGGCAGCGAGGAATACGAGCCCGATGCGCGCTGCCTGGAGGGGGGCACTTGCGCGAAGCTGTACGGCGAAACCAGTTACCCGGCTGCCCTGACCTCGATGAATACCTATTTCGGCGACACCACCACCGCCAATCCCTACAACTATGGCCTGACTCCAGAGGTCAAGGTGAATGCCGACGGCACGGCCACCGTCGTCAAGCACCGCGCCCTAGGCCGTGTCGCTCGGGAACTGGTGCAGGTAATGCCGGACCAGCGTACCGGCTACCAGGGTGACGACGGCACCTACACCGTGCTCACCATGTTCGTCGCTGACAACGCCGCTGATCTGTCCTCCGGCACCCTGTACGCCGCCAAGTGGAAGCAGACCAGCGCTGACAACGGCGGAGCCGCCACCCTGACCTGGATCAAGCTGGGCAGCGCCACTGACGCCGAACTGGACAAGCTGGTCAATGGCGACGGCATCAAGTTCAGCGAAATCTTCGAGACAGCCAGCACCGATACCGCTGGGTTCACCAAGGTCAAGATGGGGCACGAGAAAGCCAATGTGGAGTGGCTCAGGCTCAAGCCCGGCATGGAAAAGGCGGCGGCGTTCCTGGAAACGCGGCGCTACGCCGCTTATCTTGGCGCCACCACTGAGTTTGAAAAATTCGAAGGCGTCACGGTCAACGCCGCAGATAAGAAGGTCTATATCGCCATGACCCGGATCTCCGCCGGCATGGAACCGGGCACTGACCCCAGCCTGCCGGATGACATCAAACTGTCCAAGAATTTGTCCGGGGCAGTGTACGAATTAGCCACGGCAGGTGGTCAGAAGGACAGTGTCGGCAATCCCATTAACAGTAACTTTGTCGCTACGGCTATAAAGGCCATCGTCGTCGGCAAGGACATTGCCAAGGATGCGGTGGGCAACACCAGCGACGTGGACACCATCGCCAACCCCGACAACCTCAAATTCTCGGAGAAGCTGCGTACCCTGTTCATCGGCGAGGACAGCAGCACCGCCCACATCAACAACTTCCTGTGGGCCTATAACGTGGATACCAAGAAGCTGTCGCGCATCCTGTCCATCCCTGCTGGCGCCGAATCCACCGGCTTGCAGGCCATCGACAATCTGAACGGTTTCGCCTACATCATGAGCAACTACCAGCATGCCGGCGATTACTCCAGTAACATCGATGCCGCCCTCAAGACCCACCTGCAAGGATTGATCGACAGCCGCAAGGCGGCGATAGGCTATATCAGCGGCCTACCGGTGCTGCCCTGAAGGCAACCAGCATCACACCAGCGAACGCCGCCGTTCTCAAGCCAGACCAATGCTGGCGTGAGATCGCGGCTTACCCTTCTACAACAGCAGGGAAACGCGCATGATGCTCGGGTCTTCGGGCTCGGGCGTCACGGTAAAACCCAGCACCGCGTTGATGCGCAGCATGGGCTCGTTTTCCCGCAGCACTTCGCCGTAAATTTCACCAAGACCGCGGTCGCGGGCATAGCTG
>Ga0209048_10005227_pt1 | contig 12283 bp, 12 predicted proteins | sample FrelakmetCRP12CR_FD_187146 | JGI IMG/M metagenome (GOLD analysis project Ga0209048, IMG submission 187146) | Freshwater lake sediment microbial communities from the University of Notre Dame, USA, for methane emissions studies - CRP12 CR (SPAdes)... | ecosystem: Environmental > Aquatic >... | reverse complement strand
CGAGTATTCCCGGCATAAGATCCAGGATGAAGACCCCTGGGAGCACATCCTGCCACTGCCGCAAACCAATCCAGAGCGTCGTTTTTTCAACCGAGTTGTAAACTTCATAAAAAATAATTGGAACAATCTTAGAGAAAGAATCTCACAAATGCAGTCGACATCAAAAACAAGAAAGGAAGAAAAAAATCATGCCCGAACCGAAGGAACCAAAAACCACCGTGATCGCCGAAACGGATAATTTCCTAGCCTGGCGCGCAGAAGAACCAGACGAAACAACCTATCACCTGGATATCAACAATGTAACGGTCCATTTTTTTAAGGAAGAGTGGGAAGAATTCCTGGAATTGGTCAAATTGATCTCACTTGAGAAATGAAAGATGGATCCAGTCATAGGTTGATACTTTTTCTTGATTTAACCTTCTGCATTAATGTATCAACGTTGTGATCAACTCTTGTTGGAAGTATCAGCTATTTGAAGCATTAGGATGTATTCATGTTATTAAATGATGAGAACGCAATCCGTGCAAATGATCCGGGCGGGATGTTGAATGAAATTGATCGTCTCCCGGACCAAATTGAATCAGCCTGGGTGCTTGGTAAGAAATTACCCCTCAGCAAGAATGAAAAGATTGAAGCGGTTGTTATCGCCGGCATGGGCGGGTCTGCTATCGGTGCAGATTTGTTTTGCTCCTGGTCATCCCCGATGGTCAGAATTCCTGTCCTTGTTTGCAGGGATTACACTTTGCCTGCGTGGATCAAAGGAAAACAACACCTCCTCGTGACATCCTCGCACTCGGGAAACACGGAAGAAACCCTGGCTGTATTTCATGAGGGCATTCAGCGGGATTGTTCGATCATCGCTATTACTACCGGCGGCAACCTGGCAAATGAAGCGGAAAAAGAAGGTATCGATCTCTGGCGGTTCGTGCATATTGGGCAACCCAGGGCAGCTGTGGGTTATTCATTCACGCTTCTACTAGCGCTCTTTTCCCGCTTAGGGCTAATCTCTATATCGGATGAGGATGTTAGTTCTCTAATCGCTGCGATGAAAGCCCAACAGAGCGCCTTGAAAGCAAATGTACCCTTAGCAAACAATCCAGCAAAAAGACTGGCGGGACAATTGATGGGTAGGTTCGTCACGGTATTTGGTGCCGAGCACATGGCACCGGTTGCCAGGCGATGGAAAACACAATTGAACGAATTGGCTAAAGATTGGTCCAGCTTTGAAATTCTCCCGGAAGCTGATCACAATACTGCTGCTGGAACTCAAAACCCCCAGGAACTATTGACCAAGCTCTTTGGGTTGTTCATAGAAGCTCCCTCCTATCATCCCCGAAATATTCTTCGTTCCGAACTCACCCGAACCATGCTGATGGAAAATGGGATCAATGTCGATAGGTATGTGCCGACCGGCGGGACTCCTTTAACGCAAATCTGGACGGCGTTGCATTTTGGGGATTACGTTGCGTATTACCTTGCTTTGTGTTATGGGGTTGATCCTACTCAAGTTACAGCTCTCGAGCATCTCAAAAAAACTTTGAAGGTAAAAAAATAACCCTGGAGCTGTAATGACGAATTCTGGTAATACTCCTCAAACCAAACCCAGCCTGTTAAGCCTCCCCAGGAATGTATGGGCGGTAAGTTTCACCAGCTTTTTCATGGACATTTCATCCGAGATGGTGATCAACCTATTGCCGTTGTTCATGGCAAATGTGCTCAATGTGGGAACAGCTGTAATCGGGGTGATTGAAGGTCTGGCTGAAGCCACCGCTAGTCTTTTGAAACTTTTCTCAGGTTGGCTTTCTGACAAGCTTCAGGGAAGAAAGTGGCTGGCCGTCTTGGGATATGGGATTTCAGCATTATCGAAACCCTTCTTTATCGTAGACAACATCTGGGTCATCGCTGCTTCCCGGTGGAGTGATAGGGTGGGAAAAGGAATTCGCACTTCACCCCGCGATGCCTTGGTGGCGGATTCCATCGATCAAAAGCGACGTGGCATGGCTTTTGGTTTTCATCGAGCAGCAGATACTGCGGGAGCCTTACTGGGGATTCTGATTGCCCTGGTTGTGATTTGGGTGATGCACCTGGATTCTGGCACTTCCATCAATTCACTCAGCGATAATACTTTTCATACCATCGTATACATCAGCCTCGTACCTGCTGTCCTCGCGGTGCTTTCCCTGGTGATTGGTGCCAAGGATACCCTTGTAAAATCTCGAAGGGCATTGCCGAAGTTCGCGCTCAAATCGCTTGGGAAAGAATTCCTGATCTTCATTGGGATTGTGTCCATTTTTACCCTGGGGAATTCTTCCGATGCTTTCATTGTTCTTCGAGCCCAGGACAGGGGACTAAATCTCATCGGTATCACTGCCATGCTGGTTGTTTTCAATCTTGTTTATTCATTGATTTCCACTCCTGCTGGGATCCTTTCAGACAGAATTGGAAGAAAAAGACTGATCATCGGGGGTTGGCTCGTTTACGGTGTGATCTATACAGGGTTCGCTCTTTCCTCACAACCATGGCATGTATTTGTTTTGTATGTCTTTTACGGAATATATTACGGGATGGCGTACGGGACTTCCCTCGCATTGATTGCCGATATCGTTCCCGAGAACATGCGCGGGACTGCCTATGGAACCTATAATGGCATTGTTGGGATTCTCAGTTTCCCAGCTTCCGTAATTGCAGGAACACTATGGCAGGGAATCGGCACCTGGAAGGGATTTGGCGCGCCTGCGCCATTCTTCTTTGGCGGTGGAATGGCCCTTTTAGCAGCGATTTTGTTGCTTGTGTGGAATCCAAAGATAAATCAAGTTGCATAAAAAAATGAGCCAAAAGGCTCATTTTTACTGTTGGACTTCACAAGAGCTGAAAGGCTTACTCGTTTTAATCCATTGGTCGAAGGAAGCGAGGAGGGAGGATGAACAGCCGTTGTCTATAACGTGGGCTTTCAGGATTTGGTGCAGATCGAGTTCCATCCCGCTGGATTTCATCACTGAGCAGAGTTGTTTCAAAAGAATGGTTTCAGGGCTCGCAGTCGTTAGGTTGGAATCTGTGATTTTTATGTTCATTCCCAGCTGCTTGGATAATTTATCCACCTCTTTTTGATTGATAATGATATACGCATCCCACTCTAATTGAAATGCCTTTTGAGCCAAATCCAGGAAGGACTGATCGAGGTGATTATCCTGGGTAAGAAAAAATTTACTCAAAAGAACGGTGTCCTTTAAGGAATCTTTGGAAGGGTAAAGGGGGATCATTTCAGCCACATTTTCATCCAGCGTCGAGAAGAACAAACCCCAAACTGAAATCAAACGGGGATTGGGTTTTGCGTCGGTATCCACTGTAATGAACAAAATGTTCGTTTGAGACCGAGGTTCTAGGATGGTTACGGTGGGAACCACAGGATCAGGTTGTGTCATTCCATGAAGGGAGAATTGTGCAAATAGAAATCCTAAGAAGGAGAAGGGGATAAAGGAAACGGCAAGCAACCAGGCGTGGGATTTCATGTTATTTGACGAAGATGAAAACCACACAGCCGCATAAAAAGCCAGCGAATGATCCAGAAAGAATGAAAAATGTGCGCTGGCGCAAGTCACGATCCTGAAGCAGGTGATACAACTCGTTCACCAACTTCCGGAATTTCTGGTTGTTGGACATCATGGGGATGGCGAAATCCCAGAATCGGATTTCCAGTTTCTTCGACATGTTTGCGATCATGGCTACTCCTGGCTCAGCGGGATGTGGTAGTTTTCAGAATGCGGCCCTTGTCGCCCACGGTTACGCGCAGATCACGGCCCATGCTCTTGCCATCGGCGGCCTTCACAGTTGTATGGAAGACCAGGATGGAAGAACCGTTGGGCAGGTTGCTGGATAAAGGACGAACTCCGGCAAATTCTTTATATTGGCGATAGATTTGACGACAAATAAGTTCGACAAGTTTTGAATCCATTTTCTCTCCTATCGGGCTCTGCGACGTAAGAAAGCGGGGATATCCAAATTAGTGCGTGGATCCAGGGTACCCTGGCTGTTGATCACTGTATGATCGACCGAATCGGATATTTTTACAGGTTGGAATTCGTTCGAATCAGGGACTGCTTCAGCGGCAACGGGGGTTCGACGATCCACCGATGTCCCGCCAATTCCTGTGATGACCATGATAACCTGAGCCCGATCCACCATGTGGGGGTCGCTGATCACGCCAGGGATGATCTCTGCTTGGTCGTTGGTTTTTTTCTGAAGCAAGTTCAAAGCATCGGTCACTTCCATAAAGGTCAGGTCCGAGCCACCCGTGAAATTGCAAAGGATACCGCTGGCATTGCTGACTTCGATAGAATCGAGTAAGGGATGATGTAATGCATTTTCAATCGCCTTCAAGGCTTTGCCTTCACCCTGGCCAACTCCCAACGAAAGGATGGCTCCTTGACCGTTTTGCATGAAATTACGAATATGAGCGAAATCCACGTGGATCGTGCCGGGTTGGGTGATGAGTTCGGATATTCCCTGGATACCCTGACGCAAGACATCATCTGCCAAACGGAAAGCAAGTTCCAGGGGTAGATCGGTAGAGGCAAGAGAAAGCAAACGATCGTTGGGGACTGTTATTAAAGTATCGGCATAGGGACGAAGCTTGGACAATCCTTCACGCGCATTTTGTTGGCGGCGACCAGCTTCAAAGGAAAATGGGGTGGATACCACGGCGACCACAATGGCACCTGTTGCACGGGCGATCCGGGCAGCAACGGCGATGGAACCCGTTCCCGTTCCACCACCCATGCCAGCTGCCAGGAAGACCATATCTGCGCCAGCCAGAGCAGCATTCAGTTCACGATAACTTTCTTCAGCGGCCGCTTCACCCGTGCCGGGATTCCCGCCTGCACCCAAGCCGTGGGTGAGTTTGGGACCTAATTGGATGTGGGTAGGCGCAAGGTTGGATTGCAGAACCTGGCAATCTGTATTGGCGGCAATAAATTCAACACCCGGAATGCCCAGTTCGATCATCCGGTTGATGGCATTACAACCTGCACCACCCATTCCCAGGACCTTTAGAACGGGTAACCGGGCTTCGATGGGGGTTCGAACAATTGGTTGGGGCAAAACAGCTAAAGTCATAGTTCACCTCTCGGCTAATTGAGTTGCAATACTCGTACCATCCCCTTGGATGCGGTCTACCAAACAGCCACGCGAACGAAGCTGATTTAAATCGTCCTCGGTGAAGTTGTTTTCCCCCCCAATCACGATCACTTTTCTCGCCAGGCAGGCATCCCGGAGCGAAAAACCCAGGGTAGGACGGTTCTTTTTCACAAAAGACCGGACCATATCCAGGTGCCAGTCAGCAACTCCCCATTCAAAAGAAGGGAGTAAAAGGTATGTATCGATTTGGTCTCTTGTTTGTGTAAAATGGGGATTTTCCTTGGTGGCAATAGGCTTTTGCATAATTTCAGCCATTTTTTCCCCGAGGGAAGTGGCAGATCCATCCAGGTTGAACCAGGCAAGATGATGCAGGGGATGAGAGTCATCGTTGCAAAGAAAGGAGAAAATGAATGTTGGGGAAAAAGGAATTTCATCTGCAGATTGATTTCCAAGTGCGATGTTCCCGCTCTGGTTGAGGATGTTTTGGTATGTTTTGGCAAGAACTGTTGTGTCGTCGCTCTGATTTTCTGCAGGTCCAGGGAGACCACTTTCGAAAAGGAAAATGGGTAATTCTCGATCTAGAATTTTATTGGAAACCGCAGCATACCAATCAGAGATTCGGAACCCTTGCTGATCTTGGGTATTGGGTAGTGAAGTGTAGGGTCGGGCGGAGGGCCATTTTTCGGGTCCACCTTGACCCCAATCCAGTGGATGATCAAAAGTCCAGCCATAGGCTGACAGGGCCATCTGATCCAATAGCTCAAATTCCTGCCGGCGATTCAGGGAGATAAGGGCTTGCTCCAGGAACAAGGTGTCCCAATAATTCCCACCGGGGAAAAGGGGTGAAAAAATAGGAAGCAAATGATGTGCCAAAGCAGGTTTGGCAAGGTTGAGGAAACGATCGATGTACCTTTCCACCAAGTCATTCTTCACCCACGTTTCCGCACTCCAGGAAGAAAATTGGTTTGGTTGCTCAAAAAAGGACATATATTGGATACCCCACTTGCTGTAAGCGGAAAACAAGGGTTCCAGGTCACGTGCACGGGGAGGATTCACCAGGGAGAATTGAAATCGCAAAATGGGATTGATCCCGGTTTGCAACATTTTCCGGATAAAACCCTCGGGGATGGCCCTTTTCAAATCCGCATTCATCACCAGCCAGTGAATATTCAATTTTTCCAACAGTGGGAACCAGCGCAAGCTATCCGCATCCGATGTATGGTTTGAATCTGGGAAATATTGGATCCCGATGTTTTCAAGGAATTCAGGGCTGGTGGGAATCATATGATTCATCTCCTTCAGGAAATCAGTTCCATTGTTACAAGAAGCGTGCCAAGAGAAGGAAGAGTCAAATCTGCTATAATTCCGCTGATGATTCTAGTCACAGGTGGTACCGGTTTCATAGGCAGCGCCTTGGTAAAAAAGCTATCGGAAGAGGGCAATAAGGTCCGAATCCTCATCCGTCCCTCCCAGGTGTCTCCAAATATCCCAAGGGGCATCCCCATCGAGGTTGCTGTAAGTGGCTTGAATGATGAGCGTGGGCTACGAGCTGCCATGCGGAACGTGGATACGATCTTCCATCTTGCTGGAACAGAACGCAAAGGTAGTCTGGCAGATCTGAACGGAGTGGATATCCAAGGGACTGAAATCCTGAGCAAGGTGGCAAAGGAAGCTGGGATTGACCGCTTTATCTATGTGAGCCATCTAGGTGCTGATCGTGCATCCGGATTCTCCTTGATGAAAGCCAAGGCCATTGCTGAAGCGTCCATCATCCGAAGCGGTGTCAACTACACGATCATCCGTTCGGCAGCAGTGTTTGGAAAGGGGGATCAGTTCACGGAGCCTTTTATACGCCTTGCCAGGCTGGAACCCCTGCTTTTCTTCCTACCGGGAGATGGTTCTGCTCTCTTACAACCACTTTGGCTCAATGACCTGATTGCCTGTTTAACCCTGGCAACCCGGGATGAAAAACTGAAGAACCAGAGAATTCAAATAGGGGGCATCGAGCAATTCAGTTTCAAACAAGTCCTGAAAATCATTCTAAGTCACAAGCGAATGCACAGGATCTTTGTCCCTTTTTCGCCTGTCTACCTGCGTTGGATAACCTTGAATCTGGAGCAGTTTGCCAATCTATTCCCTGTTTCGATTTTTTGGTTGGACTACCTGGCTTCCAACCATACCTGCCCTCTGAATAACATCATCCGAACGTTTGGGATCATTCCTGCCCGTTTCAACCAGACATTGGAATACTTGGATCATTAAATCGAGGTGGAAAAAACAAGAATTGAATAAACCTCTCGATTAGATTCGATAGGTTCCGTTTAGAAAGTTCTTTATCGACGGAGAGCAGACCAACCCGCGTAGGTCGAGGTTTCTCCCAGTTCAGCTTCGATCCGTAGCAACTGGTTATATTTTGCCACCCTGTCGGAGCGGCAAGGAGCGCCAGTTTTGATTTGTCCCATGTTTAAGGCTACTGCCAGGTCAGCGATGGTGGTGTCTTCGGTCTCTCCCGAGCGGTGAGAGGTAACCGCCCGCCAACCATTCCGCTGGCAGGTTTCAACAGCTTCGATGGTTTCAGTGAGGCTTCCGATCTGGTTCAGTTTCACCAGAAGGGCATTGCAGGCTTTTTCCTGAATGGCTTTACGCACCCTTTCCGGGTTGGTAACCAGCAGATCATCACCAACGATCTGGATTTTATCCCCGACTTTATTGGTTAAAAGTTTCCAGCCATCCCAATCGTCCTGGGCCAAACCATCTTCAATGGAGACGATGGGATATTGTTCGATCCATTTCACCCAGAAATCCACCATCTTTTCAGGAGTTAATTTCTTGCCTTCCTTTCGAAGGTTGTATAGCTTGGTGTCATTGTCGAAAAGTTCGGATGCGGCAGGGTCGAGCGCAATGGCGATATCTGTACCCGCTTTGTAGCCGGCTTTGGAAATCGCTTCGAGGATTAATTCAACAGCTTCTGAATTGGATTTTAATGAAGGAGCATAGCCGCCTTCATCTCCCACCAGGGTAATGTATCCATGGTCCTTCAGAACGGATTTCAATGCCTGGTAGATCTCAGCTCCCCAGCGCAAACCTTCTGCGAAATTGGGAGCTCCAAGGGGCATGATCATGAATTCCTGTGCATCGGTGGATTGCCAGTTGGTGTGAATTCCCCCGTTGAGGATATTCATCATCGGAACCGGCAGAACGTGGGCGTACACCCCACCCAGGTAGCGATACAGGGGAAGGCCAAAAGCATTGGCAGCCGCTTTGGCAATTGCCAGGCTGACACCCAAAATGGCATTTGCGCCCAGCTTGGATTTGTTCGGGGTGCCATCCAATTCAAGCATGGCCATGTCGATTGCTTTTTGTTCTCCTACATCCCAACCTACCAGTAGTTCTGCAAGGGTTGTGTTGACTGCATCCACCGCTTTCAAGACACCCTTGCCGTTGTAGCGTTTTTTGTCGCCGTCTCTCAATTCCAAGGCTTCATGGATACCAGTGGATGCGCCGGAGGGCACTGCCGCCCGACCCCATACACCATCTGCCAGCACCACTTCCACTTCAACGGTTGGGTTGCCACGAGAATCCAGGATTTCCTGGCCTGAAATTGATTCAATAATTGTTTCCATACTTAACCTCGCTTCACGTGATTCGTTCCAAAAATTTATCCGTTAAAGTATACACGAATTCGATTAGGGCGAAGAATTCTTTAGGACTTCTTTTCCATTTTCATCCCAGCGTGATCACAGACGGCTTTCATAAAAGCCAGGAACAAGGGATGCGGACGGTTTGGTCTCGATAAAAACTCGGGATGGAATTGCGTTCCAAGCATAAAGGGATGATCTTTGATCTCGGCAATTTCTACCAGCCGTCCATCGGGGGACATCCCTGAAAAACGCATCCCATTCTTTTCCATAACTTCGCGGTAATCATTATTCAGTTCGTAGCGGTGGCGGTGACGCTCTTCCACCTGGTCGACATTGTATGCCCCTGCAGCGATCGTTTCGGGCTGCAATTTGCAAGGATAAAGACCCAACCGCATGGTCCCTCCCTTGTCTGTTACCTGGTACTGGTCGGGCATCAATCCGATGACAGGATTAGGTGTGTTGGGTTCAAATTCGGTGGAATTTACTTCATCGGTTCCCAAAGCATTCCGTACGAATTCGACCACCATCAGTTGCATGCCCAGGCAAAGTCCAAGGTAGGGGACCTTTTTCTCGCGTGCGAAATGAGCTGCAGCGATTTTCCCTTCGATACCGCGGCTGCCAAACCCGCCGGGCACGACGATGCCATCCACAGTTTCGATAACATCCCAGCATTTGTTTTTTTCCAAGTCGGTCGAGTGGATCCACTCGATTTCCAGTTCCACGCCCAAGTGCAGAGCAGCGTGATTGAGCGCTTCACGGACGCTCATGTAGGCATCGTGCAGTTCCACGTATTTGCCCACAATCGCAACTTTTACTTTCGGTTTATCTTTCTTTACATCCTCAATCAGTTTCTGCCAATCTTTCCAATTGGGTTTTGCCTTTGCTTTCAATGAAAATTTTTCTAGGATAAATTCAGCCACTCCAGCTTTTTCCAGCAGGAGTGGGACTTCGTAGAGAATCGAGGTGGTCACCATGGGAATGACTGCCCGTTTCTCCACATCGCAGAAGGATGCGATTTTATCTTTCAAGGGTTCATCCACTGCATAATCGGAACGGGCAATAATCATGTCGGGAGAAATCCCGATAGACCTAAGCTCCCTGACGGAATGCTGAGTAGGTTTGGTTTTTAGTTCACAGGTGGCGCCGATATAGGGGAGCCAGGTCACATGGATGGACAGCGTATTTTCTCTTCCTAATTCACTGCGCAATTGGCGAATGGCTTCCAGGAAGGGCTGGCTTTCGATATCACCCACCGTGCCCCCCACTTCCACCAGGACGATTTCTGCCCCAGTGGCCTTAGATACCAGGGCGATCCGGTGCTTGATCTCATTGGTGATATGCGGTACCACCTGGATGGTTCCACCAAGGTAATCGCCATGTCGTTCCTTGGCGATAACATCGGCATAGACCTGCCCGGAGGTCACATTGCACACTTTGTTCAAACGAATATCAATAAATCGCTCGTAATGTCCCAGATCCAGATCTGTTTCGGCGCCGTCATCCAAAACAAATACTTCTCCATGCTGGTAAGGGCTCATTGTTCCGGGGTCTACGTTGATATAGGGATCCAATTTTTGAACGGCAACTTTAAATCCCCGCTCTTTAAGCAACCTTCCAATCGCAGCAGCTGTCACGCCTTTTCCAACAGAACTGACCACACCACCGGTAAAAAATATGTACTGAGCGGTCATACCATCTCCTTTATGGGGTAACAAAAAAGAAGCGGGGAGGGTCGTGTACTCGACTCCTCCCCGGCAAAATCATTGAGGATGCTACTGTATAGGATCTGGGGTTTCCTTCCATTCATTCTCTTGGAGTTTACCATAATACTTCATCCCATACAATAAAAACACTCCGTTCCGATGAACGAAATGTTGATAGTTTATCAGGGACTAGCTTGTCTGAACTTTGTTTTCGAGAGTGCGGGATAGGATTTCTTCCTGTTCCTTGGACCAAGCTTTCACTTTCTTGCTACGCTGATCTTCCTTGTTTTGCTTGGCCTTGTCCATGGCTTCCTTCAACGCAATTTCCATGGCGGTTTGTTCTGGTTCGGCGGATTCTGTTGCTTCAGTGTTACCTTCATCTAAGGAACCTTTTTCTTCCCCGTGTTGACTCTTGCGGTTGAATTTCTTTGGCTTTCCAGTCTTATCTTTTTTGCTGAAACCTTCGAAAACCACTTCTTCCGTTCCCGGTTCAGGTAGCATTGATTTGATGCTCAGTTTGATTTGTTTCTTTTTGCGGTCCACGTCGATGATCTGGGCTTCGATCTCATCATCCAATTTCATGATGTCATCGGGTTTGCGGACATAGCCGTGTGCCATCTCGCTGATGTGGATCAACGCTGGGCGTTCAGCGCCGATCTCGATAAATGCACCAAATTTTTCGAACTTGACCACTTTCCCCTTTACGACCATGTCTTTCTTCAAGTCCCGCCATTCATATTGCAGTGGTTCCATCATGGTCAATTCCACCCGTTCATCGGAGATTTTTTTTACCCAAACATCCACTTCCTGACCTTCTTTAAGTACATCTTCGACCCGGTGAATGGGGGTATTCTCCGTACTGGTTATCCTGGAAACGTGCAAAATACCCGGCTTATCCAATCCGATATCCACGAGGGCGCCGGCCAGGCTGGTTTTCAAGACTTTGCCTTTGAAATGGGTTTTTGATTTCAACTCGGGATTATTTTCTTGCTCTGCGACCACGCTTTGTTCCATAGCGTCTCTCCAGTATCCAAATTTAGCGAACCGTGATTATACCTTGCGGGTTTGAAACTGTCAAACCAACCCTCCATTTTGCGATGAAGGGGTGGTTGGCATGGACATAGGGAATATTATTTTCCGGATAATACTGCTTCGATGGCTCGATCCAACTGCGGATCTTTGCCTGCAGTAATATCCGCCTGGGTAATCTCGACCACGATATCAGGGGCAAGTCCCAATCCATTGATCTGACGGCCATTGGGTGTTAACCAATGCTCAATGGTTATGCGGATAGCTCCTTCATTGTTCGCCAGGTTGATCCAATCCTGCACGGACCCTTTGCCGTAGGTCTTCACTCCCACCAACAATCCACGGTGATAATCCTGGATGGCGCCGGAGACAATCTCGGAAGCGGATGCAGTACCTCCATTCACTAAGACGACCATGGGAATGGTGGTCGCCAATCCGCCAGGGATGACATCCTGGTTGGTGCGGGTGCCATTGGCTTGTTCTTCAATTACGACTGTTCCTTGCGCGAGGAACTGGGAGGCTACTTCGATCCCCGATGCTAGAAGACCGCCACTATTGTGTCGCAGGTCGAGGATCAATCCGACTGGTTTTTTCGCAAGTAGAGTGGTGAGGGTGGATTTTAATTCTGCTGTGGTGGTCTCGCCAAATATATTGATACCCACGTATGCGATGTTGTTTGCCAGCATCTTGCCATCCACACTTTTAAGGGTGATTTTCTCCCGAGTCAAAGTGACATCGAATGGTGCTGTAATACCTTTCCGCTGAATGGTGAGAGTC
>Ga0209048_10005226_pt1 | contig 12284 bp, 10 predicted proteins | sample FrelakmetCRP12CR_FD_187146 | JGI IMG/M metagenome (GOLD analysis project Ga0209048, IMG submission 187146) | Freshwater lake sediment microbial communities from the University of Notre Dame, USA, for methane emissions studies - CRP12 CR (SPAdes)... | ecosystem: Environmental > Aquatic >... | reverse complement strand
GCGAGCCGATGTTCGGTGACAACCGCGAGCAGCGCGTCTGCCGCCGGATGCGTGTGCCGGCACGATGCGTGGAACTTGAACGACGTTTCGGAGAGCGCCCAGCGCTCGCCCAGCCGGTCGGTGAGCCGCGCCGGATCGGCGTCGGTCGACATGCCGGCCGCCATCCCCTGCGCTCCATCGAAAATGTGCTTCGCGCCGGTGAAGCCGTCGCGGGCCAGGTACGCGGCGAGGAGCCCGTCGGAGGCGGCCTTCGCCGTGTGCAGCTGCTTCGAGTCCGCCGCGTCGCGCAGGAACTCCCACAGCCCGGCCGCCTGCGTGCCCGCGGAGCCGAACGCGTGCTGCATCGTCTCTCCCGACAGTCGCAACAGGCGGCCAGCCGCCGCTGCCGCGGCGACCGTGCCGGCCGTTCCCGTCGTGTGGAACACCTTGTAATGCGAGCGGCCGAGGAACTCGCCGACGCGTACGCCGACTTCGTAGCCGGCGGTGACGGCCGTCAGGAGCTCGCGTCCCGAGCTGCCCGATGCCTGCGCCACGGCGAGCGCCGGCGGAAAGACGACGGCGCCGGGGTGGAATACCGACCCGTTGTGCACGTCGTCCTGCTCGGCGTAGTGCGACGCGGCCGCGTTGACCATCGCCGCGAACAGCGGGCTCGTCCGGCGGCGCGAGATCAGGACCTCCGCCGGCCCCTCCGCCGGGCCCATCTGCCGGGCGAAACGCGCGATGATCTCGACCGGGCGCGCGCGCCTGCCGGCGAGCGCGGAAGCCGCCCAGTCCAGCAACAGGTCCTCGGCGCGCCGCAGCACGGGCGCGGGAACGTCGTCAAAGGAGAGCCCGCTCGCGAAGCGTGCGAGCGTTGCGCCCGGATGCGGATCGTCGCTCATTTGAAATGGGTTCTAGACCGCCCCGGAAGCGCGCAGGCGGGCAATCGCTGCGTCATCGTAGCCCAACTCGCGCAGGATCGCATCCGTGTGCGCTCCGAGTGCCGGGACCGGGTCCATCCGCGGCGCCGGCCCGGCGGGCGCGCCGGGCGCAATGCCCGGCGGAAGCAGCGCCGGAATCCTCCCCGCCGGTGTTTCGACCTCGACCCAGCGGCGGCGCGCCTGCAGCTGCGGATGCGCCCACACCTCGCGCATGTCGTTCATCCGCGCGTTTGCGATGCCTGCGGCGTCGAGCCTTTCGATCACCTGTTCCGCGGTGAGCGGCGCGAACGAAGCGGAGATGATCGCGTGCAGCTCCTCCCGCGCCACCGTGCGCTTCGAGTTCGACGCGAAGCGCGGGTCGGTAGCGAGCGCCGGCTGCGCGAGCACGTCTTCGCAGAAGGTGAGCCATTCGCGCTCGTTCTGCAGGCCGAGCATCACGATCTTCCCGTCGCCGGCGGGAAAGGGGCCGTAGGGGTAGATCGTCGCGTGCGCGGCGCCTGCGCGCGGCGGCGGTTCGGCGCCGTCGTACGCGTAGTAGAGCGGGTACCCCATCCACTCGACCATGCTCTCGAGCATCGACACATCGATTGACTTGCCGCGACCGGTCCGCGCGCGCTCGAGCAGTGCCGCGAGTATGTTCGCATAGGCATACATGCCGGCGGCGATGTCGGCGATGGAGCAGCCGGCCTTCGCCGGCGCCTCCGGCGAGCCGGTCACCGACAGGAAACCGGACTCGCTCTGGATCAGGAGATCGTAGGCCTTCTTGTCGCGATACGGGCCGTCGTCGCCGTAGCCGGAGATGTCGCAGAGGATGAGCCGCGGATTCTTTCCGGCGAGCGCCGCGTACGACAGGCCGAGGCGCGCGGCGGCGCCAGGCGCGAGGTTCTGCACGAGGACGTCGACGCGCTCGACCAGCGCCGCGAGGATGCGCGCCGAATCCGGATGCTTGAGGTCGAGCGTCAGGCTTTCCTTCGAGCGATTCGTCCAGACGAAGTGCGAGGCGAGCCCGCGCACGCGTTCGTCGTACCCGCGCGCGAAATCGCCCACGCCCGGCCGCTCGATCTTGATCACGCGGGCGCCCATGTCGGCCAGCTGCCGCGTGCAGAACGGCGCGGCGATCGCGTGCTCGAGCGTGATCACGGTGATGCCGTCCAGCGCGCGCATCGGTGCGGACAGGCCCTAGAACGATCGCGGGAGCCCGAGCACGTGCTCGGCCACGTACGAGAGAATGAGGTTGGTCGAGATCGGCGCGACCTGGTAGAGCCGCGTCTCCCGGAACTTGCGCTCGACGTCGTATTCTGCGGCAAAGCCGAAGCCGCCGTGGAACTGCAGGCAGGCGTTCGCGGCCTCCCACGATGCATCCGCCGCGAGCAGCTTCGCCATGTTCGCCTCCGCCCCGCAGGGCTCGTGCGCATCGAACAGCGCGCAGGCCTTGAAGCGCATCAGATTCGCGGCCTCGACGTTCACCCAGGCCCGGGCGATCGGGAACTGGACGCCCTGGTTCTGTCCGATCGGTCGGCCGAAGACGATCCGCTCCTTTGCGTAGGCGGTGACGCGGTCGATGAACCAATAGCCGTCGCCAATGCACTCGGCCGCGATCAGCGTGCGCTCGGCGTTGAGGCCGTCGAGGATGTACTTGAAACCCTTGCCCTCCTCGCCGATCAGGTTTTCCGCGGGAATCTCCAGGTGGTCGAAGAAGAGCTCGTTGGTCTCGTGGTTGACCATGTTGGCGATCGGGCGCACCGACATCCCGCGGCCGATCGCCTCGCGCAGGTCGACGACGAACACCGACATCCCCTCCGAGCGCTTCGTGACCCTGTCGAGCGACGTCGTCCGCGCGAGCAGGATCATCAGGTCGGAGTGCTGCACCCGCGAGATCCAGACCTTCTGCCCGTCGACGACGTAGCGGTCGCCCTTCCTGACCGCCGTGGTCCGGATCTTCGTCGTGTCGGTGCCGGTCGTCGGTTCGGTGACCGCCATCGACTGCAGGCGCAGCTCGCCGCTCGCGATCTTCGGCAGGTACCGGCGCTTCTGCTCGTCGGAGCCGTGGCGCAGCAGCGTCCCCATGTTGTACATCTGGCCGTGGCAGGCTCCGGAGTTGCCGCCCGACCGGTTGATCTCCTCCATGATGATCGACGCTTCGGTGAGCCCGAGGCCCGAGCCGCCGTACTCCTGCGGGATCAGCGCCGCGAGCCAGCCGGCCTTGGTGAGTGCGTCGACGAATGCTTCCGGATACCCGCGCTTCTCGTCGATTGCCCGGAAATACGATCCCGGGAACTGCGTGCACAGGTCGCGGATCGCGTCGCGGATGTCCTGATGCGAGTCGCTCGCGCTGCCCATGATCGGTCCTCCGGGAATTCGTCCGACGCGTCAGCGCAGCGTGGCGGTGGCTTCCATCGCCAGGTTTCCCGCCGAGTCCTGCGCCCACAGCCGGATCGTCCCGTCGTCCGGATCGCGGCGGCCGCAGGTCGCAAACGGCGCAACGTCGAACAGCGGCATCACCGCGCGGAACGAGAAGGTTGCGAGCTCTGCCGGGGCGACGTGATCGCGCGCGAGATCGGCGAGCAGTGTCGCAATCAGCGGCCCGTGCACGACGAGGCCGGGGTAGCCCTCGACCCCGGTTGCGTACCGGCGATCGTAGTGGATCCGATGCCCGTTGAACGTGAGCGCCGAGTAGCGGAAAAGCAGGACGTCGTCCGGGACCACGTCGCGCCGCCAGGCAGCATCGACCGGCGCGGCCCTTTGCGGAGGCGCCGCACCACCGGCCCCCGGGGCATCGCGGTAGACGATGTCGTGCTCCTCGACGATCGCCGTGCGGCCCGCGGCGCCGATCTCGTGGCGCACCAGGACGAACACCAGGGCACCGGTGCGCCCCTGTTTCGAATCGACCTTGACGATCGTCGACACCCGCTCGATGGCGTCGCCCACACGGACCGGCTGGCGGAACTCGAGGCGGCCGCCGGCCCACATCCGACGCGGGAGCGGCACCGGCGGCAGGAACCCGCCGCGCAGCGCGTGACCGTCGGGCCCGGTCTCCGAACGCCGGTAAAGCGGGAGGAAGTAGAGCCAGTGCCGCAGCGGCGCGATCGCGTCCCCGTCGCGCGGTGGCGGATCTTCGCGGTCCAGCGTCGCCGCGAGCGCCGCGAGCGGCACCGGCGCGACGCGGTCGCAACGGCGCTCGGTGCGCCCCGCCCACTGTGCGAACGCGGCAGCGCCGGGCGCAGGCTCGACGCCCGCCTGCATTGCGGCGGGCGAGGTCAAGGTTTGTATCCCGTCTGCTTGTAGACGGCCTCGAGCGTGTCCTTCCCCACGCGCGCCTCGTTTTCCCTGTGCACGGAGTTGAGCGCCTTCTTCCACGCGGCCTTCTGCGCGTCGGTCAGCGTGATCACCTCGCTCTTGCCCGACTTGCGTATCCCCTCCAGCGCATCGTCGTTCTCCTTCTGCGCGATTTCGTTCGCGTACCTGGTCGCGTCCCGCATCGCGCCTTCGAGCGTGGTTCGGATGTCGGGGGGCAGGCCGTCCCAGAACTTCTTGTTGGCGATGACGGCGTACCCGATGTAGCCGTGGTTGGTCACCGTCGTGTACTTCTGCACCTCGTGATGCTTCTGCGTGAACATGTTCGACGGCGTGTTCTCGGAGCCGTCGACGACGCCCGTCTGCATCGCCTGGTACACCTCGGAGAACGCCATCACCTGCGGGATCGCGCCCAGCGCCTTCATCTGGTCGCCGAGCACCTTTGACGACTGGATCCGCATCTTGAGGCCCTTCATGTCTTCGGGCGTTCGCAGCGGCTTGTTCGCGCTCATCACCTTGAATCCGTTGTCCCAGTACGCGAGCCCGACGATGCCCTTGCCCTCGAGCTTCCGGAACAGCTCCTTGCCCACCGGGCCGTCGGAGACCCTGTGCAGCTCGGCGTAGTCGTCGAACACGTAGGGCAGGTCGAAGACCTCGAATTCGCGCACGCCGAGCGGGCCGAACTTCGCGAGCGAGGGCGCGAGCAGCTGCACCGATCCGAGCTGCAACGCCTCGATCTCCTCGCCGTCCTTGAACAGCGAGCTGTTCGGGTAGACCTCGACCTTGACGCGCCCGTTCGTGCGTTCCTCGGCGAGCACCTTGAACTTGTCGGCGCCCTTGCCCTTCGGCGTGTCGACGGCGACGACGTGGCTGAACTTGACGACGATCGGCTGCTGGGCGCCGGCGCCCGGAAGCACTGCAATCGTGACCAGCGCAGGCAGCACGACGAGCGACAGGATTTTCCAGGGCTTCATGGCTTCCTCCAAAGTGCAGGCGATCGCGCGTCGCCTCGCTCCCGGACAATTAAGCACCAAACGACGGAAAATGCAACGCCGGCACCGACGGTTGCGTGCACTTCTGCGCGAACGATGATCCGGGCCGCTCGGCGGAATCCGCTTTCAACGCCACAGCGCGCGAACGCGTGCCGAAATGTCGGCCTTTCCGGCGTGAGCCTCCGGGGGTGCCGGCGCGCCCTCGTTCGCCTGCACGACCGCCGGCCATGCGCAGGACGCGAACAGCGGCGCGAGCACGCCCGGGATGAAACGGCTGGGAGACGCGTAGACGTGACGGTCGCCGTACGCGGCCTGCGCGTGGACGTGGAAGCGCTGCGGAAGCATCAGACGCAGGTGGTCCTTCGCGCGCGTCATCGCGACGTAGAGCAGCCTCCGCTCTTCCTCGATCTCCTCGCGGGTCCCCGTGCCCATGTCCGACGGGATGCAGCCGTCCACGACGTTGAGAATGTGCACGGACTTCCATTCCCGGCCCTTTGCCGAATGGATGGTCGACAGGATGAGGTAGTCGTCGTCGCGTCCCGGCACGCCGGCCTCGTCGCTCGTCGCCCCCGGAGGGTCGAGCGTCACTTCGGTGAGGAAGCGCTCGCGCGACGGGTAGGTCGCGGCGATCTGCCGGAGCTGCGCGAGATCGCCCTGCCGCACGTGCGCGTCCTCGTAGATCCTTTGCAGGTGCGGCTCGTACCAGCGGCTGACGAGCTCCATGTCGGCGGGCCAGATGGAAGTCGCCGTGCGAAGCGCGCGGTAGACCGCAACGAAGGCATGCCAATCCGCTGCGGCTGCCGGCGGGATGTCGAAGGCCTCCAGCGCCGGCATGGGGTCCGTGAGATCGCGCATGGCGTCGAGCAGCCGGGCGGCCGTCGCCGGCCCGATGCCCGGAAGGAGCTGCGCGACGCGAAATCCCGCCATCCGGCCGCGCGGGTTCTCGGCCCAGCGCAGCACGCACAGCACGTCCTTGACATGCGCGGCTTCGAGGAACCTGAGCCCGCCGTACTTGACGAACGGGATGCCGCGCCGGGTCAGCTCCAGCTCCAGCTGGGCGCTGTGGCTCGAACTTCGAAACAGCACCGCCTGCGACTTCAGCGCGATGCCCGTCTCGCGGCATTCCAGCACGTGCTCGGCCACGCAGCGCGCCTGGTCGCCTTCGTCGCGGACCGTGACGAGCTGCGGCTTCTCGGAAGACGCCCGGTCGGTCCAGAGGTCCTTGGTGTAACGCTCGGTCGCGAGGCCGATGACCGCGTTGGATGCGTCGAGAATGGGCTGCGTCGACCGGTAATTGCGCACGAGCGGCACCACGCGCGCCGGCGGCGTGAACCGTTGCGGGAAATCGAGGATGTTGCGCACCGTCGCGGCCCGGAACGAGTAGATCGACTGCGCGTCGTCCCCCACGACCGTCACGCCCCTGCCGTCCGGCTTCATGGCCAGGAGAATCGATGCCTGGAGCCGGTTGGTGTCCTGGTACTCGTCGACGAGGACATGGTCGAACCGTCCGCCGATTTCCCGCGCCAGCGCCGGCTCCGCGACCATCTGCGACCAGTACAGCAGCAGGTCGTCGTAGTCGAGTACGTGCTGCGACTGCTTCGCGTCGACATAGGCCTGGAAGAGACTCTTCAGCTCCGGTTCCCAGTGCGCGCACCAGGGGAACCACTTCGCAAGCACCTCGCCCAGCGCGGTCTCGCCGTTGACGGCGCGGGAGTAGATGGCGACGCAGGTCGCTTTCGTCGGAAAGCGGGTCTTCGTCGCCGACAGGCCCAGCTCGTGGCGCACGATCGCGACGAGATCCTCGGAGTCGCCGCGGTCGTGAACCGTGAAGGACGCGTGCAGTCCGATGCGTTCGGCGTACTCGCGCAGCAAGCGCGCGCCGATGCCATGAAAGGTCCCGGACCACGGCAGCGACGGTGCTCGCCGATCCGCCGTTGCGCCGAGGACACGGTTCAGGACCTGCCCCGCGCGGCGCTCCATTTCCGCCGCGGCCCTGCGCGAGAACGTGAGGAGGAGGATGCGCTGGGGGTCGGCGCCGGCCGCGACGAGGTGCGCGACGCGGTAGGCGAGCGTGCTCGTCTTGCCGGAGCCGGCGCCGGCAATGACCAGCATCGGCCCGCCTCCTTCGTGCGCCGAACGCCCGGCGCCGTGCTCGACCGCGAGTCGCTGCTGCGGGTTCAACGACGCCAGGTAGTCATTGACGTCGCCGATCGGGGCTCGTGATGGATGCGTAACGGCGGACATGAAGGGGTCGGCGCAGCGACGTCGGGCCGCACGGCGGCCAAGCATGCGACCGATCCGGAATGGAACGATCGTTCGATCGGAGCATACCATGGCCGGGAGTCGAGCGACTGCAGGGGCGGCCGTCGCGACCGCGGGGGAAGGCGACCCGCGTGGGGGGGGCGCCGACCCGGTGAAGCTCGATGGCCTATCGGCCGAGCCTTGCCTTGAGGTGCTCGGGCCGCAGCGTGTCGTAGACCTCGAACGGCTGGTGGATCCAGGGGTTGTCGGCAAGGTAGCCCACGTAGAAGTCGGGTTTGAACATCGAGCAGGCCTTCCACCAGAGTACCGCCGTCCTGCACCGCTCGATGACCGGCCAGCGTGCCGGCAGCGCCTTCGCCACCGCGTCGAGCGTGTAGCCCGAGTCCACCATGTCGTCGACGAGGAGCACCCGCGCGCCCAGCCGCGGCGAAGTCATCGTCATGTGCTCGGCGATCACGAGCTCGCCGCGGACCGTGCCGCCTTGCGCGGCATACGAGTGTGTCGAAAGGATCGCGAGCGGCTTGTCGTAGATCCGCGAGAGCACGTCGCCGACACGCAGGCCGCCCCGTGCGATGCAGACGATCTGGTCGAACTCGTACCCCGACTCGAAGACGTTGAGCGCGAGCTGCTCGACGAGCGCGTTGTACTGGTCCCAGGTGACGTGCAGGCTCGCCATGCGACTCCCCGTGTGCCCGTGACGCCTCGGGCGCGGGTCAGCGGAACGGGTGGTGCAGCAGGATGGTCTCGTCCCGATCCGGCCCCGTCGACACCATCGCGATCGGGACGCCGGTGAGCGTCTCGATCCGCCTGAGGTAGGCGCGCGCATTCGCCGGCAGCGCGTCGAAGGTCTTCACGCCGACGGTGCTTTCCTTCCAGCCCGGGAGCGATTCGTAGGCGGGCACGCACTCGGCGACGGCGTCTGCGCCCGACGGCAGCAGCGCGAGCGGCCTGCCGTGCACCGTGTATCCGGTGCAGATCCGGATCTCGTCCATGCCGTCGAGAACGTCGAGCTTCGTGATGCAGACCCCGTTCACGCCGTTGAGCTGGAACGAGCGCAAGAGGGCCGGGATATCGAGCCAGCCGCAGCGGCGCGGACGGCCGGTCACGGACCCGAACTCGTTGCCGCGCTTCGCGAGTCCCGCGCCCACTTCGTCCTTGAGCTCCGTCGGAAACGGACCGGTGCCCACGCGCGTCGTATAGGCCTTGACGATGCCGAGCACGTAGTCGAGGAACTGCGGCCCCACGCCGGCGCCGGACGCCGCCGTGCCCGCGAGGCAGTTCGACGACGTCACGTACGGATAGGTGCCGTGGTCGACGTCGAGCAGCGCACCCTGCGCGCCCTCGAACAGCAGCGACTGCCCGCGGGCGCGGGCGTCCTGCAGCAGCGCCGCCACGTCGGCGACCATCGGCTTCATCTGCGGCGCGAGCGCGAGGGTTTCGTCGAGGGTCTTCGCGAATGGCACCGCGTCGCGCCGGAAGTACTGCGTCAGCACGAAGTTGTGGAACTCGAGCAGCGGCCCGAGCTTCGCGGCGAAGCGGTCGGGGTAGAACAGGTCCTGCAGCCGGATGGCGCGACGCCCGATCTTGTCCTCGTACGCGGGCCCGATGCCGCGGCCCGTCGTGCCGATCTTCGCGTCGCCCATCGCGCCCTCGCGCGCCTGGTCGAGCGCGACGTGGTAGGGGAGGACTAGCGGGCATGCCGGCGATATCTTGAGGCGCGGCCGGACTTCCACGCCCGCGCCCTCGAGCTCGCCGATCTCCTGCAGCAGTGCGGAGGGCGACAGGACGACGCCGTTGCCGATGTAGACCGAGACGAGCGGCCGCAGGATGCCCGACGGAATGAGCCGGAGCACGGTCTTCCGGCCGCCGATGACGAGCGTGTGCCCGGCGTTGTGGCCGCCCTGGAACCGGACGACGCCCTGCGCGTGCTCGGTCAGCCAGTCGACAACCTTGCCCTTGCCCTCATCGCCCCACTGCGTGCCGATGACGACGACGTTCTTGCCCATGCTGCCTTCCCGGGGTGCGACCCCGATTCATGCCAACGCCGAAAGCCGAACCGGAACCGGTGTCCGGATAACGAGATCGATGCCCGCCGTTCGCGCCCGCGACCCCTGCGCAACCGGCCCCCGTTTCCGCGCCGTTCCGACGTCTACGTATCCGATCCCGATGCCGCCGATTCTGCCCGCGCGACGACGCCCGCGAGCTGGCGCAGATCGAGCGTGAAGCCCGTGGCCGGACGCGCGCGCCCGAATGCCTTGCCGATGCCGTCGTACCGGCCGCCCCGGCCGATCGCCTCGGGCTCGCCGGCAGTGAAGACGGAGAATATCGCGCCATTCTGGTAATGATAGCCGGTGAGGTCGGCGAGATCGATGTGCAGAGCCTCGACCTGCGGCTCCGCCGATCGCGCCAGCTCGTCCAGCGCGGCCAGCGCGTTGCGGATCGACGGCGTGTCCGGAAGCCGCGCGCGCGCCGCGGCGAGCACGTCGCCCGCCGGTCCGTACAGCGTGGGCAACGCCGTCAGCGCGTCGCGCCAGGCGGGAGGCAGCTTCGCCGTCAGCTCGGTGACGGCCGGGACGTCCTTTCCGCGCAAAGCCGCGAACAGCTCGTTGTCCTCGCCGTTGCCGGCAATGCCCGCCCCCGCGGCCAGCGCCCGGTAGACGCCGACGTGGCCCAGGTCGAGATGCAGCCCGCGGACGCCGGCCGCGGCGAGCGCGGACAACACGAGACCGAGCACCTCGACGTCACCGGCGATGCCGGGCTCGCCGAACAGTTCGGCGCCGATCTGCACGACTTCACGCGTCTTGGCGCTGCCCCCGGGGACTGCGCGCAGCACGCTGCCCGCGTAGCAGAGCCGCGTGATGCCGGCCTCGTTCAGGAGGTGCGCGTCGATCCGCGCGACCTGCGGCGTGATGTCGGCGCGCACGCCGAGAAGGCGCCCCGACAGCGGGTCGACGACCTTGAACGTCTGCAGCTCGAGATCGCGGCCGGTACCCGTCAGCAGCGAGTCGAGATGCTCGATCAGCGGCGGCTGGATGAGCCGGTATCCCTGCGCCCGGAAATGATCGAGGAGCGACCGGCGCAGCGCCTCGGTCCGCTCGGCCTCGACCGGGAGGACGTCCTCGATGTACTCGGGCAGGACCCACTTACGCATGGCGCACGAGCCAGAACCCGGCGAGGCCCAAGAGGATCGACGCCAGGCCGATGAAGCGCAGCTGGCCGTCGTTGAGGGTCACGAGCTTCGCGAAGCTCTCGCGCCACAGCCGCGGCGCCAGCAGCGGGAGCATCCCCTCGACGACCAGCACCAGCGCAAGTGCAGCCCACAGCGAATCCGCCACTCCGATCCCCTTGTCGCGTGCAGCGGCGGCGGAACTACTTCGGTGCCTTCGCACTCTGGCCGCCCTGGCTGCGCAGGTAGCGGAAGAACTCGGAGCTGGGGTCGAGGACCATGACGTCGCTCTTGCTGCGGAAGGTCGCCTTGTACGCTTCGAGGCTGCGGTAGAACGCGTAGAACTCGGGATTGGCCCCGTAGGCCTGCGCGTAGATCGCCGACGCCTTCGCATCGCCGTCGCCCTTGGTCCTCTGCGCCGCCTTGTAGGCGTCCGCGAGGATCACGACGCGCTGGCGGTCGGCATCCGCACGGATCTTCTCGGATTCGGCCTGCCCCAGCGAGCGGAGCTCGTTGGCGACGCGCCGGCGCTCCGATTCCATGCGCGCGTACACGGGGCCCGTGACGTCCGGCGGCAGCTCGACCCGGCGCAGCCTGACGTCGACGATCTCGACGCCGATCGTCTTCGCGTCGGTGTCGGCCTTCTGCCGCGTCGTCGTCATGATCTTGTCGCGCTCGGTGGAGATCGCCTCGTGCACGGTCCGCTTGTTGAACTCCTCGGCCAGGTTCGCGCGCACCGTCTGCGACAGCCGGCGGCGCGCGACCTCCTCGTCGCCCTGCACGCTGACGTAGTACTGCTTGACGTCGGTGATCCGCCACAGCACGAAGAAGTCGACGAGCAGCGGCTTCTTCTCCGACGTGGTGATCCGGTCGGGTTCGGCATTGTCGAGCAGCAGGATCCGCTTGTCGTAGAACTTGACGTTCTGCAGCAGCGGCACCTTGGCGTACAGGCCCGCGTGCGGCAGCGTCTCGACGATCTCGCCCAGCTGGAACTTGATCGCGTACTGGCGCTGGTCCACCGTGTAGAGCGACTGCGACGCGACCAGCAGCAGCGCGACGACGAGCGCGAGGGCCGGGACGGTGAACTTCATCGCGACTCCCCGCCGCGCTCGCGCGCACGGAGCGCATCGCGCGAGCGCCCCGGATCGAGCGTGACCGTCGGTTCTGCGGGAGGCGGCGTCGATTGCCGCGCCGCCGACGCATCCGGCGCCGCGGCGGCCGGCACGCCCGCGGGCGCCGCGCTCTGCTGGATGAGCCGGTCGAGCGGAAGGTAGAGCAGGCTGTTGCTGCCGGCCTTCTGGTCGACCAGCACCTTGCTCGAATTTCCGACGACGGTCTGCATCATGTCGAGGTAGAGCCGCTCGCGCGTGACCCCGGGCGCCTTCGCGTACTCGACCTGGATCTGCCGGAAGCGCGACGCGTCGCCCTCGGCCTTCTGCACGACTTCCGCCTGGTAGCCGTTCGCTTCCTCGATCAGGCGCGCCGCATTGCCGCGGGCGCGCGGCACGACGTCGTTGGCGTAGGCCTGGCCCTCGTTGCGGAACCGCTCGCGGTCCTGGCCCGCCTTCACCGCGTCGTCGAACGCGGCCTGCACCTTGTCCGGCGGCTGCACGCTCTGCAGCGTCACCTTCTGCACGTAGACGCCCGTCT
>Ga0209048_10005225_pt1 | contig 12285 bp, 11 predicted proteins | sample FrelakmetCRP12CR_FD_187146 | JGI IMG/M metagenome (GOLD analysis project Ga0209048, IMG submission 187146) | Freshwater lake sediment microbial communities from the University of Notre Dame, USA, for methane emissions studies - CRP12 CR (SPAdes)... | ecosystem: Environmental > Aquatic >... | reverse complement strand
CCTGACGGCGGGCACACCGACTGCTTTGGCTCGCGTCGCGCCAAGACTTCAATGTACGCTGCGCGGTACGTCGCGCAGCATGCACGACTGGCGGGACGGCTGCTGCCTGCGCGGTTGCATGGCGTCGCTCCATGAATCGCTGCGCTCGTGGCCTGCCAGAGGCGCTACCGCGCGCATTCGTCGCCGAGCAGTGGCCGCCGTGCTGGCGCGACTGCCCGGTGGCCGCGCGGTTGGCCTCTCCCGCCCTTCGGTGTCAGGCGCCGCGGCCCGTCCGGTATGCGGCGTTGTGGCGTGCAATGGCGTCCGTCCCAGGTCGCCGTGCTTTCCCGCGTTCTTGACATGCCTTCCACGACAGCCGTTCACTAGTGGAACCGGCCGGCATTGAGCCGAACGAGCGCGAACTGGCCATCCGGCCGGCCGCAGGCAAAAGGTAATTGAAGTAGCCCGTAATGGCTGAATCTGAACGCGGCGACCCTGACCAGCTGCTGGCTGCTGTGCAACGCGATGAAGCTCGCGCCAGGCGCGGCCGCCTCAAGGTCTTCTTTGGTGCCTCGGCCGGTGTCGGCAAGACCTACTCGATGCTTGAAGCGGCACGTACCGCGCGGGCCGCCGGTGCCGACATCGTCGTCGGTTACGTTGAGCCACACGGGCGAGTCGAGACCGAGCGTCTGCTCGAGGGCCTCGAACAGCTGCCGTTTCTCGAGGTCCGCTACCGAGGCATCACGCGCCGCGAATTCGACCTCGACGCTGCCTTGAAGCGGGCCCCGTCAACGCTACTCGTCGACGAACTCGCTCATTCGAACATCGTCGAGGGCGAGCCGCGCCCGCGTCACGCGAAGCGCTGGCAGGACGTCGATGAGTTGCTCGACGCGGGCATCAACGTCTGGACAACGCTCAACGTGCAGCACCTGGAGAGTCTCAACGACGTGGTCACGGGCATCACCGGTGTCCGACAGCAGGAGACGATCCCGGACCGGATCTTCGACGAGGCCAACGAGATCGAACTGATCGACCTGCCCCCGGAGGAGCTGCTGGATCGCCTCAAGGCGGGCAAGGTCTACCTCTCCGGTCAGGTCGCGACCGCCGTCGATCGCTTCTTCAGGAAGCCAAACCTGCTCGCGCTGCGCGAGATGGCGCTGCGCCGCACGGCTGACCGGGTCGACGCGGCCGCGCGCGCGTACGCCGGCGACGAACGCTCCTCGCGCGCATCGCTGGCGCGCGACCGATTCCTGATCGCGGTCGCGCTCGACGACCAGGCCGAACAGCTGGTGCGCGTCGGCAAGCGATTCGCAGACGCGCTGGATGCCGAGTGGCTCGTGGTGTCGGTTGAAACCCCCGACATGCTCAAGCTTGGGGAAGAGGCCCGTAACCTGCGAATCAACGTACTGCGTCTCGCAGAGTCGCTCGGTGCACAGACCGTGACGCTCGATGGGCCCTCAGCCGCCATCGCGCTGATCGAATACGCCCGGCTGCGTGCCGTCACACGGATCGTGATCGGTGAACGCAAACGCCGCGGCTGGCGCGCGCTCCTAAGACCCTCTACCGCCACCGAACTGGTGCGCCGCGGGCGGGGCTTCGACGTGTCGGTCATCGCGCGCCGGGAAGCGCCGCGCGAGCCGCAGCGACCCGACCGTGTGGCGAGGCCGCGCCCAGTACGGTGGGAACGGTATTGGGCCGCGCTGCTGATATCCCTGCTCTGCACGGGAGTCGACGCCCTGCTCTACCCGTACTTCGAGCTCACCAATCTGGTGATGGTGTACCTGCTGGGGGCGACGATCGCGGCTTGGCGCCTCGGGAGGGGCCCGGCGAGCCTGACGGCCGTGGTCAACGTCCTGGCGTTTGATTTCTTTTTCGTTGCCCCGCGCTTCAGCTTCGCCGTCTCCGACCTGCAGTATCTGATCACCTTCGCGGTGATGCTTGGCGTCACCCTGGCCATCGCGACGCTGGTCAGCAATGTGCGAGCCCAGACGCGCGTCGCCGGCGCCCGTGAACGGCGCACTGCGCTGCTCTACGCGATGAGTCGCGAGCTTACTGCGACGCGCAGTGTCGAGAATCTTGCACGCGTTGCCATCAAGCACGTTGCCGAGACATTTACGGGCCAGGCGGTCGTGCTGACGCCGGACGCGAGCGGGCGCCTTCGCAGCCCCCGCGGCACGCCGAGTCCCGCCTCGTTGCGCGGCGCCGATCTGTCCGTCGCACAGTGGGTCTTCGATAATGGCCGTCCTGCGGGCCTGGGCACCGACACGCTGCCCGCGGCGGCGGCTCAGTACCAGCCACTCAAGGGTACGAGCCTGACACTCGGCGTACTGGCGGTGCGGCCGACCCAGCGCCGCCGCCTGCAGCTTCCAGAACAGCAGCACCTTCTCGAGACCTTCGCGGGGCAGATCGCGCTCGCAATCGAGCGTGCTCGACTTGCCGAGGAGGCCGAAGCGGCGCGCGTGACGGCCGAGACCGAGACTCTACGCAACACGCTGCTGGCATCGATCTCACATGACCTGAGGACTCCGCTTGCAGTGATCGCCGGGGCCAGCAGTGCGCTCAATGATCCAGAACTCAGCCTCGATTCGGAGGCGCGCGGTCGGCTCACCGCCACGATAGAGAGCACCACTCAGGAGATGACGCGGCTGATCTCCAACGTGCTCGACCTGATGCGGTTCGAGGCGGGCGAGGTCAAACTGCATCTTGACTGGCACACGATTGACGATCTGGTTGGCACGGCGCTCGTCCGCCTGGACGGCGTGCTTCAAGGGCATCAGATCGATATCAATCTGCCCGATAACCTGCCGGCAGTCTTCGTCGATGCGCCACTCGTCACCCAGGTCCTCGCCAATCTGCTGGAGAATGCGGCCAAGCACACCCCGGCCGGTACACAGATCGACATATCCGCGGGCCTCGAAGGACAACTCGTTCGGGTGGTCATCGATGACAATGGCCCAGGCCTTCCGCCGGGCGATGCCGAGCGGCTGTTCGCGAAGTTCCAGCGCGGCCGGGGCGAACGCGGCGCTGGCGGCGCCGGTCTCGGACTGACGATCTGCCGTGCCATCGTTGCTGCTCACGGCGGCGAGATCAAGGCGATGGCACGCCCAGCGGGTGGGGCGCGTTTCGTCTTTACGTTGCCGACGGTGGAGCCCGGATCGTGACCTCCGCGATGTTCCTGATTCTGATCGTCGAAGACGACCCGGGGTTGCGAGCCATACTGCGCACGCTCCTCCAGGCATGGCCCTACCGTGTCGTCGAGGCAAGCACAGGCGAGCGCGGAGTCATTGAGGCGCGCTCCCATCGTCCGGATCTGATGATCGTTGACCTGGGCCTGCCGGATTGCGACGGGGCAACCGTGATCCGGGAGGTTCGTAAGTTCTCGCCGGTCCCAATCCTGGTGCTGTCGGCTCGCGCGATGGAGGTCGAGAAAATCGCCGCGCTTGATGCCGGAGCAGACGATTACGTGACCAAGCCCTTCAGCGCGCCGGAGCTGCTAGCACGGGTGCGCGCAGCCTTGCGACGCGCGACACGTGGCACCGACCGACTGCCCCTGCTCCGCTTTGGACCGGTTACGGTCGACCTGACGGCGCGGACGACGCTCGGCCCCGACAGCAATCTGCACCTGACCCCGCTTGAGTATCGGGTCCTCGAGTGCCTCGCGCGCAGCGCCGGCATGATCGTGACCCAGCAGCAATTGATTCGGGAGGCCTGGGGACCGGAGCGTATCGGTGATGCGCGCGGCGTACGCTCGTACATCAAGACCTTGCGTCAGAAGCTCGAGCCCGACCCGCGGCGGCCGCGCTTCCTGATCACCGAGGCGGGTGTCGGGTACCGGTTGCAGCTGCAGGAGGAGCCCGCCGACAAGTGAGCAAGCGGTGGGCGGCTCGAGGCGCCTCAGGTCCTCGCTCGCATCTGTGCCTTGACCTTCGCACCCTTTGCCTCGAGCGAGGGCCGCAGAAATTCCAGCAGCCACGGAAAGGAAGCGCCGAGCCTGGCGAGAATAAGCGTCGAGCGTGGCATCGCCCGTTCGCGCTTGCGGTCGGTGGCACAGGCAAGCACCGCGGCCGCGACCTCCTCAGCGGTCAGAAAAGGCTGGGAGAATACGAGGTCGGGCACGCTGTCGATGGCGTCGAGCACGAATGGCGTCGCGATCGGACCCGGCGAGACGACGCACAGCCCGACGCCCGTGCCGCGCAGCTCCGCGTTGACTGCGAACGTGAATCCACGCAGACCCCACTTCGACGCGGAGTACGGGCTCTCGCCGGCCAGCGGCACGTGGCCGGCGATGGAGGCCACATTGACGACCACGCCGCGGGACTGACGCAGGTGCGGCAGGACAAAGCGGGTCAACAGCAGCGGGGCCTTGAGGTTGGTGTCGATGATTGCCGAGATCGCATCGGGATCGATCGAGTCAAGGTCGCCACGCGCATTGGTGGCGGCATTGTTGACCAACACGTCGATCCGCCCGTAAGCAGCGAGCGTTTTCGCGACAAGCGCCCGCAGGTCTTCGACTTTGCAGACGTCGGTCGGCACCGCCAGACCGCCCAAGGTCCGCGCGAGTTCAGCGATCTTCGGTGCCGTGCGTGCTGCCAGCACCACCTTTGCACCGGCTTTGGCGAAGGCGCGCGCCGACGCCTCGCCGACGCCGGATGAGGCGCCGGTGATGATCACGATCTTGCCGGCCAGGGTCTGAGTCATATGGATGTCCCGCGCAGATGCTTGCCAAATGGGCTCTCGCCCGCAGTACAGCACACCCCCGGCTGCGTTGCGAGATCCACTTAGCGCGGCGAACGGTCGCGGCCGGTCGACCTAGCCGCCCCCAAACCCCGCAGATTTCATTTGCCGCCCAGCTGCGCCTTCACGTCCATGCCCACTCGTTTGTTGATGAACTGCAGCGTCGCGACCTTCGAGAGATCGACCTCGCCGTCCTTGTACAGGCCGGCCTTGACCATCTGGCCGTAGAAGTCCTTGATGCGATCCGCGCTCATCGCACCGATGCCGCTTGCCAAGGCCTCACCCGAGTCGACGATGCCCTGCGATTTCATGAGCGCGACGGAGGCCTCGATCTCGGCCTCGGTCATTTCCGGGTTCTGCCTGATCATCAGGGCGTTGGCGACCTGGCGGCTGCCATAGAGATAGTGCACCCAGCCGAGGATTGACGCATCGACGAAGCGCTGCACGAGATCGGGCTTCGTCTTGATCGTCTCCGCCCGAGCCTCGATCAGCGTCGAGTACGTCGAGAAGCCATGGTCGGCCAGCAAGTGCACGACCGGCTTGAACTTGCCCTGGTCCTCGACGTAAATCGGTTCGGCGATCGAGTATCCCTGCTGGATCGCTTTCGGGTTGGCGAGGAATGGGCCAAGGTTGTAGTTGTAGGGCCTGAGCACCTCGTCCCTGAATCCATGCGTGACCTTCAGCCACTGCCACCAGGTGAACTGGCCATCCTTTGCGATGAAGGCAACTGGCGCGTTCCGCAACGCCTCGAACTTCTCGTAGCCCTGGCCCGGGTGGGCGATCAGCGCCTGAGGATCCTTCTGAAACATGGCGGCCACGACGATGGTCGGCACGCCATTCTTGACGTTATCGAAGCTATGCAGCAGGTTGCCTGTCATAAGGAAATCGATGCGCCCCGCCGGCAGCAGCGGCCGGTTGTTCACCTGGGGGCCGCCCGGCAGGATCGTGACATCGAGCCCGTACTTCTTGTACGTCCCGTCCGCCACGGCCTGATAGAACCCGCCGTGTGCAGCCTCCGCCTTCCAGTTCGTCGCAAACGTAACCTTGTCCTGCGCGTGCGCGGCGCTCACCAAGCAGGTGGCCAGCACGGCCAGGGTGGCGATTCTGAGTGCAACCATTCGTGTCTCCCGCAGCGGCATCAGAGGCGCTCGGAGGCATGCCAGGGCCCGAGCAGCCGCCGCGACAATGCATTGAACGTCCAGAAGATCAGTACGCCGGTAGCCACCAGCAGCGCAAGCGCGGCGAACATCTTCGGCGTCTCGGTGCGAAAGCTCGCTTCGAGGATGCGCGAGGCGAGGCCCGTCTCGCGACCGGCCGCTCCGGCCACCATCTCCGCGGTGACAGCGCCGATCAGGCTCAGCCCGCCGGAGATCTTGAGACCGGCCAGGAAGTACGGCAATGCACTCGGCATCAGCAGCAAGCGCAGGCGCTGCCAGGGCGTTGCGCCGTACAGGTGAAACAGATCGCGCAGGTTCGGGTCGGCCGCGCGCAGGCCGAGCACCGTATTGGAAAGGATCGGAAAGAACGCCACGATCCACGCGCAGAGCAGCAAGGCGGCGGTCGTGCTCTCGACGTAGATCAGTATCAGGGGTGCGATGGCGACGATCGGCGTGACCTGCAACAGCACCGCAACGGGAAAGAACGCCAGTTCAATGCGTCGCGACAGCGCGAACACCGCGGCGATCGCTACGCCGCCCGCGCAGGCAAGCGCCAGGGCACCGAACGTTATCTTGAGCGTGAACCACCAGCTGGACGCCAGCGAGGGAAAGTTCTGCCACAGCGTCTGCGCCACCAACGACGGTGCCGGCAGCGTGTAGGCCGGAATGTGCGCCAGGCGAACCAGCGCCTCCCAGCCAAGCACCAACGCAGCCAGGGTCAGCGCAGGCAACAGGCGTGGACTCACGGCCGGGTCCCCGACATCGCCGCCTCGAGTGAATCAGACACTTCGCGGCATGCCGACACATACGCAGCGGAGGTGCGGAACGCCGGGTCGCGCGGATAGGGCTGATCGACGACAACTTCAGCCATCACACGCCCGGGCCGCGGGCTCATCACGAGCACTCGCTGGCTGAGGAACACGGCTTCGTAGACGCTGTGCGTCACGAAGAGCACGGACAGCCTCCGCAAGGTCCACCAGGCCAGCAGATCGGCATTGAGCCGGCTACGCGTGATCTCGTCGAGCGCCGCGAATGGCTCGTCCATCAAGAGCACCCGCGGTTGCGTCACAAGCGCGCGCGCGATCGACGCGCGCATCTTCATACCCCCAGACAGTTCGGCCGGGTACGCCTGCTCGAAGTCACCGAGGCCGACGCTGCCCAGCATTGTCCGGACCGACTCGTCGGCCTGCGCACGAGACACCCCGGCCAACCGCAGGGGCAACCAGACGTTGTCGAACAGGTTGGCCCACGGCATCAGCGTCGGTTCCTGGAAGACGAAGGCGGTGGAGGTGCCGCCGCCTCGCAGGGCCGGCGCATCGACCGTGCCGTGGGTGGGTGTATCGAGCCCCGCCACCAGGCGCAACACCGTGCTCTTACCGCATCCGGAAGGCCCGAGCAGCGCCACGAACTCGCCCTCACCGACGCGCAAGCTCACGTCGCGCAGCGCCAGCAGGCCTTCGGCAAAGCGTTTCTCGACCTGTTGGAGCGTGATGTGGCCCGCGCCGGCACTCATCTATTGAGTATGCACGAAACGGCACGCCTCTCGTTTTCGTGATCAACCGACTGGAAGTCTCTATCCCCCAGACCCCGGGGGATTCCTCCCGAGCGACGTGGCGGATCCGGCCAGATCCAGCCGTTCGCCGGCCGTTGCAGCGGCGACGGTAGACCGACGCTTGCTCGCCCTTCCTCACGGACACCTGGGCGAAGGCCTGCCCCGATGCGCGACTTGATGGGAAGTACAGTTCGGCCCGCCGGATCCGGCACCTCGCGCTGCCGAGCACTCGGTTGAGCTCGGGGTAGCGTCGCACAAGCACTATTCAATCGCTGGCTTCCGCTCGGTAGCCAACTCCGTGCCGATTGACGGTCATACGCGAGATCGCGGAGGACATCATTCGCTGGCAGAAAAGGAACCTTTCAACAGAGTAGGCCGCACCGGGAGCGTCGCCGTTGAATCCGACCTGACTCAGACCGGTAGCTCAATCCGACTCTCGACCGCTATTGACCGTGTTGCTTTGCCAAGCGGCTGCCGCGCGACGTATTCTTCCAAACTCACGACCCGGAGGGCCTGTTCAATGCACAATCCTGTCTATGATCTTGCAATCGCAACGATGCTGCGTTCACTCAGGAACCTCGATGCCATCGTCCGCAAGGCCGAAGACTATGTGGCCGCCGACAAGAACCTCGAGCCGGAGACGCTGATCCAGGCGCGTCTCTATCCCAACATGCGGCCATTCATCTTTCATATTCGTGTGGCGACCGATACCGCAAAGGGAGCTGCCGCACGCCTGACAGGCAAGCCCGTGCCGTCCTGGCCGGATGAAGAGAAGACATTCGCCGAGGTTCACGAACGCCTCGGGAAGGCGATCAGTTATCTGTCGAGTTTCGCGCCCACCGATTTCGACGGCTCCGAAGATCGGTCGATCGAGCTTAAGGTCGGACCGCGGACGATGCAATTCACCGGCAGAAGCTACATCTCGGATTTCGTGCTGCCGAACTTCTTCTTCCATGTGACGACGGCGTACAACATTTTGCGTCACAACGGGGTGGTCATCGGCAAGGCCGACTTCCTTGGCGGCTAGCACGCGCGGAGCCCTGGTCGGCTCCGGCGGCGCCATGACCCCGACTGTGCAACGAACAGTTCGAGGCGCGCTTGCAGGACAGGACCTCGTCAGACCCGCTCGATGCGGGCAGCGTAGCAGCCCCGTTTCGCGTAGTGCGCCTGCAGGTAGCGGACTGCCGGATCGGCGAATAGTCGCTCGATGGCTGTCTCGATCGAGCGGCCGTCCGCGAGATCGGCATCAATCATCATGCCCTGATGGTCAAAGCCCCGAAGGGAGATCGGTCGGGTGCGCAGCGGCTCTGGAATCTCGTCAATGCGGTCGTAGGGCCGTTGAGCACCTTCGCGCACGAAGATGGCGTGGCTCGAGCGGTAGGGTGTGGCGGCCGGCTGATGGACATAGTTGAGAAGAAGCAGTGTCTCGCCCGGTTCGGCGTCGCGTAACTCGATACGATCCGGGAAGCCCGGCTTGACGTCGGCGGTGTAGCGCTTGATGCCCTCGGCGGCGAGTTCAAGATCGGTCCGTCCGTAGAGAGCCCGAAATGGTGCCGGGTCGAGGCCAATGATGCGGAACGACATATGAGATCTCCGGTAGGTTCTATCGTCCATATGTATCAGCGCGGGCCGACCCGTGGCGACCCGATTCCTGCTATGCGACCGGCCGGGAGCGCTCGGCCGGCCGAGAACGGCCCCGTCCCGCACCGGCGATCGTCTCCGCGACGGGTCGACCGGAAAGGGTCGTGGCCGACGACCCCCCGCGGAAACTGATCCTTCGCCCGCGTCTGAAGTCCGGGAACAAGATTGACCGCTGCAGTAACCGCAGTCGGTCGGGCCAGCACGGCTATCTTCCCGGCAAGTAATTGACGGCCTGATAGATCAGTGCTCTAGTCCAGCCGACGGACGAAATGGGAGCTCGCGCCTTCGCGCCGAATTCACACCCCGATTTGTCAGGACCGAGAACCGCGGTCCGAGGCATGAAGGCCCGGCCTAGTAGTCGTTAGGCGGCAAGGGCAGACACTCGATGCAGCAATTCCTCTATCGCATTCAACCGACGCGCCTCGGAATGCTCACGGAAGGGCCAACGGAGCATGAAGCCAAAGTCGTCGCCGAGCACTTTGCGTACTTGCAGACGCTCGTCGCGGACGGCCGGGTTCTCATGGCCGGGCGAACTCTCAACGCTGACGAAAGCACATTCGGAATCGCCGTCTTTGTTGCAGATTCCGAAACTCAAGCTGCTGAGGTCGTGCGGAACGATCCGGCAGTCAAGCACGGCGTCATGCGAGCCGAGCTATTTCCCTATCGCATCGCCTTGTGGTCAAGCAAAGGCCCAGGCGGCGAGGAAAATGGCGCCTGACCGTTCCATCGCGCGGACCGCCGCCGTCCTGCGGCCCGCGTTGGCCGTTCAGGTCAAAGGTTAGCTTTCACCGAGGGTCATCTTGGCCACCAAGGAAGAAATTGCTGCTTTCATGGCGGCGGAGTTTCCACAGACTAAGTGCGTGGTCCGGCAGGTCGGCAACGGTGGTGCTACCGTCACCCACGAAGTCGGGCCGGGAGAGCTGCGTCCGGGGGGAACGGTTTCCGGTCCCGTGCTGATGGGCGTCGCCGACGTCGCGCTCTACGTCGCAATCCTCGGCGAGATTGGCATCCTGCCGCTGACCGTCACCACCAGCCTCACCATCAACTTCCTGAGAAAGCCGGTAGCAAGCAAGAGCATTGTGGGCGTGTGCAAGCTCATGAAATTGGGCAGGTCGCTTGCCGTCGGCGAGGTCGCGCTGTACTCCGAGGGAGCGAGTGAACCCGTGGCACACGTGGTGGGCACATACTCCATCCCACCACGTCGTCAAGGCTAGACGTCGCGCAGCCGCTCGGCCGCAGGCAAACCCCTGGCAGCGAGCGGCCGCCGGTTGCCACCGACGCGGGTCGCGCCAACCTACTTCGCGGCGGCTGGCTTGGACTTAAGCTCCACCTGAATTACTTCAAAGCCCTTGTCACCCGTGTTTTCGGGCAAGTGGGTCGTGGGTTCGACCCACGTCACCGTCCCGGCCTTGACAGCCACGTCCTGGGTCTTGCCGCCGGGCACCGCAAATCTCACCTGGCCATTGCTCAGGTAGACGACCACTCCCTCCGGGTGCGAGTGCATCACGGATTTCTCATGCGGCCCATAGGTGATGCGAAGCACCCGGACTTTGTCGTTTTCGAACTCGACCTTGTAGTGTTTCGGGTCAACCTTTGCGGCGTCCTGAGCGCTCGCCGTCGTCCCGAGAAGCAGTGTGCTCGTGCCGAACGCGGCAAGCGCGGCCAGTCGATGCACCGTCCCGTGCTTGCGCTTAGCATCATGCAGCCCGATAGACATAGGTCAGTCCCCCTTTTGGTTGTGCAGAACTATTGGCGAAACACCGGCCTCACCGGCCGGTCGTGGCTACGCTCTCGAGGTCATCTCCGCGACTGGGTCGGCTGCTCTATTGGCCGGATTATCGACTTCGGCCGGACTTCGCGCCGACAGCCACGGGCGCATCTAATACTCTGCCGGGTCCGCTGTCCACAGCCGCCGGTACTTCCGGCAAGAGGGATCTGGTAGATCGAATCTGCACTCATCGCAGGTCCCGCCAACCGCGCATGTACGCGCAGATAGGCAGGCCCGGTAATACCGCGGCAAACTCCTGCAGTTTCTGCGCTCTCCGCAAGCCGAGCAACACTGGAGGACCAGGTGGCCGGTCTGCGATGCTTTCAACCGCGACGATTCTGGAAGGCGTAAATTGGCGGCCCGAGGTGCCAAAGGCAGGTCCGTCGCCCCGATAACCGCCGGAGGACGCCCCGAGCCGCGCCGCCACGCCAACATTGCCGCAGACGGAGGGAACGATGCAAAGACTGCCCCGCGATAGCCAGAATGACTACACGCGTGAGATGGCTGCCGCCCGCCGCGACGTCGTCAGCGAAGCCACGGGCGCTGTGCTCGAGCACGTCGGCTCGTTCTCCTTCGATCCGACCGCACTGCCGGGAAACCTGGAGGGCTTCAGCGGCGTCGCGCAAGTGCCGATCGGATTCGCCGGTCCGCTACTGGTCGACGGCGAGCACGCGCGCGGGGAGTTCTACGTTCCGATGGCTACGACAGAGGGCACGCTGGTGGCGAGCTACAACCGCGGCATGCGATTGACCCGCGAGGCCGGGGGCATTCGCAGCACGGTCATCGACGATGCGATGCAGCGCGCGCCCTGTTTCATCTTCCGCGATGCGCGGGCGGCGCGCGATTTCGGCCGGTGGGTCGAGTTGAACTTTGAGTCGATCAAGGCGAAGGCGGATGAGACGACGCGATTCGGCAATTTGCGCAACATCGAGCAGTACGCGTTGGGAAAGATGCGCTGGCTGCGCTTCAATTTCACGACCGGGGATGCAGCCGGCCAGAACATGGTCACCAAGGCCACGCGCCATGCCTGCTTGTGGATGCAGAAGCAGGGCATCGAGGGTCTCGAGCACTTCGCGCTGGCCGCCAACCTCGACACCGACAAGAAGCATTCGCAGCTAAACAGCCTGCATACGCGTGGCAAGCGCGTGGTGGCCGAGATCACGCTGCCCGCGCGTCTGATCGAGGACGTCATGCACACCACCGCCAAGGCGTTGTTCGCCCAGCGCCAGATCTCGAACATGGGCAGTCAGTTGTCGGGCTCGAGCAGCAACGGCGCGCACTACGCGAACGGCATCACCGCCATGTTCATCGCTTGCGGCCAGGACGTGGCCAACGTCGCGGAATCGTCGGCGGGGTTCAGCTACGGCGAATTGAAGGACAACGGCGACTACTACGTTTCGGTGACGATCCCGTCGCTGATAGTGGCTACCTATGGTGGGGGCACCGGGTTACCC
>Ga0209048_10005223_pt1 | contig 12287 bp, 14 predicted proteins | sample FrelakmetCRP12CR_FD_187146 | JGI IMG/M metagenome (GOLD analysis project Ga0209048, IMG submission 187146) | Freshwater lake sediment microbial communities from the University of Notre Dame, USA, for methane emissions studies - CRP12 CR (SPAdes)... | ecosystem: Environmental > Aquatic >... | reverse complement strand
TTAAAATAGTAAAACTTTTATTGGATTTACTTTTTGATTCAATTCTCTTTTGCATTCGTTATATGATTCCTGAATCGTCCGGGGCCTGTTTTCGCCACTTCGTCTGTGGTGTGACTTTGGGTCAAACTCTTCTCTGAATCTTATCAACTCTTAATTGGAACCTGGTGATAATTTAGCTAAATTTGTTTCGTGGATTTGTGGGAGCACCAGAAAGAAAATTTAATCATTCCTTGAGTTTAGAAAAATTTGATTCTGAGTTGAATTTTGGAAATAGGAATATAAGTGCTTATGAAATTCTTTTAATTTACAACACTCTTATATGACCATGAAAACTGTATCCGGGTAGAGAATGGTATTTCTATATTAATGTTGGATTTACTTCTTATTTTGTGTCTAATTTTGACTTTTTTATTACTTCTAGAAATATTGTCAAGATCTGATTTTAGTAGCATAGGAGCATCAGAGGAGAAAATTTTATTTAGTAGAAATTAATAATTATATTTTACACTTGAAGTGAATGTCTAATCACTTAAAGTGAACAAGAAAGTATTGTGGGGATGATGTGTGTATGGTAAATAGCACTGATTATTTGTTGGAAATAAGCGAGAGTTATCAGAGAATGGCAGAGCAGGGTGTATTGAGTCTTGTAAGTGATGATTCTTTAATATCTTTGGCGGAGGTTCAGTTTGCACTGTCGGTTTTGTTGGATTTGAGGGTAGGACGTATTGTATTAACGACAGATAGGTTCCAAGAGTACCGGGATGATATGATAGACATTTGTGTAAATGCCTACCGTCATGATTTGAGCCTAGAAGCTGCTAGTAGTATGGTGAAGGAGAAATATAACATTGGAATTGTTTTAACTCCCAATGAAAAAGAACGGTATCAAACTGTGAATTATTAAAATAGTTTGACCTCAATCTTTTTTTTTATTTTTTCATTTAACTTTCAGATGGATTTTTTTAGTCTTACCCTCTTATTACCTGATTTACCGCCTCATTAATCAATTCCTTATAAATCGCTTTTATTTTCTTACAAGCAAGCGTTTAATTATCCTATAAATTGTTTCTTATTCTGGTCTATAAAAGCACTTTGGTGTTGTTTAAAAGTTTATTGCACATTCTAAGTTCCTTTATCAATACTTTATAACGATCAAGGCGTTCGCAACCATTTAATTCATCAAGAACGGCCTGACGCTTAGCCCTGACTTGTACTATCATCTCAAGTGATTTGGCTGAATACTTCTGAGGATGTTTCATGATGGTTACCTCCCATGTATCTAAACTTAGGGCTTATTCCGTTTCCCATAACGAGGTAACCCACGGAAAACAATTCCAAGGTACCTCTTTTCGGATCCTTTCAAGTTTGTTTAGCTCCAATCATGTACACTAAATACGATTTAATTTACACTTAAAGTGTATTGCGCTTGATCTATATAATTTTTTTGTTGTGCTTGGGAAAATCAGGAAAATACTAAGTGAATGATTTTAGGTTAATAATAAGTAAATTATAGAGGGGTACACCACCTCAGCAGTTGTAAGTTACTGTTATGAATGTTTCACGGTTCAGGATCTTTTTAATTTTTATCAAAGTGAGAATGGTATTTCAACATTAATTTAAATTTACAACCTTTTTTATGTCTAATTGATAACATTTTTATTACTAAAATCCACATAAAAGATTGATTTTTCAATATTATATGTTTATAAGTTCTTTTTTCATGATATAACCATTTTAAAAGTTAGTTTTAAAACCTTTCATATCACTTAATGTGAATTAATAAACACAAATAGAAAACTATATTTAGGTTGCCAACTTATTATCCATGTCCATTAATTTTTTAAAAATAATATTTTTTGAGGGATCAGAATGGTCGATAAAGAAAAGTTCAAACTTAAAATGGGTGACATTAAATTAAGTGTTTCTGAAAAAAAAGAGGATGTTAATGATAGAATAAATGAAATGAAGGAATTTGCCAAGGATAAAACGGATGATATGCAAGATGAAGTTGGAAAGTGGAGGAAACTAGCTCCAAAGTTGTTTGTTTGATGAAGTATTGAACTTTTAGTCAAGCAAAGTAAGTTAGAGCCGAAGCTGGAAAGGCTTCTTGTATTATTCACGATTTCAATTGCCTATTCACCTTGAACATCCTGAATCTTACCAGGAATTATACGACTGAACTAGAACTGGATTTAATTAATTAAAGTGAGGTTGTAAAATGGATGTAAAAATTGAATTTTCAGTTGATGAAGACTGTAATAAGGTTTGTACATTTGAAGATGAAAAAGTAGCGGTACACATAGTTCTTAAAAAAGATTATTCAAATGTTGAATCTAAACTCCGGGATCTGCACATTCTTAAGGACATAGAGGATGCATTAAATGTTGCATCAGGAACTGATGAGTTTAAGGAACTTGTGGATAGCTATGGTTTCCTATATGGACAAGAGAAAATAGATGGTTAATTATTTTTTTAAACAGTCAAATCAATTTTTTTTGAGGAACTTAAATTTTAAATATTTTTCCTAATTTTCATTAATTCCTAAAATGTGAACTGTTTTTTGCAGATAGCAAATTTTAAATAGCGTATGTATGATTAAATTGGAAATATAGTTTGAGAAGTTCATGATCTTCTGTTAATATACATATCTCTCATATTTGAAGCTCAGAAATAAAAATTTATATTTGGGGATTAAATGTCGATTATTGGACTAGAATCCAGCTTGAGAAAGTACTATGGTTTATTAACTTTGTCATGTGTATTTTTAGGTTTCATATTCCCCCAATTTTCTGTTCTATCTATTTATGTACCAGTATTACTTGCAATCTTAGTGTTTTCCATGGTAGTAGAACATGAAATAAATGATTTTACCATGATAATTAAACATCCAAAAAGTGTATTCTCTTTGATCTCGTCAAATCTTATTTTATATCCACTTATCGGCTTTTTTTTCGTTTACTTACTTTTTTCATCCAATAACAGCATTATTACGGGAGTTATTCTTTTATGTTTCGCCCCCTCCCCCGTAATAGCCGCTTTGTGGACAGAGATGTCTGGTGGTGATGGAACCATTTCTATAACTACTGCGCTTTTTTCTATGCTAATTAGTATAGCTGTTTATCCTGTGGTGCTATACTTCTTGGGAATAGCCTCACCTAACCTTTCATTAGAAATATTAAAACTTCTAGCACTAAGCGTTTTCGTGCCCGCAGTAGTTGCTTTATTTCTTAGAGGTGAAGAAAAAAGATTTCTGCCATCAAAGAGAAAATTTAAACTACTTGCGGCCTTAACAGGTCTTTTTATTATAGTTATAGCCATCTCCAATATGACATCTAAGTTTTCTTCTAATGAATTCAATACCATATTTCTGTTAAGTATATTCGTCATAGTGCTGCTTATTGCAGGATTAGTCTATGGTTATTTTTTAAGTAGAATTTTAAAGGTTAAAAAAGATAATAGTAAAGCTTTTTTGTATACAAGTTGTATGAGAGACGGAATTATCCCATTAAGTGTATCTATAACCTACTTTCCTTACCTTTCTTCTATTCCTTCTACTATATTACTAATTATCATGCCATTCATTGTTTCAATTGTTTACCAAATCATTAAAACCAAATGAGAAGAATTTAGATAATAATAATCTTTGAAAAAAAGCATCTAATCAAGTTATATATCTTAAAAATTCAATAAAGGTGTAATTTTTGCATAAATTCCAGAAAAAATGGCAGATTTTAATAGCAGTTGCACTGGGTACTTCAATGGTTCCTATTAATGCAGGAATCGTAAACGTTTCTCTTCCCACAATAACTGAATTTTTTGGGGTAACTGTCGCCACTTCTCAGTGGGTTTTAACAGCTTATCTTCTAATGTTGTTAAGTCTGGTACTATTTTTTGGAAGACTGGGAGATTTTTATGGCCACTCAAAACTTTATTTGACAGGATTAGTTGGATTTTTAATATCGTCTTTTTTATGTAGCATTGCACCTTCAATCATTTTTCTTATATCATTTCGTGCATTTCAGGGCATTTTCGCTGCTATGATGATCTCCGTATCTTTGGGGATTGTAAAAAGTTCTTTTCCAAATCAAGAACTTGGAAAGGCATTAGGGATTTATGCTGCTGCTATAGCTGCAGGATTAGCATTGGGACCTGCAATAGGAGGATTAACCGACAGTTTAGGAGGTTGGAGAACAGTATTTCTGTTTAATATTCCATTAGGAATCTTAAGTTTTATCCTTTGTTATTGGATGTTAGATAGACATGAAACTGATAAAGTTCAATGGGATATTCCAGGGACATTTTTTCAGTTCATTTGTCTTTTTTTGATAGTTTATGGTTTAAGTTATATCCAAATATCTGGAATCGATTTAAAACTGCTTTTTATACTTATATTTGCTTTTGTAACCTTTTTATTATTTTGCTGGAATGAAAGGAGAGTTGAAAATCCCCTGTTAAATCTTTCACTTTTTAGGAACATGAAATTTTCTGCATTTAATTTGGCTTTGTTTTTCAACTATTTCAGTATGTACATGGTTCTCTTCATAATGCCTTTTTATCTCCAAAAGGTTTTGCATCTAGGATCATACATCGTTGGATTAGTTTTAACAACGGCTCCGATAATCATGATTTTCCTAGCTCCATTAAGCGGAATTTTGTCCGATAAATTTGGTTCGAGATATCTGTCCTTTTCAGGGTCATTAATATCTGCATTAGCCCTTTATTCAATGATTCAACTCACAATTTTCTCCAATCTATATGATGTTATATTGAGGTTTAGCTTATTGGGATTGGGAGCTGCATTGTTCCAATCACCTAATAATAAATCAATCATGGCCAATATATCTGATTTAAACTCGGGAATGGTTTCAAGCATAATAGTCACTATGCGAAATCTGGGGATGGTTTTCGCAGTTTCTTTTGCCGGCCTATTGCTTTATACCACTATTTCTCAAGATATTTTACAATCATCTTTATTGTTTAATTTAAATGCATACAATTTCACAGCGGGAATGCATAAAGTGGTAATAATGGGTGCCATTTTAAGCGTTTTAATGGCTTTTTTGTCACTTACCGGGTTTAATAGTAAAAAAATAGGTTATAGTTATATTAAAGATAAAATAAGCATTGAAGTTATTGAAGAAAAAAAAAGTAAATGAGGTTAATAATTAAGAAAATCATTTTCCAAACAGATTAATTTCTTCTTTTTCATGATATAATTCGTCCGCTTCCACCAGTTTTCTAAATGGTGGTTCGTTGGTTTTTTCTTCATTTACGTGGGCTAAAAGACCGGGCATCCTCCCTATTATGAATATACCGCATCCGACTTTCCAGTTAAATCCAATGTCAGATAATATTGCAGCATTAGCTCCGTCAATATTCATTTTTATTTCTTTAGTTTCATTTAAAATATTTTGAATTTCGATTGCTAGTTCTGTGTGTTCTCCAAAACAATCGTATTCCCTGGAAAGTTCTAAGAGTCGCGGCGCACGAGGATCACTTGTATGGTACCGATGACCGAATCCTGGTATTTTTTTATCGTTATTTGAAAAATGATTGATTAATCTTTCGGCAGTTTCTTTTTTGGAGAATTTGTGAGTTCTTGAAATTCTGATGCCTTCCTGCAGCATCTTCATCGATATTTCTATTGCACCTGCGTGGTTTTCTCCAAAAGCTAGTATTCCGCCAGCTAAACATGCATTTACTGGGGATCCAGCAGATGCCATTAGCCTAGCAGATTGTGTGCTGGGTGGCGTAATTCCATGGTCACAGAAAGACACTAGCACCGTTTGTAACATTCTTTCCTGGTTTTTTGTGGGTAGTACTCCGTTTATAAGCAAATATATCATTTCTGAAAACGATATATTCCCTATTAAATCTTCTTGTTGGTATCCTCTGGTAATGATACGGTTAGGCTCAACCTTGGTTATGGCTGTTCTCCATGGGGTTGTTATTGGTCGAAACATTCCCTTGAGTACTTCCTCAGATATCATGTTAAATCCTTACTTGATTCTTTATATTTAAATTTATCGCTTTATGTACTCTATAGATCACAAATAGTGACCTTAAAATGGTTTTGGAGTTAATCCTTATCATGAAATTCACTTATAGTGATATTCCTAACACAAATAGCAACGCTTATATACTATCTTGAAATTATATTGGATTTAAGGTGATAATAATGGAGGTGATAATATGGAGATGAAGTACATAATAGGAATAATAGTTGTCATAATAGTGATAGCTGGTGGTTATTTAGTACTCGCCGGGGGCGGACAGCAAAAAGTAACCGTTGTTGGTTCAACTTCTGTACAACCTGTAGCCGAGATACTTGCAACCGAATATATGAAGAACCATACAAATGTGAAGGTAACAGTGCAAGGTGGCGGTTCCGCTGTGGGTATTAAGAGTGCTCAAGATGGAACAGCTAACATAGGAACCAGTTCATCAGCTCTAAAAACCAATGAATCTCAAGGACTAACCCAGTGGCAGATTGCTAAAGATGGAATAGCTGTAATAGTCAACAAACAAAACACAGTCAGTGCATTGACCAAAGACCAAGTCAAAAAAATATTCACAGGAAACGTAACCAACTGGAATCAGGTCGGAGGACCTAACGCGCCCATTCACGTGATTATCAGGGAATCAGGTTCCGGTACCCGTGATGCATTCCAGTCAATCGTTTTAGGTACAGCCGCTAATGGTACCAAGGTGGACTACCTTAAAACAGCTGTAGTGCAGAGTTCCACCGAGGCAGTTCAGTCATCAGTAGCAGGGGACCCTAACGCCATAGGTTTCATTTCCTTTGCAAGTGTAAGCACCACAAAAGCCCTTAGTATCGACGGTGTGGCTCCTTCTGAACAGACAGTATCGGACGGTACCTACAAAATACAAAGGCCATTCCTATTCCTGTTTAAAGGAACTCCCACAGGAGCAACAAAAGAATTCAATGATTGGGTAAACGGCCCCCAAGGTCAAGCAATTATCAAGGAAAATAAACTGGTACCAGTAGGGAAACAAGTAAGTTAAAGCAACAAATAAGCGACCCAAAAGGGGGATAAGATGTTAAACACTTATCCCCCTTTTTTTATTTTTAGGTGAACAAATGAAAACAATTGGAGTAGCTCTTTATAATAATTTTAAAGGCTCATTAGAATCTTTTTTAGCATTTCTTCATTCTTTGGGCGTAGATTATGTGGAAATTGGAAAAGAATGGATACCTCAAAGAGGAGAGGCCCGATTCATGGCAGATCTTCTGGATATTTATGAATTAAAAGCTAACTTACATGTATCATATCATTACAACCTAGCAGAATCAGATAAAAGAAGATGGAAAAGAAATTTACTGGGAGTTCTAGGTGATCTGGGAGTTTGCCATGACTTGAACATCGCAAATGCGGTTTTGCATTGCGGATGGATAGATCGTGATGATACTTCATCATATTCAATAGAAGAAGGATTTGATAATTTTGTAGAAGCCTATGGAGTCATAAATGATTTCGCCAATGATTTTGGAGTGAATGTAGGACTAGAGAACCAGTGTTCCCTTGGATGGCAGCATAACATTTTGTCTCCATCTGAAAATCTTATTAATGGTAATTTGGAGGGAGGGGAACAGTATATATTTCAGAATGGTGAAGATGCGGAGAAACTTCGGAATTTGATTGGGGAAAAAATTTTGTTTGTACTGGATGTGGGACATCTTGGACTTTACCGTGCTAATCTAGAGGATATGATGAAAATAATGGGCGACAATCTTCTGGGAATCCATATACATGATTTTGACCAGCATGGCCGAGATCATCTTCCTTTAGGGACAGGAAAACTTCAAATGGATAAATTATTTTCTCTTATGAGAAATAAAGATCTATTCATCACTTTAGAGAACAGATCGGTGCCCCATATCAAATACTCTATTCTACACTCTCCACTAGCCCCTTTATGCCATCCGATAAATAAACTTAAGTGATGTTTCAAGAATAACAACCCCCAAGAAATATCAGATCTGTCAACGGTGGATACAATGAGTAGAAAAACTGATGAGAAAATTATTGAATTAGGTTTGTTTTTTGCTGCAATATCTTCCATCGTTATTATAATAGTTATCATAGCGTTTATCTTTAGAGAAGGACTACCAGCCATAACTTCTGTTGGATTTTTCAATTTCACCTTTGGTTTGATTTGGAATCCTGAAAATGGTGTATACGGTGTGTTACCAATGATTGTGGGAACTTTTGGTATCACTGCCCTAGCTCTATTAATGGCAGTTCCTCTATCTGTTTTTTGTGCCATTTTCCTCGCAGAAGTTGCCCCCAACTCCATGAGAAGAATTTTAAAACCAACTCTACAAGGTTTAGCTGGAATTCCTTCAGTAATTTACGGTTTTGTTGGACTAGTGATCTTGGTACCATTTATGCGAAATACTTTTGGTGGTGTAGGTTTCAGCATGCTTACTGCTTCGCTTATCCTAACAATTATGATCCTCCCTACCATTACAGCTATATCTGAAGATGCCCTTAGATCAATTCCCCTTGAATACAAAGAAGCATCTCTAGCCTTGGGAGCAACAAAATGGCAGACTATTAAAAATGTTATATTTCCTGCAGCTCTTCCTGGGGTGGTTACAGCTATCATTTTGGGTATGGGCCGGGCAGTAGGTGAGACTATGGCAGTGATCATGGTGGCGGGAAATGTGGCTGTGATACCTAATTCAATCTTAGACCCTGTACGTGCTTTAACTTCTAACATAGCTCTGGAGATGGGTTATGCCACGGGTTTACATTATAATGCCTTATTTGCTACAGGAATTATTCTTTTCCTGGTTATCATGATTTTATTGCTAATAGCTAATTACGTCCAGATCAAAAGTAAAATTGAAATTGGGGGAGGAAACTTATGAATGCCCCTATGAATATTGATTTCTTGGATTTAACTAAATCACGGTGGAATTCCGAATGAATAGGATCATTCCTCCAAAATACTCCCAGAGTATTATGAACGTGATTTTCTGGGCTGCTGGAATATTTACGGTCTTAATTTTATTGTTTATCATAGGATATGTGTTAATAAATGGTTTACCTGTCTTTAGTCCGGAATTCTTGCTTGGTTCACCAATAAATGCAGGTGCACAAGGTGGGATATTTCCAATGATTGTTTCAACTTTCTATGTAACTTTCGTTGCTCTTATATTGGCTGTGCCATTAGGTGTGCTTTCTGCTATTTATTTGGCAGAGTATTCTGGGCAAAATAGAATAGTGCGAGCAATACGTTTTGGAGCCCAAACTTTGGCATCCATTCCTTCTATAGTGTTCGGGCTATTTGGTCTGGCATTTTTCGTGACATTCCTTCACTTAGGGTTTTGTGTTCTTTCTGGGGGTTTAACATTGGCCTTAATGGCTATACCAACTATATTAGCCACATCTGAGATTTCTATGATTTCTGTACCATCATCTTTTAGGGAGGGAAGTCTGGCCATAGGAGCAACTAAATGGCAGACTGTTTATAAAGTTGTACTACCCGCTGCATTACCAGGAATTATAACGGGAATAATTTTAGGAATGGCTAGAGCCATCGAAGAAACAGCAGCCATTTTATACACTGTTGGAGCTGCTATTCAAATACCAGTATCTGTGTTCGACCCTGCTAGGCCTTTACCCCTCCACTTATATTATCTGGCCACGGAAGGTATTTCTTTACCAAATGCCTATGGAACAGCAGCTGTGTTGATAATCCTAATCTTGGTAATAACCTTAGTTACCAACTATTTAGTAGATAGGTACATCAAGAAAATGACAGGGAGTTAGAGAATGGCATATATTATTGAATCAGAAGGCTTAAACGTTTATTTTGGAGAGTCACACATACTAAAGGATATTTCTATCCAAATACCAACCAATGAAGTCACTGCCATTATAGGTCCGTCTGGGTGTGGTAAATCAACTTTCATTCGCACTATTAACAGAATGAACGATTTGATACCTAGTTTCCGCCATGAGGGATTAGTGCTCCTGGATGGTGATGATATATATGATCCAAAGCTGGATGTGGTTGACCTTCGTATGAGGATTGGGATGGTCTTTCAGAAACCAAACCCATTTCCAAAGTCCATCTTTGATAATGTGGCTTACGGGTTAGGTATTCAGGGAATAACTGACAAGGAAGTGCTTCGAGAAAGAGTGGAGCAGAGCCTTAAGGCTGCCGCACTCTGGGATGAAGTGATGGATAAACTGGAAACCTCAGCTCTGGGTTTATCTGGGGGTCAGCAGCAGAGACTTTGTATAGCCCGTACCATTGCAGTAGAACCAGAGGTAATACTTATGGATGAACCCTGCTCAGCCCTGGATCCTATATCCACTACCAAGATTGAGGATCTTATTCATAAGTTAAAGAAAGATTTTACCATAATCATAGTCACACACAACATGCAACAGGCCACCAGGGTTTCTAAGCACACCTCCTTCTTCCTCAATGGGGAGATTGTGGAGAGCGGCCTCACAGAGAAGATCTTTATTGAACCAGGAGATAAGCGAACTGAAGATTATATTACTGGAAGGTTTGGATAATGGATGTTTTATGTTAGAATTTGTATTAGAGTGATTTGAGCATTTTTTTCAAATAATGATATTGGATTAAGATTTGAAACCGTAAGAACGGTTTTATTCATACATGAATGAAAAATGTTTAATACATTTCGAAAGGTGGAAAAATGGAAGAATATCCAAGGGCACGATTCCAGAAAAAATTGGATGAACTAAGGAAAGAAGTGGACATGATGGGGCAGTTAGCTTTAAAGGCATACCGCAACTCACTTAAAACCTTCATTGACTTCGATCAAGAACTTATGATGGAGATCAATGAATACAATCGGCAAATTCAAACAATGGGGTACAAAATTGAACACGATGCTATGAGCATCATAGCAGCCGAACAACCTGTAGCAGGAGATTTAAGGTTTATAGAAACCAGTATTAAAGTAAGTAGTCACCTTAAACGGATTGCAGGTCTCGCTACAAATATTGCTGAAATTGCCAACAATGTAAAGGATGCGAAAATACCTGAAAAGCCCATGGAAGTTCTCAAACACATGGCAGACATTGTAGATGGTATGGTAAGCAAGAGTATAGCAGCTTTCTTAGGAAAGAATATGAACCTAGCCCGAGAACTTCACAGAGATGATAATAAAGTGGATGAACTCTTTGATAAAGCCCTGAACAACATCACCAAAAGCATGTTCCAGAATAAGGAATCAATCTCTTACTTAGTATTCCTACTATTTATGGCTCGCTTCCTAGAACGTATAGCTGACCGCTCTGAAAATATTGGAGATAGGACCATTTTCATGATCACTTGTGAAACACGAGAATTTATGCGTGAATAAATCAAGTCCTCCTTGTTTTTTTCATTTTTTGGATTTTTTCCAGGAAATGAAAAGGATTTCAAGTTCAAATTTGTTTATAAAATTAAAATTGAAGGTTGGGATTAATTATCATATATTTTTTTAGCAGCTTTATTTTTTGGATAGTTCCTATATTTGGAAAATTAGGCCTTTAGAATGTTAATACTGTTTTCAAGTTGAGGATAAAGAGTTTGGTCATTAGTGGCATCATTTAGGGTGGTTACTTCTAAACACAGACTTCAGTTCAGTTACAGATTAGGTTCAGAAGACTAGGATTCTTAATTTCCAGTATGAATATTGTAATATATTACCAATTTTTTTTACAGATAGCAAAATTTATAAGCATTCAAACATAAAAAAATATATTGAGAATAGAGATGATTAAAATATGACTAACCAAGAAGATGGGAGCCCAGTATGGTTTAGAAGGGACCAATGCGGGATACGCGGCATCCGTTATGGTGATGTGGTGGTGGAACTTACCTTACTGCAATACATAAGGAATCGATACAATCCACTTGTCGAGAATCGTAATTAATTAAATAGGTTTCTCTCCCCCAAAAAATAGCTTACGTCCGAAATGACTTACATGATTACTCTGGCCAAATAGGAAAAGGTCTCATTGCAAAAATAAAAACTAAACTATTACTAATATCATTTATTTATTTAGCTTTAAATCCCTGAAAACGTTATTTAACTATTAAAACATTAAACAACCTAAAATTAGCAAATTGAAGATGATAAATATGCCAATATACCAATTCAGTTTGTAAGAAAGCAGTTAAAGTCATTTTAATTAGATTTAAGCACTCCTGTAGCTCTCCGAGCAGCCCAACACTGAATACAAACTCCTATGGGCAAGCCCGCTGTGTGTGTATCCGCATATTCCATTTTA
>Ga0209048_10005222_pt1 | contig 12287 bp, 14 predicted proteins | sample FrelakmetCRP12CR_FD_187146 | JGI IMG/M metagenome (GOLD analysis project Ga0209048, IMG submission 187146) | Freshwater lake sediment microbial communities from the University of Notre Dame, USA, for methane emissions studies - CRP12 CR (SPAdes)... | ecosystem: Environmental > Aquatic >... | reverse complement strand
CCCCGCCAAGCAGTGGAACCAGCCAGCGTCCGACAAGCACCATTAAGGCCAGCTGCACCCAGTTAAGCAGCATGTAAGCCTGCAGCTTGCCGCAGAGGGTCGCGCCGGGAGAGACTCCGAAGGTGGCCAGCCTGGCCAACGTGCCGTCGCTGCGTTCCTGAATCAGCACGCCAGCAACTGGAATGACGACGAAGAACATACCGAAGACAAGCCACGCCGGCACGCTTTGTTGTACTGCGGTCATGGCCCGGCCGGATTCGATCTCGTACAAGTATCGGATCACAGGTGAACCCTGTTCGGGCAGCAACTCGGGACTGGCTGAGCTGCTTAGAAGCACGCTGGCGAACGGCCCCCCCTCGGCAGCGGCGATCCTCATCTGCACTTGCAGCATCGAGAAGCTCAGCTCGGCGCGCAGCCGCGCCGCGGCCGCCGGTTGCACCCGATTACCTAGCCACATCTCAATCTGCTCGCCTTGCGGGCGACCGTCCTTGCCCATCCAGGGCGAGCGCACGATCACCCCCGCTTCCACCCGTCTCGTCTTGAGCGCCGCCTGCAACTCGTCGCGCGAAGCAAAGCGCTGCCCGCCATGCTGTGCGAGCCATTCGCTTGTCCACTTGGCCGCTGCAGGGCTACCGTCCTCAAGCACCCAGCCGGCGTTCGGCAGGTCGACATGTGCGGTCAGCGTGTTTTTCAGCGTGAAGGACATGACCAGGACGAAGAGGGCCGGCATGAGAAACAGCGTGCCAAGCGCGTTCGGGTTACGCACTAGCAGCCGCCATTCCTTGGCGGCTAGGCGGACAACCTGCGTCAGGCGATGCTTAAGCTGGGACAGATGCGCCCCCCTCAATCGCGCAGTGAGCGCCGCGTGTAGTGCATGAACAGCGCCTCCAAATCGGCGAAGGGCTTGCCCCCCTCAGGGCCGCGCAATAACGACCAAAGATCGCCGCTCGCCAGCACGCGCCCCCGGTCGAGGAGCAGGATATGTGAGCACACCGCGCTTGCTTCTTCCATGTAGTGGGTGGCGTAAAGCACAGCAGTGCCGGTACGCACAAATTCGCGCACGCGCTCCAGAAGGAAGGCGCGCGATTGCGGGTCCACGCCAACCGTCGGCTCGTCCAGCAGAAGCACGTCCGGCTCCTGTAGCAGCGCGATGCCTAGGTTGAGCCGTCGACGAATTCCGCCCGAGCAGCGGCGGGCGCGCCGGTCGGCATACTCCTGCAGCCTGCAGGTCGCTATTGCCGCCTCAACGCGGCGATCCGCTGTCGTGGCCGTCATGTTCAGCATGCCGGCGAAGAAGCGCAGGTTTTCACGACAGCTGAGGTCCGGGTAGAACGCATACTCCTGCGGCACCCAGGCGATGATGGGTGCGGTGAGGCCGGTGTGGCGCACGCTGCCAGACTGCGGCGTTCGCAGCCCGATCAACAGGTTGATCAACGTCGACTTGCCAGAGCCGTTGGGTCCCAGGAGTCCGACAGCCTGACCGCGTGCGAGATGCAGATCGACGCCAGATAGAGCGGGCTCCGCCTTGCGCGGATAACGATAGACGAGCTGCTCGGCGGCGAGCACAACCCTAGCGTCGTCGCTCATTGTGCGGGCGCGTCCCGCGCATTGCGGGAGTCGACCGGTGAGTCCAGCTCCCGCCGAACGGCTGAACGCCCTGGCAACACGGTCGGTGGCTTTAGGCTGCGCCAAAGGCCCAACGGCGCCATCCCCTGACGCAGCAGTCGGCTGGCGACCATCACAACGATCTTCGCGATGTCGATCACGGGGCGGAAATGGCTCACGCGTGCATTCGCTGGGTAGCGTCCAGGAATAGCCACTGCTAGCGTCGAGTGGCCCCTGTGGGCAGCCTCGATTAGAAGCTCACTCTCGAAAGTGAAGCGGCTGCCGCGTACTCGTCGGTCGAGTGCAATTCGCATGACCTCGCGAGGGTAGACGCGAAAGCCCGACTGCGAGTCCGCAATGGGGTGACCGGCAGCCCACGAGATCCAGAAGCAGGCGAAGCGGTTTGCGCGGTAGCGTGCCGGCGGGAACTGAGTGCGGTCATGCAGGCGCGAGCCGATCACGATTCGTTCCGGATGTAGGTGCCACTTGGCGAGCAACTCGGGTGCGTCGGCCGGATCGTGCTGGCCGTCGCCGTCGAGCGTAATTGCGCAGCGCGCACCCCGATCCAGCGCATGCGCGAATGCGGTGCGCAGGCTGGCCGCCTTGCCCTCGTTAACCTCATGCGTCAACAACGTCACCGGCAGGTCGTGTACCTGTGCCGGGGTTCCGTCGCGTGAGCCGTCATCGACAACGATCACGTTGGGGCATTGCATCAGCGCTCCCTGAGCTACCGCCCGTATCGATCGTGCTTCCTCGTAGGCAGGGATCACGATCCAAACGCCATCCCAAGACAGACGCGACTGCTCTAATCGGGCTACGGCCATCGTCAGTACAGCCCGCCGTTGATTCCGATGATCTGGCCCGTGATGTAACTCGCATCGTCCGAAGCGAGGAAGGCCACCAGTGCGGCCACCTCCTCGGGTCGTCCAGCACGCCCAGCAGGGACCAACACCTTAACTTTGTCGGACGGAAAAGAGGCTTCGGCCATACCTGTATCGATCACACCTGGCGCCACGGCATTGACCGTGATGCCGCGCCCGGCCAACTCTAGCGCCAGCGACTTAGTCGCGCCGTGCAATCCGGCCTTTGCCGCTGCGTAATTGGTTTGGCCACGGTTTCCCGCCTGCGCGGACACCGAGCTGATGTTGACAATGCGACCCCAGCGCGTGCGCACCATTGGCAACAGGAGCGGTTGCGTGACGCGGAAGAAACCGTTCAAGTTGGTGTCGACAACTTCGTGCCACGTGGCAGCATCCATGCCGGCCATCAGCGCATCATGGTGTATCCCCGCGTTGTTGACCAGAATCTGCACAGGGCCCGTCGCGAGTAGGGCCTCAATCGCAGCCTGCACCTGTGCGTCATCAGCAAGGTCGAAAGCAATAGCGCTGGCCTTGCGGCCCGCGGCTACGAGCTCAGCGGCAAGTGCCTGCGCGCGCTCCAGCCCGCGATTCGCGTGCACGATGACGTGCACGCCCTCAGCGGCCAGCGCGCGGCAGATCGCTGACCCGATGCCACCACTCCCCCCCGTGACGAGCGCGCGCCTTGTTGGAACAGTTCTTATGCCAGTCATCGTGGAGAGGATTCCGTAAAAGCTACCATCAGGCGGCCGCTGGCGATGGGGTGGTGCGCACAGTCGACCTCAAATGCGTAAAGGCAGCCCGAAGCGCCGCGGGCGAGCAGTCGAGCGCGCACGGCCAGCGACCTGCCGTCGGCCGGGATGCACTTGGCGTGGAGCTCAACTTTGCTCAGCTTGGCTAGCATTCCAGGGGGCGCTGAGTGACCATCGAGCAGGGCGCCGTGCACCGCGGCAGCCTGGGCCGCGTACTCCGCTGCGGCTACAGCGGGCACGATGCCTCCGCGCGCCAGCGGGTGTATCGCGCCGGTGGGGGCGGTGATGCATACGATGTGCGTCGTATCCCATTGCATCACCGCGTCGAGCAGACACATCTTGCCAGCATGGGGCAGGCTGCGCTCGATTGCGGCGCGGTCCAGAGTCATGTCTCGACTCCATCGAGGCGTCGTATGCTGAGCAACTGGCCGCCCAGCGCCAAGCGAAAGACCGCCCCGGGTGATGCCTCCAGCAGGCCAAGCGCGGCGAGCGCACGCGCACTGCTGTGTTCGACCCACGGCGGCGGCAGCCAGGATGGAAGCGAACTCGGCAGTGCTGAGTCTTGCGCTTCGAGCTCAAGGGCAAAAGACCCGAGCACAGGTACGTCCTGGATTGCCCGCCCCGCGCTTAGGATCCAAGCTGTCGCGGTGTGTTGGGTGACCGGAAGCAGTTCGTCCATGGGCTCTGTCATTGCGGGGTCGTAGGAAACGAGTAGCACAGGTTGGCGTGTGGTGGCGGCCTCCGTCACCGCACACAGCAGTCCGCTGGCGAAGCTCTCGAGCCCCAGGCTCGCCAACGTGGCCGACTGGCGGTTGTGCCAGGCGATCGAGAAATACCCAGAAGGTGCGTTCAGTACAGAGTTTGGGAACAACAGAGGCGAGACTTGTCGGGTGGTGGCCAGCACCTCCAGCATCTGCTGGCAAATTTCGCCGGTTCCTTCGTCAGTCGCGAAGACTGAGCGCAAGGAGTCAACCGGGAAGGGACTGGCTTGCAGCACCTGCTCAATGCAGGCCAGCGTCAGCCGTACGACTTGGCTTGCACGGCGGCGCTCATTGGCCGGCAGTGCTGCCGGGCTGGGCAGAACCAGCGGTGCAGTCGTCTCGAATGGCTTGCCACGGCGACAGGCTTCACGCAGGTCGCTGAGAGAAGCCACCCCTGGGGCGAGGACACTGGCGGCGTGGAGGTCGAAGCAAAGGCTATTCACGTCAGTCAGGCCGGCTAAAGATCAGTGTGCAGTTGCTCCCGCCAAAGCCGAAGTTGTTACTCATCGCGTGGCGAAGCCTTATCGTGCGCGGCCGCACTACTAAGTCGAGCGCTAGCGTTGGCTCGTGCGTACGCAGGTTGGCCGACGGTGGCAACGCCTGCTGCTCGAGTGCCTGCACGGTGACAATGGCCTCCACGATCCCGGCTGCGCCCAAGGTGTGGCCGGTTACGCCCTTTGTCGATGACACCGGAACGCCATGTTCTCCGTACACGGCCCGCAGTGCCGCCGCTTCCGCACGGTCATTGGCTGGCGTCCCGGTGCCGTGTGCATTGACGTAGCCGATGTCGGATGCAGTGAGTTTGGCCGCCGCCAGCGCCGCTCGCATTGCGTCCTGTGCGCCCTGGCCCTCCGGATGCGGTGCCGACATATGCCAGGCATCGCTGGATTCGCCACCACCGACAAAGCTCACCACCGCGGGCGCGCGGTCTAGCAGAACGAATCCGGCTGCCTCGCCAATCGAGATGCCGTTGCGTTCGGCGTCGAACGGGCGGCATATGTCTCCCGAAAGCAGTTGCAGTGAGTCGAACCCGTGCAGCGTCGACAAACAAAGGCTATCGACACCCCCCACAATCGCTGCGTCGATCAGTCCAGCGTCCATCCATCGCTGCGCGGTCATGAATGCCTTGGCGCTCGATGAGCAGGCGGTCGAAATGGTGACCATTGGCCCCTTGACCCCCAAAACCTCGGCGCTAAACCGGCACACCGCTTCGACCGCATGACTGCGGCGGTAATCAAAATCGGGCGGCCACTGACCGGTTTCTCTTCGCTTCGCATAGGCGATTTCGGTACTTCGGATACCCGAGGTGCTGGTCCCTAACACAAGGCCGATGCGATGGGCACCGTGGCGTTCGATTGCTGTGCTGGCCGCGCGGCGGAAGGTGGCATCCTCCAGCGCCAGCCACGCCAAGCGGTGGCTGCGGCAATCCCAGCGTCGCAACCCCACTGGCAGGGTAGTCTCGTCTACCGCGGGGACCGGGCCGACCCAGCATGCCAAGTCGCACCAGGCAAGGTCGTTTCGGCGGAGTCCAGTACGGTTCTGCGCAACCGCATCCCAAAGTGCCGCGGTGCCGTGGCCTGCCGAGTGGACGACCGTGGTCGCCGAGATTCCAAGCACGCTGTTCTCTAGAAAAATCAATCAGCCCGCGGGTGCACATTCAAGCAGCGTGTGATATCCGCCGATGCCGTCAGTGAGCGCGCTGATCTCTAAGCCGGCCCGTTTGACCAAGCCGACGAATATCGAAGACTCATACATCTGGCTTTTGCCGTTCGCTATGCAACTGAAGTACAGCGACGTCTGTTGCAAGCTGAAAGCTGCTGCCTCGAAGCGCTGTCGATCCCAGAACAGTTCGAGGATCCAAAGCCTTCCCCCCGGCGGCAGCACGGCGCGGGCTTTGCTGAGGACTGCAACGATTTGCTCCTCCGAAAAACAGTCCAGGAACTGGCTTAACCAGATGAAATCGTAGCCCGTCGGCAGTGTGGCCTTCTCGTCGAGTAGATCCACCGGATAGAACTGCGCCCGCACGTCGATGCCGGTTTCAGACAGTCCTGCACGGGCGCGTTCAAGCTGCAGCGGCAGATCGACTAATCCCACTTCTAGTCCAGGAAAGCGCTTCAGGCAAATTTGCGCCCATTTGCCAGTATTGCAGCCCACATCGAGCAGCCGGGCTGGCGGAATGACTGCAAGTCGGTCGCAAACCTCCGGGAAAGCCCGGTCCGAATAGAAGTGATCAAACGCGTGCCAACTGCGGCGCGCTGGTTCGGGCATGACCGACAGGCCTTCGTACAACGTGGGCCAGGGGCCAAGCTCCTTTAATCCGGCCGGCCGGCCTTCGCGCAGTGACTCGTCGAGGTGGGCGGCGGCACGGTAGCAGACGTCTCGTGCGAAATCGAAGTTGACGCGTGTCAGCTCGTCGTCAATCAGGTAACGGCCAAGTTTGCCTAGGTGATACCGGTCGTGACGCCGCCAGACAATTTTCAGTCCCAGGCCGGCCTCGAGTAGTACGCGTGTGGCGTAGATCGAAAATCCGGTGGCCGCAGCGACCTCCTCGACTGAGCACCCTTTCGATGGCGCGGCTTCCGCTAGCGCTGCGAGCACGCCGCGATCGCGCATGACCGCTGTCGCTTGGAAGGCCAGCGGTGCGAATGCCAGCCATTGCGCCGCGGTGATAGCCTCAAGCGCGCTAAGTGGATCCTTGTCGAACATAGGGCTCCATGGTTACGGACGGAGGAGGGTAGTTGTGCGTTCGCCTTGGCGCTCGACGACGATGATGACCTGCAGCCGAGTTCCTGCGCCGTGCAGTTCCAGATGATCGAGACTGCGGGCGACTTCAGGACTGCGCGGCTGCAATTGAGCACTCCACAGGCGCTCGTCTCCGAGCAGTTCAATACGAAAGTTCTGCTCAAGCGCAACCAGGTTTCCGGCGACTATGAACCTCAACGCGTCGGCCAGCGCGGCGACGGCCGGCGCTCGATTGAACAGGATCTGTTTGCTGCCGACGCCACCAGGGCCGACCCATTCCATGCGGTCCGCCAATAAGAGCCAAGTCTCTTGGCGCGGGCTTTCGATTCGCTTTTCCAGCCGCTCCGGGCTCGAGTGCAATGTCCCACGTGACTCAATTGGTGTGGCCAGCCACGGCGACTCGCGCATTTCGTGAAAGGGCACGGCCTGCTCGGGTGGTGCGGACTGCAGGAGGCTTTGCAAATCGGGCACAGTGAACGTCTGGGAAGCATCCACGCCAGCGCAGACCAAGGCGAGCCAGACCGCGGCCCGACGCGGAAGATGCAAGCTCATGTCCGATCCTCGGCGAGTTCCCAGTAAGGATAGAAGTTGAACCAGTTCAATGGGTAGCGCCGCGCGTACTGCTCGAGTAGTGCCGTATAGCGGTCGACTACTGGCTGCAATGCCGCGCCGCGGCTCGTGCTCGGCGCGGCCGGCCCGAATTCCACGAACTCGATGCGATAGCGGTTTCCCCTCTCGTAAAGGCCGAAGCACATAAGTACAACTGCTCCGCTTCGCGCGGCCAAGACATGCGGAGCAACGGGCATCGCCGTTGAGCGGCCCAGGAAACGCACGGGCAGATGGGCGGCATCGTCGACGCGGTCGGCCAGTATCGCGACGATGCCCCCATTCACCAGCGTCTCGTGCGCACGCAAAAAACTGTCGGGCCGACCCAGCGGGATCAGGCTTAGGTCACGATCGTCAATACCGGCGATCCGCCGCACGCGCGATCGCGGATCGACACGCATCATCACGCTTATGGGCCGCCTCTCCATCGCGCGGTGTGCGAGCATCAACAAGTCGAAGCTGCCCAAGTGCGACCCCAGCAGCAGGCAGCCCCGACCAGCCTTTAGCGCCTGATCCAGCAGTGGCAAGCCGTCGATAGTGACCTCAAAGCGGTCGAAGTCACCGGCGGCCATGTAGACGCGATCGAGAATGGTCGCGGCGAAGCTATAGATATGCGCGAAGATCTCGCGCAAGCGCGCTGGCCGGCCCTTCACCGCCTGCAGGAATTCGGCCGACGCGCGCCGGGCCATTGGGTCGGTGAGCACGAAGTACAGGACGATCGGGTACAGCAGCGTACGGCACAGCGGGCGTCCTACTGTGCGCGCGAGCCAGGCGATCAGCTGGATCAGCCACGTACTGCCTCGTTCCGCTTTTTCAGTCCAGCTCTTCATCCAGGTTGCTCGTCATTGGCGTGTAGCAGCAAGTTGCCACTGGCCACTGTGACACTTGCACACTCTGGCTGCACGCTGACGCGAAACGAAACTTGGTTTCCGTCGACCTCGCAAAGCACGTGGGCCTCTTCGCCTGGTCGCAGCGCCAACCTGAACTTGACCTCTTGCAGGCATCTAACTCTTCGGCCTGTTGCCTGCTCCAAGATCTCTATGACGCGGTCGAGCAACAAAACGCCCGGCACGATCGGCTGGCCGGGGAAGTGCCCGGATAACGATGGGTGGTCTGCTGGTACACAGAAATCGAATTCGACGCGGATCATTGCGCCGACTTCGAGGCGAGCCAGGCAGTAAAGACGGCCTTCAGCGCCGCGAGAGGCAGCTTGCCCGAGACAGTGCGCGGCAAGCGCTCCACAGGGATGATCGCCCGCGGCAGGAATACAGGATCCATGCGCTCGCGCAGCCAAGCCAAGGTCGAGGCACGGTCGAGCGGCGCACCAGCGTAAATCAACACCAGCCGTTCGGTAGGCGCTCCGGTTTGCGGCATGTAGAACACGCCGTCAGACAGTCCCGGCAAATCTTGGAGCAACAGATTGAGGCTAGCAAGCGACGCGCGCCGGCCGGCTATCTTGATCAAGTCGGCTTGACGGCCCAACAGATTGAAACCGCCGCGCGCATCCGGCTCTATCGTGTCGGCCAACATCTGCGGCGATGGGAAATGTGCGCCCCAGACCCGCGCGCCATCCGCCGCGGGCTCGACCCGCACGCCCTGCAACGGACGCCAATTGACGTTGTGTGCGGTACGACGCATGGCGACGGCGCCGGTCTCCGTCGAACCGTAAATCTCGAGGATAGGCGCGCCGAGAAGCCTTTCGGCCTGTGCGGCCAGCTCTGGTGCAAGCGGCATGGTCGAGGCGATCACGACACGGCAGTGAGGCACAACCTCGGCGGACTGCACGAGCGCACGCAGGTGCAGTGGTGTGGCGACCCAGGCCGTGCCGGCGCCGCAGCGATGGAAGGCTGCACTTATGTCAGCTGGCAGCAGGGGGCGGCGGTCAAGCACCGGGATGCCACACACGAGAGACAGCATTACGGAGGCCTCAAAACCGAACATGTGCTGAGGCGGCACGCTGCAGACAATTTGTCGGATTGCCGCCAAACCGCCGTCGATGTCCTGCTCGAGACGCGCGGCGAGCGCGTCCGCACCCTGCGCAAGCTGCGCCAACGTCTTCAGGTGCGGCTCAGGCGTGCCGGTGCTCCCTGAAGTGAAGAGGCGCACGAGCGGCGCGTCCCAAACTGGTGACCACGCCATGTCGGTGGCGGTGATCCCGGTTGATGTCGGCTCCGGCACATTCAGAATGCAGCGCGTCCTACCGGGCCAATGTCGGCGTAGCTCTCGGCGGTCATCGACGACGACAATTGGATCCACGCTGGAACTCAGCATCGCCAACAGTTCGGCATGCCCGCCCGAGGGTGGCAGAAGTTGTACGCAGCCGCTTCGCCACGCCGCCAGCCATGCAACGAGAAAGCCCACACGCGAATTGCACAGGTTGCAAATTGTGGACGCGCTGTTCAACTGGGCAGATAGTGCTAAGGAGGCGGCGTGGACTTGGCGCCAGGTCCATTCGTGTGCGCCCCCGATCACAGCGGGTCGGTCCAAATAAGCCGCCGCCACTAGAGGCGTGCCGAGCAGGTGTGGTCTATCCGCCAGGGTTGGGGTGTTCAAGGACGTTGCCGCCACACGTACCAGGTATGGCGAAGCTGCTGCGTGAGGCCAGGGAACTCGTAGCCCGGAAAGAGCTGCGGGCGCAGCCGGTGTTCGCCAACAAAGAGCAGTATTGCTCCCGACCAGACCAAAGTACTGGTCCAGCCTAATGGCAGCTGCGCGGCGAGTGACAGTAGCGCCGCGACGACGAAGAAGGCACACCAGAAAGCCGTTAGCCGCCGCGTATACCGACAAAGTGCGGGCGGCAGTTCCGGATCGCCGACGAGTGCAATCCTCTCGATCAGTGCCACCTGGCCAGCGCGTAGCGTGCGGCCAAAGAAGATCGCCAGCCAGGCAAGCACCGCGACCGGCACAGCGCGCCCCAACCGCATCGCGTTGAGTGACTCGATTACCTCCACCACGAGGATCAGGTCCGCCCGGCCTGGGTGACGCTTATGTGGTTGGCGAGGCTTTGCAGCGAGGCGAAGATGGCCTCTTTGTTCGGATCGTCCGCCTTCAACTTGACGCGGTAGCGCTGCTGGATGAGCAACGAAATTTCCAGGATGTCGAGCGAATCCAGACCGAGTCCATCGCCGAACAGCGGTGCCCCCAGGTCCATCTGCTCGGGATCGACATCTTGAAGATTAAGCGCCTCTACGACCAAAGCCGCCAATTCACGCGCGGACACCGCCACGGCGGCTCCACCCGAACTCACGGCACGGAAAGCTGAGTGTTTATGCTCTTCTGCAGGTTCTGGATCCAGCCATTGTAGTTACTGTGAATCTTTCCACCAGATTCGTCCAAGTTAATGCTGGAGCGGTACTTAATGCTGTAGCTCGTGGTCGAGTAGGGAATGTCGACAACAGCCGTATGGGTGCGGATCAGCAACGTAGCAACCAGTTTGTCTGGTCCCTCGTCCTTCATCTGCCAGCCAAGTGCGCCACCGCCCCGGATGATGGCGCTCCGCACTTGCTCCTGGGTCAGTGTCTTGCCCGCAACCGTAGGTATGACCGCATCATCGACATTCGTGATTGGTGCCGTCCTGCAACCGGCGATCACCAGCGCCAAAACCAGCACTCCAAGTGCGCTACGAAACCGCATTTTCAATCTCCTCCAAGATGAGAAACCGCACAACTAAACAGATGTGGGGCTCACGCCAGCGGTATCCCGATTGCGGTCTCCGACGCGCCGAAACACCCGAATGGGGGCCGCGAGCAACGGGATCTCAAAGACGCCACGAAGAGTCTACCTAAAAGCGGTATGTAGCAAGCGCTGCATCTGCGCTAGGAATGAGTTTCGTTCGCGTTTTGGGTTTGTACCGGTTGCCCTGCGCGCCGTTGCATTTTCAAGCACCGCGCCTCAGAGGCAGGAGGCATTGATGCTGCCGCGTTGAACCGCGGCCTATTCCCCGCGTGCTCCGGTGCGTCACGGATGCCGCGGAAAAGTGCCGGCGTCACTCGCGATATCGGCCCGGACGTAGCTGGCGGACAAAATGGTGAATTTGAATAAGCGCCCCGCAAAGCCAATGCTGGTGCCGGTCTTCACAGCCACCCCTTCTGCCTACTTGCTCCGCGCCGCCTCGAGCAGGCGCAGCGTCGGTTCGTCGGGAAGGTTCAGCTCGCGCGCGCGAATGTATGCGTTGGCAGCGGCACGTGTGCGGGGGCCGACGATGCCATCTGCGCTTCCGGCGTCGAAGCCGTGCTTCTTCAGAAGCATCTGAAGCTCGCGCACTTCGTCGCGCGTCAGCACACGATCCACGACCGCGGGCAATGGTGCAGGCGGTGACGGCGCTGAAGTGACGCTGACTTCTTTCTTCGACGGGGGCGAAGAGGAGCTGCCGCCGCTGACTTGCGCAACCACCCATACGACGAAGACAATCAAAACGATCAACAACCACGGCGCTCCGCTTCGTTGCGGGCCTTCGGTGGTCGGAGTGGACGTGCCGGGTACGGCCGATTTCGGCCAACTCTTGTTTTCCTGGTAGTAGACGCCGGTGCCGGGGATTCCGACGGTACTGCGGACGCCGCGGGGGCCAATGTTGACGTTCGCTCCCCGCGGGCCGATGCCGAAGCTCACCCCCGACTTGCTCAGGGTGAACCGAAACAGCTTGCCCAGCGGAAACGTTTTCCGGAGTCGCAGGCCCATGACGTGCAATCTTCGCCGACCGCACGATGAGCGTCGCGTACCGGCGTTGCAGGCTGAGGGCCGCGTGTATTGCGGCGTTGTTGGAGCTATCGCCGGTGGTCGCCGCGCAGCGTGAAGTGTGTGCAGCCGAGGCGGGATCGTCGTTTCCAATTCCTTCGCTTCGTTTGTGACTTCAATTGCCGAGACCACGGGCAGCGAAGCGAAGACCTTCGGCAGAGCACTGGCACTGTGAATGAATTCACACCTGTAAACATTCGCAGTATTCTCGCCCCCGGCGGGCGAAGTTG
>Ga0209048_10005221_pt1 | contig 12288 bp, 13 predicted proteins | sample FrelakmetCRP12CR_FD_187146 | JGI IMG/M metagenome (GOLD analysis project Ga0209048, IMG submission 187146) | Freshwater lake sediment microbial communities from the University of Notre Dame, USA, for methane emissions studies - CRP12 CR (SPAdes)... | ecosystem: Environmental > Aquatic >... | reverse complement strand
CCTCGCGCAGGCTGCCTGCGTTCCAGCGCAGAAAATGACCGTAGAAGCGCTGATACATGGCTCGCTTCTCTGCGTCATCTCCGCCGCTGTCGAACAGGTCGAAGCGCTGCGCGTCCAGGTCGCCTGAGGGAGGCCGCTGCTTCCCGACCAACCGCCGGCGCTTCGGCGGCGTCACGGTGTCTTGAGACACCGGAAGCTCCAGCCTGACGGGCGTTGCTGTGTCGCCGTCAACTGCATCGCCACCACCATCCCCGGCTTGGCGAGCAACATCGCTGGCTTGGCCGGCGGACAATGCCGAGACGCTCTGTCGCGCAAACGTGCGCGGCCGCAGTGGCGTCGTCTCGTCGCGGGCGAACGGCTCCGCGGCGCTCGCGCGGCGCGAGTGCGACTCCGCCGAGGACCGCGCCTCATGGGCGCTGGTTCCATCCGCCAAGGATGCGCGGCCCGTCGCAGCCGCCGCCGCCTCCGCCGCTGCCATCGTGCTCAAAGCACGGTGTGGAGGGCCTGCACAGCGAAAACACACGCACGCATTGGTTTGACAAGGGGCACGTATGGACGAACAAGTTGACTTGCGTACTTTGGCATCCCGTGTTACTTGCTGCATGCATGTACGATATGCATATATGTTAGAACATGGCACACACACTACATTCGTATTAAACACAATACATATACATATAGCATCAACAATCTATCATATCATTTAATATGATCCGCAAAGGTTTTTTAATGATCTCATACAAACCATACAGGCGGTTTCGGGTTTGTGTTTCCTCGGGCGTGAGATCGTTGCCATTAAAAACATGAAAACCCCTGTACATGGTGGGCCATTGGCATTGGAATACGAGTGTTTAACCATGATAAGTACGTTTGTGCATTTCGCTGAGGTAAAAACACCGTTTTGCAAAAAAGTTGACCCAAAGTTGTCCCCTTCTGTCGAATGCTCTAGGCGAAATCGAGGGTCAACTTTTTCGGGAACCTTTTGATGTTTAATATTAAACACGGAGAAGGTTCCCAAAAAAGTTGACCCTCGATTTCGCCTAGAGCATTCGACAGAAGGGGACAACTTTGGGTCAACAATTTTGACAAAGTGCTGTGTTTTTCCAGTCGGTTTGCTCTGGGAAGAGCAAACCGACTGGAAAACACAGCATTTCTGCAACAAAAAAGCTTTTTTTCTCGTGTCATTGACGGGTGCCCGTGGTTTGAAACAATTGTGTGGTTTATTTGATCGCATGTAGAAACTTTGTATACATATATACACGTGCATTTACATATATACATACTCATAGACATGTACATATACATATACATATATATATATACACGCATACATACATATACACATACTAAACATATGTGCACGTATAAACAGACACATACATGCATAAACACACACATCCCTGCATATATATATAGATACATATATTTATATACGAATACACTGATACATATACACAGATGCTTGCATGTGCATAATGAGGTGTACTCGACGTTTAGGTGAATTGGCTTTCCGAGCAGGCGAAAGGCTCTGTCTGCCACAACCATGCCTTTCAAATCGGGATGTTGGACCTGCCGCACTCTGACACTGTGTGTTGCCTCTTTTTACTTGAAAAGGCATTTCTTGATGTGTTGCTTTAGATCTTGTACACGTGCAATGATCTCATTGCACGAATATCAACAATGATGCGGTATATAAACATGCAAATCAAAACAATCTAGAGGGCGAAAGGCTCCTCTGTGAGATGTCATTCAGCATTGTTCAACTTATATGTGTACTATATATAGTGTATTCCGTCTATATATGAACGTGTGTTGCTGCGTGTGCAAACTTGACCTGAGCAAACAATAAGACCTGTAAGCGAAACAATCAAAAACCTGAAGAAGCCTGCTAAATCATATTTGTTGATACATATAGCTATTGTGTACTTTTCTTGGAACAACCCCCAGGCGCCAGACAATGCAGCCCCTATCCAACACCTCCTCAAACACTTGGTTCTTGCACATGCAACAGCAGCGAAACCGGCGACAGTCGACGAGATATTATTTGTATTATCCTACTGGTACGTATGCAAACGTCATGGAAGTGGGTGAACAGGTCCACTCAAACATTGCAAAAAGATTATCAATTTTAGCACATCTGCGATTGTTTGATGTTCGTGTCCCGCCCGCACTGCCCACGATTCACTGAGATGCATGCGCATGCATAGCGATGGCAGACAATACACCTGTGTGTTCATTTGCAATGGCACACATCAAATGTACGATATGCAAACATGTAAATGTGCAACCTGACAAAAGCATGCAAATGTGCTCGGGGCGCGGGTGCGCGGAGTGGGCAAGCACCTGTGACCTTAAAGGTACGGGCGCATGGGCTTTCGAAGCCTGGAAAAAACGGAGAGATCCGTTGGCGCGGCACACTACTGCCGCGCGAAAGGCTGCGGCTCCTTTTGTTGCCAGGCCTGTGCGTCCTCAGGGGGCCGTCTCCACCAGCTCGGCGTGGCCGTGCACGCTTCCGGCGGAGCTGGCTGCGTCCGCCGTCAGGCGAAGGCGTGGCACCCGTGGGGTCGTTGAGGCGGCTGACATGCTGTCCTTTGCTGCGGGGTCACAATGCTGCTCCTTGCGTATCATCAGCACCGACAGCAAGTTCTCGTCTGTGAGCTGCCGGGCACGCTCTTTGATGCGCCTGCGCAAGCAGCTATTTTTTCAGACGCTTCTTGTCCTCCAGCATCTGGGCCTGCGCAGCCTTGAGCTCTGCGTTTTCCTGGCTCAAGTGGCACGGAGACTCAGCTGGGCGAACGGCACCAGAGGAACTTGTGGGCTCCCCAGGCAGGGCCGCGCAGCGAGTCTTCTGCCTAGGCGGCGCTACCTCGGCGGCGGCGGCGGCGGCGGCGCTGGACGTCATGCCGGTGGCCCCGACGCACTTGCGGCTCCGCTGCTGCCAACGGAGGTTGGGGCTGTGGGTGTTGTCTGGGTCTGGTGGGTCTCCAGGCCCTGCTGGAAAGAACTTCAGAATCTGCCTGGCAACATGTTTTGCGGAGCCACTGCATCCAAGAGCGCGTAGGCGAGCGATTCCACGCTTCTGTCTGTATTTCCATCTTCATGTCGCACATGGCAATGAAAAAGCCGTCGTAGAGAAATACTTTCAGGTGTAAGAATTTTTTTGGGGCAGCTGCTGCAGCGACCGCAAGTTAGACGCAGCAGGTGGACCTCCAACCGGCCTAGCAAGGCGAAGCGCAACCCATCCGCCCTGCTTGGCCCCTGTGTCGCCTGCAAGAGTGCAGCCCTGGAATGCACATGCCCAACGTTCCGCTGCGCTACCTCCTGGACACACTGCGTGATGATTTGGCACATCTGCAAAGCGTGCGCTTTGCCAGTTCCTCAGGCCAGCAACGCTGCCTCGTATATGCGCCGCACTTGCACCTCCAGACTTGCAAACACGAATGCACAGAGAGGTTGCAGCCCAGGTGTTAGCTTGGCAGGAATGAAATGCAATCGCACGCCTCCGTGCGCAGCCGCCCTGATCACCCCGGTCGTCACGTGCACTGGACTTGCGCTCTTGGACCTGAGCACATGACAATGGGTCAGCACGGATTCAAGGCAATCCGTCAGGAAACGTAGAGTGTCGGCCAGCAACAGCGCGCTTGCAAATACAGACTGTCCGCGAAAAAAAGAACATGTTGCCAGTATGCTGGTGGCCAGCCAGCACCTGGTAGTTGCGAGGTGAGAGCTGGTTGGCTTTTGCTATCAATACTTGGGCTGCTGCGTGTTGCACCTGCATGTCACCAGCCACGGCAACGATAATGGGCAAAAGGCTGATCTTCGTTGGTGCAGATCGGCGCTATTCTTCGCCCTTGCCATGGCTTCTCGGAACGAACCCAGATCGCAGATAGCCGTGGCGCGGGGGCCTCCACCGCTTCATAGTCGCCTCGTCCATATGGACGCCAACTTAGCTCCGGCGTGCAGGCCACACAAACGCCAAGAAGGTGCCCACTGACAGCAAGCCAATGCCTTGAACGAAACGCCCACGGCCCATGGAAATTACATTGGCTATCGCCAAATGTCGGCCAAGCGGAAAACGTTTGATGAAAAAAATATTAAAACGTGGTCTCAAATTGGGGCCCGTTTATCGGGTCAAACTTCTGTAGCCACTTCCATATGCGGTCCCGTTTTCGGGCCCACGTTCCGGGCCTGTTTCGAGGCCCTTTTTGCAAAAGCTTCGCACATTTCTTGGTTGATGCACAGCTTGCATTTTTTCGGCATGGGAGTCCTTCGTTTCTTGCCTGAGTTTTTTTTTCGCGCGCGGTGGCCACGGACAATCGGGAGCCGACTGCGAACTGCTCGCGGGCGATGTCGCGGGCCCATCGTCCACCTCACAGCACACGCTGCCGGGAATGCTTGTGAGCGCGGGCGGGCAGGCTCGTGTCACCAGGCAAACGGCTGCGTTGGAATCGTTGCCACTCTGTGTACATTTAACACGCAATTGGCGCCAGCACCTTGTCGATACTCTGCTTGCGCAGTCAGTCCTGCAAGTCCGCTTTCTGGAGGAATGCTTTCGCGTCCTCGAATTGTTGCTTCGAAGCTGGCATGTTTGCCTGCTGCAATTCGTTTTTTCTCGTTATCTGACGAGGCCGCCATGCGGCGCTGGCGGCTGTCAACGGCCAAACAGTTGCCGCGCGCCGAGCGTGCACGCGTGCTGCGGACATACAGTGCGGCCAAGTCGTCATTCGTGTTCTAAGCCAAAATTCGCATGGCAGTGTCCCATGCTGCGCAGCATGCGCAGCCGTCTTAATGATGTCTGCGCGCTCGGCTGCCCGGTTTGTTTCCGTTGCTGTCGAAGCTGCTAGCGGCACCCGCCAGAGCGGCATTGGCTTTTGTTTTCGGAGCTTGCCCTGCATGTTCGTTTCCGATGACATGTCTTGCCATTTGCGAACGGGCACGAAGGGGCACGGCGCGTTGCACTGCCGACCCTCTCACATCAAACACGATAATGCGGTCTCCCTGCGCGCGCTGTGAAGCACAACAACGGAGCGCGTGTTTGGGCACGCGCAACTTAATCCATGCGCAGAGTCGCTGTTACTGATGATGAGCGCGCCGCCTCATGGGGAACTGCATACGCATGATTTTTGCAAGTGCTCCAAGGGATTTTCGGGGCAGGTTCTGGCGCTTCGGTTTCCGCTTTGCAAGCCGTCCCTCGAACGGGCTCGGCTGTTTGGCTCGACGCCGCGCGCGTGGCACGTATAGCGATGCTGCGCGCAGCGCTGCCGCTGCGCGTTACAAGGACGGCGGTTTTTGGACCTGGCGTCAGCCCTGTGTTATATGCATGCCACAGTGTGAACAAATAAGCATGTCATACATGCAAGCACGAGAAAACGTGTCCAACATGCAACAAAAAAACGATAAACATACACAACTGAAGGAAGGCGAACGGCTCTTCCTGGCTGTTGAATATATAAATCATGTCACTTCAAGAATGTGGAAGACGCAAGCTCTAGCATTTTTTTGAGCGCTTGAGCCTGCCTGGCGTCCGCCTCGTCAGTTTGCCCGACGTGCATCGCCCGGCTGCTGGACGTGGCGCCGGCGAACTCTTTCGTTGGGCGCGAACGGCTGCCCACTTCAAGGCGGAGGCGCCAACGCATCCATCTTTTCAAACGGCGGGACTGCTTGCGCCAGCGCTCTGCTGGCCGCTTCTGGCACCGGCGGCGCCACGGCTAGAGCTCGATTGAGGTGCTCTTGCAAGGCTGGGCAATACGGTTCCCTGCTCAACATTGCTCCATGCGGGAGCTGCGTGGAGGCCTGCAGCGCTGTGGGTTTCCACCACCCTGTGTCCGCCTGCGGGCATACTACACGAGCACGAATACACAAATGCGTTGTCTGTATGAGGCACACATGTACTGATATTAATGAACAAACGGTATCAATGATGACGTCACACTGACGTGCAGAACAAACATTGTGGAGGGCGAAAGACTCTTCCATGATTTGTGTGTGTATAAAGTGTGACTAGTATACATATATGTTCACCTTCACCGTATGCAGAATCGGACATATATATTTATATGCAGATGCATAGTATGTGTGGCATACGTACTATCTGTATGGTATCATTTGTTTTGTGTGTGTGGACAGGCGACATATCTCTAGATATATATATATATATATACATATGTTAGGTATTAATTATCACGTATACACGATGTACACTGTATCTGAACTGTATATATAGATATAATTTTTTTCAACACTCAAACAAGCGCAGCAACGAAGAGGGCCACGCAGTCCGACCTAAACTCCCGCATCAAATACCCAAACAACAATGCTGGGCAAAACAAGCCGGCGCATGCCAGCGTGAACACAAAAGTATGCTTCGCCAACTCGCCTAGTGCACCTATGACCAAAGCCACATTTACCAGCGGCAGCTTTCGTTCCTACTTTCTCTGTCCATCAATTCATGCATAGTACATACAGTGGGCAGCCACCAGGTTCAGATGTGCAGTCGTGTTTATGACAATGCTCTTGCTTGTAGATGTGGCAACACACTATATGAGGGGCTATTCACAATGCTCGGCGAACGGCTCGAGCGCGTAGGTGTAGTTTAACGTGCAGCGCTGCGCGTCTAGAGGTGCGCGCCACCTCGGACGGGTCGTCCACAAAGTACCGGAACTTGTACTGGCTGATGGCCCACTGTCGCGCTCTTTTTTGCCTGCCCGACCACGTGGTGCACTCTGTCTCGCCTGGCAGGGCCGTGCAGAGCTGCTCTGCCAAGCGGGTGATCGGGGCCTCTGTGCCATCTGGCGCGGTGTTGAACGCATCCGGCCACACAACCAGCAGCGCCCACTCTTGCGGCGGATCTGTATGCCTTGCGTTGCCTTTGGATCCGCGACGAGCTGGACGCTCTTCTCGCCCCTTGGCAGGTCCCTGCCAGCTTCCATCGGGCAGAATCCACTTGCGCTCTCGGAGGTGAGAGTGCCATGTGGGGTCATTCGTGTACCAACGCGCAGGGGGGCGCAAGGTGGCCCAAAACAACTCTCGCATATTGCCCGGGACGTCCAGCTTAGCCTGCCACTGGAAGCCTTTTTTGCAAAACCGACTCAGCCACCGGTGCACTCTGGGCGGCGAAAGGCTCGCCCGAGTGCCCTGCTGCGCCCATGGCTCGCGGCGTGTTGCAGTTCGATCCGCGCCCGCCCTCGTGCAGCTGCCGCAAGGGTGTCCGGGAAAACCGCCGATGGGCGGGACGCAGTAGCTGGCGGCGAGGGAGCAGGTGGGCTCGTTCAAGATGCCCAGCAACCACAGATCAAAAACGTTGGGCGCGTTGTACCAAGTCATTATGTCCTGAAAAAACCGGGCGCTGACCTGTGTGAACATGAAAAAGCAGCCAGACGAGCTGGCCGTGCACGTTCTTGGTTTGCTTGTGCCAGCGTCGGCTGGGGTCCAACTGCACCAGACAAACTCTCCAACGCCCGCGCGATGCGCCACCGTGGCAATCTCGATGAGGTCGCGGATTTCCGGGGTGACGTGATAGTCGGTCCGGGTCTGCGGCCTACCGCCTCTCATGGCGCCGGCGTATCTGCTGACCGGGCTGGCAAGGCTGCGGTGCCGCCGCGGCGCTCCGCCGTGAGATACAGAGGCTGACTCGGGGCCTTCCTCGTCCGGCGAGGTGGGCGAAAGGCTCCGCTTCGTGGCGCCGCTGATGGCCAGGGGAAGCCACGTCCGCGGCTCCACACAGTCGCTTTCGTAGAATCGGAAGTTCGATTCAGAAAACAAAAACAAGGTGTCCTCAGGGTGTCGTGGATCGAGCATGTATGGAAAGCCAATGTCCTGGCGATGTGCGAGCGGCGCCAAACAAAAAATCCGCATGAGGCACGATCAGCCCGCGTGCGCTGTGCACAGTGTGTCATGGCGCGCACGTGCGTCGCCATGGCAGAGATGTTAACCACGGCACAATCGGAACGGCTGGGCGCGGACTTGCATGCAACATTTGAAAGCACAACACTGCGTGGCGCAGGATGCTGCTTGCACAATGCGTGCGCAAGTGAAAAAGGGGGTGGGGCGTGCTGTCACGAGGAGTCGGCGAATGGCTCGCTCGATGTTTCTTGTAGCAACTGCACGGCGGGCGAAAGGCTCCGCTGCGAGCACGCGCGCATGCGCATGCATTGCACTGCACGGCACGCGATCCAGCTGACGATGCTCGGTCCTTGAACCACCACCAAAGGGCGTCCGTTACAGGGACCGGAGGATCCCTTTTCGCAGCTCTACCAACAAAGGTTGTCACTGGCACAGGCGTCAGCCTGTGCACCAGGTACGGCATCTCGTCAGCCAACGGCGCATCTTCGTGGGTCAAAACCATAGCCTTTCGCAGCAAAACAAAACCAAAATATGCTACTGCATGGTTCTGTCACAGCATGCCGTCGCACGCACGTCTAAGCAACGATACACAGCAGGCGAAAGGCTCTGCTTGAAAACGGCATGAATTGCAATTGTACCCGCTGCACGCAGCGCACGCCCGCGTGTGTTTTTGCGTTGCGCGCGCTCGCGTTCTCCAGACATGCGGAGACATTGCGTGGCGGGCGATTTTTGCATGCACACACGCATTCCAACGCACGTAGACCGTGACACGCGCTTCCACTGCATTGCGTTTACTTGTCATCAATGTGAGCGCTGCGCAACAATGTAATGTTTTTTCCTTTTGTGCCGAAGACACCGTCGCAAATCGCATTGCCCATGTTTCAGGAAGGTCCAATGCACCACAAACAAACGAGGACAAAAACCACGATAGATTCTGAACCATTGCGCCTCTGATAACAGAAGCTGTTTGGAAAAGATCAGCAAGCACTCACGGCAACGGTGGGGCTGTGCCTAAGAACACTATACAACCAAACCTGCCAAGACCCCGCCAGCCAGCTAGCACTCGGGACACCACTGCACAAGCAGCACCACCAACAATAAGCAACGCGCGTCCACAGCCTATCCTACGCAACAGCATAAGAACACTAATATGCAAGACAAGCAAGTGGGCGAAAGGCTCCACATTACTACTGGCAAGGACATGCCATGTACTATGTATGCATGTGGACTCGATGGAAAACATGACAGGCAGAGGACCGCGAATGATGTTTTCCGCTCGCCTGGACTGGGCGGCCGCACAACATTATCGTCGCACGCTGCGGCTCGAAGGAGGCCGCCGCTAAGCCGAGGTTATAGCGCACCAAATAGTACTCTTGCCCCAAACTTCGCAGCCCTTCGTCGTCGTCGGCGGCGAAAGGCTCGCCGGCATCTCTTTCCACGCGCAAGCTCTCAGCGGTGTTCCAGCGGGCAGGCCCGCGCGCGTCACTGATGAACTGCCAGCTTTTGCGCTCGCGGTACCGCTGGTACGTCTGCTGCACCCACAGCGGCGCCGCCGTCGGCCCGCGCTCCGGCGTGTCTGCGGCGGCTGGGGCGCCGGCGCTTGAAGACGAAGCCGCCATTGCGCCGCCCTGCTCGCCCCGGAGGGGGGCGTCTCTTGCAAGCATAAACGCGAATACATTGACACTGCTGTTGTTGCGTGTGCGCGTGGGAATCAACTCACTGCCACTGCAAGTTTCAACTGAGCAAACTGTTGACGGCAGGCGAAAGGCTCTGCTCGGCATGCTTGTATGCTTATCACAACAACGACCACTCACTACTTTCGAATCACCTGCGAATTTTTCAACATATGCAAGTTGCACGCTGTGCATCAATGACGAATGGAACCATGTTCAAACACCAGTGTCTGCCAAGTAAACGTTTTCGACAGCTGTCCCCAGAACAATATAAGTGGGGTTACAAGGACAATACAATGGCTTGCACACTTTTCTGCAAAGTCCATTTCATGACATTGTCATCGTCCCCCCAGAAAATAGGATCAATGGACACAAACCATCAATGCGGATAGAAGAGGAAACCAAAAACAACACAGGAAGAGGAGAACCGGAAAAAAGTCAAAATAACCCAAGCAATGGAATCATAGTTAGCCAGAAAACCTTCAAAAAACAGCAGAGCCACAAGAGCACCGCAGAAAGAGCACAGCAAGAACACCAAAGCAAAAAGAGCAAAACAGAAAAACCAAGAAGAAAATGGCCGCCAAACGAAAAAACAAGACGAGCAAAGCAACCAGGCAAAAACAAAGTAGGACCAGCAAAATATGAGCAAGCAAGCGGCAAACATGTACACTACATAGAAGACACAGGAGCAACCATAACATCGCAAAACGCAAAATGATAACAAGAAACACAGAAGCTAGCACACTACCAAAAAACGGCACGACGAGAACGGCAAGAAACCAAACGCAGAGAGGATGACGAAAATAGCAAACAGAAACAATTCAACAAGCCAGAAGCAAGAAAAGGCAAGCGAACAGCGAAACTGCAAAACGAAAACACAATAAGCAGAAAGAAAACAGAAAGAAAAGACCACGCAAGCAGCAAAGAACACCAAGCCAGACCCGTACAGCACAACGCACGAAGCAGCAGGTGCAGCGCGGATATGTGGAGTGCGTGCCACGTGCGCGAATGCTTCCTAGGCAGCACGCTCGTGCCTCGCTGCCACCAACGCTTTCCGGCATGGCAGCACAAGAGCATGCGCAGTGGACACCCACACCTCTGACGCAGCACGCGCACGGCGCGCCGGCATCAGCCGCGACTGCTGTGGCTGGCACATCCTGCGGGGCCCGGGTGGCCAGACGCAAAGGCGTCCCTTCGCTCGGGCGCACATGGAAGCGCGGCGTGGCCACTTTCCATGTCTACGCCGCTTTTCAGCTCGCCCGGCGCCTGCACCCCCGCCACTGTTGGTGACGCGCGTGCTGCGTTGGGCGCTCCCGCTGCATTGAAGCCAGTCAAAGCACCACTGGATGGGCTGGCAGCGGCGGCGCAAAGTGATGAGGCTGCGGCGGCAGCGCCGGCACAGCAGCCCCTGGCCGAGATCCCTCTGCTTGAGTGGGAGCGAAGCACTTCGCGTGTCGAACGAGCGTGTCACCTCTGCGGCAGTGGTCGGCCTAGGGACGATGATGGGGGCGACGCTGAAACATGTGTGTTCAGAACGGGTGCAAGCAGGTGGCCTTTTCAAAGAAGCGCAGCCACCCGGGGACCGGGTGCCACTTCAAATACTTGTCTTCGCGTCGAAAGGCTTGTCCTCGCATGGTTGCGACTGGCAAGGCCTTTGAATGTGTCCTGCACGCGCGATGGAACAACCAATGCTGGACGCGCCCTTTCGATGACGATGTCACTGGCGCAAGGTTCGAAGCAAAGTGTTAAGTCCGAGCATGCTGGGGGCTGCAGCACGGCCGTCGGCGTGATAGGCAGCAAGTACGATACGTCCAAGGTTTTCGTCATGGGGTCTGCGAGTCCTCTGCCGCCGTTGCCCAAATCCTCGGTTTGCACGGCAGCAGGCGCGCAGAGGTCCTGCGCATAGGCCACTGTGAAGCACGGCCCATGTGGATAGCCACCTGCCAGGTCCGTGGCAGGCGTGTAGCCACTAGACCCGTCTGGCACGTTGCCCTCTCCAGAGGCCCCCCGCATGCCCGTTGCCATGAACGGGGTCGATGTGGGCAATGGAACAGGGGGCTTGCATACGGCATGAAGAGCAGCGCGCCTGCATCACACTTGGTGCCGAGCAGTTCAGATGGGCATGCTGCATTCCGACACGAGCACGGACTTGACGTATTGCTTCGAAGATGGCACCAGCGACCTCGCCCTTGAAAAGACACGTCACGCATTTGCTGTTCCATCGCACGTGCCAGACACATTTACGGGGCTTGTCAATCGCACGCGCGCGAGGACTCGTGTGCCACGGCGAAGACAACTCGGGCGCGCGACATGACCGCTCAGCAACGCGGCGCCTTTCCTGCGAATGCCAACTGCATGCTTGCCCAGCGAAAGCCAGAGCTTCGCTGGAGCCCTCGTCCTCGACAGCCACGGAGGCGCTCGCGGCGGTCGCGTTCACGTTGGGAGCCCACATGCCCCCACTCACCCCTGTTTTGCGGCGCGCCGTTTTCGCGGCAGCTGCGCCTTGCAGCAAGCTGGCCCAAGGTGCTCCGACTGGTTTGTGCTTTTCTACGAAACAGACACCGCTGGCGCCTCAACCTAACGCACTGAACCCAGCCACGCGTCGGCGCCAGACAGGCACGACGGGGTCCCATTTTGAGGCCCGCATTCCGGGCACGAAAACGGCTCGGCAAAAGCTGAAGCCCAACAGTTGGGCTTCGGGCTTTGACGCCTTAAACTGGCACCCCTTTTCCGGGCCCCGAAACATGACCATCTGGTTGGCCGCCTGGCCTGG
>Ga0209048_10005220_pt1 | contig 12288 bp, 9 predicted proteins | sample FrelakmetCRP12CR_FD_187146 | JGI IMG/M metagenome (GOLD analysis project Ga0209048, IMG submission 187146) | Freshwater lake sediment microbial communities from the University of Notre Dame, USA, for methane emissions studies - CRP12 CR (SPAdes)... | ecosystem: Environmental > Aquatic >... | reverse complement strand
CCCTGGTGCTACCACGCGCTGTCGATGTGGATGGAGCCGGGCCAGGAGGCGGCGGATGCGCATATCGGATGGGCGCGCGGGCTCGCCGACGAGATGGCCCCGCACGTGACCGCCGGGGCGTACCTGAACTTCACCTCCGACGACGGAGACGAACGCGTGCGGAGCGCGTACGGCCCCGCCACCTACGCGAGACTCGTGGAGCTGAAGAATCGCTACGACCCCACGAACCTCTTCCACCTCAATCAGAACATCCGGCCGTCCGCGCAGGCCTGAGCGAGGCGAACTCTCCCCGGGCACGTCAGCTAGGCCGGTGCGAACAGACGTGGGTCGGCGGTGGTGATCCCGTGGACTCCGAGGCCGCGGAGCGATTGGATCGCCGCCCGCTCGTTGACGGTCCAGGCATACAGGAGCGCATCGCGGTCGATGACCGCGTCGACCAGCGCGTGGTCGATCAAGCGGTGCTGGGCCATCAGCGCATCCCAGCGCCGGGAAGCGAGCCCGTCGAGCACGTGGGTGCGCCAATCGCCCCACCGCCGGCTGAGGCGAGCGATGCGACCGCCGATCGAGATCGCGGTGCGCACGTGCGGCTCGAGCTCCCGCATGCGGTCGAGCACGGCCGCCACCTGCGATGACAGCAACGTTCGCTCGAGCAGACGCGCGCGCCGGAGTCCGTCGAGCAGCGCGGCCTCGAAGCCCGCGTGCTTGACGTCCACGTTCAGGCCGATGTCGGCGAACCGGCGGCCCGCGAGATGATCCAGCGCGTCGTGCAGTCGGACGCAGTTGCCCCGGCGCGCGTCGAGCACGGTGTGGGCGAGCACCAGCTCGCCGCGCCACGCGCGGACATCGAACTCCACGATGTCGATCCCGACGTCGAGCGCCGCGTCGAACGACGGCAGCGTGTTGGCCGGCGCCAGCGCACTGGCGCCTCCGTGACCGATTCGCTGACAGATGTGGGTGCTCATCGGGCGGACACGATGACACGTCTGGCCGCGCGGGGCAGCACAGCGACATGCAGCGGCGGCGCGGCCTACATCCGCAGGTACGACACGCCGTTGACATCGATCACCGAGCCGCTCGCCATCACCGCCTCGGGCGAGGCCAGGTAGACGACCGCGGCGGCCACCTCCTCGGGCGTGGCGACCCGCCCGAGTGGGCTCTCCGCGCGCCGTCTCTCCCCCCTCTCGCCCGCGAGCGCCTCGGTGGCCATGTCCGTCTGGGTCAGCCCAGGCGCGACCGCGCTGACGGCGATGCCGTGAGGTCCGAGCGCCCGCGCCAGCGACTGGCCGAAGGCGATGATCCCGGCCTTGCTGGCGCCGTAGGCAGGCTGTGACGGCTCGCCGCGGAACGCCCCGCGCGAGGAGACGTTGACGATGTGGCCGCCGCCGGCCCGGACCATGTGCTGGACGGCGCACCAGGTGACGTTCGCCGCTCCCACGAGATTCACCGCGAGCGTGTCGTGCCAGGCTCGCTGCCACTCCTCGTAACCGGTCTCGGTGATCGGATGCGGCTCGAACACACCGGCGCTGTTGACGAGGACGTTCAAGCCGCCGAGTCCCTCGGCGGCCGCGTCGACCATCTGGCGCACGGCCTCAGGGTCGGCGAGGTCCGCGCCGAGGACCACGTGCCCGGTCCCGGTCAGCGATGCCGCAACCTGCTCGGCTGTGCTCGCGCTGCGGCCGTAGTGCACGGCGACGCGGTCGCCGCGGGAGGCGAAAGCGCGCGCGACCGCCGCGCCGATCCCCCGCGACGCTCCGGTCACCAGCACCGCCCGACCCTTCTCCGCGCTCACCATCACGCGATGGTACGTGGGCGGGCCTCGCCGGTCACACCATGGTCACATTTCGCACGCGGTGACAGTTCACAACATGGTCACAGAGTTGTGGTGTACCCACGCTTGTGCTTTGCGCGGGAGCCCCCGACACTGGGTCGCGTCGCAAGCGCCGCCTGCTACAGGCATATCGTCAGCACAGGAGAACGCACGTGTTGTTTGGTCGAAGAAAGCGCCGGTCGGCGCGGGGCAGCACGCGTGTCGACGACGAGCACGAGGCGCGAGCCGGTGGCACGCTGAGCCAACCGACGCAGCAGGTCGAGGGAGAGCGGATCACGAACCGAGCCGCACAACAGCGGATGGGGCAAATCGTGAGCCTGCAGACATGGGAATCTCAGCGCTCGTATCTGGATCCGTCGGGTGCGGCCGGCGGCTGGCGGCGGGCTGCCTCGCCGCCGTGGGCACGTTGGAACACGTCGCTCAATCAGCGTTACACGCTCGGGGTCGAGGAGGAGGTCATGCTCCTGCACCCGTCGGACTGGTCGCTGGCGCAGTGCAGCGACCAGATCCTCACGCGCCTCTCGGACGAGCTCCGACCGCACACCTCACCGGAGACCCATGCTGCCGTCGTGGAGCTGGCCACGGGCATCCACTCCGATGTGGACGCGGCGATCGCTGAGCTCGCGTCGCTACGCAACGCGTTGGGGCACGAGTTGGGCTCGATGGGACTCGCCGCCGCCGTGGCGGGAACGCATCCGCTGACGGTCTCGGCCGAGACCGAGATGTCCGGCGCATCGCGCTACAGGCTGCTCGCCGACTCGATGCGTGTCCTGGCCCGGCGTGAGCCGACCATGGCCCTCCACGTGCACGTCGGCGTCCCGGAGCCCGAAGACGCGATCCGGATGCTCAACGGATTGCGCCGGAACATGCCGGCACTGCTCGCGCTGTCGGCCAACTCTCCGTTCTGGCAGGGGCGCGACAGCGGCTTCGCCTCCGCGCGCACGCTGATCTTCCAGGCCTTTCCGCGAACCGGCATACCGCGGTTCTTCGCCGGCTACGCCGACTACGTCGAGACGGTCGACGCGCTCATCGCCCCCGGAGCCGTGCCCGATCCGACCTTCCTCTGGTGGGACGTCCGACCACAGCCTTCGCTCGGGACCGTCGAGGTGCGCGTGATGGACGCTCAGTCGACCCTCGGCGAGGTCGCTGGGCTCGTCGCGCTGATCCAATCGCTCGCCCGACTGGAGCTCGAGGGGGATTCCCCACCGGTCGTCCCGCGCGCTGAGGCTCTCGGCGAGAACCGCTTCTTGGCCGCCCGCGATGGAATGGATGCCCGGCTGATCGACTCGGCGGGTCGATACCTGATTCCAGTCCGGGAGGTCCTCGACTCCCTACTGGCCGACTGCCGCCCGCATGCGCTTGCCCTTGGCTGCGCCGAGGCGCTGGACCGAGTACAGCCGCTTGCGGCCGCCAACGGCGCCGACCGCCAGCGCGAGTTCGCCGCCGGTCACACGCATCTCGCGCCACTCGTAGCCAGCCTCGCCGATCGGTTTCAGGCCCCGGACTGGACGGGGGTTGCCGAGTACCCCCTGCACCTGGACGTACAACGCCACACGACAGAAAGGAGCGGCTAATGTGCCGCTGGCTCGCATACACCGGTGCCCCGATCCTCCTGGAGAAGGCGCTGTACGGAGGGACCAACTCGCTGGTCGACCAGAGCCTGCACTCGCGGCTCGGGGCTGAGACCACGAACGGCGACGGGTTCGGCGTCGGCTGGTACGGCGCCCCCGACACGCCGGGCGTCTACCACAGCACCGAACCGGCCTGGAACGACCAGAACCTGCGCGAGCTCGCCGGCCATATCAGCTCACCGCTCTTCTTCACGCACATCCGCGCAGCGATCGGCAGCGCCGTGCAGCAGACGAACTGCCACCCCTTCCGCCACAAGAACTGGCTGTTCATGCACAACGGTTACCTCAACGAGCTCGCCACGATCAAGCGCGACCTCATCCTCGCCGTCGACCCATCGCTGTACCCGCTGATCAAGGGCCAGGCCGACACTGAGGTGCTGTTCTTCCTCGCCCTCACCTTCGGCCTCGAGGATGATCCTCCCGCCGCGATCGAGCGTGCCATGGGGTTCGTCGAAGACGTCGCGACACGCCACGGAGTCCCCAACGCATTCCAAGGCACCGTCGCGACCACCGACGGCGAGACCATCTGGGCGTTCCGATACTCGAGCGAACGGAAATCGCGCTCGCTCTTCTACACCACCGACGTCCCCACGCTCCGCAAGCTCTATCCCGAGCGGGAGCTGTTCAAGGAGTTCTCGGACAATGCGCGGCTGATCGTCTCCGAGCCGCTCGGTGACGTGGCCGGCGTGTGGAACGAGGTGCCCGAATCCACCTGCGGCATCATCGGACCGGACGGCGAGGAACTGCGAGCCTTCGAGCCCAAGGCGCCGTCGGCAGCGGTACGAGTGGGTGCGTAGGGCGCCCCCCGGCCTCAGGCGGTGCCCTCGCCCCGATCCTCCTCGTCCGCGGCGGCCTCCTCCTCCTCGAAGGTGACCGTGATGCGCTGCCGGCGGTCGCGGCGCTCGGACTCCGCCGCCTCGCGCATCGTCCGCTCGTCGGCGGCCCGGAGCTCTCCGCCCAGCGACCGCGGCCACAGCCTCCGCGCCAGCACCACGTTGACCTCGGCCGCCATCAGCGTGATCTCGGCCGCGATCAGCAGCCAGGCGAGCAACCCGATGACGGCAGCGAACCCGCCGTAGGTCTGGCTGCTGCCCTTCAGGACCTGGGTGACGTAGATGCCGCCGACGGCCTGCAGCGCGAGCCAGCAGGCTGCGGCCACTGCCGCCCCCGGCAGAACCTCACGGGTGGTGACCGGCGCCGCCGTGAGCAGGCGGAAGGAGGCTAGAAACACGACGAGGTCGATCCCGGCCGCCGCGACGAAGCTCAGCACCTGCCCCAGCGTCGAGCCGCTCGACCCGTCGGTGGCCACGCCGACCGCCGCGGTCGACGCGACCGTGAACACTCCGATGGAGGCGAGCACGAGCAGGCCGCGGAGCCGGGATCTCACGAACCCGGACCGATCGACGCGCTCGACAGCCCAGATGCGATCGAGCGCCACCCCCATCGCCACCGTCACCCCGAGGCCGGTCCACAGCGCTCCCACGAGCCCGACCGCCAGCGCGATGCCGCTGCCCGTGAGCGAGCCGACGTTACCGCTGATCTGGGGCCCGATCACCGGCATCAACCCCAGCGTGGAGTCGAGCACCTGCTGTTGGAACGACGGATCGCCCTGGAAGGCGAACCCGAGAATCGAGACGAAGGCCAGCAGCAGCGAGAAGACCGAGAAGAAGCCCCAGTAGGCGACCCGGACCCCGAGCCCCGCGGCGTCGTCGTCGACGAACTTCTTCACCACCGCGAACGGAAAGCCGACCGCCGGATGGCCGGCCTGCCACCGGTCCACCCGCGCGAGGAATCCCGGGCTCTCCGTCGATCGGCGCCGGGCGACACTCACACCGCGGAGCTTGCCAGGAAACCAGCGGCGCGCATCGCCCCGGTCAGGTGAACCGGGGCCGGACCGAAGCGATCCGGGACGCTGAGCGTCTCGGCGTACCTCGCTGCGCTCGTCGTCATCGGTCTCGATCACCGCGTCCACGGTTCGGCGCTCGCGTCGTCTCCAGCCCCGCCGGGCTGTCGACCTCGGCCGTGCGGTCGAGCGCCTCGACCCGCCGGCGCAGGCCCGTCAGGCCGCCGACTCGGCCACGGGCCTCCCCCGGGCCCCGACGTGCGGGTAGCCCTACCTCACCGTCAGCCGCTCACCCCGTGTGCGACCGCGTTGAGGCTGGCGTGCTGGTGCAGCGCCTGCTCGTCCTCGTGGATTGCCGGCTTGAGGTCGAACACGACCTGCTTGACCGTGCCGGTGAACAGATACGGGGCCTTGTCCTCGTAGTCGAGGTCGACCACGAGCCCGTTGTCGCGGCTGATGTCCATGCCGGCGTAGGAGGAGAAGGCGATCGGCACGGTGTGCGGCATCTCGCCCTCGCCGATCTGCTCATCGCCCGCCCACAGCGTCACGGTACCGCTCGTGCCGGGCTTGTTCTCATCGGCCACGAACAGCATCTTCACGGTCACGTCGCCCGTCGGGATCGGTTCGGCCGAGACCTGCTTGTAGGTCTCCACGCCCAGGAACGAATACGTGTGGTGGAGCCTGCGCTCGCTGTCGAGCCAGAGCGCGTAGCCGCCGATGAAGTCGGCGTTGGCGACGATCACCCCTTCGGCCCCGGTGTCGGGAATCTGGAGCTCGGCCTCGATTGCGTAGGAGCGTCCGGCCGTGCGCGGAACCATGCCGCGCTGCACGTTCTGGACGTCGCCGCTGAACGTGAACCGGGTGATCGTGGGCAGGGGCGGGAGCAAGCCGAAGAAGATCGACATGCTCCCGAGCAGCGGCAGCACGCGGTTGCGCTCCGCCTCCTGCCACCACAGCTCCTGCAACTCCCGCAGCTTGTCGGGCTGCTCGGCGGCCAGGTCCTTGGCCTGGGAGAAGTCATCCGGCAGGTAGTACAGCTCCCAAACGTCCTTCTCCGGGTCATAGACGCCGGGAGCGAACCGGCTCAAGGTCTCCGGCGTGAAGTCCCACGGGGCCTTGTCCAGCCGCGTGCACGCCCACCAGCCGTCCTTGTACATCGCGCGCGCGCCGAGGATCTCGAAGTACTGCACCGTGTGGCGGTCCTCGGCGCCCGGATCATCGAGCGTAGGCACGAAGCTGGTGCCGTCCATCGGCTCCTGCTCGATCCCGTCGACGCGCGTCGGCTCGGGGATGCCCGCCGCCTCCAGGATCGTCGGAGCGATGTCGATGCAGTGCGTGAACTGGCTGCGCATATCGTCGTCGGCCTTGATCCGCTTCGGCCACGAGATCACCATCGGGTTCCGGGTGCCGCCGAGATGGCTCGACATCTGCTTGCCCCATTGGAAGGGCGTGTTTCCGGCGTGGGCCCAGGCGGCCGCGACGTGGGGCGCGGTGTGATCGCCGCCGAGCGCCTCGATCCCGCCGTACTGATCGATCAGCTTGAGCTGCTGATCGGCGTCGAGCGGGACCCCGTTGAGGAACGTCATCTCGTTGAACGAGCCCGTGACCGTGCCCTCCATGCTGGCGCCGTTGTCGCCCCAGATGTAGATGATCAGCGTGTTCTCGAGATCGCCCATCGCCTCGATCGAGTCCAGCAGCCGGCCGACATTCCAGTCGGCGTTCTCCTGGAAGCCGGCGTAGACCTCCATCTGCCGCGTGTACAGCTTCTTCTGGGTGTCCGAGAGCGAGTCCCAGGCCGGGAACAGATCCGGCCGATCGGTCAGCTCGGTGTCGTGCGGGATGACGCCGAGCTTCTGCTGGCGCTCGAACGTCTCCTTCCGGTACTCGTCCCAGCCCTGATCGAACCTGCCCTTGTACTTGTCCGCCCACTCCTTGGCCACGTGGTGCGGCGCATGGGCGCAGCCGGTCGAGTAGTACATGAACCACGGCTTCTGCGCATCCTGTGCGCGGACGCCATGCAGCCACTCGACGGCCTTGTCGGTGATGTCGTCGGGGAAGTAGTACTGCCCGCCGTCCTTGCCCTCGGGCACGCCGAGCACCGAGTTGTCCTGGGTGATGATCGGGTCGTACTGGCCGGCCGCGCCGCTCAGGAAACCCCACCAGTGGTCGAAGCCCCACGATTGCGGCCAGTGGTCGAACGGGCCCGCGGGCCCCTGGACGTTGTCCGGTGTGAGGTGCCACTTGCCGAACCCGCCGGTGACGTAGCCGTTCTCGCTCAGGATCCGCGGCAGCCCCGCGCAGCTGCGCGGGCGCGCAGCGGTGTAGCCGGGGAACGGTCCGGGGTACTCGGCGATCGAGCCGAACCCGACCCGGTGATGGTTTCTTCCGGTGAGCAACGCGGCCCGCGTCGGCGAGCACAGCGCGGTCACGTGGAAGCGGTTGTAGGTCACACCCGCCTGCTGCACGCGCGTCATGTTCGGGGTGCGGATCCCGCCGCCGAACGTGTCCGGCTGGCCGAAGCCCGCGTCGTCGATCATGCAGATGAGCACGTTCGGTGCGCCGTCGGGCGCCTTCGGGCCCGGGATCATCGTCCAGTCGGCGACCGACTGATCGACCGTGCGCCCGGCTGTCCCCCCGAACTTCCGATCGGGGATCGGGAGCACCGTGCGATCGGGCTCGAACTTGCCCATCGCCTCGGCGAGGGAGTCCTTGAGCGCGCTGACCCCCGACTTGTCGCTCAGCACGATCGAGCGCAGCAGCGCACCGGGGAGCGCCTGCTCGACGGCGAGGCGTTGCGCGTCGTCGAACACGGCGATGATCCCCGCCGAGCCCGGCGGCAGGTTCTCGCCGATCTTGTCGTGCATCTCGGTCTCGAGGCGATGGTCGACGAACTTGCCGACGACGGCACCCGCGGCTGCTCCGACCGCCGCCGAAGCCAGCAGCGGCGGCGCAAACAGGCCGACCGCGACACCGACCCCGCCGCCCCACCCGGCGCCCTTGCGGCCGAGATGGTCACCGGTCTGCTGGACCGAGACGCTGCCGTCGGCGGCATGGGTGACGAGGATGATGCCCTCGATCTCGACCTTCCCGTCCTTGACCTGCGCGACGAGCGACTCGAAGTCCCCGCTCGCCGTGTCGATGTAGTGGTAGCCCGCCACGAGGACGGCAGTCTGCTCGTCTGACATGTCTCTACCTCGAGTTCGGAGTCGCTGTCCCCAACCTAGCCGCGGTCCCGCGGCCGGACATCATGCGAATCGGGTGACGGTGCGATCCGCGCCCGAGGGCTCAGCCGCGCTGCACCGGCAGACCGCGCGCGGCCCACTCACTCCACGACCCCGGGTACAGCCGGACGCCCTCGAGGCTCACGACCGCCGCGGCGAGCAGGAGCGTGCAGGCGCTGACACCGCTGCCGCAGTACGCGACCACGTCGCGGCCGTCACCGACGCCGGCGGCCGCGAACGCGGCGCGCAGCTCCGGCGCGGACCGGAAGCGGCCGTCGGGCTCCAGCAGCGACGCGAACGGCAGGTTGCGCGCGCCCGGGATGTGTCCCGCCACGGGGTCGATCGGCTCGTGCTCGCCGCGGAAGCGATCGCCGGCCCGGGCGTCGAGCAGCGGCGGCGAGGAGCCGGACTCGCCGCCGAGCAGATCCTCCGCCGTCACGCAGCTCTCCGGTGCCGGCGGCCGCGGCGGGAACGGCACCGCACCGGGTACCGGGGGCGGCGCCGGTCCGCGCTCGAGCCCGCCGCCGGCCTCGAGCCACGCCGACAGCCCCCCGTCGAGCACGCTCACCGCGTCGTGCCCCATGGCGCGCAGCAGCCACCACAGCCGTGCCGCGCCGCCGAGCGCGGCCTCGTCGTAGGCGATGACCCGCGTGTCCGGGCCGATCCCCGCGCGCGTGAGCGCGGCGGCGAACGCGGCCGGCTCCGGCAGCGGATGGCGCCCGGCCGGGCCGGGCGCTCTGGCCAGGTCCGCGTCGACGTCGAGGAACGTCGCGCCCGGGATGTGACCGTCCTCGTACAGGGCCTGGGCGGCACCCGGCTGCCCGAGCCGCCAGCGGCAGTCGACCACCCGCACGCCGGGATTCCCGAGGCGGTCCAGCAGCCAGGCCGCGTCGATGACGTGCTCCGACATCGCTGCGAACCCTTGCAGACGCGGCCCTCAGGGTCGCGTTCCGCGCGTGAGCAGTCCGCGTGCTGACGTCAGCGGTCGAGGGCTGAGGCGCGGGAGCGGACCGGGAGCGTCAGCGCCTCGCTGACCACGCGGTGGTAGTCGGGCAGGTCGAGCAGGAAGCTGTCGTGGCCCCAGGGGGAGTTGATCTCGACGTGATCGATCTCGACCCCGGCCTCCCCGAGCACGTCGACGATGTAGCGCGAGTGCTCGGACCCGAAGCGCCAGTCGCTGTCGAACGAGATCGCTCGCATCCGCGTCGTGACGCGACTGAGATCGGGCGCCCCGGCGCCGAACGGCTCGAAGTAATCCATCGTCCGGGTGAGATACAGGTAGCTGAGCGCATCGAACCGCGCGAGAAACGTGTCCCCCTGGTGGCGCAGGTAGTGCTCGACTTCGAACTCGGGATCCAGCGTTCCCGGCGGGCGGCCGTCCGGGGCGCGCGTGCGGCGTCCGAACTTCAGGTCCATGCCCTCCTCGGACAGATATGTGATGTGCGCCGTCATGCGGGCGATGCGGAGGCCGAGGTCGGGTCGGCGTCCGGTGCCGTGGTAGTCCCCGCCCTGGAAATCGGGGTCGCCGGTGATCGCGCTGCGGGCCACCGTCGAGAAGGCGATGTTCTGGGCGCTGAGACGCGCGCTCGCGCAGATCATCACCGCCCGCTCGACCTCGCCGGGACGGTCGAGCGCCCACTGCAGCGCCTGCATGCCGCCGAGCGAGCCGCCGAGCACGGCGTGCAGGCGCCGGATCCCGAGCCGCGAGACGAGCGCCCGATGGACGGAGACGAGATCCCGCACGCTCAGCAGCGGGAACCGCAGCCCGTACGCCCGGCCGGTGGCGGGGTTCACCGACGACGGGCCCGTGCTGCCCCGGCAGCCGCCGAGCAGATCCGCGCACACGACGAAGAAGCGCTCCGTATCGATCGCGCGCCCCGGGCCGATCATCGTGTCCCACCAGCCGCGGCGGCCGGGATCGCCGTGGTCACCGGCGGCGTGCGCGTCACCGGTCAGCGCGGGGCACACGAGCACGGCATTGGTCGCGCTCGCGTCGAGCCGGCCGTAGGTCTCATAGGCGACCTCGACCGGGGCGAGCGCGGCGCCGGACTCGAGCACCAGCGGGTGGTCCTCGGTAAAGAGGACAACCCGCTCGGTGTGGACGCGCCCGACGCCGCCTGCGCTCATGCGATGGTTGCCGGCCGCGTCGCGGCGAGCGCCTGGTCGAGGTCCTCCAGGATGTCGTCGATGTGCTCGATGCCGACCGACAGCCGGACGGTCTCCTGGGTCACGCCGGCCGCCGCCAGCTCCTCCTCGTTGAGCTGCGAGTGCGTTGTCGAGGCGTTGTGGATCGCCAATGACTTGGCATCGCCGATGTTCGCGAGATGGCTGAACAACTGGAGCTTCTCGATGAACGCCCGTCCCGTCTCGGCGCCACCCTTGACGCCGAACGTCACCAGAGCTCCGTAGCCGCCGCGAAGGACCCGGTCGGCGATCTCGTGATACGGGCTGGTCTCGAGTCCCGGGTAGTACACCCAGGCGACGTCGGGGTGATGCTCGAGGTGGCGCGCGACGGCGAGCGCGTTGTCGTTGTGGCGCTCCATCCGCAGCGGGAGCGTCTCGATCCCCTGCAGGAACAGGAAGGCGTTGAACGGAGACAGCGCCGCCCCGGTGTTGCGCAGCAGCACCGTGCGCGCCCGCCCGATGTACGCAGCCGGCCCGAGGGCGTCGCTCCACACCACCCCGTGGTAGGAGGGGTCGGGCGTGGTGAGCCCGGGGAAGCGCTCCGCATGCGCGGTCCAGTCGAAGCTGCCCGCGTCGACGATCGCGCCGCCGATCGAGGTGCCGTGGCCACCGATGAACTTGGTCAGCGAGTGCACCGCGACATCGGCTCCCTGCTCGAAGATCCGCGCCCCGATCGGAGTCGGGACGGTGTTGTCGAGGATCAGCGGCAGGCCCTGGGCGTGCGCCGCTTCCGCCCAGGCGGGGACGTCGAGCACGTTGAGCCGCGGATTGCCGATCGTCTCAGCGAACACGAGCCGGGTCCGATCATCGGCGAGCCTGGCGACCCCCTCGGGGTCGTCGGCGTCGACCCAGCGGACCTCGATCCCGTACTGGGGCAGCGTGTGCGCGAACAGGTTGTAGGTCCCTCCGTACAGCTGCGAGACGGAGATGATGTTGTCCCCGGCGCGGGCGACGTTCAACACCGAATACGTGACGGCGGCCTGTCCGGACGCAGTCACCAACCCCCCGATGCCGCCCTCGAGCGCGGTCAGGCGCTCCTCGAGCACCGCCCAGGTCGGATTCATGATCCGCGAGTAGATGTTGCCGGGCACCTTGAGCGCGAACAGGTCCGCGGCGTGCTGAGTGTCGTCGAACACGTACGACGTCGTCTGATAGATCGGAACCGCCCGCGCGTTCGTGGCGGAGTCGGGGGACTGGCCGCCGTGCAGCGCCAGTGTCTCGGGTCGCAGTTGCTCGCTCATGGGCCTTCCTGGGTGGGTGATGGAGAGGTCGGCCCTACAAAATACCTAAACCCGACTGTCTTTATGGTTTTTCCGGTCGGGGGGACCGGCGCCGGGTTGGCCGCACCCAGCCGGCACCGGCGGTATCGGCCTAGCCGGGCTGACCGTTTGCGGCTGACGTGGCGGCGCGCCACGTCGCGATCTCGGCCAGCGCCGATGTCGGGCGCTCCTCGGTGACCGCGAGCGCTCCGGCGAAGACGCGTCCTGACTCGGCGTCGAGGCAGATGACGTCCCCCTCGGCCAACACGTGGGCGCCGATCCGGGCGGTGCGGGCCTCGAGATCGAGCTGTAGATCGCTGCA
>Ga0209048_10005219_pt1 | contig 12288 bp, 12 predicted proteins | sample FrelakmetCRP12CR_FD_187146 | JGI IMG/M metagenome (GOLD analysis project Ga0209048, IMG submission 187146) | Freshwater lake sediment microbial communities from the University of Notre Dame, USA, for methane emissions studies - CRP12 CR (SPAdes)... | ecosystem: Environmental > Aquatic >... | reverse complement strand
GCCAAGAACATCCTCACCACCGAGGCGATCGTCGCCGAGATCCCAGACAAGGAATCAGGCGGCGGCGGCATGCCCGACATGAGCGGAATGATGTAACCCGCTCGCGCTGGTCACCGACGATCGACGCCGAGACCCACCCGGTCGGCGCGTAGCCATCATCCCGGAGCCAGCCAGCCTGCCCGGGTCTGGCGGGATCGCCTGGATGGGCGTCTAGGTTCGGTGCCCTAGCGTGCGCGACGGATAGCGTGAAGCGATCTCGATGGCGTCGCGCAGCTTCTGGGCTTCGGGGAGGTTATGGAGCTTCTTGAGCGTCTGGTTTTCGATTTGGCGGATGCGCTCGCGGGTGACGTTGAATGTGCGCCCGACCTCGTCGAGGGTGCACGGGTGCTGGCCGCGGAGGCCGTAGCGCAGCTCGAGCACCCGCCGCTCGCGGTAGGAGAGGTTCTCGAGAGCGAGATCGGCGCTTGCGCGGAGCGTTTGATCGACTCGACCTCGTCGGGGTCGATGCCGGTCACCTCGGCGATCTCCTCGACCTTCGGCTCGCGGCCGAGCGCCGTGACCAGGGTGCGCCCAGCGCGGCGGATCGTGTTGAGGACCACCTCGCGCTCCCGTTCGAAACCTCGCGGCTGGGGATGACCGTCACGGTCGCGAAGGTCGACCCTCGTCGCTCACGCGAGGATCGGCTCGAGCGCTTCCCGGACCCGGCGCTCGCCGCCCAGACGTCGCGCCAGGCCGGTGAGGCGAAGCGGATCAGCGCCGCCGCGGCGCGCATACCGCGCCAGGGCCGACAGGGCGACGTCGCGCCCGACGACATGCTGCAGGCGCATCGAGTCGACGACGCAGCGCTCGGCGGAGTAGATCCAGAACGGCTCGCCGGCATCCGTGGCCTGCTCGAGCCGCTCCAGCTCGAAGGTCTCCGCGGCGAAGCGGTGCAATGTCGTCGTGGGCGTGTCGATCTTTGGCCAGTGCGCGCCGCGGGGGACAGCAAGGTGGATGGTTGCCGGCAGCTCGTCGGACAGGTCCCAGTACGACAGCCCCGAGTTCAGGCAAATCGTCCCCTTCGGAACCCGTGCCGCGAGCGCGGCGAACTCGGTGTTCATCGCCGGGTCGCTGTCGACGGGCTGCATGACACCGCGGGAGAGCATCTGCAGCGCGCCCTCGTCGCGAAGTCGGTAGAGCGCGTGGCGGGGGATCCCAGCATCGACGGCCTCACGGACGCGGAACGGCCGGTTGCCGAAGCGCTGCTTGATCGTCGTCAAGTCTGATCGGGCCATGCGACAAATACTAACCACCTTGGCGATTAGTGGTGAGGATTTGTTGCACACCTATCCATCCCCTGCGAGGGATCGTTGACGATCGCACCGAGGGATCCGCAGTGGTGCCGAGACGTCACCGGCTGCGGGGTCGACCCCTCCCACTTGTTGCGCCCTGGCGGGCGCCTTGGGGTCGGGGATCGGCCCCGCACCCGGCGGGGCCCCACGACAGGGAGGGCAGACGGATGGCCGTCAAGCAACGGAGGCAGCTCACCGACGAGGAGCGCGCCGAGCGTCGCGAGCGTGATCGCGAGTACGCCCGTCAGGCCGTCGAACGGCTGCGCAGCTCCGAGGGTTGGAGGGCGTGGCTCACCACCCGTGCCACCTTCGACGGCTACTCGCTCGGCAACCAGCTGTTGATCGCGATGCAGCGGCCGACGGCCACGAAGGTCGCCGGATTCAAGGCTTGGCTCAAGCTGGGCTACTGCGTCAGCCGTGGCGAGACGGCGATCCGGATCTGGGCGCCGTGCCCACCCTCGCGCCAGCAGCTCGAGCGGTGGCAGCAGAACGGTGCCGATCCTGACCGGCGGCCTCGCACCTTCTTCAAACTCACGGCCGTCTTCGCCGATGACCAGGTCGCGCCGCTCCCGCCGCCGGCGGTGCCGGCGCCCCTCGATCCCCCGATTCGGGACGTCGACGGCGACGAGCTCGGCCCGGTCATCCCCAGCCTCGTCGGACTCGCCGAGGAGATCGGCTGCACAGTCGCGTTCGCGCCGATCCCGGGCGACGCGCACGGCTACTACCAGCCGTCGACCGATCGGATCGTCGTCGACGACGGCCTGTCGGCGAACCAGCGGGTCAAAACGCTTTGCCACGAGCTGGCTCACGCGCTCGTCCGACACGACCGTCTGCCCGTGGACCCAGCCCTGGACTACGCCGGCGAGGAGCTGGTCGCCGAGTCCGCCATTTTCTGGCGTCGGCGGGTCGCGACGCGGTTCAGGCGCTGGATATCGCGTGGGTTGCAGCTGTCACCGAGGTTGAGCTCTCAGTCAGGGTCGGGATGCGTTGTTCCACCCGTGAGCGTGTGTCGGCCGCATTGACCCATCAATCACCGAACGCGTGGGTTCGGGTCCGGTCCGCGGCCGCTTAGGGTGCAGCGGAGGCGCTAACGCGTTGCTCCGCAACGCGTGTGGTCGTGGTCCGGTCTTGGTGTGAGCTCTCGGGCGTTGCGCGCCGCGCCGCTGGGTGTGCTGCTACCGGGGCTCGTCCTGCGTGCCGGTCGAGCAGGTAGTAGGCGATGACGAGTACTGGCAGCAGGTTGACCCACAACACATGGCGCACGGTCGCCTCGTGAGCAAACACGTCGCGCAATGGTCCAGCGATTGCGCTCAGCCTGTGCGGAACGCCGCGAACTGCGACCACGACGCCGAGGGCTGCCGTGCACGAGACGACCCAGACACAGATCCACCGCCCCATGGAGAGGTCAAGGAGAAGCAGGAACGGCAGCGTCATCAGGAGGATCCGGTCAAACGCGTTGTCGGGCAGGAAGATGTAGCCGGCGAACAGCGACCACACGACCGCTTCACGCACCTCGATTCGGCGGAAGGCAAATAGGACGAACACGGCGGCGATTCCCGCGGCGGTCAGCAGCTTTGCTTCGATCGGCGCGTAGATGCCGATCCTCGCGAGCAGGAGGGTTGGGCTGGCGTGGATCGGTGGGTTGATCGAAAGCAGAGTGTCGCGCCGGGAGAAGGCGTCCAGACTGTGCGGGAACCAGGGCAGGTTGCTCAGCAGGACGGCTGCCACGAAGCAACTGATAGGGATGAGCGCCCGCGCTCCGCGCCGCCGCCAGGAATCCAAAGCGAGCGCTGGCACGGCGAACGCACCTATGAACTTGAGGACGGTGAGCGCCGTCGCCGCCGTCCATGACGCCCACTCGCGCTCTCGCTCGAGCGCGAGGATCCACAACGCGATCAGTAGGAAGAGCAGTGTTTTGTCTTCGGCGAAGACCGTAAAGGAGACGAGCACCAGCGGGTTCAGTCCGTAGAAGAGGATGAACGCGAGTCGCCAGCGTCGCGGTCGTGGAAACGCGAACCCGACGACGAGCAGCAGCAGCCCGTCGCACAGCGCGAATACCACTCGCAGCGTTGTCGGCGAATCGTGAATCGCGAGCAACCCCGTGAACAGAGCGACCTCGAGCGGCGGACTGTTGCTGTAGATCGGCGGGAACGCGCCGCCGTGAGCGGGCGGCGTGAACGGGTTGAAGCCGTGAAGCGCCAGCCGGCTGAAGTACGTGTAGATACGCAAGTCATCGCCCCCGTGGCTGTGGCCGATGATCAACAGGCGAGCGAGTACCGCGAGCAGCGTCAAACTGAGTACTGTCAGCCGCCACGCCCTGGGCACGGCCGCAGCCCTCATAGCCACCTCGCGCCCCCGCGTCACCTGGCCGAGTTGCATGCGGTCACCAACGTACCTGGCGGCCCGAAGTTTCGGGCCTGTCGGCCATGCGCAGATCGAGCAAGCGTCGCGCAGCCGAAACCCCTCTACGAACAGCCGGTCTGGACCGCGCCCGCGCTGGCCGGCCGTCGGATTGTCGCACCCGTTCCGGGTGTGGTTTGGACAGCCTAGGCCCGCGTCGGGCGGGCCCGATCAGAAGGAGCCACCCATGGCCCAGTCATCGCGGCAGCTGTCAGAACACGAGCGCGCGGAGCGTCGCCGCCAGGACCGCGAGCGCCTGCAGCGGGCAGCCCAAGAGCTTCTGTCATCGGATGGGTGGACCCGCTGGGTCCACACCCGCGGGATGTTCCACAATTACTCGGCGAGCAACTGCGCCTTGTTGGCTTGGTAATGCCACGAAAGGGGGATCGTGCCGACGCGGATCGCCGGGTTCCACACGTGGTTGAAGCTCGGCCGGTGCGTGCGCAAAGGCGAGACTGCGCGAGCGGCGTGTGTTCTTCAAGACGGCGTTCGTGTTCGACGTCTCGCAGACCGAGATCCGGGACGGAGCCGAGCCTGTCGAGTTGGAGCCGCCACATCAGCCGCTGACCGGCGATTCGCACGCGCATCTGCTCGCACCGCTGCAGGCGTTCGCCGCACGCGCGGTGGTTCGCTGGAGCGATGGCAGCGAGGGCGAAGGACTCAAGTGGTTCGGGGACGAGATGATGTTCTGCGAAGGCGATCGTGGGAACTCTCGGCTTACGTCCTCGGGGGTTGAGATGCGTGGTGTAGCTGGCTTGGTCGGCGCGAGGAGGGCCACATAATCTGTCGGCGAGCACGAGTCGCTGGGCGAGCCCGGTGATCGTCGGCTCGAGCTGCTCGAGGGTTTCCGGTTCGTGATGGACGACAGCCCCGCGCTTCTGCTGCTGCTCAATTGGGGACGCGATGGATTGCTCTTTCGCTTCACCGTGAGAAGGCAAGAGCAGCCTGCGGTCACCATGTGCCGGTCGAGTTTCGGTCGACGCGCGACGGCGGATGCTAGCCAGGTCAGCTCCCAGACGACCAGGTGGCGAGCGTCGCGCGCGAGCTCGGCGCCACCGCTCGCGACGTCGAAGACTTGGAGCCGGCCTTAGATTCGAGCACAGGGCGCGATTGAAGCGCACGATCTCGTCTCGGCCTGAGATGCCAAGGTCTTTCAGTCAGAGCTAGAGCCGCAGCACTTCTTGTACTTTCGGCCGCTCCCGCACGGACACGGAGCGTTGCGTCCGACCTTGGTTGCTCGCCTCGGACGTATCGAAGGCCTCGCAGCGTCGAGCGCCTCGACGATCTCCGTCATCCGGTCGAGCGGGAACCGATCACCTTCAAAGGTGGCAGTTGCCGTGTCGCGGACGACGGCGCGGCCGTCGGTGTCCTCCCGGTGGATCGTCCGTCGGACGCTCACGCCGGAGTTCGAACGGCTGATTCGCTTGGCCTCGGCTGCGAGCGCCTCGGCCTCCTCGTCATGCCCGGTCTCTCGATACAGCAGCACGAGCCGGTCGGCGATGTCCTCCCGGGTCCTGACGCCGGGCGTCGAGTAGCCGCGGCGGAGCAGCCCCTCGGCCCGGCTGTAGTCCTTTGGCCGGTTATTGGTGAAGAAGTGGAGGTCGGCCCAGCCGATCCACCCCCAACCCCAGCGAGGGTCGGCCGCGAGCCACTGCTCGAACAGCGCCTCGGCCTTGTCGGTCTCGCCGAGCTCGAAGTACGACTCGGCCACCGCGCGGCGGCGGTTTTCGACCATCAGCTCGTCCTCGTCTGGGAACCGCCGCAGCGCCTCCTCGCACACCGCGATCCTCGCGCGCAGGAGCTCTGGATCCTCGCGCCCGGCGTTCCACAGCGCGTCCTCCAGGTCCTGGCTCCAGTTGAACAGCGACTGGTACATCGAGAACCGGTCGTCGAACTCCCGGATCGAGTCGACCCCGGTCAGATCGCAGAGACGCACGACGTCGGACCACGCGTCGAGCCAGATCGCGGCCGCGCTCGCCGCCTCCTGGCGCTCGAGCGCGTCGTAGCCCGCCTGGATCTTGTCGCCGAGGAACTCGACGCATACCCGCTCGGGCCACCACCGCCGCCACAGCTCGAGCAGGCACAGCCAGATCCAGTCCTCGTGCGGTCGCCCTTCCCTGGCCCCGGCACCGCAGCGGTCGAGCAGTGGGCGCGCGACCTCCTCGGCCGACAGCGCCCCTTCGCACAGCCGCTCGAGCTCGGCGCGGTCCACCTCCAGACCGAACCCCTGCAGCTTCTCCAGGAGCTGCTCGTCACTCAGCTTGGCGGCGTCCGAGCGCGTGGGCCAGTCGATCATCGCCTCGCGATCGTACTGACCCGGCCAGCGCGACTCCCGGTGCGGGGAGGCTCCCAGTGGCGGTTTCAGAAGATGCCTGCACCAGCTTCAGAAGACGGCTGCAGCGCTCCCTGGAGTCGATGGTTGGTCGGGGAACGGCTCTGTGTCCCACACGCTGGCTGGGGCTTTCCCCCAGGGCCGCGGAAGGCAAGGCCTGCGACGGCGCGGTGTCAGCCGGCAACGAACAAGCAGTCGCTCTGCGATGCCGTCGGCCAGTCCATCGCCCAGCGGGAGCCTGGCTTCCGACCGCGCCGCTCAGTTGTTCGATGCGGCGTAGGTGACGTCCTGCTCAGGCTGGAGGGCGGGAGCGACGCGTCCCTAATTGCAGGCGCGCAGAGACGCCTGGTTTGGAACGATCTGGGCAGTCTTGCCGCGGTCGTCGCGGAGTACCGCCACGACAACGAACGCGCTGTTGCTGGAACCTCCGATGCCCGCTCCAACGAGTCCGCGGACGAGATCCTGGTCGACTGCGGCCTCGTCATAGTCCATCCAGGAATCCGAGGAGTGCGTCTGGGGGGCGGTAGCGGCCGGGTTTGCTGTCCAGTGGCGTGGTGCGGGCGAGTGCTCGTTCTTTGAGCGCGAGGTTGGAGGTACATCTGCGTGGTTTCGACTGGTTCGTGTCCGAGCCAAGGACGGCCAGGTCACCTACAGCCTGCGGTTCCGAGTCAACGGCAAGCGCGAGGTGCTGACTCTCGGAACCGACACCGACGGCTGGACGCATCGGAAGGCCGAGCGCAAGCTCGACGATGTCCTCGCGCGCGTCCGAGCCGGCGTCTGGCAACCGCCGGCGCCGCCAGATGGAGGCGCCGACGGCGCCCAGACGTTCCACGTGTTCACGTCGCGCTGGTGGGTTGCCCGGAAGGGCGAGTTGCGCCCACGAACCCAGGAGAACTACGAGTGGCGGCTGCGCAAGCACCTCCTACCGTTCTTCGCCGACTACCCCATCGCCGAGATCGACATCGCGCTCGTGGAGCGCTACCGCGAGGAGAAGGTAATCGAACGTGACCGGATAGTTCGTGCGGCGGCCGCGGGTGAGCCTCTACGCGACAAGCGCGGTCAGCGCCGCGTGCCCTTGAGCAACGAGAGCATCAACAAGACGCTCGTCACGCTCACGCAGATCCTCGACAGTGCGGTCGAGCGAGGCCTCATGACCTCGAACCCGGCCCGCGGCAAGCGGCGTCGCCTCAGGACAGTCAAGCCTGTGCGTCGGCAACTCGAGGCAGACGATCTGAAGGAGCTGATGACGGTCGCGGGAGAGATGGACCGAAATCTCTTCCGGAGCCACCGCATCGGTCGACGACCGATGATCGCGGCGATGGCGAAGTCAGGGCTTCGCGTCACAGAGATGTGCCGCCTCCGCTGGCGCGATGTCGATGTGCACCACGAGCGCCTGGTGATCGGGGAGGCGAAGACCGACGCGGGCAACCGCCACGTCGATCTCAGTCTCGACGTCATGGAAGAGTTGATGGCGTGGCGTGCTGAGCGCCAACCAGCATCACCCGACGAGCACGTGTTCCCAACCGCCAGCGGCCGGCCGCGCGACAAGGAGAACATCTCCCGTCGCGTCCTCGGTCCGACGGTGAAGCGGGCGAACGCGCTCCGGGCGGAGCGGGATCTCCCGCCGCTGCCACAGGTGACGCCGCACGCGCTCCGACGCACGTACATCAGCCTCATGATCGAGGCCGGCGCACCGCTGCCTTACGTCATGAGCCAGGTCGGGCACGCGGACTCGAGGACGACGCTCGAGATCTACGCGCAGGTGCAGAAGCGGCTCAGCCGCAAGCAGGTGCACCGCGCATTCGACGTCCTCTTGGCGGCCGCAGGCAGCGCCGCGGTCGAGGTTCCGACCGACGCCGGCGGCAAGGTATCTCAGTTGACCGACGATGCGCTCGGCGACGCCGAGACGACCGCGTCGGGACGCCCTGCAGGTCCGCGTGGTCCACGCTCTGCTCCACGGACGTGAAATCAACCCACCCGAGGATGACCCTCAGCCAACTCAGCCATAAGGAAAGCCCCGCAAAGCGAGGCTTTTTGAGAGTGGAGCCAGCCGGGATCGAACCGGCGACCTCCTGCTTGCAAAGCAGGCGCTCTCCCATCTGAGCTATGGCCCCTTCGCGCCCCGAGTCTAGCCCGAAGTCCCAGGGCTTTCAGCGCCGCCGGTACCGGCGCATGAGCGCCCTGGAGGCTCGCGTCAGAGCGTCAGCACCCCGGTGATCACGCTGACCACCGCTCCCGCCACGCGCACCCGGTCGCCGGCCATCTCGGCCTCGAGCCGGCTCGGCCGTCCGAGGGCGACCCCCTGGGTGATCGTGACCGCCTCGCAGCCTTTGTGGCGGCGCAGGTACGCGCATAGTGGCCCGGCCGCGGACCCGGTGGCCGGATCCTCTCCGACCTGGGCGCCGCGGGCGAACAGGCGCGCTTCGGCGGTCCCCTGCTCCGGCGTGCACGAGACCGCATAGAGGCCGTACGCGTCGTGTGCCGCGAGCATGGCGTCCACGGCTCGCGAGTTCGCATCAATCCGGCCAAGGGCCTCGGCCGAGGTCAGCGGGAGCATCACGTGCCGCAGTCCCGTCGATACCGCCTGGGGCGCGAGCGTCGGGTGCGCGTCGCTCCGGGACAGCCCGATCGCGGCCAGCAGCGGCTCCGGATCGAGCTCGGGCCCGAACTCCGCCGGCTCCTGGAGCATCGACGCGCGAGCGACGTCCCCGTCGATCACGACCTCGATCGGCTGCAGCCCGGCGCCCGTCTCCTGGACGTAGGCGGCCGCTCCGCTCACCCCTTGCCGCAGGGCCCGCGCCACCGCCGTTCCGAGCGACGGGTGGCCGGCGAACGGCATCTCTCCGGCCATCGAGAAGATCCGGTTGCGGTAATCGGCTCCGGGCGCGCTGGTCGACTGCACGAAGCAGGTCTCCGACAGCTTCGTCTCGACCGCGAACGCGAGCATGGTTTCGTCGTCGAGGCCGTCGGCGTCGTGCACAACGGCCAGCTGGTTCCCGGCCAGGCGGACGTCGGTGAAGACGTCGAGCAGGGTGTAGGGGAACTCAGGCGTGCCAGTTCAGCCGTCGAAGTCGAAGTCGCGCGGGGGGCGCTGCTCGAACCAGAGGCGGTCGTGCTCCGGGGCGTCCTGGAGGAACTCGGGCGTCTCCTCGAGCGGATCCTCGTCCTCGCCGGCGGGCTCCTTGAGCGCGTCCTCGACGTTGTACTCGACCGTCTGCTCGCCGACCGGCTCGGCGCCGCGCTCCGGCTTCGGGTCGATGCCGAACGGGGCACGCTGTTCGGGCTCGGCGAACGGATCCTCATCATCGTCGGCGAACGGATCTCCGAGCGGGTCGGGTCGCGAGGGGTCCGGCGCCGCGACGGGGGCGGCGCCGGCCGCCGGCCGGGCCACGGGAGGCTCTTGATCGTCTTCGGGCTCATATTCCCACTCGGATCCTTCCGGCTCCTCGTACTCGAGCTCGTCCAGGGCTGCGGGCGCATCTTCGAGCGCCGGCTCACCGGCGCCCCCTTCCTCTGGTTCGCGTCGCACGGGTCCGAGCGCCTCGCGCTCGGCGCGCTCAACCTCCGCCGGGTCAGCGCCACGGCGTCGCTTGAGGTCCAGGTGCTCGCGAATCGCGTCGTCAAGCAGACCCATGCCCAAAAGCCTACTCGGCGCCGACCACGTTCGTGGTCTGCGCCCCGGCTTGCACGGTCCTGTTCTTACCTGAGCGCTTGGCCACGTAGAGCGCCGCATCGGTCGCGGCGATCAGTTCCTCCTTGTCTCCCGCCGACGATGCGCCGACGCCGACACTGGCCGTGACCTGAAGCACGCCCTCATGGTCGAGCCGCGGGATCCGTAGTCGCTCGATCGCCGTGCGGACGCGTTCGGCGATGGCATGGGCGCCTTTGAGATCCGTGTGGGGCAGGATCAGCGCCATCTCCTCGCCGCCGTAGCGGGCGGGGGTGTCGGCGTCACGCGAGCTCTCGCGGACCACCCGGGCGACGTGCTTGAGCACGATATCGCCCTGGGGATGGCCGTAGGTGTCGTTGACGGACTTGAAGTTGTCGATGTCGAGCATGATCAGCCCGACCGGCTGTCGGTAGCGCCGGACCTGCTCGATCTCCATGCTGAGGAGCTCCTGGAACCGCCCGTGGTTGACCAGTCCCGTGAGCTCGTCGGTGACCGCCTGGCGCTGCACCTGGTGATGCAGCTCGACGTTCTCGAGCGCCAGCGCGGCCTGCCGGGCCAGGGAGCGCAGGAGCTCGCGGTCGTCGTCGCTGAACGGCCGCTCCCGGCGCGCGACGGTGATCACGCCGTGGACGCGCTCGGCCGCCGAGGTCGGCCGCAGCGCGACCGACAGGACGTGGCCGTGCTCGGCGCTCGACTCGCCGAGCTCGCCAGTCCTCAGCACCTCGCGCTCGGCGTCGTAGATGTCGGACTCGAGGCCCGTCAGCGACCCCTGGCGGTCCGTCTCGGCCAGCGGATGATCCGGCGCGGAGCGACTGCTCAGCCGTCCCGCGTCGGCGCTGACCGCATCGATCGCGGTCCCGAGAGCCAGCTCGAGCAATGCCGGGCGGTCGAGGTTGGCGGCGAATGTCTGGCCGATACGGCGGATCGACTCGCGCAGCCGTGCCCGCTCCTCCCGGAGTTCGGCCAGGCGCCGCTCGAGCTGCTCGGACATGTTGTTGAACTCGGTGCCGAGGGCCGCGAACTCGTCGTGTCCGTCGGTCGGCACCGGAGAGGAGAAGTCGCCGCCGGCCAGCCGCCGGGCCGCCTGGAGGAAGCGGGCGATCTGGCCCTGGAGGGCTCGAGAGGCGAGCACCGAGAACGAGAACGCCAGCACGAGGAACGCCGCGATGAAGATGATCGCCGAGAGGTGGCTCAGCAGACCCGACGCGGACGTCATCGCCGCGTCCGAGAGGACGGTGACGTAAATGCTGGCGGTGCCGAAGCCGCTCATCGCCCGCGTGACGACCTCGTAGCTGACACCGTCGATCGTGACCGAGCCACGGGAGGCGGGGAGAGTCGCGCGGTCGGCCCCGGGCAGGCTCGACCCGATCGTGTACCCGTCCTTGCGCACGACGATGGCGACGCCCTGTCCGGAGAGGGCGCCGGCGTACTCGGCAGCGCTCTTCTCCGCCACGGAGATCGTGACCGGGGCCGGCCCGGCGACGCCGACCACGGTGGCGACTCCGGGGGCCACGGCCGAGCGGTCCCCGACGTCGGCCAGCCGTCTCGCTCCGCGCTTGACCGTCACGCGCGCGATCCCGGCCTGCCGCTCGAGCGTGGCCAGCCTGGCCTCGAGGGCGGCCGTCGAGCCGCTGGCGATCGCCGCCGAGACGCCCGGGTCGGCCGCGATCGTCTTCGCGTCGAGCGCCGAGTTGCGACTCAGAGCCAGGTAGTAACTGTCGGCCGTGACGGCGGCTCCCGCGGCGCGAGCATCGACCTTGGCCCGCGAGCTCGAGTCGATCAGCGTGAACGCGAGCACGCCGAAGGCGATCATGGGTACGACCACGATCATCACGAAGAACCCTGTCAGCCTGCTGCGGAAGCTCATGGATCAGTCCCTGCGCGTACTGAAAATATCGGCCGAAAGGACCGGTTCCCACAGCCCTGGTTGCTTTCGCGTCAGGTTTGGCGTCGCGCGGGGGACGGCAACGCGGGGCTAAACTGTCTCGATCCGCGCGGCTCAACGCCGCCGCACGGGGCTATAGCTCAGTTGGGAGAGCGCCTGGATCGCACCCAGGAGGTCGCCGGTTCGAGCCCGGCTAGCTCCATTGTCGGGAAGTCCCTGCAAATCTGCGGGTTCGAATCGAGTCTTTGTCTCGCTGACAGCCCCCCGACACCAGCGAGAGGGTGCATTTGGGGTGCATCAGGTTCGCGGGAATGCTCGTTTTCGGGGCGGCAAGCGAGGCGATGAGCGCGCCACCTGGCGCCTCACACCGGAAGCGCATCTCTGCGACTCTCTCGCGATCGGGCGTGCGGCTTGGGCCGTGGCTGCTGCTGTAAGCCCGCAGGAGCACTCTGGCGGGCTTGGTCGACAGTGCTCCGTTTGCTCAGGTGCGAGAGCCAGCTCGAGGCCGGCGCTGGCTACCGCTCTAACCGGATCGCTTGCAAGATGCCGGCAAGCACCGCGTGCCCGAGATTGGCGAAATCCAGGGAAGCTCCGACCGTCCTATGACGTCGGCGTCTTCCCTCAGATGAGGGCAAACCAGGGAAGAGGCGCATGCGCCCTGCTGTCGCGG
>Ga0209048_10005218_pt1 | contig 12290 bp, 10 predicted proteins | sample FrelakmetCRP12CR_FD_187146 | JGI IMG/M metagenome (GOLD analysis project Ga0209048, IMG submission 187146) | Freshwater lake sediment microbial communities from the University of Notre Dame, USA, for methane emissions studies - CRP12 CR (SPAdes)... | ecosystem: Environmental > Aquatic >... | reverse complement strand
CACGATCGTCATCCACGGAGAGGAGGACGACGTCGTGCCGCTCGCCGACGTGCTGGCCTGGGCGCGACCGCATGCGCTGCCCGTCACCGTGTTTCCCGGGTGTGGCCATTTCTTCCACCTGCGCCTTCCGCAACTGCAGTCGGTGATCGGCGGGATGTGGCACGGTCGCACGCAACGCCTTCCCGGCGCATGAATCCTTCACTGCGCGATCCGCCGCCGCGCGCGCCGCGTCCCGAGGCGCCGCGCGCGGCGGACGTCGCGGCCGCGCGCGATGTCGTGCTGCGCGTCGCCGGACTGCGCAAGTTCTACGGCGCGGACGAGGTCGTGCGCGGGCTCGGCTTCGAGATCCGGCGCGGCGAATGCTTCGCGCTGCTCGGACCCAACGGGGCCGGCAAGACGACGACGCTGCGCTGCTGCCTCGGTCTCATCGACCCCGACGGCGGTTCGATCGAGATGGTCGGCCTGCCGGTGCCCGAGTCCGCTCGCGCGGCACGCCTGCGCGTAGGCGTCGTGCCGCAGGTCGACAACCTCGATCCCGATTTCACCGTTGCCGAGAACCTGCGGATCTACGGCCGCTACTTCGACGTGGATCGCGCGACGCTCGCCGCGCGAATCCCGCGGCTGCTCGAGTTCGCCGGGCTGGGCGGCAAGGAGAGGATGGGGATCCGCACGCTCTCCGGCGGCATGAAGCGGCGGCTGACGCTCGCGCGCGCTCTCATCAACGACCCCGAGCTCCTCATCCTCGACGAGCCGACGACGGGGCTCGACCCGCAGGCGCGCCACCTCATCTGGGACGGGCTGCGCCAGCTGCTGACGCAAGGCAAGACGATCCTGCTGACCACGCATTTCATGGACGAGGCGGAGCGCCTTGCGACGCGCCTCGCGGTGATCGACCACGGGACCATGATCGCGTGCGACACGCCGCGCGCGCTGATCGACGCCGAGGTCGAGCCCGAGGTGATCGAAGTGTTCGGCGACGACGCCCGCGCCTGGGCGGGCGCGCAGGGGCGCGCGCTGGCGGCTCGCCTCGAGATCGCCGGCGAGACCGCGTTCTGCTACGCGGCCGATCCGCAGCCGCTGCTCGCCGCGCTCGCGCAGGCGCCCGGCGTGCGTTACCTGCACCGTCCGGCGAACCTCGAGGACGTCTTCATCAAGCTCACCGGCCGCGAGCTCCGCGACTGAATGTCATCGTGACCACCGGCAGACTCTTCGGGCCGCCCGAGCTCTCGCTGCGCTGGATCGCGGTCTGGCAGCGCAATTTGCTCGTCTGGAAGAAGCTCGCGCTGGCGAGCGTGCTCGGCAACATCGCCGATCCCCTGCTCTACATGGTGGCGCTGGGGTATGGCATCGGCGCGTTCGTCCCGGAGGTCGGCGGCATGAAGTACATCGCGTTCATCGGCACGGGGATGGTCTGCCAGAGCGCGATGTTCACGTCGAGCTTCGAGGCGATGTACTCGGCGTTCTCCCGGATGCACGTGCAGCGGACCTGGGAGGCGATCATCAACGCGCCGCTGTCGCTCGACGACGTCATGCTCGCCGAGTGGATCTGGACCGCGTCGAAGGCCGTGGTCTCGACGACCGCGATCCTCGCGGTGATCGTCGCGCTGGGCTTCGGCCATTCGTGGCTGGCGCTGTGGATCGTCCCGCTGGGATTCGCCGTCGGTCTCACGTTCGGCGCGTTCGGGCTCGTGATGAACGCGCTGGCGCCGAGCTACGACTTCTTCACGTATTTCTTCACGCTGGTGCTGACCCCGATGCTGCTCCTGTCCGGCGTGTTCTTCCCGGTCGACCAGATGCCCGCCGCGCTGCAGGGCGTCGCCGCGTTCCTGCCGCTGAAGCACGCGATCGACGTCGCGCGGCCGCTCGTCGCCGGCGTCGTTCCCGGCAGCATCGCGCTGCACGTCGGTGTTCTCCTCGCCTACGCGTTCGCCGCGTACTACGTCGCGCTCGTCCTCACCCGACGCCGGCTGCTGAAATGACCGAGCGCTTTTTCGCGCCGTGCCCGCGCGGCCTCGAAGCGCCGCTCGCCGCCGAATTGACCGCGCTGGGCGCGCAGTACGTGGCGCCCGCCGACGGCGGCGCGAGCTTTTCCGGCGCGCTCGATCTCGCCTACCGGGCGAATCTAGAGTCGCGGATCGCGAGCCGCATCCTGTGGCAGGTTGCGCACGGCCGCTGCCGGAACGAAGACGAGCTCTACGCGCTGGCGAAGAGCGTCGGCTGGAGCACGCACTTCGCCGTCGACCGGACGCTGCGCGTCGACGTCGCGGCGACCAACTCGCCGCTGCCGAGCCTCGAATTCGCGACGCTGCGGGTGAAGGATGCGGTGTGCGATCGATTCCGCGACGATGCCGGGCGCCGCCCGTCGGTGGCGAAACTGCGGCCCGACATCCGCGTGCATGCTTTCCTCACCGAGCGCGAGGCGACGCTGTATCTCGACACGTCGGGCGAGGCGCTGTTCAAGCGCGGCTACCGGCGCGACGCCGAAGGTGCGCCGCTGCGGGAGAATCTCGCGGCGGGACTGATCGCCCTGTCCGGCTGGACGCCGGAATCGCCGCTGCTCGACCCGATGTGCGGCAGCGGAACGATCGCGATCGAAGCCGCGTTGATGGCCGCCGATCGTGCGCCCGGACTCGCGCGGACGTTCGGCTTCCAGAAGCTCCGCTGGTTCGACGGGCCGACCTGGCAACGGCTCCGCCAGCGCGCGCACGACCGTGTCCACCCCGCGCCGGCAGCCCCCGCGATCTTCGCGAGCGACACTGCCGCCGCCGCGCTCGCGCATTGCCGCAGCAACGCGGCGACGGCCGGAATCGCCGAATGGATCGACGTCGAGCAGTCCGACGTGCTCGTGCGGGCGGCGCCCGCTGCTCACGGCATCCTGATCGCCAATCCGCCGTACGGCCTGCGCCTTGGCGACGATGCCGCGCTCGCCGCCTTCTACCCGAAGCTCGGCGACGCGCTGAAGCAGCGCTTCGCGGGCTGGACCGCCTGCCTGCTCACGGGCGACCTTCGGCTCGCCAAGCTGATCGGGTTGAAGCCCTCGAAGAGAACCCCTCTTTACAACGGGAATATCGACTGCCGCCTGTTCCGTTTCGAGATCGTCGCCGGTCCGCACGCGCGGAGCGCGCGCGCGGACCCCGGCGGCGCAAGGTGATAGAATCCTCGAATCGCGCAGCATCACCAGCCGACACGCGAGCCCGCCATGTTCCTTCCGTCCCGCCACTACGAATCCGAGCAGGCGATCTTCCTGCGGAAGCTGCAGCAGGACCGCCCGCAGCTCGCGCAGGACAAGCGCGCCGGCCGGGCGATCTGGTGGGACAAGCGCCCGCAGGATCTCGCGCTGCGCGAGCGGATGGACGAGGCGCGCCTGCCGATGCCGGCGTACGTCTACCAGACGGACTGACGGCCGCTTCCGCAGCGCCTTCCGGCGTCGCCGCCCGCGCATGATCATCGACACCGCCCTCGGCACGAATGGCGATTCCGCCGCGCGCGGCGACCAGTGGCGCGTCCGCTTCGCGTCGCTCGCGGAGGACGACCTGCCGCTGCTGCACCGCTGGCTCAACGCGCCGCACGTGGTCGCCGGCTACTCGCGCGTGCCGACGACCGCCGAGGAAATCGCCGCGAAATACGGCCCCCGCATCGCCGGATCGGGGCCCGTTCGCAGCTATGTCGCCGCCGTGGACGGCAAGCCGATCGGCTACGTTCAGGTCTATCGCGTCGCCGATTTTCCCGACTACCTCGCTGCCGTCGGCGACGCCGGCGACGATGCGGCGATCGACGTGCTGATCGGCGAGGTCGAATACACGGGCCGCGGCCTCGGTCGCCGGGTCATCGCCGCGGCGGTCGACGAAATCGTGTGGCCGGTGTTCGAGGCGCGGTGCTGCTACGCGTGCCCGCGGCACGACAACATGTCGTCGGTCCGCGCGTTCATGAAGGCGGGGTTCCGGGCATTGCGGCCAATCGACGTCGCCGGTGGCGAGCGCGAGCTGCTGATGCAGCGCGAGCGCCTGGCCTGACGCGTCGCGGCGGCGCGCGCGCGTCCTGCGCGAACTACCTCTCGTCGGTCTTCATCTCGACGTACGCGCGGTCGCGCGTCTGCCGCAGCCAGTCCTGGAACATCTCGTCCGACTTGCGCTGGCGCAGCGCCATGCGCGCCTGGTCACGCCGCCGCTCGGCGGTGATGTCCTGGGTCCGGCGGCCCGTCACCTGAATGATGTGCCAGCCGAACGTGGTGCGCACCGGCGGCGAGATCTCGTCGATCTTGAGCTTGTTCATCGCCTGCTCGAAATCCGGCACCGTATCCCCGGGCGAGACCCACCCGAGGTCGCCACCCTTGGACGCGCTGCCATCGTCGGAGTTGACCTTCGCCTGGTCATCGAACTTGGCGCCGCCGACATCGATGCGGTCGCGGATGCGCTCGATGCGCGCCTTCGCGTCGGAGTCCGACACGATCTCGTTGACCTTGACCAGGATGTGCCGCGCGTGCGTCTGCTCGACGATCGTCGGCGTCTCGCGGTTGCGCACCTCAAGGACCTTGACGATGTGGAAGCCGTTCGCCGAGCGCACGACGCCGGAGACATCGCCCGGCTTCATCGTGCGCACCTGCTCGGCGAACACCGCGGGCATGCGCGCCGGCGTGCGCCAGCCCAGCGCGCCACCCTGCAGCGCGTCCTGCGCATCCGAAAATCCCGCCGCCACCTGACCGAATTCGGCGCCGCTGCGGACCTGCCCCAGCGCCTCCTCGGCGCGCATGCGCTTCGTCTCGATCTGCTCGGGCGACGCCTGCTCGGGGACCAGGACGAGAATGTGCGAAAGACGGTATTCCACGTCGCCGCCCGACTGCACGCTCTGCGTCGCGAGGAAATTGTCGACCTCGGACTCGCTGACGGTGACGCGGCCGTCGACGTCGCGCTCGCGCAGGCGCTGCACGATGATCTCGTTGCGGATGTCGTCACGGAACTTCGCGTACGACGTTCCTTCCTTCTCGAGCGCCTTGCGGAATTCGTCGGGAGTGAGCTTGTTGTCCTGCGCTATCCGCGCGATCGTGCGCTCCACCTGCGTGTCGTCGACCCGCACGCCGGTTTCCTTCGCGAACTGCAGCAGCGCGCGCTCGGTGATGAGCCGCTCGAGCACCTGCTTCTCGAGCGTTTCGGCGCTGGGCGGCGTGACGTTCTGCGTCTTCATCTGCGCGAGCGCGATCTTCTTCTGCTCGTCGATCTCGTACTGCGTGAGCGCTTCGTCGTTGACGATCGCCACGACGCGGTCGAGCGTCACGGTCCGGTCGGAGCGCGCCGGCGTCGACGGCTGCACGACGCGCGGCGCGGGCGCGCGAACGGGCGCCGGCGAGTTCTGCGCCGTTGCGGTCGCGACGGAGAGTGCTGCGGCGAGCGCCAGTGCGACGACGGCGGCGCGCGCGAATCGGGAAACGGACATGCGAGGCCTCTAGAACTCGGTGAAGTCGCTGTAACGGTCGCGAAGGCCGACCGTCGGATCGTTGGTCTTCTGGTATCCGGGAATGCTGCGGCGCAGGAGGTCGAGCGGATTGGTGCCGAACCGGGCGAGCCCGTTGAGCTCGATCTGCACGTAAACGGAGTTGGTCGTCGTCTGCGACGTCGTGGTGAGCCGCTGGCCGACCAGCCGCAAGGTCCAGCAGCCCGCATTGTACTCGATGCCGGCCACGGCCTCCAGCGTCTTGTTGTCGACCAGCGAGTAGTTCCAGCGCCCGAGCACGGTGAAGCTGCCGTCGATCGGCCATTGCGCCGAAACGTCGAATTGCTTGAGCGGCGCCGGCAGGCCGCTCTGGTCGACCAGCAGCCGGGAATAGCGGTATACCAGGTTGACGACCTTGCCGATGGCGGGGGTGTAGCGCAGCGCGGCATCGAGCCTTTCGGTCTCCGACGAGGAAAAGTTGTACTGCCAGAGCCCGGAGAGCGCCCAGACGTCGGACAGCCGCCCCTCGGCGCCGACGAGCAGGTCCGACGACGACGCCGAGCGCGGGACCTCGTTCAGCACGACCCGCTGCGCCTGGTAGTAGAACCGCTCGCCCAGCACGAGCCGCAGCCGCTCCGCCCCGGTGGCGGGATCGAGCAGCCGCGACGACAGCGCGAGCGTCAGCTGGTTCGCGTCGCCGATGCGGTCGTTGCCGAGGTAGCGGTTGGTGCTGAAGAGCTGCGAGAAATTGTAGTCGTCGAGCGCGGTGTCGAAGATCGGCGCGCTGTTCTGGTCCTTGTACGGCACGTACACGTAGAACGCGCGCGGCTCGAGCGTCTGGATGAAGCTCTTGTCGAAAATTTCCCAGTCGCGCTCGAACGTGAGTCCAGCGTCGAGCGACGTGATCGGAATGACGTAATCCTGGTGCGTGCGGTCGGGCGTCGCGTTGTCGAGCTCGTACACGCGCGCGTGCACGCCAGCCTGCGCGTTGACGAACCACGCCGCGCCCTGTCGCCGAAAGCCCACCGTGGGCCATGCGTAGGCGCGCTGCCCCTCCACCAGCACCGGATTGCGGAAATCCGCGTACTCGGCGCGTCCGGAGAACGTGAGGCCGGCCCAGTCCGTCTCCTGCAGCGACGCGAAGACCTGCGGCACGCGGTTGTACGGCGGCGGACCCGGCGGCAGCGTCGGATCGGCGAGCGTCTGGAACGCCTGCGCCTGCGCGATGACCTGCCAGGGGCCGTTCGTGTACGAGACGCCGCCCTGCCGCGGCAGCGTCGTCTGCGACGTCAGTCCCACACGGTCGGAGAGATCGGCGAAGTACGTGTTGTCGGAAACCTTGTTGAGGTTCCAGAACGCGGCGAGTCCCGGCGCTTCTGCGAACGCCTGCGTGTGTTTCCACGACATCGCGTAGCGGTTGGTGCCGGTCTGACGATCGTCGTTGAGGTACGCGGCCTCGGCCTCGCCCTGCGCGTTCTCGAACAGGTAGCGCCCCTGTGCGCCGACCTGCAGCCCGCGCTTGGTCATTTCGTGCAGGACCAGCGTCGCGTCGTAATTCGGCGCGAGGTTGACATAGTACGGCTGCGCATATTCGAAGCCGCGGCTCCCGGTCGAGCCGATCACCGGCGTGAGGAACCCCGACTTGCGTTCGTTGGACAGCGGGAAATCGAGCCACGGCGTGTAGGCGAGGGGCGCTCCGAGGAAAGTGAGCGTGGCGTCGTGCCCCGTGCCCTCCATCTTCGCCTTGTCGACGTCGAGCTCGCCCATGCGGATGAACCAGTCCTCGCGCGGCGCGACGCAGGTCGTGTAGCGCGCCGCGGTGACCTTGTATTGGTCCGGTCCGACGAACGCGAGTTCCTCCGCGCTGCCGCGCCCGCCGGTCTCGCCGATGAAGAACTGCGGCGTCTTGAAGTAGCCGGTCTCGGTGTCGCGCTTGTACCGGAGCTCGGGTCCGCTCATCCAGTCGATGCCGTGGCGGATCACGACGTCGCCCTTCGCCCAGACCTCCTGCTGCGGAAAATCGTAGCGGAGCCACTCGGCGAGCACCGTGTCGCGCCGCGTGCGAAGCTCGACCTGGCCAGTCGCCTCGACATACTGGTCGCCCACGCCCTCCACGCGATCGGCGCGCAGGAAGATCGTCGTCTCGCCGAATTCGATCGGTGCGAGCTTGAGCGGCAACGTCTGCGAAGGCGAGGTCCCGGGCGCTTTCGCGCCTGCCGGAGCGCCGCGCAGCGGCGGGGGAACGAGCAGCGGCGCGAGCTTCAGCTCGGGCTGCGGCAACGCGCCGTCGGTTGCCGACGCGGCAGCCACCTGCCCGAGCGCGCGCGGCGTCCCGAGCACGGACAGCACAGCCACCATCAGGAGGGACGGCCTGAGATTCATCTGAGGATGAAACGACGATGCCGGACGCTGCGAACCGCGATGATAAGATGCCGCATTCTAACGTGATGCGCCGCGATCCCGGCCGCGAGGCGACGCCAGCCCGGGTTTCGCGTCGCCGCCGCGCCTGCCCCGCTCTCGCCGTCAACGATGCCCGAGCCCCCGACGAGCGCCAGTGACCTCCGCCTCGACACCCTGACCGACTGGGTGGCCGGCGTGCTCGGCACGCGCGAATTCCGGATCGCCCCGGCGTCCGCCGACGCGAGCTTCCGCCGCTATTTCCGCGTCGTTCCGGGCGCGCCGTGGCAGGGGCGCACGACGCTGATCGCGATGGATGCGCCGCCGCCGATGGAGGACTGCCGGCCGTTCGTGCATGTCGCGCGGCTGCTGCGCGACGCCGCCGTCAATGCTCCCGAGATCCTCGCCGAGGATCTTTCCCGCGGCTTCCTGCTGCTCACCGACCTCGGGACCCGCACCTATCTCTCGGCGCTCGACGCCGCGAGCGCGCCGGCGCTCTACTCCGCGGCGACCGATGCGCTCATCCTCTGGCAGCGCGCGACGCGGGCGCGCGAGCTTCCGCCGTATGACGAGGCGCTGCTGACGCGCGAGCTCGACCTCTTCCCCGACTGGTACGTTGCCCGGCACCTTGGCGTCGTCCTGACGAATGCGCAGCGGGAAACCCTCGCCACCGCGTTCAGGTCGATCCTCGCCAACAATCTAGCGCAGCCCCGCGTCTACGTGCACCGCGACTTCCATTCCCGCAACCTGATGGTCGCCGATCCGAATCCGGGCGTGCTCGACTTCCAGGACGCCGTCGTCGGACCGGTCACCTACGACCTCGTCTCGCTGCTGCGCGACGCCTACGTCGCGTGGGACGAATCGCGGCAGATCGACTGGGCGGCGCGCTACTGGGACCGCGCGCGGCGCGCGGGACTTCCGGTCGGCGTCGATTTCGCCGCGTTCTGGCAGGACTTCGAGTGGATGGGCGTGCAGCGCCAGCTCAAGGTGCTCGGCATCTTCGCCCGCCTCGCGCATCGTGACGGCAAGGCGGATTACCTCGCCGACATGCCGCGCGTCTTCGCCTACCTGCGCGCCGCGTGCGGACGCTATCCCGCGCTCGGGACGCTCGCGGCGCTCCTCGACGCGCTGCACGAGCGCCGGCCGGTCGCGGGATGCGCGTTCTGACATGCCGATCAGCGCGATGATCCTTGCCGCCGGGCGCGGCGAGCGCATGCGGCCGCTGTCGGACGCCTGCCCCAAGCCGCTGCTCGAGGCCGGCGGAAAGCCGCTCATCGTGTGGCAGATCGAGGCGCTCGCCCGCGCCGGCTTCCGCGACATCGTCGTCAACGCGGCGCATCGCGCCGACCGGCTCGTCGGTGCATTGGGCGACGGCGCCGCGCTCGGCGTGTCGCTGCGCTGGTCGCTGGAGCCGGAAGCCTACGAGACCGCGGGCGGCATCGTCACCGCCTTGCCGCTGCTGGCGCCGGGCCCGTTCCTCGTCGTCAGCGCCGACATCCACACCGATTTCGACTACGCGTCACTGCTGCCGCGCGCGCGGGCGATGGCGCGGGATTCCGCGTTGCCGCGCGCGCATCTCGTGATGGTCCCCGCGTCGCCGCGCCATCCATCCGGCGACTTCTTCCTCGCGGACGGGATGCTCCGCGCCGAGGACGGCGAAAAGCTCGTCTACGGCAACATAGCGCTCCACGACACCGCGCTTTTCGCTGAACTTCCGCCGCGCACCCGCATCAAATTCCTTCCGTTGTGGCTCCGATGGATATCGCGCGGATGGGTGAGCGGCGAACGCTACGATGGCGCGTGGGTGAACGTCGGCACGCCGGAAGACCTCGCGCAGCTCGACGCCGACCTGCGTCACCGGAATGCCCCGGCCCGATGAGCAGGAAGTCCGCATGAACGCGACCGACAATCCGCTGCTCGACTTTTCCGGCCTGCCGCGCTTCGACGCGATCCGGACCGAACACGTGACGCCCGCCGTCGATCGGCTTCTCGCCGACGCCCGGGCGGCGGCCGAAATCGTCGCGACCGACGCAGGGCCGCCCACGTGGGACAGCGTCGTCGTCCCGCTCGACGACGCGCTCGACCGGATCGACAGGGCGTGGGGCGCGGTGAATCACCTGAATGCCGTGGTCAATTCGCCGGCGCTGCGCGAGGCCTACAACGCCAACCTGCCGAAGCTGACCGATTTCCACACCGATCTGGCGCAGGACCTGCGCCTCTACAGTCGCTATCGCGCGCTCGCTGCGGCGCCGCCCTTCGCGACCTTCGATCGCGCGCAGCGGCGCACGATAGAGAACGAGCTGCGCGAATTCCGCCTCGCGGGCGCCGAGCTGCCCGACGACCGCAAGGCGCGCTTCAAGGCCGTGCAGGAGGAGCTCTCCGCGCTGTCGTCGAAATTCGAGGACAACGTGCTCGACGCGACCAACGATTGGGCGCTCTTCGTCGAGTCCGGATCCGATCTCGCGGGCGTGCCGGACGACGTGCTGCGCGCGGCGCGGGCCGAGGCGGCCGCCGAAAACAGGAGCGGCCACAAGATCACGCTGCGCAGGCCCTCGTACCTTCCCGTGATGCAATACGCGCGCAATCGCGGGCTCCGCGCGACCCTGCACCGGGCCTACTCGACGCGGGCCTCCGAGCTCGGAGCGCGGCCCGAATGGGACAACACCCCTCTCATCCGGCGCATCCTCCTGCTCCGCCGCGAGGAGGCCGAGCTCCTGGGCTACGCGAACTACGCCGAAGTGTCGCTCGTCCCCAAGATGGCGCGAAGCGCCGCCGAGGTGATCGACTTCCTGCGCGACCTCAACCGGCGGGCGCGGCCGTTCGCGCTCTCCGACATCGCCCTGCTGGCCGAATTCGCGCGGACCTCGCTCGGCATCGACACGCTGGAAGCGCACGACCTCGCGTTCGCCTCGGAACGGCTGAAGGAGCATCGCTTCGCCTTTTCCGATCAGGAAGTGCGCCAGTATTTTCCCGAGCCCGCGGTGCTCCGCGGGTTGTTCCGGGTCGCCGAAACGCTCTACGGGATCAGCATCCGCCCGGCGTCCGCCCCCACGTGGCATCCCGACGTCCGCTTCTTCGAGATCCGGGACGCCGCCGGCGCGCCGGTCGGCGAGTTCTATCTCGACCTCTACGCGCGGCCGGGCAAGCAGGGCGGCGCGTGGATGGACTCGGCGATCGATCGCCGCCGCGTCGGTGCCGGCGTGCAGCGTCCGGTCGTCCATCTCACCTGCAACCTGTCCGCGCCCGAACCGGGCCGGCCGGCGACGTTCACGCACGACGAGGTCACGACGATCTTCCACGAATTCGGGCACGGGCTGCACCAGCTGCTGACGCGCGTCGACGTCGCCGGCGTGTCGGGCCTCCACGGCGTCGAATGGGACGCCGTCGAGCTGCCGAGCCAGTTCATGGAGAACTTCTGCTGGGAGTGGGACGTGCTCTCGCAGATGACCTCGCACGTGGACACCGGCCTCCCGCTGCCGCGCGCGTTGTTCGACAGGATGGTCGCCGCGAGGAATTTCCAGAGCGGCCTGATGATGGTGCGCGACCTCGAGTTCGGGCTGGTCGACATGCTGCTGCACTCGACGTTCGACCCGGCAGGTTCCGCGTCGTCGCGTGACGTCGAGGATGCCGTGCGACGCGAGATCGCCGTCGCGCCGCGTGCCGCGTACGACCGGTTCATGCACTCGTTCCGCCACATCTTCGCGGGCGGGTACGCGGCTGGGTACTACAGCTACAAGTGGGCCGAGGTCCTGTCGGCGGACGCGTTCAGCCTGTTCGAGGAGGCCGGAGTGCTCTCGCCGGTCGCCGGGTCGCGCTTTCGCGACGAGGTGCTGGCGCAAGGGGGGAGCCGGCCGGCGCTGGAGTCGTTCACGGCCTTCCGCGGCCGCCCTCCCCAAATCGAAGCCCTTCTGCGGCATAATGGGATGACCGCCACCGGCTGAGGAGTACTGATGGCACGTGCAACGACCAGAATTTCAATGACTTGCGGCTTCGTCGCGGCCATCGCCGCCGCCGGCGCCTTCGCGCAGGCACAGGTCTACCGGTATGTCGACAAGGACGGCCACGTCGTCTACACCGACCGGCTTCCGCCCGACGCGGCAAAAGACATACAGGCGAAGCGCGTAAGCGGCAACTTCGTCCAGAGCGACGAGCTTTCGATCGCGACCAAGGAAGCGACGGAGCGCTTCCCGGTCAAGCTTTATACGTTTCCCTGCGGCGAGGTCTGCCGTGCCGCCGAGGCGCTGCTCAACCGGCGCGGCGTGCCCTTCACGACGATCGCCGTCGACACGCCGGAGGGCGCCGAACAGCTGAAGAAGGCCACCGGAGAGTTGCAGGCGCCGGTCCTGCAGATCGGCGACAAGCTGTTCGCCAGGGGCTACAGCGAGGCTCGCTGGCAGTCGATGCTCGACGACGCCGGCTACCCCAAGACGCCGCCCAGCCGCCGCGCGACGCCCACCGGGCGCCTG
>Ga0209048_10005217_pt1 | contig 12291 bp, 9 predicted proteins | sample FrelakmetCRP12CR_FD_187146 | JGI IMG/M metagenome (GOLD analysis project Ga0209048, IMG submission 187146) | Freshwater lake sediment microbial communities from the University of Notre Dame, USA, for methane emissions studies - CRP12 CR (SPAdes)... | ecosystem: Environmental > Aquatic >... | reverse complement strand
CGTGACCATCGGCGCGTACGACGGCGTCCACCTGGGGCACGTCGCGGTGCTGCGGCTCGTGGGCGACCTCGCCGCGGCGCGTGGCCTCGAGGCGGTGTGCCTGACGTTCGACCGTCACCCCGCCGAGGTGGTCCGCCCGGGCACCGCCCCGAAGCTGCTCACGGCCCTCGAGCACAAGCTCGAGCTGCTCGACGCGACGGGCTTCGTCGACACAACCTGCGTGCTCACGTTCGACGAAGCGCGCAGCCGTGAACCCGCCGAGGAGTTCGTGCGCGAGGTACTCGTCAACGGGCTCGGCGCGCACCTCGTCGTCGTCGGCGCCGACTTCCATTTCGGGTACCACCGGCACGGCAACGTGAAGCTGCTCGAGCAGATGGGCGGCGAGCTCGGGTTCGAGACGCTCGGGCTCGGCCTCGTTCCGGTCGAAGGCGATGCCAACGCCATGGCCTACTCCTCGACCCGGATCCGCGACCTGCTGGGTGGGGGCGACGTCTCCGGCGCGGCTCGGTTGCTCGGGAGACCCCCTCGTCCCCATGAGGTGCGCGGAACGGTCGAGACCGGTGACCGGCGCGGGCGCGAGCTGGGCTTCCCGACGGCCAACGTCGCGGTGCCGGACCGGATCTGCCTCCCGGCCGACGGGATCTATGCCGGGGTGCTCGTCGACGGGTCGGGCCACGAACGCGGATGCGCGATCTCGCTCGGTCGGCGACCCACGTTCTACGAGCACGTCGACGTGTCGGTGCTCGAGGCGTTCGTGCTCGACTTCGATGATGACCTCTACGGGCAGACGGTCAAGGTCCGCTTCATCGAACGGATCCGCCCCGAGGAGCGCTTCGACTCGGTCGAGGCGCTCGTCGAGCAGATGGGTCGCGACGTGGAGGCGGTCCGCGCGGTCCTGGCGTCGGAACCGTCGTAGTGGGTGGGGTCGGCCTGCGGGCCGGCACCGCCACGCTCCTCGCGGCCTGCTGTTTCGCTGCGCTGGTCTCGCCGGTGGCCCTTGCGCCCCTAGCCCCGGCACTGGCAGCCGATGCATCGCCCACGAAGTGGGATCCGCGCATCCTGAAGTTCGTGCGGATCGTCGAGAAGTCGCGTGGGTTGACGTTCAAACATCCGATCCCGGTGGAGTTTCTCGGTGACGCCGCGTTCGAGAAGACGGTCGTCACCGACGAGGCCCATCTCGCCACGAAGGATCGCGCCCGCAACCGTCAGCATTCCGGGGATCTGCGCGCGCTCGGCCTCGTCGGCCCGGACTTCGACTTCAACGCGGCGTCGAACGCGCTCGATGCCCAGGGTGTCGTGGGCTACTACGACCAGGACAAGAAGAAGATGGTGATCCGCGGCGAGAACCTCGACGACACCGGCGTGCGGGTGAGCATCGTGCACGAGCTCACCCACGCGCTCCAGGACCAGCATTTCGACCTGACGAAGCTCCAGAACGCGACGCAGTCCTCGGGCGCGGACTTCGCGCTCACGACCCTCGTCGAGGGGGACGCGGTCTGGGTGGAAGACGCCTACGTCGCGACACTGCCCCGAGCCGAGCAGGACGCGTACCGCGCGGCGATCGTCTCGTCGGCCGGCGGGCCGGCCATCACCTCGGGTGCGACCCCGGAGGTCGGGTCGCCAGCCCACGTGTCGCCGATCCTCGACCACTTCTTCTCCGCGCCGTACGACCTCGGCTACTGGTTCGTCGATTATCTCCGGACCCATCAGCCCCGAGGGCGCGGGGCTGATGGGTCCGGGGGCGGGTCGAGCAGAGCTCTCGATCGAGCGTTTCGACATCCACCTCCCTCGGACGAACAGGTGCTCGACCCGGTCGCGTTCCTCGGGCACGAGCAGCCCAAGGCACCCCGGCCGCCCCAGCTCGAGGCGGGTGAGACCAAACGCGGGAGCGCCGATGAGCTCGGTGTGCTCAGCCTCTACTTCCTCCTCGCGTCGCGCCTCGATCCACGAACGGCGCTGGCCGCAGTCACCGGCTGGAAAGGTGACACCTACGTCGGCTTCACTCGCGACGACCAGCCGTGCATCCGTGGGGCGATCGCGACCGACGATCCGCGCGAGGCCAAGGAGATGGCATCAGCCCTGGAGCAATGGGCGGCCAAGGGGCCGGCCGGTGCCGCGTCGGTCCAGCGCAACGGTGCCGATGTCGCGCTGGACGCGTGCGCCCGAGCCGAGACCAGCCTCCCGACGGCCCGGGCCCTCGACGATGCCTCCACCGCCCTCGATTCGCGCTTCTCGAACTACGCGCAGTTCGAGCACAACCACGGGCTCTCGCACCGGGACGTGCGCTGTCTCGCCGACCTCTACAGCACGGATCTGGAGCTGGCCCGCATCTTCAACGTGACCGCGCCCGGCGACGCCACGCCCGAGCAGCAGGCGCTGATCGAGCGGCGCGCCCGCGAGTACGCGCACACCTGCGGGCTGAAGGTCACCGCATGAGCGGGAGGAGCCCGACGCGCCTGCGCCGAGCGTGGGCCCCGCGAGACCTTCTGCTAGCCTGACGTGGTCCTGGCCGCCCGGCCGGGACGCCCCACCTCGCCCGTTGAAGCGATCGCATGCCCGACACTGCTGCCACGATCACCGAGCACCGCCGTCACGGGACCGACACCGGCTCGCCGGAGGTCCAGATCGCGCTGCTCACCGAGCGGATCAACCACCTGACCGAGCACCTGAAGGTCCACAAGAAGGATCATCACTCTCGTCGGGGGCTGCTCATGCTCGTGGGACAGCGGCGTCGGTTGCTCGACTACCTCCGACGCAACGATATCGAGCGGTACCGAGCACTCATCGCCAAGCTGGGACTGCGCCGGTAGGGAATCACACGAGGAGCGACTCCCAGGCTGGGGGCGCTCCTCGATTCGCGTTTCGGGCGACGTGCCCGAGAGCATCAGACGCGAGGGCGCCGGTTGTCAGTTGCCAGTGCCCGGGCCATTCGAGGCGGTCGCACCGCCCCGCCTCGAGACCAGGTCCGGACCCTGACCACTGGGAATCGCCGCTCCTCGCCGTAGAGAGAGGAGCGTCCGATGGCGGACGCGATTCGCGTAGAAGGGCCGATCAACGCGGCCGGTACCACCCTGTCGTTCGAGACAGGAAAGCTCGCACGGCTCGCTGACGGCGCGGTGTTCGTGCAGATCGGCGACACCACCCTGTTGTCGACGGTTGCGACGAGCAAGCCCCGCGAAGGCATCGACTTCTTCCCGCTCACCGTCGACGTCGAAGAACGGATGTACGCGGCAGGCAAGATCCCCGGCTCCTTCTTCCGTCGCGAGGGTCGACCCGGCGAGCAGGCGATCCTCACCTGCCGGCTGACCGACCGGCCGCTGCGCCCGTCGTTCCCGGCGGACTTCCGCAACGAGGTCCAGGTCATCGCCACGGTCACGGGTGCCGACATGGAGAACCCGCACGACATCGCGTCGATCAACGGCGCGTCGGCGGCGCTCATGGTCTCGGGGATCCCCTTCAACGGCCCGATCGGCGCGGTACGCATCGCGCGCGTCGACGACGAGTGGATCGCACACCCCACCTATCAAGAGGGTGGCGAGTCGATCTTCGAGATGGTGGTCGCCGGCCGCAAGCTCCACGACGGAGACGTCGCGGTGATGATGGTCGAGGCGGGCGGCACGGCCGGTTCTTTCGAGAAGTACGCCGAGGGTACGCCCAAGGTCACCGAGGAGACCATCGCGGATGGCCTCGAGTGGTCGAAGCAGTGGATCCTCGCGTCGATCGAGCTCCAGCTCGAGCTGGTGAAGAAGGTCCAGGAGGCCAACGGTCCGATCGAGACGATCGAGTACACGCCGAGCGTCGACTACCAGGACGATGCGTTCGACGCGATCGCCGACGAGGCACGCGAACCCACCCGGGAGGCGTTGGCCATCGCCGACAAGAACGACCGGAACCGGCGACTCGACGACATCGGTGCGGTGGCGATCGCGACCCTCGTCGGCAGCGACGCTGCACCCGGCCCGTTCGCCGGGCGCGGAGGTGAGCTCAAGAAGGCGTTCCGCTCCTTGCAGAAGCAGATCGTGCGCGACCGCATCGTCAAGGAAGGCGTCCGCATCGACGGGCGCGGCACCGCGGATCTTCGTCCGCTCGAGGCCGAGATCGGCATCATCCCCACGGCGCACGGCACCGGGCTCTTCCAGCGGGGTGAGACCCAGGTGCTGAGCGTGACGACGCTCGGCATGCCCCGGATGGAGCAGATGGTCGACTCGATCGGCACCGAGGACCGCAAGCGCTACATGCACCACTACAACTTCCCACCGTTCTCCACCGGCGAGACCGGTCGGGTCGGGTCGCCGAAACGCCGGGAGATCGGGCACGGCGTGCTCGCGGAGCGGGCGATCGTGCCGGTGCTCCCGAGCTCGGAGGACTGGCCGTACACGATCCGGGTCGTCTCCGACGTGCTCTCGTCGAACGGCTCCACGTCGATGGCCTCGGTGTGCGGCTCGAGCATGGCGCTGATGGACTCGGGCACGCCGATCAAGGCACCCGTCGCCGGCATCGCGATGGGCCTCGTGCTCCACGAGGGCGAGTACGTCACCCTGACCGACATCCTCGGCCAGGAAGACGCGTTCGGTGACATGGACTTCAAGGTCGCCGGCACCGCGGACGCGGTGACTGCACTGCAGCTCGACACCAAGATCGACGGGATCCCCGCCGACGTGCTCGCCAAGGCCCTGCTCCAGGCCCGCGACGCCCGGCTGAAGATCCTCGACGTGATGCAGGAAGCGATCGACGGTCCCCGTGACGACGTCCGTCCGACAGCACCGAAGATCATCAGCATCCAGATCCCGATCGACAAGATCGGCGAGGTCATCGGTCCCAAGGGCAAGGTCATCAACACGATCACCCAGGAGACCGGCGCCGACGTGTCGGTGTCCGACGACGGCGTGGTCGGGACGGTGTCGATCGGGTCCAAGGAGTCCTCGGCCGTCGAGGAGGCGCGCCGACGCATCGAGCTGATCCTCGACCCACCGACCGCAGAGCTGGGCGCGAACTACACCGGCAAGGTCGTCAACGTCACGAAGTTCGGCGCGTTCGTGAACGTTCTGCCTGGTCGCGACGGGCTGCTGCACATCTCGAAGCTCGGTGGCGGCAAGCGCGTCGACCGTGTCGAGGACGTTCTGAACCTCGGCGATGAGGTTCAGGTGCGCGTCGACGACATCGACAACTCCGGCAAGCTCTCGCTGAGCCTTGTCGGTGAAGACGGCGAGGTGCAGGAGGGTGCGCCGCGCGAGCAGCGCGAGTCGGGTCCGCGTGACCGCGACCGCAGCGGCGACCGTGGCGGCGACCGCGACCGCGACCGCGACCGTGATCGTGATCGTGATCGGGGCGGCAACCGTGACCGGGACCGTGGCGGCAACGGTGAGAGTGCGAGCGCCAGCGGATCGACGGCGAAGGCTGCGCCCTCGTTCGAGGACTCCTGGGAGGCTCAGGCCACGGAGGAGTTCGGTGACCTCGGTCCCGCCGAGGCCGGGCGCAGCGGTGGCCCGGGCGGTGGCGGCGGTGGCGGCGGCGGTCGTCGCGGCGGCGGTGGCGGCGGTCGACGCCGGCGCTGAGCACCTCATGGGCCGCCTGCCTGAGCGGGGCCGGATGAGCGGGGCCGGATGAGCGGCGGAATCCGTCGTACCGAGCTCCAGTCGGGCCTGCGCATCGTCACCGAGGCGCTTCCCGCGCTGCGATCGGTCGCGGTCGGCTTCTGGGTCGGGACGGGCTCGCGCGACGAGGCCGACGAGCTCTGCGGCGCGAGTCACTTCCTCGAGCACTTGCTCTTCAAGGGCACCGAGCGGCGCAGCGCGGTCGAGATCGCCGAGGCGGTCGAATCGGTCGGTGGCGACATGAACGCGTTCACGGCCCACGAGCTGACCACCTACTACGTGCGAGTTCCCGACGACCGACTCTCACTCGCGCTCGAGATCCTCTCCGACATCGTCTGGACTCCGGCGTTCCGCCCGGACGAGGTCGACTCGGAACGTCAGGTGATCCTCGAGGAGATCCGGATGCGCGACGACGCCCCCGAGGATCTCGTGCACGAGCTGTTCGGTGGAGCGATCTTCCCCGGGCACCCGATCGGTCGCGACGTCATCGGCACACCAGACACGATCAACGTGATGGGCCCCGCCGAGATCGGCGCGTTCCATGCCGAGCACTATCACCCGAGCAACGTCGTGGTCGCGGCCGCCGGCAACCTGGAGCACGACGAGGTCGTCGCGCTCGTGGAAGCCGGCCTCGCCCACTCGGGCGGGAGTCGGCCGGCCCGCACCCGCTGGGAGGGTGGCCCCGCACCGCGGCCCGTCGCCGTGCTCGAACGTGACACCGAGCAGGCACACGTGGTGCTCGGGATGCGAGCCATCGGGCGCGAGGACCCCGATCGTTACGCGTTGACGGTGCTGAATCAGGTGCTCGGCGGCGGCATGTCGTCGCGCCTCTTCCAAGAGGTCCGTGAGCGCCGTGGCCTCGCGTACTCCGTCTACTCGTATCGCAGCGCATACGAGGAGACCGGCGCCTTCGCGGTGGCGGCCGGCACGGCTCCCGAGCGACTCGACGAGCTGCTCGAGACCCTCGAGGCAGAGCTCGCCCGGCTCACCGACGAGCGGGGGGTCACCGAGCGCGAGCTGGTGGCCGCCAAGGGGCACCTCACCGGATCGTTGGCGCTCTCGCTCGAGAGCTCGAATGCTCGCATGCACCGCCTCGGCCGCAGCGAGCTGACACTCGGCGAGGTCCCGTCCCTCGACGATCTCGTCGCCGAGGTCACACGAGTCGAAGCTCGTGACATCACGAGAGTCGTGGATCGGGTGCTCGGCGCGCCCGAACGCAGCCTCGCCGTGGTCGGACCGGTCGACGCGGCGACGTTCGGGCGTGACCGTCGGGGGCGCGACGAAACCGGCAGCGCGGTCGACGACGCGACGCTCTAGCCTGCGTTTCGTGATCCGTGTTGGGGTGTTCGGGGCCGGGGGCCGGATGGGCGCCACGGTCTGCCGGGCGGTTGCCGGCGATCCGGCACTCGAGCTGGTCGCCGCGGTGGACCCGCTACACGCCGGCATCGACCTTCAGCAGCTCGGCGTCTCCGACACCGGCCTCCAGGTCGCCCGCACCGCCGAAGCGCTCGCCGAAGCCGGGGCCGAGGTCGCGGTCGACTTCACCGTGCTCGACGCAGCACGCGAGAACCTGCGCTGGTGCGCGGCGAACGGTGTCCACGCAGTCGTCGGGACCACCGGCTTCTCCGACGACGACATCGACGACCTACGCGCCCGGTTCGAAGCCAGCTCGGCCAACGTCGTGATCGCGCCGAACTTCGCGATTGGCGCGGTGCTCATGATGCGCTTCGCCGCGCTCGCGGCGCCGTACTTCGAGACCGCCGAAGTGATCGAGCTGCACCACGATGAGAAGGTGGATGCACCGTCGGGCACGGCGATGCTCACGGCGGCACGCATGGCCGAAGCGTCGTCGGACTGGGGACCCGACCCCACCGAGAAGACGATCCTCGAAGGGGCTCGCGGCGGCGAGGGCCCGGGCGGGATCCGGGTGCACTCCGTGCGTCTACGCGGTCTGGTCGCACACCAGGAGGTCATCCTCGGCACCACCGGCCAGTCGCTGTCGATCCGCCACGACTCCTACGACCGGACCTCGTTCATGCCCGGCGTGCTCCTGGCGGTGCGCGCCGTCGGTGATCGCCCCGGCCTCACGCTCGGCCTCGACGCCGTCCTCGCGTGATGGGCTGCGCGCTGACGAGCTCTCCAACGTCCCTTCGTATTGCCCCCTGGATCCGTCGGCCGTAGCGTCACGCCCTGTGGGTGACGGGGGGCCGCTCCTCGCGGTCAACAACCTCGAGGTTCTCTACGGCGGCGCGGTACGAGCGCTGCGTGGGGTCAGCCTCGAGGTGGGAGAAGGTGAGATCGTCGCGCTCCTCGGCGCCAACGGGGCCGGGAAGACCACAGTGCTGCGGGCGGTCTCGGGACTGTTGTCGGAGCACTCGGGGCGGGCGGTTCGCGGCGACGTCCTGCTCGACGGCACGTCGATCCTCGGGCTCGGGGCACCGGCGATCGTCCGACGCGGACTGGCCCAGGTGATGGAAGGCCGCCGAGTCTTCGCCGAGCTCACCGTCGACGACAACCTCAGGGCCGGCGGGTTCACCCGCCGCGACCGCGCCGGGATGCGCCAGACCTACGAACGGGTCCTCGAGATGTTCCCCATCCTCGAGCAGCGCCGGCGATCGGTGGCCGGCTATCTCTCGGGGGGCGAGCAGCAGATGCTCGCGATCGGTCGGGCGCTCATGGCCGACCCCCGCCTGCTCCTGCTCGACGAGCCGTCGCTCGGTCTCGCTCCGCTCATCCAGGAGCAGATCCGCGACACCATCGTGGCGATCGCCGAGACCGGGACGAGCGTGCTGCTCGTCGAGCAGAACGCGATGATGGCGCTCTCGATCGCCCGGCGCGCTTCGGTGCTCGAGAACGGACACGTCGTCCGCGAGGGCCTCGGGTCCGAGCTCCTCGGTGACGAGGAGATCCGAGAGGCGTACCTCGGCATGGGCGAGCGGGGTCGGCGCTCCTTTCGCGACCTCAAGACCTACCGACGGCGGCGGCGGTGGACCGCATGACGGAACCGTTGCTCGAGTTCGAGGAAGTGACGCTGGCGTTCGGGGGCGTCACCGCGCTGCGTGACGTGAGCTTCACCGTCGAGCCGGGTGAGCTCTTTGCCGTCATCGGCCCGAACGGCGCCGGCAAGACGTCGACGTTCAACTGCATCAACGGCGTCTACCGTCCCAAGCAGGGAAGCATCCGCTTCGAGGGCAAGGAGCTCGTCGGGCGCAAGCCCCCGGCGATCGCGCAGCTGGGGATCGCGCGGACGTTCCAGAACCTCGGGCTCTTCGTGAACCTCGACGTGATCGACAACCTCATGCTCGGACGCCATGTGCGGATGCGCACCGGGCTCTTCGCGGGGATGGTCTGGGTGGGGCGGTCCCGTCGCGAGGAGATCGTGAATCGAGAACGGGTCGAGGAGATCATCGAGCTTCTCGCCCTGCAGCCGTATCGGTACGAGCCAGTCGGAACGTTGCCGTACGGCATCCAGAAGAAGATCGAGCTCGGACGTGCCCTCGCCATGGAGCCGCGGCTGCTGCTGCTCGACGAGCCCGTCGCGGGGATGAACCGCGAGGAGACCGAGGACATGGCGCGCCTCATCCTCGAGATCCGTCGCGAGCTCGACCTCAGCATGATCCTCGTCGAACACGACCTCCAGATGGTGATGGAGCTGGCCGACCGTCTGCTCGTGCTCGACTTCGGCGAGCCGATCGCCCTCGGCGGGCCGGTCGAGATCCAGGCGAACCCCCGCGTGATCGAGGCATACCTCGGCCAAGGGGAGCACGCGTGAGCACCGCCGCGGCACCCGTGCGCCCCGCGCCGGACGCGGCTGCGCACCCGTGCACGTTGCCCGCCTGGCTCGTGCACCACGCGGCGACGCGTCCCCGAGACATCGCGCTTCGGGTCAAGGAGTTCGGCCTCTGGCGCGAGATCACGTGGGAGGAGCATGCGGGCCGCGTCGCGGCGGTCGGCCGCGCGCTCGCGCATCACGGCACCGATGTGGGCGACCGGGTCCTGCTCGTCAGTGAGAACCGTCCCGAGTGGGTGATCACCGACCTCGCCACGCAGGGTCTGGGCGCCGCGACGGTCGGCATGTTCCCGACCACGCCTGCGGGGGAGGCGGCCGACGTCCTGCACCGCAGCCAGGTTCGGATCGCGGTCGTCGAGGACGAGGAGCAGCTCGACAAGCTGCTCGAGGTCCGCGAAGGCACCGGTCTCGAGAAGATCTTCGTCATCGACCCCCGCGGGATCCGTCGCCTCGTGGCGCCCGCCGCGAGCTTCGAGGAGCTCGAGGCGCTCGGCAGCCTCGATGCCGTGGCGTTGCGCGCGGCCGATCCCGATCTCTGGCACCGGTCGGTCGGAGCGCTCGAACGCGACACCGTCGCCACCGTGGTGTTCACCCCGGGCACCACCGGGACGTCCAAGGGTGCGCTGCTGACGCACGGGAACCTCGCGGCCGCAGCCGACGTCGGCGTCGCCGAGTACGGGCTCGGCTCGCACGACCAGATCGTGTCCTGCCTCCCGCTGTGCGAGATCTCCGAGCGGGTGCTCGTCGTCGCCCAGGCCACTCGAGCGGCCGCGACGGTCCATTTCGGCGAGGGGGGTGATGCCATCGAGAACGACCTCCGCGAGGTGGAGCCGACGTTCTTCCTGGCGTCACCACGACTGTGGGAACGCCTGCGCGGTCGCATCGAAGCGGGTCTGCGCAACGCTGGACGCGTCAAGCGATCGGCGTTCCGCCTCGCTGGGCCGGGCGGGGGCCGATCGCTGCGGGGGACGCTCGCAGCGCTGATCGTGACCCGACCCGTCCGATCTCGGGTGGGCCTGCGTCGGGTTCGCGTCGCCGTGGTCGCCGGCGCGCCTGCGCCACTCGAGCTGCTCCAGTGGTGGTCTGCCCTGGGCATGTCCGTGCGAGAGCTCTACGGTCTCGTCGAGAGCACCGGAGTGGCCACGGTCGTGCCCGCCGTCGGCGGGCGTCCCGGCACGGTCGGGCAGGCGGTGCCGGGGACCGAGGTCGCCGTCGACGGTGAGGGCGGGGCGAGCACCGGAGAGGTGCGGGTCCGCGGCGACGTCGTGTTCGCCGGCTATCTCGACGGTCCGGCCGAGATCGCCGAAGCGCGCGACGCCTCGGGCTGGTTCCACACCGGCGACCTCGGGAGGCTCGACGTCGACGGCACGCTCACGATCGTCGGACGGACCAAGGACATCATCGTCACTTCCGGTGGACACGCGGTGGCGCCGGGCCCGCTCGAGCAGCGCCTCGCAGCGTCGCCGTACCTGCGGGCCGCGATCGTCATCGGGGACGGTCGCCCGTGCCTCGGCGCGCTCGTGGCCGTCCATGACGCGGCGGTCGGCGACTGGGCCGCCGACGAAGGGGTTCCGTTCACCACGATGCGCAGCCTCGCAACCCGCCCGGAGGTGCACGATCTCATCGGGCGGTGGATCGACGAGGTCAACGGCTCGCTCTCGGCGGGAGATCGAATCGAGCGGTTCGCGTTGTTGCCCACCGAGCTCAGCTACGACGACGGTGCGCTCACGCCGACCTTCAAGGTGCGGCGCGCCGCGATCATCGAGCAGTTCTCGGACCTGGTCGAGGAGATGTACGCGTGACGAAGTTCTTCCAACTCGTCGCGTCCGGTGCCGCACTCGGCGCGGTGTACGCCCTCGTCGGTCTCGGTTTCGTCGTGATCTACCGCGCGACCGGCGTCATCAACTTCGCCCAGGCCGGCCTGGTGGTGCTGGGTTCGTTCCTGGTGTACAACGCGACCGCAACCTGGGACCTTCCCTTCTGGCTCGCGGTCCTCGTGTCGATGGGGCTGGGCGCGCTGCTCGGGGTGGTGCTCGAGCGCTTCATCCTGCGCCGCATGGTCGGTCGTCCCGTCTACGCGGTGATCCTCGTGACCGTCGGGTTGCTCCTGCTCATCGAACCGATCGTCACCACCATCTGGAGGAACGCGGCCACGAACATCGAGACGCCCTGGGGCTTGGAGAAGGTCACCATCGGCGACGTGAACATCCTCCAGGTCGACGTTGCCACGATCCTCCTCGCGGCCGCGGTGCTGGGCGCCTTCTTCGCGTTCTTCCGATACACCAAGTACGGCGTCGCCATGCGCGCGACCGCGGTCGACCAGGAGGCCGCGCTGGCCCAGGGGATCAATGTGCGGCGCATCGTGGCGCTGTCGTGGGCGATCGCCGGCATGGTCGCCGTCCTCGCCGGGACGATGCTCGGGGCCGGCGCGGGGCCGGGGACCGGCCTCGGGATCGGGATCACGGTCATCTCGCTGCGAGCCCTGCCGGCCGTGGTCCTCGGCGGCCTCGACTCCCCCGTGGGAGCGGTGGTCGGTGGGGCGATCATCGGGATCGGCGAGGTCCTGACCGCGGGCTACCAGTCCGAGGTGCTGCCGTTCCTGCCTGCGGGTTTCGCCGCGGTGATGCCCTGGGTCGTGATGCTCATCGTGCTCGTCGTGCGGCCCTACGGGCTCTTCGGCACCCGTGACGTGAGGCGGGTCTGATGGCGCGCGCCGGCCGGCGCCTCGTGCGCAGCTACAGCCACGACCTTCGACTGATGGGCTCCCGGCGCGGCCGGGTGTTCCTCGTCGTGCTGCTCGCGCTCTACCTCTGGCTCCCGTTCCAGCTCGACGACTTCTGGGCGAGCGTGCTCACGCTGGCCGGGATCACCGCGATCGGTGCTCTTGGCCTCAACCTGCTCACGGGC